>Ga0316191_10004460_pt1 | contig 10448 bp, 12 predicted proteins | sample Eddworburr2cm_MG_FD_204928 | JGI IMG/M metagenome (GOLD analysis project Ga0316191, IMG submission 204928) | Coastal sediment microbial communities from Maine, United States - Eddy worm burrow 2 cm | ecosystem: Environmental > Aquatic > Marine > Coastal > Sediment | place: USA: Maine... | reverse complement strand
CGTGCCCACCGGCGCGGGTCAGCGCCTCGATGCCGCGCACGGTTTCGTGCCAGGTCTGGCAGATGTCCTCGTAGGTCCATTGGCCGGTGATCACCGGGGTCACTCGTCCGTCTTCGAGGTCGGTCTCGAGGTCGATGTAGTCGTCGATCATCTGCACGAACAGGGAGACCTCGTACATCCATGGCCGGGCCCCTTCGCCGGCGTAGTGGTGCACCGGAAACAGCAGGCCGTCGATCGTTCCTTGAATGCCCGCCAGTCGATGGCCAAGCCCGGTCGCGTCGCTCACACCGGTCATCCCCGCCACTTCGGAATCGACCCAGTCCTTGAGTCGCTCGACCGCGTGCTCGAACGGGGCCCGCTCCCGAGGCGTCAAACCCCGCTCCATCTCGACTTGCAAGGCTCGCGTCAGTCGAAGCTCGGGGGTGTCCGGGTCCCATTCGCCATCGAGGAGCGCGTGCAGTTTGCGACCACGCTCCTCGGGCGGGTCGTCCATGCAATGGTCGAACGCGTGGTCGATCACGGCGATGAACGCCGCGATGAGAATGATTCGTCGGTGCTGGTCGGCGAGCGCCACGCGACCGAGCACATTGAGGGCGCCACGCGCTGCGAGCGCGAGCACCCAGTTCGGCAAGGCCAGCCGGTTCCCAAGCCCGGTGATGAGACCCACCGACGCAGGCCTCCTCGGCGCGCAGAACAGCACCGTATACGGCGCCGACGCGTAGAGGTCGCAAGCGGCGAGGCGCATCTTGACGGCGAAGGGGTCGCTGAGCATCGCCGGCCAGTGCTCGCGAACCAGCGGCATCACGAACTGCTCGTAGTGGCGGCTGGTGACGTCTCGGATCCCAACGGTGAGCTGGGCAACCGAGGGATCGGCGTTTCCCATGAGCTCACGGAGCTGCTCGATGCGCTCCCCGCGTGAAAGCGCCGACGCGGGGGCGATGGGAGAGGACGGCTGGGCAGTCGGATTGACCATGAGTCGAGGCGAGCCTAGCAGCAGAACTTGGCAGGAGCCGCCCTCGGCTCAAATGATTGGATACGGATGGAGCCCCTACCTCGATTCTTCCCGCTCGACCGCCTGGTCGCCTTTAGCGATGGCGTGTTCGCCGTCGTCATCACCATTTTGGTCCTCGGTATCGAGGTGCCGGTGGATGTCGCAAGCGACGCGGCCGGCCTTGCGGTGGCGCGCGACAAGCTCGTGCACCAGTTGCTCGCGTACTTGGTCGCTTTCGCGCTGGTCGCGATGTACTGGACGCAACATGGCATTCTCTACGCTGGCTTGCGAAGCGCGGATCGGAGGCTCGTCGTTCTCAACCTGCTGTTTCTGATTCCGGTAACGCTGCTTCCGTTCGTCACCCAGGTCATGGGAGCCCGACGCGATGACTGGCGGGTGATTCTCATATTCGCCGGGACGAATCTAGTCATTGCGTGGCTCGTGGGGAGGCAGTGGAAACATGTCCTGGCCCTGCCCGAGATGCACAAGGGCCCCAGGACCAAGAGGCTCGCCCAGCGACTCGTCAGGTCGAGTCGTTTCTTTGGGGTGGTTCTGGTCTTGGGCGTGCTCATGTCACTGCTGGACGTCAAGGCCGGCATGCTGGTCATTCTCTTCATGCCAGTTCTGTTCTTCGGGAACTACGTTCGCATGGGGAACCAACTGGCTTCGGAGGATGCATCTGTCGATAGTGCGGACGCCGGGGCGCCGTGATCTCGAGACAGGCCCCTTTGCTTGTGGTAGGAATCCGGCGGATTTGGTTTCGCGCCTTGGGGTAGGCGAAATGGGAGGTGCCCGATGTTTTGTTCATGCATGAAGCTACGCCACACAGTAATTCTTGGAGGACTCTTCGCGCTCCTCTCGCTGCTCACGATTGCGCCCTCGAGTAGCGCGGAGCCCAGCGCTCTCGATGAGACTCCTTCGGCCAAGGAAGAGAAGAAGCCGATTACGGTTCCAGCGGGAACGCCGATCATGGTCCGGACGGTCGACAAGGTGTCGTCGAGCAACAAGGCCGGATACCGATTCGCCGCAACGCTCGAGGCCAACCTCCTTGCAGCAGATAAGGTCGTCGCAGACGCGGGAACGCAGGTCTACGGTCAGGTGATCAGTGTGAAGAGCGTTGGGCGCGGCATCGTCGTGCAGCACTCCGACCTCGTGCTGAGCCTCACCCAGATCAACATCGAAGGAACGATGTACCCGCTCCAAACGGGTAGCTTCTCGGAACAGTCGACCGGCGTCATCCTCAAAAGAGGGTCCGTCACGATTCCGAAGGGCACGCTGCTTCAGTTCGCGCTGACTCAGCCGCTCATCGTGAAGAAGTAGCTATCGGGGGCGCGGCCAGGTGGAGGGCTAGCGCCAGAGTGAGCAGCAAGTGCAGAGGCGGCCCCTAGTGCAAAGATTGCATCTAGCTATGAAGTAGGGGGATCTCGGAGAGCAGGTGACTGATGCAGTTCAGTCGCAACCCCGCCCCGGCGGAAGCTCGCGGAGGAGTGTACTCTCCCGGCATGAACGAAGAAGGAAGACCCACGGTGGAGCCCGGTTTCATTCACCGGCAGCTCAAGTTTCCGCTATTGGAGCGCGAGGACCGCGTCGCGCTTGCGGAGCGGGTGAGTAACGCGAGCTCGGCAAGCGCGGACTTCGTCGTGATGATGACGCTCGCTGCGATGCTCGCGTCGCTCGGGCTCATGCAGGGCTCTACGGCGGTCGTGATCGGCGCGATGCTGGTGGCGCCCCTGATGGGTCCCCTCCTCGGTGCCGGCCTCTCGGTGACTCAGGGCAATCTGAAACTGTTTCGGGACTCATTCATCGCGATTGGGCTGGGGGTAGGCATTGGATTCGGCGTCTCGCTCATGTTTGGGCTGCTCAATCCCGGTTACGAGCCCTCGCTCGAGATCGAAGCGCGCGGCAACCCCGACCTGCTCGACCTCGGGATTGCGCTCGCGTCCGGAATGGCAGCCGCGTATGCGCAGGGTCGTCCCAATGTCGCATCCACTCTGGCTGGCGTGGCGATCGCTGCCGCCTTGGTGCCTCCCCTCGCGGTCGTGGGCCTCGCGCTGACGGCGGGGTTTCCTGTCATTGCCGGAAATGCCGCCATCCTTTTGATGACCAACCTCGTCGCGATCACCTTGGGCGCTGGGCTGGTCTTTCGGATGCTCGGTGTTCGTGTGCTGAAAGCAGAGGAAGAAGGTCCAGCATGGGCGCGCAGAGCCGTCATCTTGCTCGTGATGGGGGCCATGCTGCTAAGCGCGCCGCTCGGCCTCAACATGCTCAAAGCGAAACAGCAAGGTCAGGACCGACCCTTGATCTATCCGGTCAGCTCGGAAGTTCGAGAAGCCGTGTACAGCTATGCCGCAGAGCATCCCGGCCTCGACATCATCACCATGGCGCGTTCGAGTGTCGAACCGGAGCGTGGAATCGCGATCCTGCTCGAAAGCGATCGCGAGATTGGGCCAGATGTGATCGCGGAGGTGCAGACCTTGGTGCAGGAGGCGAGAGGAGAGACGGTTCCGGTGCTGGTTCACGTCTTGTACTCCGCGAAGCGCAGGTCACCGCTTCCGAGCGACGCCGATGACGAACGCCAACCCGGGTGAGGTGGCGCCCTACTCCACGCCGACGACTCGCAAGATGGCGTCTTTGTCGGCTGGGCAATCGTCGACCGAGCCGCGTTGTTCGCAATTGCTCGTGGTGATGTAGAGGTGGCCGTCGGGGCCCATGATGGCTGCGCGAAGGCGTCCGTAGGCTTGGCGCAGGTAGACCTCGTGGGTTTGGACCATGTAGGGGTTTTGCGGATCGAGCGCGATGCGGTGGAGGTGTTGGCCGTCGGAGAGGCCGACGCTGCCGAGGGTCGTCACCATGAAGCTTCCGGTCCATTGGGGGATGGCTGTGCCGGTGTAGATGGCGGCGCCGGCGGGCGGGACGGCTTCGACCCAGGTGAGGATGGGGCTCACCATGCCTTCGCGTTCGGTGCAGCCCCAGATTTCGGCCCAGCCGAGGTTGTCGCCGGCTTTGACGACGTTGACTTCGTCGAGGCCGCGGAGGCTTGGCATGTCGAGCTCGAGGCCGGAGGGGCCGTGGTCGATGAGGAGGATGTGCTCGTCGTCGAGCCAGTCGAAGCCTTGGGTGTTGCGGATGCCGCGGGCGAAGACGAGGCTCGACGGGTCGGGGTTGTCGGCGGGGATGGAGCCGTCGAGGTTCATGCGCAGGAGTTTGCCGGCGAGGCTTTCGAGATCTTGCGATTGCGGCGGCTCCCATGCACCGGCGCCGGCGTAGAGAAGGCCGTCGGGGCCGATGCGGATCCGGCCGCCCTGGTGGTGGCCGCCGGCTTCGATATCGTCGACGATCACGCGGTCGACGTCGGCGCTCGTCGCGTCTTCGGAGAGCGTGTAGCGGACGATGCGGTTCACGACGCGGTCGTCGTCGGTGCGCGCGGTGAAGTAGAGGTAGAAGAGGCGATTGCTCTCGAACTCGGGGTGGAGCACGACGCCCAAGAGGCCGCCTTCGAAACCAAGGAAGACTTCGACCTCGGCGACCTCGACTTCGAGCACGGGGGCCGGGATGATTTCGCCGTCGCGGATGAGACGGAGGCGGCCGGGGCGCTCGGTGACGAGCATATCGCCGTTCGGGAGGAAGGCGATGTCCCAGGGGACTTCGAGGCCATTGGCGACGACTTCGACTTGGAGGTCCAGCGGGCCTTCGGGGCCGGCGCCGTTCTCTTCGAGGAGACAGGACTTCTCGAAGGTGCCGCCAGTGCCGCTCTCGCCGCCGCTGCCGCCCTGCCCGCTCGTGCCAGCGTCGCCGCCGGAGCTCGTGCTGCTGCAGCTCGCCAGCAACGCCCACAGGAACATGCACCCACTAAGCGAAACGAACCCTCGTGCTCTAGTCAAAACCACCATCTCCACCTCGAAGTTCGGGGGATGAGAACACTTTGTGGGGCGATTGGGAACCGGAACGTGTCGCGGACGCTTAGCCGACCCTGCCTTCGGCAACGGGGCCGAAGACTCGCATCACGCCGAGCCGGATGAGCAGCCAAGTGGCAAAGCGCGGCGCGATGAGCGCAAGAATCGCGAGAGGACGGACCGGCATCGGATTGACGATGATTTCGGGCACGTCGCGCTTGGTTGCGCGGATGACGGCAGCGGCGACGTTTGCTGGGCGGGCGCCGCGGAGGCGTTTACTGCTTGAGTAGCCAGGCGACTCGCTCGTGCGACCAGGCGTAGTGGGCGGCGAGGAGGGCGATGAAACCGAGGGCTAGGTTCGGTCTGCCAAGCGACTTGAGCGCATAGGCGCCGGCTCCGAAGACGAGAAGCTCTAGGGCCAGCCTCGCGAGCCCCGGAACCTTCACGATGCCCTGACCGCCGCGGCTTGGATCGCCCGGGACTGCGAAGACGCCCCAGGCCAGGGCCACGAGCAGGACCAGTGCAATCGCGGCGAGCCATCGCCACCAGGAGCCGGTGAGCGACGAGGCCCACCAAGCGAGCGCGCCGAGGGCGGTGAGCTCGAGCAGGAATCGCAGAGCGAGGTTAATCGGGTTCATGGCTTGGGCTGAAGCGTCTTTTGCAGCGGTTCGAGCGGGTATCCCATCTCTTCGAGTCGCGTCAGGATGCCTTGATAGACCTCGGCGTCGAGTGTTGGGGTGCGACTGAGGATCCAGAGGTAGTCGCGACTGGGGTGTCCGACGACGGCGTATTCGTAGTCGGGTCCGAGATCGATGATCCAGTAGTCGCCCCAGAACGGCCCGAAGAAGCTCACCTCGAGCTTGGCGTTGCTCGTGCGATCGACGATGCGCGCCCTTCCCTCGGCAATATCTTCAGGGCCATCGAGGGCGCCTTTGCGGCACTTGTTGAGCACGTCGATCTCGCCGTCGCTCCGCAGGGTGTACGTGGCGCTCGTGCCGGTGCATCCCTCCTGGAAGCGTTGGGGGTAGCTCGCGAGCTCGTACCAGGTGCCGAGGTAGCGCTCGAGGTCGACCTGAGGAACTGCTTGCAGCGGTGGAAGCTCGAAGCGCTCGGTGGTTGTTTTGCTGCAAGCGAGGAGCGAGATGCCGAAGGCCAAGGCGAGGAGAAGGCCAGTGCGATGCATGCGAGGTGGCTAGCATGGAACCGCGGCGCGCCGCTAGGGGTTGTGGCGGCGCGGGGTCTTGTTTTCGTCGTGCTTTCGACGGCTATGCCACGGAAGTTTCGACGCCAGGCCAGGTCAAACGGCGAATCGCTCTCGATGACGAGAGCACCGCTTCGAGCCGACGGCTTTCGGATCGGTCATCCGGGGTATAGAGTTCTCCTTCCAGAGCTCGAAGGAGAGGAGCAAGCCCATGTCACGCCACATCGTCTGCAAGGAATCGGAGCTGCCGCTTGGTGAGCTGAAGGCCTTCAAGGCTGGCGACACGAGTATCCTCGTCTATCACCTCGAAGACGGCTTTCACGCGACGCAATCGAATTGCACGCATGTGTTCGCGCCGCTCACGCGCGGCAAGATCGTCGACGGATGCCGCATTCGATGCCCGCTTCATCGCGCGGAGTTCGACATTCGGACGGGCGAGGTCCACACCTGGGCGAACTTCCCGCCGGGCATTCAGTTGCTGAATGTCGTGCGCGGCGAGAAGGCGCTGAAGACGTACAGCGCGCTCGTCGAAGACGGCAATGTGGTGGTGGAGGTGTAGCCCTTGCTCGCTCGAGAACTTGGTTTGTGGGCGTGCTTGATCGCCGTCGCGGGCACGATGGGGGCAGCGTGTTCGAACAGCGAAGCGCCCGGAGGTGAGGTTCCTGCGTCGCCCGAATCGCCGGGAAATGAGGAAACTGGGGGCGGCGGCGCCCAGACCGCCGAGCCGGAACCGGACGCGGGCAAGGCTCTCCGTGCGGATGTCGTGGCACTGGCCACGAGCGGGAGCGCGGGGGCCTACAACTTTGCGGTCACGCTCCGAAGCCCCGACACGGGATGCGATCAGTACGCCGATTGGTGGGAAGTCATCACGCCGGACGGCGCGCTTCTTTACCGGCGGATTCTGGCGCACAGCCACGTGGATGAGCAGCCGTTCACGAGGAGTGGCGGGCCAGTCGATGTGCAATCGACTACGCGAGTGCTCGTGCGGGCACACATGAACGACGCTGGCTACGGGGGCGTGGCGTTCAGCGGGTCGGTGGAGGCAGGATTCGCCGCGGACCGATCACTTACCGCGGAGCTTGCCCCTCAACTCGCCGAGGAATCGCCATTGCCGAATGGCTGCGCGTTCTAGGGACGAGGTCGAGTGAGGTCGGGGTCAGGCCGCGCTGCGTGTTGTTTTGGCCTCGGCACGACGCGAGCAACGGCTGCTCTAGTTGTCCTCAGCGCCCTGACACACCCAGGTGGCAATGACGTCGATCTCTTGAGTCGTGAGCGAGCCGTTGCCTTTCGGCATGATGCTGCCCATGCAGAGCTCGGTGCCATCAAGCTTGCCGACGAGGACACTCGAGTCGGCGTCACCCGGGACGAGGACATCGCCGCACGGCGTCGTGGTGCCGAGCAGGCTTTGGCGGGCGTTGTCCGCCGTGAGATCGAGACTCGTTGCGCCTCCGCCCGGGCCGCCGCCGGGCCGGCTGTCTCCGTCGTGACAACCGCTCGATGCACAGTTTGCCGTGAAGATCGGCTGGACGTCGTTGGCAAGGGAAACGCTGGTGTCGCCGCACTGGCATTGGCCGTCGATGCAAGAAGAGCCCGTGCCGCACGCGTTTCCACACGCACCACAGTGCTTCGCATCGGTCGAGAGGTCAGCGCAAGCGCCGCTGCATTCGGTCAAGCCGCCGCAGTCGGAGGAACATTGCCCTTCGAGGCAGAAGAGATCGCCGCAGTCCGTTCCGCAGGCCCCGCAGTTCGCTTGATCGCTCGTGAGATCGACGCAACTCGCATTGCAGATCGACTCGCTGCCCGAGCAAGTGCAGGTGCCATCGGTGCAAGACGAGGTCGCGGGGCACGCGTTTCCGCACACACCGCAATTGGCGGGGTCGGCGGCTAGGTCGATGCAGAGCTGACCGGCGCCGCAAGTCTCACAGGCGCCAACGGGATCGAGGCCGTCGATCCATGCCGCGATGCAGTCGATCGTTTCGTTCGGCAGCGGCGCAACGACCGGCATCTGTGCGCCGCACCCCGTGCCGCGAAGCTTGTCGATGAGGTAGGAGCTCGCAGCATCACCAGGAACCACCCGCACTTCGGCATCGCAGAGCGCGGCCTCTTTGCCGTAGAGTTCGAGTTCGAGAGCGCTCGCCTGCAAGTCGAGCCCAGCGGCGCGATCGTTGGAGCCGTGGCAACCCGAATCGACGCAACTCACCTCGAAGACTTGCGAGGCTACCTCCTCGATACTCGTCGGGCACGGCGGCCCCGAGCGCGGGTCCGGCTGTCCTTGGTTTCCCACGTCGCCGCTACACGCGACGAGAAGCGCCACCGACACGAGCGCGATCCGAGCTACAAACTTCATTCCACCCCTCCTGACACGCTAGCAAGCGGAGTGAGAGGGACCCAAACGAGCCAATGCATGGGACCCCCACTCGCAAGGGGGGTTGAGGCTTTGGGATGTTCCAAAACACCAGCCCGGGGTCGAAATTAAACCTGGGGTGCGGACTGCCGTCGTTGCCCTGTCTCAGTCGCTTGGTGTGCGTAGGGCGGCGAGGATCATGGCGACTGGGGGTGCGGGGTGGAGGGTGCCGTCGCCTTGGTCGTAGAGGCGGCACGAGCTGGCCTTGGGGTGGTCCGCGGCTACGTCGCGCTCGGCGATGAGGATGGTGGGCGAGCCGTGGCCCCGTGCGTAGTCGGGGAGCGCGGGATCATCGCTGCGCCACTCGGTCCAATGCAGAGCTGGGCGGCGCTCGCCGATCGCTTGGCGAAGGCGCTCGCGTGCCTGGTCGACGTTCGGGCAGTCGGGATCGTAGACGAGCTCGACTTTGGGGGTTGTGGCTGGCATCGGCGGACGGTTGCGCTGCTATGCGGCGGTGGCGGGCTTGATTTTCTTTAGCTCGGCCTTGTGGAGGCGCTTGGCTTCCCAGAGGTCGAGCTCGCGTTGGGCGTTCAGCCAGAACTCGGGGCTGTTGCCGAAATAGCGGGAGAGGCGCAGGGCCATCGCCGCGCTTAGGGCGCGCTTCTCGTTGACAAGCTCGTTGACGGTCTGCCGGGAAACTTTGATGGCCTTGGCGAGGTCGGCGACGGAGAGATCGTAGTCGGGGAGGAAATCCTCTCGAATGAACTCTCCGGGATGTGTCGGCCTTCTCTGCAATTTTCTTCGATACGTCATGGTCGTTCAGTCTGGACTAGTGGTAGTCGGTCACTTCGACTTCATGGGCGTCGCCATCCTCGAAGCGAAAGCAGACCCTCCACTGCTTGTTGATATAGATGGCGTGCTGGCCCTTCCGATCACCGCACAAGGGATGGAGGTGATTGCTGGTGGGGAGTCTGAGGTCATCGAGCTGGTTTGCGAGGTGAACATACTCCAGCCTTCGTATCGCCCGTCGGATGAGGTCTGGCGGCAACCGCCGGGACTTGCCTGTGAAGAACAGGTCGCTCGTGTGCTTGTCAGCAAAGGACCTAATCATAACTGTAACGCGTCACGTGACACACGTCCAGTGGGAAAGGTTTGGCGGCAACGGACCGAGGCACGAATGGGTTGTCGGCCAAGCGCCGCCGGAGTGGCGAAGTCGCGCGGCCAGTTGGCCTTCGGTTAGTCCGGCGAGGTGGTGTTGAGGAACTCGGAGATTAGGTGGGCGACTTTTTCTGGTTCGTCTTCTTGGAGGAAGTGGCCGCAGTTTGGGAGGGGGGTGAGCTCGGCTTCGGGGCGGGCGCGCTTTAGGCGGGCCATGGTCTTGGCGACGTCGGGGAGGACGCGATCGTTTTCGCCGTAGATGAGGCGGATGGAGGCGTCGTAGCCGGGGAGCTCGCGGGCGATTTTGGCGAGGCCGCCGAGGCCAAGGCCGCTGCCTGCTTTGATGAGGGCTTTGCGTGCGGCGGGACTCTCGAATGGGGCGGTGTACGGGGTGAGGATTTCGCGGTTGAGGCGGGCTTTGTTCGCGACGCCGAACTGCATGGCGGCGACGATGCCCTTGGGGCTCACGAGGAAGTCGCGGAGGCCGGGCGTCTTCATCGCGATGAGGAAGAGCTTCACCGCCCAGGAAGTCTCTGGGTAGACCAGCGTGTTTAGGATGACGAGCTTTGGGACGCGGCCGGGGTGGCGGAGCGCCCAGTAGAGGCCGACGGGGCCGCCGAGGTCGTGCACGCAGAGGTTCGTGTCGCCGATGTCGAGCGCGTCGAGGAAGCCGTCGAGGATGTCCGCGTAGAAGTTGAAGCCGTAGCGGACGTCGAGCGGTTTGCCAGAGAGGCCGTAGCCCGGGAGGTCGAGCGCGATGGCGCGTTGGGTCTTGCCGAGCTCGGGGAGGATGTTGCGGTAGAGGTGGCTGCTGGTTGGGAAGCCGTGGAGGAGGAGGATTGGGGGGGTGTTGGGATCGGG
>Ga0316191_10004459_pt1 | contig 10448 bp, 6 predicted proteins | sample Eddworburr2cm_MG_FD_204928 | JGI IMG/M metagenome (GOLD analysis project Ga0316191, IMG submission 204928) | Coastal sediment microbial communities from Maine, United States - Eddy worm burrow 2 cm | ecosystem: Environmental > Aquatic > Marine > Coastal > Sediment | place: USA: Maine | collected... | reverse complement strand
TACCTGTGAATGGATGGCCGAAGAATATGAAGATGACTGGCCGGGCTTGACCATCCCGATTGATAAAGAGAATGCCGACATCATGTATACGGTAAATGCCAGGGAACCCAAGCATTATCCCGAAGATCTGGCCGAGGCGGCGATCCTGTTTCATGTGGCCGGTGAAAACTGGACTGTTCCCAGCGAGGGCTGGGAAGAAACCAGCCTGGCCATGTTCGGCGGTGACTGGGAAGCCTGCAAGATGCAGGTTGAATCGGTCTATGATGCCATGGCGCGGCTAAAGGCCAAACGCATGGTGGTGACCGAGTGCGGCCATGCCTACCGGGCCACGGTTATTGAAGGGCCTTACTGGGCCGGACTTGAATCCGGTAAAACGCCCATAGAAAGCTATCATTATGTGGAATGGCTGGCCGAGGCCCTGCGCACCGGTAAGTTGAAAATCGATCCCTCCAAAAAAATCAAAGAACCGGTAACTTATCAGGACTCCTGCAATTATGTCCGCAATGCCGGTCTGGCCGATATCGGTCAGGAAATCATGAGTTATATTGCCGAGGATTTCAGGCCGATGACCCCCAACCGGGAGCACAATTTCTGCTGCGGCGGCGGTGGCGGATTAAACGGGATCGGACGGTATCGCCAGCAGCGCAATATCGGTTTGAAAGTCAAACGGGACCAGATCCTGGCCACCGGCGCCAAGCTCGTTATCTCCCCCTGCCACAATTGCTGGGATGCGATCAGAGACTTGGAAGAGGTTTATAAAATAGGAATCCGGTGGTCTTTTTTGAAACCCCTCCTGATCAATATGATTGTGGTGCCGGAGCATTTGAAGCCCAAGGAGGAGGAGGAGGTTGAGTAAGTATTTTGATCCGGTTTCAAGAATACAGTTCAACCGCCTAACTATAATTAACCGGGAAAATAAATCACAAATCACAAGCACCAAATTACAAACAATTTCCAATGACCAAAAATCCAAACCCGCCCAATGACCGGCGGGCAAGATACCAAACAAAGTTACGGTCATTGTGATTTGTTTTTTTTTGTCATTTACCATCCATTTTTCCCAGCGCTTAGAATCTTGCCCTGTCCGCTGCACCAGGATCATGTATTTCAAAACTCCTTGACAGATTTAATACTGATTTGGTAAGTAAACCCTTTTATACCATTCGTATAGTGACGTTCCGCAATAGGGAGCTGCATTATACGTGGTTGAACAAAAAACACTGTAATATCGGAATGTTTTTTGACAACCAATAGAAATAATCACCGGGTCCATGGAGAGTTTGTGAATGGCTGATTTCAAATACCAGGATATGTTTCCCCTAACAGAGGATACCACCGAATATCGCCTGTTGTCGGAAGACCATGTCTCCACCGGTACCTTCGATGGTGCCGAGGTGTTAAAAATATCAGCGGAAGGACTGACAGTTCTGGCGGAACAGGCCTTCAACGATGTTTCCCACCGGCTGCGGTCCTCTCATCTGAAATTGCTTGCCGCCATCCTGGATGATCCGGAAAGTTCCGCCAATGATCGTTATGTGGCCCTGGAAATGTTAAAAAATGCCGTCATTGCCGCCGAGGGTATTTTCCCGATGTGCCAGGACACCGGTACGGCCATCATTATGGGTAAAAAAGGGCAACGGGTCTGGACCGAGGGCGTGGACGAAGCGGCGCTTTCACAGGGTGTTTTTAATGCTTATACCCGGGGCAATCTGCGCTACTCCCAGAATGCGCCTCTAAACATGTACGAGGAAAAAAATACCGCCAGCAACCTGCCGGCCCAGATTGAATTATACGCCACCGGGGGCGATGCCTACCGGTTTTTGTTTATCGCCAAAGGCGGTGGATCGGCCAACAAGACCTATTTGTACCAGGAAACCAGGGCCGTTTTGACCCCGGGAAACCTGACGGCGTTTATGAAAGAAAAGATGAAATCCTTAGGGACGGCGGCCTGTCCGCCCTATCACCTGGCGTTTGTAATCGGCGGGACTTCGGCTGAATTGAACCTTAAAACCGTCAAACTGGCCACCGCCAAATATCTGGATGATCTACCCACCCAAGGCAGTGAATCCGGCCATGCCTTTCGTGATTTAGAGCTTGAAGACGAGATCCTTCAGATATCACGGGATATGGGAATTGGCGCTCAATTCGGGGGGAAATATTTTTGCCTGGACACCCGCGTGATTCGTTTGCCGCGCCATGGCGCATCCTGCCCCATTGGCCTGGGGGTCAGCTGCAGTGCCGACCGCAACATCAAAGCCAAAATCACACGGGAGGGAATTTTTTTAGAAAAGCTTGAAACCGAACCGGCCCGCTACCTGCCGCAAGCAGAAGTTTCTTCTGCAAAAGCAGTGGCCCTGGATTTAAACCGACCGATGGAAGACATTCGGCAGCAGCTGAGTCAATATCCGGTGGCAACCCCGCTGTTGCTGTCCGGAAAAATAGTGGTTGCCAGAGATATTGCCCATGCCAAAATAAAGGAACGCCTCGACAGCGGACACACATTACCCGATTATTTTAAAAACCATATCATTTATTATGCCGGTCCGGCCAAGACCCCGGACGGCTATCCGTCCGGATCATTCGGCCCGACAACTGCCGGCAGAATGGATCCTTATGTGCCCATCCTGCAGGCCCGCGGCGGTTCCTTGATTATGCTGGCCAAAGGCAACCGGTCAAAACTGGTGACCAATTCCTGTAAGAGTTACGGCGGCTTTTATTTGGGCTCCATTGGCGGCCCGGCTGCCAGGCTAGGCCGGGATTGCATCACCGACGTTGAGCTGATCGAATATCCGGAACTGGGCATGGAGGCGATTTATGTGATCACCGTCAAAGATTTTCCGGCCTTTATCATCGTGGATGACAAGGGCAACGATTTTTTCGACAATTTGTTATAGCGGTATAAAGCGGTTGTTAAAAAAATGTTGTGATTTTCGAACATTTTTTTCTACAACCACTTATACCAACCTCAATGTATTTCGAATATTATTTTTTTATTGCGGTATAAATTAAACTACAAGGAGTATTTTTATGGCAACAAAATTTAAAACCATGGATGGCAACACGGCGGCTGCACACGTTGGCTATGCCATGAGTGACATGTGCACCCTCTATCCGATCACCCCTTCCTCACCCATGGGCGAAATTGCCGATGAGTGGGCCGCCCAGGACCGTAAAAACATATTCGGACAAACACTCACGGTACGCCAGCTACAATCGGAGGCGGGGGCAGCTGCCTCTGTTCACGGTTCTCTGGCTGCCGGTGCTCTGACGTCCACGTTTACAGCATCCCAGGGATTGCTGCTGATGATCCCCAATATGTATAAGATGGCAGGAGAGCTTCTGCCCGGCGTGCTGCATGTTTCGGCCCGGGCAATCGCCGCCCATGCCCTGTCCATTTTCGGCGATCATCAGGACGTGATGGCAGTGCGGCAAACCGGTTTTACCATGCTGGCGGCATCCTCGGTGCAGGAAGTCATGGACCTGGCGCTGGTGGCCCATCTGTCCGCCATCAAATCCAGCATACCGGCACTCCATTTTTTTGACGGATTCCGCACCTCCCATGAAATTCAAAGAATTGCCGTCATCGATTACGAGGACATGGCCAAACTGGCCGACCGGGACGCCATTGCCAAATTTCGCGCCCGGGGAGCCAATCCGGAAAGACCTGAACTGCGGGGAACGGCCCAGAATCCGGACATCTATTTCCAGGGACGGGAAGCCGCCAACCCCTATTATCTCAAGGTTCCGGGCATCGTCGACGAATACATGCAAAAGGTAGGTGATTTAACCGGCCGCAGCTACCGGCTCTTTGACTATGTGGGAGATCCGGATGCTGAAAATGTTGTCATTTCAATGGGTTCCTCTTGCGAAACCTTTGATGAAATTATCGGCTACCTGAGAGGCCAGGGTGAAAAAGTGGGGCAGGTCAAGGTGCGCCTGTTCCGACCGTTTTCAGCCGAACACCTTTTTGCAGCAATTCCCCGGACAGCAAAAACCATCACGGTTATGGACCGCACCAAGGAACCGGGAGCACCGGGTGAGCCGCTTTATCTGGATGTGTGTACGGCCTTTATGGAAAAAGGGCAAACTCACAAACTGCTCAACGGACGCTATGGATTGGGCTCAAAGGAGTTCAATCCGGCCATGGCCATGGCGGTTTTCGACAACATGAAAGCTGACAGCCCCAAGAACCATTTTACGGTGGGCATTGTCGATGACGTCACCGACACCTCACTGGCAGTCGGAGAGAGCCTTGATGTGACGCCTGAAGGCACCGTACAGTGCAAGTTTTGGGGCCTTGGGGCCGATGGAACGGTGGGGGCCAATAAAAGCGCGATTAAAATTATCGGCGACAACACCGACATGTATGCCCAGGCCTATTTCGCCTATGATTCCAAGAAATCCGGCGGAATTACCATCTCGCATCTCAGATTCGGTAATAAACCGATCCAATCCACCTACCTGATCGACACCGCCGACTATGTTGCCTGTCACAAGGACAACTATGTGGAAGTCTACGATGTCCTGGAAGGCATCAAGGACGGCGGGATCTTTGTCCTTAATTCCCCCTGGACAATGGAAGACATGGACGAAAAGCTGCCGGCCGCCATGCGCCGCACCATCGCCCGCAAAAAGCTCAAGTTCTACAACATCGATGCGGTGAAAATTGCCGGTGAAGCGGGCCTGGGCGGGCGGATTAACATGATTATGCAGACGGCCTTCTTTAAACTGGCCAATGTGATTCCGGTAGATGAGGCTCTGGGGTACTTGAAAGATCAAATTCAGCAATTGTTCGCCAAAAAGAGCCAGAAGATTGTGGACATGAATTTTGCCGCCGTGGACAAGACCCTTGAGAACCTGATTGAAATCGACTATCCGGCATCCTGGGCTGAAGCCAGCGGACAGTCAAAGGCCGGTAAGGAAGAGCCGGATTTCGTCAAAAACGTCATGCGGCCCATGCTGGAGCAGCGGGGCGACAAGCTTCCGGTCTCGGCCTTTACCCCGGACGGCATCTTCCCGGTGGCCACCACCAAGTACGAAAAAAGAGGGGTGGCCATCAATGTGCCCGAATGGATCATGGACAACTGTATTCAGTGCAACCAGTGCGCCATGGTATGTCCGCATGCCGCCATTCGACCCGTGCTGTTGAGCGAGGAAGAATTGCAAAATGCCCCCGAGGGCTTAGAAGCCAAAAAGGCGGTCGGCAAGGATCTAAAAGAATACGTATTCCGTATCCAGGTTGATACCCTTGACTGTTACGGATGCGGCAACTGTGCCGATATTTGTCCGTCCAAAAAGAAAGCCCTGGTCATGAAACCCCTTGAAACCCAGATGCCGCTGCAGGTGCCGTTGTGGGAGTACTTCGAAACACTGCCGGTTCGCGACGACCTGGTCGGCCGCACTTCGGTCAAGGGCAGCCAGTTCTGCCAGCCGCTGCTTGAGTTTTCCGGCGCTTGCGCCGGCTGCGGCGAGACACCCTATGCCAAACTGATCACCCAGCTTTTTGGTGAGCGCATGCTCATCGGAAATGCCACCGGATGCAGCTCCATCTGGGGCGGTTCGGCACCGGCCATTCCTTACTGTGTCAATAAAGATGGATTCGGCCCCACCTGGGGCAACTCCCTGTTTGAGGATTCGGCTGAATTTACCTACGGCATGTTGCTGGGCATTTTCCAGCAGCGCAACAAGCTGGCCGATTTGATCCGCGAAGCTGTAGGTACCGATATCCCTGCAGATATCAAAGCGGCCATGTCGGGCTGGTTGGATAACATGAAAGATCCCGAAGGTTCGCGCGAGTACGGCGATCAGCTAAAGGCATTGTTGCCCGCTCAAAAGGACAACGCCCTGCTGGCCCAAATTGCCGGCAAGTCCAAACTGTTTACCAAAAAGTCTTTCTGGATTTTTGCCGGCGACGGGGCTGCCTATGACATCGGGTACGGCGGGGTTGATCATGTTCTGGCCACCGGCGAGGACATCAACATGCTTATAATGGACACCGAAGTTTACTCCAACACCGGCGGTCAGTCTTCCAAGGCCACCCCGACCGGTTCGGTGGCCCGCTTCGCTGCTTCCGGCAAGAAGACACCCAAAAAGGACATGGGGCGCATATCGATGAGCTACGGTTATATTTACGTGGCCAGCGTCTCCATGGGCGCCAGCAAGCAGCAGCTCATGAAGGCCCTGGTCGAAGCCGAAAGCTACGACGGCCCTTCGCTGGTGATTGCCTACGCGCCCTGTATCAACCAGGGCATTTTGGCCGGCATGGGCAAAGCCCAGGAAGAATCCAAACTGGCCGTCGAATCCGGTTACTGGCCCCTGTACCGCTACGATCCGAGACTGAAGGCCGAGGGCAAGAATCCCTTTATCCTGGATTCCAAGAAGCCGGACGGAAGTCTGAAACAATTTATGGATGGTGAGATTCGCTACGCCTCATTGAAGCGGACCTACCCGGAGGAGGCCGAAAGGCTGCATGCCTTGCTCATCGAGCAGTTCAACCAGAGGTATGAAGAACTGGCTCTCCTGGCGGATCCGATGAGCGTTTGTAAAACCGAGGAAGCTGGTGAAGCGGAAAAAGCTGGCGAGTAGGTTCATATAATATATTTAATACAAACTGAAAAGGCCGTTGGGGGAAACCCGGCGGCCTTTCGATTTGGGATTTTAATAAGGAATATGTCTTTTTTAAAAGCAGGTGCCCCTCCTTCGCCTTCCAGGCTGCGGCGGGCAGGCGGGTTTCACGTCAGGAAGAAGGGTTCAAATAATGATAATTTTAACTTTTGGCCGGCACGACTTGATATTCGGCACATAGATACTATTTTACTATAATATTCAACTGTGTACCTAAACTAAATCACCTCGGGACGATTGCTTTATAATGCGGATATTTGCATACATCTTTCTCTATTTACTTATTGCGGCGCCATCTTTTTCCTATGCGGAACAGCCGCTGGAGGACTTGCGGCGGGGGGTTGATCAGGGCATTCAGATCCTGGAAGATCCCCGCTACGAGGATGCATCACTGAAGAAAGTCCAGCAGCAGAAACTTTGGGAAGTCATGTTGCAAACTTTTGATTTCCGGGAGTTCTCCCGGCGGGTGCTGGCCTCGCACTGGAAAAAATTCACCCCGCAGCAACGCAACGAATTCAGCCGGGCCTTTGCCGAATTCCTGGGAAAATTCTATCTGGGCCGGCTGCAGACTAGATACAATGGCGAAAAAATTTTCTATATCTCCCAAAAGATTGTCGGCCAATCCAGAGCGCTGGTTGAAATAGAGGTGTTGTGGAAAAACGTGGAAGTTCCGGTTGAGCTGCGAATGATAAAAAAGGGCGGCACCTGGAAGGTTTATGACCTTTCGGCCCTGGGAATCAGCGCCGTGGCAAATTACCGGGCTCAATTTCATGGGATACTCCCAAATAATACACCCGACCAGGTCATTGACATCGTAAAGGAGAAAATACGCATGCTGGAAAAAGACACCTGATCCTTCAGAATGATTTATTGGCCCAAGGGCCGAAAAAAGAGCAACGCGCAGCACCACCCATACGGCCGCTGGCTATAACCAAAGGAAATTGCTTGCAATCACAAACTGCACTTGTGTATGATGCGTTCAATCTAAAGCAATCGGGGCCTATCCAGATATGTTAAAAAGAAAATCTCATAATTTCCTGCAAGCTTTTTCTAGTGCTCCGTTTTTCATACTGCTGATTCTGATCCTGGTGATGCTGATTCTGCCCCCCTTTCTGGATGATTGGGTTTCTACCAGAATACTGCTGGACCTTTTTTTAACCGCCATTTTATTTGCGTTGATCTTTGCCATCAGATCAAACCGCTCCCAGGTGATCATTGGCGTAATTCTGGCGTTACCGCTTATACTTTCTACCTGGGCATCCTATTTTATTTTAATCACCAGTTTCGGATTCGTGACACCGATTTTCGCGGCCCTCTTTTTCGGTTATGCGGCTGTCAATATTTTGCGCCGGATCTTAAAAAATAAAGAAATCACCCGGGAGACGATTTTCGCGGCCATTGTGGCCTATCTGCTCATCGGGCTGATGTGGGCATTTCTATATATGCTGGTTGAAAAACTTATCCCCGGGTCCTTTTCTTTCCCGGATAAGGACTTAAGAACCACGACAATGCATTTTGAATATTTCAGTTTTGTCACCATCACCACCCTGGGATACGGCGATATTTCACCCCTGACAAACAAAGCCAGTGCTCTGGCGATGCTGGAAGCGCTTGTCGGTCAAATATACCTGGTGGTGCTGGTTGCGTGGTTGGTGGGGCTGCACGTGTCTAGCAGATCAAAATAGAAAGGTCAAATCATGCAAAAAACTCTTATATTTATCCTGATGATTATATTACTTGGACCGGCGGCTTCATTTGGCGATGAGTGTGTCGAGGGCGACTGTGTCAATGGCAAAGGGACCATGAATTTTTCTACCGGCCATAAATACACCGGGGGATTTAAAGACGGTGTCCGGCATGGCGAGGGGGTTATGCTAATGCCGGGCGGTCGCAAAATAGTCGGCGTTTGGGCGGAAAATGAGATTCGAACAGGGACATTTACAGCCCCGGATGGGACCATTTATGAAGGACAATGGGAATTTCGCGAAAGAAACGGCCAGGGCACGTTAACCTTCCCGGATGGCAGAAAATATGTCGGGGAGTTTAAAAGCGGTCAGCGACACGGCCAGGGAACCATGACCTGGCCGGACGGCCGCGTTTATGTCGGGAATTTCGAACACGGCGCCAGAACCGGTCAAGGCACCATGACCTATTCAGACGGGCAAAAATATAGCGGTGAATTTAAAGACGGCGAAAAGCACGGCCATGGAACCTTGATTGATTCCGACGGGAAAACGGTGGAGGGGGAGTTCAAAAATGGTGAGTTGTTGAAGTAGAGATTCTGGATTGGGCCCGCCCGCCTCGCCTGAGCGGCTCGCGATGGCGGGCAGGGATTTCGGAATTCGGATTTTAAATCACAAATTTACTTTTTTTAATAAAGCTATCTGATCGTCAGTTTTGATCCCGCAGAAATTATTGCGATATACGAACCATATCCTCCGTTTTCAACCAGTAAGCGGCACCACAATATATTGTGACGGCTCACTGGCCACAAAAATCCTTATCCATTAATATTTTGTTATGCAATCTGCAGTTATCTCTAATTTTTGACCCAGGCACGCAACCTTCAATTCCAGTCCTTACAAAAAGTTGAAGACTTGTGTATGCATTATACAGTCGGACGTTTCACAAACTATAGTTAAGAATTTTTCACCTTTTAGATATTGATGATTTTAGAAAATATATTTAAAAATTCATTGCCCACCATATTCCACCAATGTAAAAAAGTGTAAAACCTGTTGATAAAGGGATTACAAAATGAATGACCATGAGCGAAAAAGCCAATTGGGAGAACTAGTCAATCTTGCGGTGGACTGCATGGGGGTTGCCGTGACGATTATCGATACAAAAGGAATACTTCTATACTATAACCAGCATTCGGCAAAAATCTTAGAACGGAAGCCTGAGTATATCGGGACGGATATCCATTCACATCATAAAAAGGCAGACAGCAACAAAAAAGTGGATCGGATGCTTAAGGAGTTCGAGAAGGGAAGAAAGGACCCTTTTCATTACGAGGCTAAACCCTATGGGAAAATCATTTTTGTAACCCTTTCACCCATTATAAAAAATGGGGAGTTCGTCGGATGTGTTCAAACTGTAAGGCTTAAAAATGCTGTATCAGAGAATGAATAACCCTAACTTATAGTAGAACAATGAGTGCGCTAAACGGCTGTTATTGATCGGTTTTCGTGGGCTCAAATCCCATTACTCCCCCCATATTGACATTGGCCGCTTATTGCGGCCATGCTATTGCGCCCGTAGCTCAGCTGAATAGAGCGCCGGACTACGAAAACGAACGTCTTAAAGGTGCAAAAATTATTAATCATTAATACATATGCTTGTGAAACTGCCTCGTAGGCCATTTGTATTTTTAGGGAACCTATGGGGAACCTGAAGCGTGATTTTTCGGGACATTTATTGACGTAAAATGAAGCTCGAAAAAAATTTCCTCTCAGCGTCCGGTTTCTTTTTTGACGTTTTACACTCAATCTTTCCGAAAAAGCTTCTTTCTTCAAATCAATAAGAGTTTGGTGACCCCAAGGATGTGGATTTCAGTTCAAGATTGAAAGCGGCGGAAGAAGAACTGAAAGGATTTTTAGCGCGCACTTTCGCAGGACTTTCACCAATCTGAAACTGCCGATAGCTGTTTTATTAGTATATACCGACGTCTCCGAGCGATATAGAAAAAATCGGTAAACACGGCTCAATAATCCGATTTTAGCTATTGACTATTCATATAATTAGTAGTCAACTATTTGAATAATTTTAAAAAAAAATTGAATGCCAACATCAACCCCTAATGCGGTGTATCCATGGTGGAA
>Ga0316191_10004455_pt1 | contig 10449 bp, 8 predicted proteins | sample Eddworburr2cm_MG_FD_204928 | JGI IMG/M metagenome (GOLD analysis project Ga0316191, IMG submission 204928) | Coastal sediment microbial communities from Maine, United States - Eddy worm burrow 2 cm | ecosystem: Environmental > Aquatic > Marine > Coastal > Sediment | place: USA: Maine | collected... | reverse complement strand
CGGGACCAGACTTCCCTGCCTGATTTGGACTCCAGGATACAGTTGTGGGAATCCATGGTGACGTTGATTTTGTAAGTGTCAGCAGCCACGAGAAAGTCGCGACCATGGGCATGTGCAACCAGAGCCGCCAGATAGGTTCCGGTTTTGTTGACCACCGACAGGTCACGTAAGACTGCATCAGCCCCCACCAGCACCAGGTCGGCATCAGGAATGGCCAGACCCATTTGGGCATCGGTTATCATGCGGAGTTCAGTAACGTCAGCAGATAGGTTCTTGAATAAACGACGTCCCTCCATTAAAGGACGGGATTCAGCGATGACAACCCGGCAGCCTGGAGGCAGTCCGTAGCGCAGGATTGCTTCCACTGTAGAGGAGTAACTCAGGGTTACCACAGATTCGTAGTCTCGGGTAATGGTTCGTGTAGCCTCAACTTGCTGGTGGACGAACTCTTGCTGCAATGCCAATAATTCCTTTCCTATAAGTACCCCTTGCCGTTTTGCTTCGCGAATGGAAAAGTCAGCATTGGTCTTCGCCAGAAACCTCTGAGCAAAGACAAGACTCCAATTACGGATGGGGGCCATGGATGGGCGCGCCTGTGTCAATGATAGTGCGGTTTGTTTGATAGTACGGGCCAGTTCCTTCAGGTCTGTTGACTCGCTCCGTTGGCAGACGGCCATGAGAATGCGGATGGCGGAACTGGCCAATTGGGCAGCGCCGCGACGGCGATCATTTACAATTTTTTCGATCTTCTTCTCAATCCAATCCATAGGCACAAACCTCAGGGTGTCAGGTGTCGGGTGTCAGGTGTCAGGGAGGAGAAACAAAAAAGCCCTCACTCTATGCTCTATGCCCTATGCTCTATGCTTTTTTAAATCCGCAATCCGCAATCTACAATCTGCAATCAACCGCCTAGCCATCCCCAATTACCCTCTCCAAAGTCTCCTTGAGGGCTGGGACCGTTTTCAGCTGGTCGATCTCTTCGGGCAGGATCCAGCGCATTTCTATATTTTCCCAATCGAGTCTGATCGTATCAGGTTCATGCACTGAAAAAAGGAAAGGATGCACACGCCAGGCACGATCTTGAGCGTCGTCAACAATCTCAAGGGGCTTCCCAGCTTTCACTAAAGTCACGTCTTGCTCACTAAGCCCGACCTCCTCAGCCATCTCCGAGTAGGCTTGCTTCAGAGGATCCTCGCTTTCCAAATAACCGCTAACCCCGGCCCAGTGTCCCTTATAGGTACCCACCTCACGGCTTCTTTTCAGCACCAGGATTTTGCTGCGGTGGGTTAGAAAGACAGTGACCACGTCTTGTAATTCACCCATTTCTTGTTGCTCAGCGGTGGGCACGGAACTAAAACCTCAAAAAGGATGACTAAACGGTAGACGGTAGTGCAAAGCGTGATTACTATTTGAACACACTATAGGCATTGCTGCAAAGTCCAAATGAATTTTGGAAAGCGATAAGTGAGAAATGACTCCAGGAGGATTTGAAAAGATGGCCAAAAGGATTTTTGTCTGCCTAGTCGTCTTGATGTTGAAATTCACCGTTCCGGCCTTCGCCCAGACGGAACCGCTGCAAATACCCGATCTTGAGTCCCTGGCTCTCCCTGAGGAAATGGCTGCCCGGGTGAGTAACGTGCTGCCATCAAAACCGGGTGACACCTTTGTGCAACTGCGAAACGGCATGACCGTCCTCATCCGAGAGAATCATGCCTCTCGGGTCGTCTCCACTCAGATACTAGTTAAAACAGGCTCTATATATGAGGACAAGTATTTTTTTGGTGGACTATCTCACTATCTCGAACACGTGGTTTCAGGCGGCAGCACAGCCTCATTCACTGAAACCGAAGCGCAGAACACCCTGAAGTCGCTTGGCGGAGCCAGCAATGCATATACCGGCTATGATCAAAGCGGCTATTTCATTAACACTACAGGGGAGCACTATCGGGAAGCCCTGCGGCTTTTGTTTTCTTACCTGTCTGAGAGCCTGCTGGAAGTGAAAGAGGTCGTGAGAGAAAAGGCGGTCATCCAACAAGAATTCAAGCTCGGAGAGACCAATCCAGGGCGACAGCTGTGGCAGTTATTTGCCCGGACGGCCTATCTCAAGCACCCTGTTCGTCATCCGGTAATTGGCTACGAGGACGTGTTCGTTACCATCAGTCGTGATGACCTCCTGGACTACTACCGGCAGCGATATACCCCCCAGAACATGGTAGTAACTATCGTTGGGAATGTGCAGGCTGCCGAGGCTTTGAAGGCCGTTCTGGAGCTTAGCAATAAGATGGTTCGGACTTTCAATCCACCGGTAGTCATAGAGACGGAACCAACCCAGACCACAGCAAGATGGGCAGAAAAGTCATTTCCTCCCGCCAGATTAACAACCATGATGATTGGGTTCCACACCGTCCCCTTGAATCATCCAGATCTTTACCCTCTAGATTTAATGGCAATTATCCTTGGCCGGGGGCGAAGCAGCAGATTCTACCTAGACCTCAAGGACCAAAAGGGTTTGGTCCTTTCAGTGAGCGCCTCCAGTTGGACCCCATCTTACGCTCCTGGGCTATTTAGTTTTTCTTTTAGCCTGGATCGCGACAAAGTTGAACCGACTCTGGCCGCTACCTGGGAAGAGGTGGCTCGAATAAAGAAAAATTTGGTGAATAAAAGCGAGCTGGAAAAGGCCAAGCGTCAGGTCATTGCTAATTTTACCTTCTCCAAACAGTCCGCATCTGGGATGGCCTCCAGTCTGGCCAGCTCTTTTGCTGCTACGGGTAACCCCTATTTCGACAGTTTGTATGTTGAGAGGATCAAGGCCGTCGGTCGAGAGGATATCCGGCGGGTGGCCCAAACTTACCTGCGCCGGCAGGCGAGCACGGTTGCCATTTTGTCTCCACCGCGCAATCAGGCCAAGGAGGCGGAAGCAGTGCTGCCGAGGACGGCAGGGAGAATAAAGAAAGTCACTCTCGACAATGGCTTGACCTTGCTGATGAAACGCAACCCAGCAGTGCCGATTGTGAATTTCCAGGTTTTCGGCCTTGGGGGACAAAGGTTCGAGCCAGGGAACCTGAAGGGAATTGGCTCTTTCACCATGGAACTTGTCACCAAAGGGACTCGGAGTAGAAGTAAAAGGGATATTTCCGAAACCATAGAAAAGTTGGGCGGTAGTCTGGACGCAGGCTCAGGGAGGAATACCTACTATGCCTCACTAGCTGTACTCAAGGATGACGCTGAAACCGGGCTGGAATTGCTGGCGGATGTGCTCCAGAATCCAAATTTTCCAGAAGAGGAAATCGAAAAGCAAAGGACAGATACCTTACTGGCCATCCGGCGGTTGGATGAAAGTTGGCAAAATGAAGTGGCCCGGGTTTTCCGTCAGCACTACTATCGGCAGCATCCATATGGGAATGATATTATTGGCACCGGCGAGACGATCAAGAGCATGAACCGCGGGGACATAATGAACTTCTACCAGCAAACTGTCATGCCTAACAATGCGGTGTTGGCAGTATTCGGTGATATTGAGCCTGAGGAGATGGCTGAAAAGGTGAAGTCTGCTCTCGGCAAATGGCGGCCAGGTAAAGTAGTTGAACCTGTCGTTTCTAACACCGTAGCGCCCCTCACTGCCAGTGAACAGGTTCGGAAAAAGACAGAAAAAGTCTCGGCTGCCATCTATCTGGGTACCAATGGCATGACCTTGAAAGACCCTGAGAGGCCGACTCTGGATGTTATCGATGCGGTTCTCTCTGGTATTGGCTACCCAAGCGGCTGGCTGCAGGAGGCCTTGAGGGGAGGGGATCGAAGTCTGGTTTACGTTGTCCATGCCTTCCCTAACTCTGGTATAGATGGTGGCCATTTTGGCATCATCACCCAGACCACCATGGCCAACTATGAGAAGGTGGTTGAGATAATTCTGGAGAAACTGGAAAATATAAAGCAGAAGCCGTTGGACCCTGAAGCATTGGCGGCCGCCAAGGATATGATTATCACCATGCACGAGATGAGTCTGGAGACTAATGATGGCCAGGCCCGCAGTGCAGCCTTAAACGAAGTGTTGGGGTTGGGATACGATTGGGATGCTCGCTACCCAGAGCTCGTTGAGCAAGTAAGTGCAGAGGAGGTCTTCACAGTGGCACGGAGGCTCTTTCAGCACCACTTACTTGTAAGCGCCATTCCAGAAAAGCCGGTGGAGGCACTTATCCCTCCTGAGCAAAAGCAGAGAATGCACGCGCAGTAGAGCGAATTTGAAATTTCGCATTTCCGCATTCCTCATTAGCCTTCGGCGTCATGAGGTCACTACGCTTCGCTGTCATTTGTTGTAATAGGTGGAGGGCGGTGAGGAGATTTCGGATTTGTCCTTCGGACTCCCACCCTGCGGGCGGGCTACTTATTTCTTGTCAAAGCCTGTGGTCAGTGATAAATTGGGGACAAAGGACCAAGAAGGTCTGTCGGGTTGCTGGCAGCAACTTTAGTGGGGCTACGAAAGCTCGTATCTTTGTAGAGTTAACGTGGCCCTATTTTTTTCAACATCGCAAACCTGGTCCTTAAGGCAAGGTCAGTCCCGTCCGTGGCGGGATTGCCGGCAGAAGAGGTTTAAGGCACAAGGCGTGAGGTGCAAGGCATAAGGAGAGAATAAGTTTTCTTTTATTGTTTTTTCCCTGTGCCCTGTGCCTTGAGCCGTTCCCTTTGGGTCCGGATTCTTTACTTGATGTCAGGAGGTGAAAATCATGTGTGAAGCCAACGCCTATCTGCTCAAGGGCGGCAAAGAGGAGCTGATTCTTGAGGCTGTAGACATTTTGGAGCACGACGAAGATGGAAAGATTCGCCTGGCAAACATCTTCGGCGACCAGAAGGTGCTAGATGCCAAGCTGAAAAGTATGTCACTTGTCAATCATAAAATCATTCTTGAGTAAGGGACAAGGAAGCTCTCGCCCGCTCCCCTTCGCCAAGGCTCTGTGAGCTCTGTGAGAGAGGATTGGTGTTTAGATTTCGACTTCGCGGGCTTCGGTCCGGGAAGGAATTGTCTTGATGTCCAGGTGATGGTGGGCAGTGACATAGCGGACCGTTGTGGTCTTGGCGCGCATAGCTACTGAATGGCTAATGGCGACATTGCCCTCATAGCGAACACCACGCAGGAAGTCGCCTCCGGTGATGCCGGTGGCACAAAATATAATACTGTCCCCTCTCGCCAAATCTTCGGTGTCGTAGACTTTGTCAAAATCGTCTTCCGAGTAACCCATATCCAGAATTTTCTGTCGTTCTTCATCGTCCCGTGGCCAAATTTTAACCTGCATCTCTCCCCCTAGACATTTCAGGGCGGCAGCAGCGAGGACCGCCTCGGGGGAACCACCTATACCAAATAGGATGTTCACGCCTGAATCCTCAATGGCAGTGGCGATGGCCCCGGCAACGTCACCGTCGCTGATAAGCTTGATCCGCGCACCAGCATCTCGAACCTGCTCTATGATCTCCGAGTGGCGGGGACGGTCAAGTACTATGGCGGTCAACTCTCGGGTGCGGGCGCCGGAAGCTTTGGCCACCCGCTCCAGATTAGCCTGCACTGAATCATTGATGTCAATGCTTCCCTTGGCCCCGGGGCCCACGGCTATCTTGTTCACATAATAGCTGGGCAAGGAGGCGAGAGTTCCCTGATTTCCCACAGCTATTACTGCGATGGCATTTGGCAGTCCCTTGGAAGTAAGAGTTGTGCCATCAATCGGATCCACGGCAATGTCTACCTTGGGGTCTCGCAAGCCGCCGCCGCCCACCTTCTCACCGATGTAGAGCATGGGGGCCTTGTCCTTTTCCCCCTCCCCGATGATGATGGTGCCGCGGATGCTAACGAGATCCAGCATGCCACGCATGGCGTCCACCGCTGCCTGGTCGGCCGCTTCTTTATCTCCTCTTCCCATCCAACGGCTGGCCTTGAGGGCAGCTGCTTCAGTGACTCTGATAAATTCCAAGGTGACTTCTCGACCTATGTCGATCACTGGCATTTTCTCCTCCGTGCCTTACCAATGATGTTTCGGCAACAGCAATAAGATTGATCAACAGACTAGTATCCAGAATCTACAATCTTCAATCTACAATCTGAAATCTCAAACCGGGAACCCGCCCGAAGGGTGGGAGTCCGCAGGACAAATCTAAAAACATCCTAGGCGGTCAAGAGGGCAATGACCTCCCCGGCGAGTCCCGCGGAATTGGTGGCCTCGAAAAGTCGAATGGCCTCCTCAAATGCCTGTTTGGTTATGCGCTTCTTATAGTCCTCTCCCACTTGGTTCAGGTCTTCAGCGAAAGCTTTGTTCGCTTTTTTTATGTTACCCCCGGTGTTGCCCGTCTCCTCTGCCCATTTCCACATTTTCTGCCAGAGCTCATCAGGAACGCCCCGGTACGGTCGTTTGACGTAATGTTTTTCGGGAGTAGTGATGGCATTGCCATTCTGGTTCATGGCGAGGCCGAAACTGATATTCTGCCAGAAGGTACCCACGTTACCTTTGCGGATGCCGTGGTAGATGAATTGGGTGATCTTGTCCAAGGATGTCCCGGTTATACCATGTTGAGCAATGTCCACTTCCCAAGACTGAATGGCCTCCCAGATTTCCTTGGTAAGGTCAAGTTGAATTCCTTCCTGGTTGGCACCGAAATAGGTGCCGTGGATGGAGCCGTTATTGATTGCCAGTAGATTGGGGTGGACGCCTCCGTGGACTAGGTTCCCAATAAACCATGAAGCTTCATCCGGGTTGGTGAATCCCTCCGCACTACCGCTCTTGGCCCCTATTTCACCAAGTTCAACTTCCAAAGCCAAGCCAGCGGCAACCACGGGCTGGGCCAGCTCTAAAGTGGCAGCCAGATTCAGTTCGTTCTCCATATAGGAGCAATCGATGGCAAACGAGGTGAACCCTGCTTCCAGTTCGGCAGCCACGAGCTCTGCCACTTCCTCTTTCTCGTCCATATTCTTCACTGTAATATGGTCGCCATGGATAGCGAAGGGTACCGAGGTATTTCCCAGTCGATCATTCTCCGTCACAATAAACTCGGCGAAGCTCATAGGATCAAACTCGGTGTAGGTCAGCTCAGACTTGGCAATCTCATACATTACCGGGGCCTGAGTGGCCATAGAGGCACGGATCATACCCTCTACGGGTAAGCGGCAGCGGATGTTTGCGGCCATTATCATCGCATTTGCTTTCCTGGCCGCGTCGCAAAGCGCCTTACCGTTCACCAGCGGTGCCTTGGAATCTGGAAATCGTTTCTGTACGCTTTCAGGCCGATATTTTGACAAATCGGTGCTCATCAGAATCCCTCCTATCTGTCCATTTGTTCAGACGTTTGAAAGAGATAGTAAGCCTGATGTTCAATCCTACCTTTTACCTTAATCCTAGGGCGATGAAAAAACAAGCGGCAATTTATCATCTTTCTGTTTTCTGTGGTTGTTGATGTGATAATTCCCTGGAACTTGTCTGACAAAGCAGCAATCCCATTTCATTATATCACTTACCCCACACTCGGCGGGAATTGAATCTGGCACAAAATGAGGGTGATCGTCAAGGGATCGTATAATTAGAAAAACCACCTTAATCCATGCTAGAATAAACCCTTGTGGGTTTGTAACATTAGGGTGAACTTTTGATATTCTAACGCAGGCCGTTTTGGGTGCCAGTGATGCAAGGGCGGAGCAGGTCAGAGCTAATGCCGGAGATCATTCTTACCGATAAAGCGGGAAAGCTACTGGAGGTTGAGGCACTCGCGTATCCCGAAGACACTAATCTGATTGTCGATCCTTATTCCGTTGTGGAAGAACCTGAGGCTTCCATGGCTGAGGTTGTTGCCAACGCCGAGGCGACTCTACCACGACCCCTGGGGGAGATCATCAGTGCCCAGGCCATGGGGTTGAATGCATCCTGGCTTTTTCGGCTGGTGCTTCTCGATTTCAAAGGACAGCACCATTGTAAAGCTGAAACCGTGGAAGATACTCTGCGTCAGTTGATGTGGCACATAGCCCCTCTTGAAATTCAATCCCTGGGACTGGATCGCTTTGAACTCCTGGAACCGTGCATAACAGCGTTTCGAGTTCTCTCCTGCCTGTGTGACCAAGTGAAGAAGCTAGAAACTGCCGGCAGCTTCCCACCAACAACGTTCATCTTTTCCATACGTCAACAAGCGGTCCTGCGTCGCTACCAGGTGGCGCTGGCCAACTTACCGTGACGCTGGAAGCGAACTCAGCGGTGCGGACACATTTTGTTCACCGCAGAGAACGCAAAGAACGCAGAGAGAATGTAAACTTGAGATAACTTGATTTTGATCCTCTGCGATCTCAGCGAACTCTGCGGTTCATTCCCCAGCCATACCTATATACAACATCCGGGCTAGTGACCTCGCCTTGACCGCTATGACGATTATTAGATTATCGAATACGCCAAGGTATACAAAATAAGACCAATCAGCCAAGGCAGGCAGAACGGATTCCCTTCTAACCTCTACTGGGATCACGACATCAGAATTCACCTATCAGATGGCCTGATACTTGCTTAAGAAAATAACGTCGTAGACTCCCATCTGGACTCTAATACGTGCCACGCGTTGAGTTTCGTCACAAACCCCGGCTAAAGGAACAGTGGGAACATGAAGCGCATTTACTCCATTGGTGGTGGAAAAGGAGGATCCGGAAAAAGCTTCATTGCCGCGAGCTTGGGCATATTACTGGCAAAGCAAGGCAAGAAAGTGGTACTCGTGGATTTGGACCTGGGCGCCTCCAACCTTCATACCCTCCTTGGCCAGAGAATCCCCCAAAGAGGCCTCGACGCTGTCATAGATAAAACAACGAACAGCTTAGAGGACGTAGCTCTGTCCACAACTATACCTAACCTTTACCTCATCAGCTCGACAAAATGTTCCTTGGAAATTGCCAATTTGTTTTACGCTCAGAAACTCAAAGTAATCAACGCTATTAAAAATCTTCCTTTCGCTTATGTCCTTCTGGATTTGGGGCCGGGAATTAACTTCAATACCTTGGACTTTTTTTTGATTGCTACAGAAGGGTTGTTTGTGGCTACTCCTGAACCAACGGCAATAGAAAATACCTTCGTTTTTATTAAGTCAATTTACCTGAGAAAGCTGAAATTAGCTCTCAAAGAAGCTAACATGTGGCATATATGTCAAGAGGAGGTTGCGCAACTGTCGAAGGGAGCTCTCAAGTCTCCTCTAGATCTCATTAATATTCTCGTAGGTAGAAACCTGGAAAACGGCACAGTCTTCAAGGATCTACTGAGCGGTTTGAAGTTCAGTTTAATTCTTAACAAGTTTCGGGGTCAGGTTACCGAAGACCTGGGAGAGCAACTTGTGGAAGTGTGCAACAGGCATCTTTATCCCAGCTTTGATTTTCTGGGAAATATCAGCTATGACAGTCGAGTTTATGAGTCAATACTTGCTCGAAATATCTTCATACGGAAATATCCCTACACAAAAACCGTGTCGGATTTGCAAAATATGGCCAGGCGTCTGACTGGGGAAAAACAACAACCCATACAGATAAAAGCTTTAAAATGATAAAAAAATTCAATGACCTAAATTATTATGAACTCTTCAAAATTCAATACAATGCCTCTTCCTTTGAGGTGAGACAGGCATATAAGAATATTCTTGCCATCTACGAGGAAAGCTCACTGGCGACCTATGCTCTTTTTGCAGAAGATGAGCGCAAAGCAATTTTGGGCAAGATTGAGAAAGCGTTCTCGACACTGATTGATGATGAAAAGAGAAACGCTTATGACAAGAGTCTTGTGGATATAGGGGAAATACCGAAGAATTTGTTGACTGCAAAAGAAAGACAAAAGGCAATACCCCTCATTCAAGTGAATACAGCCATGACGAAAGACAATAACCTGGCAAGAATCAGAAAAAAGATCAAAGAGCAAGGAACAGGAAAACTTGCGAGCGTTATGCTGAACCGTGATTTTATCTCCGGGCAAGATTTGAAAAACTTACGTGAGTCACTGGGAATAGAGTTAGAGGAGGTTTTTGAGGCCACCAAGATAAGTCCCACCGCACTGGAAGCAATTGAACGCGATGACCTAACCAACCTCCCCCCGAAGATCTACCTGAAGAGTTTCCTGAAGTCTTACGCTGAAGTCTTACAACTCGATGCGAAGCAACTGGTTGAGGGCTATGTCAAAAATATGGAAAAGAGCTAAGCACTTCGCATCTCACCCTCCAGAAAGTTGTCTTGTTTGTTGCCAGATTCTGCAAGGATCTCATTTCAATCTGAACCGAGACCAACGGATCCGAGCCCAGTAGTCTCAAGGAGGCAAGGTCCTCCCGGTTATCATCAATTGGCTTGCTAGAAACCGCCTAATGTGCTACCAGCGTTTTACGATCAAAAAAGTACCCTGCACTCTTCCTGTCGTACGTATGAGCATAGCCCGGGTATCTCATGAATTACCTGCTGCGACCACGGAT
>Ga0316191_10004449_pt1 | contig 10452 bp, 8 predicted proteins | sample Eddworburr2cm_MG_FD_204928 | JGI IMG/M metagenome (GOLD analysis project Ga0316191, IMG submission 204928) | Coastal sediment microbial communities from Maine, United States - Eddy worm burrow 2 cm | ecosystem: Environmental > Aquatic > Marine > Coastal > Sediment | place: USA: Maine | collected... | reverse complement strand
GTAAACCTGGTGCAGCGCTATGACACGCGCAAGGACACCTGGGTGCAGGCCACCCCGATACCCGGACCGGCCGTCTTCGGGCACGCCGGCGGTATCGTCGGCGATACGATCGTCTATTGCGACGGGGTCGCGGTTGAAGTGCACGACGATCGTCCGCGCGACTTCGTTGCGGTACCGGACTGTTACTTGGGCATCATCGACAGTGATGACGGGCGACGTATCGACTGGCGCAGTGTCGATTACCATCCCGGGCTGCCGCGCTATCGCATGGCGGCGGCAGGAGTGGCCGCGGTCAACGGCGTCTTGTTCGTCGGCGGCAGCGAGAATCCTTACAACTACAACGGCATAGGCTACAACGGACAACCATCCGAACCGGCCGACACTGCATTGTTATTCGATATCGATACGCAGAGCTGGCGAGTGCTCGGGTTCGAGGGCGAGGCGACGATGGATCATCGCGGGCTCGTTCCGTTCGCAGGCCAGTGGCTCACAATAGGCGGCATGGCGTCGGACCAGCGCGTCACCGATCGCGTGACTGCGTACGAGCTTGAATAAAAAGAGGCGGGCCATGAGGCCCGCCGAATCGCCGATACTGCGATCGGCACAAGGGGGAATTCGGTGGCGAGGTCGCCCGGTTCTGACGATACCGTCGACCGGATGCAGGGATTGATGAGGTTTCATTGCGTGTCTGCTCTCGACGTGATTTCCAGGACCCTGTCCGCATAGTCGCCGGCCCGTTGCTCGAGTTGCGCCACCATCACGGATAATTCGCGTGCCTGCTGTTCGTCGAGAAGCGTCGGCAGCCCGCAGGTTTGCCGTGCCGCATGCTCGTGGTGGGCGTACATCAGTGAGCGCAGTGCGTAGGCCATGTCCTGCGCCACGTCCGGGTCCTGCATCAATATGCCCAGTGCGGTCTTCGATACTTCCGCGTCCACGCGGGCGCGTTCAAAGCGTGCGCGAATCGTTACCCAGACGAGGTCCAGCTGGTCGTTGGAATGCGCCAGCTCGTCGCTGAACAATGTCGGCGCCATGTAAGCGACCCCGCTCCAAAGTTCGCCGGAAACACCGGGTTCGTTCGCGAGCGACTGCAGCGAGGCGTCGGCGCTGTTCCCGCGGACGAGGAAAATGCCGGTCTGCGCCTCGGAGTCGATTTCGCGTACCAGGTTCTGGTAGCAGTACTCTGCAGGGTCGACAGCCGCTTGCGCGAGCTCGATCTTCGTCAGGTTCTCGAGCGTGATCTTGCGCTGCGTCCACCGGTCGATGTTGGACAGCAGGCCGTGATCGCCGCTGAACGCCTCGTAGAGGATGTGCGATACATCGGCATGGATGGCTTCGGATCGTGCATAGCGGTTGGTATCGGTCGGGACCAGGTTGAGCATGTTGTTCTCCAGCGGAATTCGGTAGCCACTGTAGGCCGGCGGGGTGCTTCGGTCTGGTCAAAACCGGTCAGAGTTTGTGCAGATCGCATCAGTGCGCAAAACTGCTTGAGCCGGCATCGCTGTTGGGGTTCACTACCATCTGCCATGCTTTATGAACCCACTACACTGGCGAATCTCGCCCGGATCGTCGGCGAAACGCTGCAAAAGGACTACGGCATCGACCCGGAGCCGCTATTCGCGCAGGCAAAAATCGACACGAGCAAGTTCCAGCGGCCCGGCGCGCGGATTCCGCTGTCGAAGATGACCCGCCTGTGGGATCTCGCAGTCTATATGACCGACGATCAGCAGTTCGGGCTGAAAGCCGGTGTGCGTGTGGAACCGAGCGACTTTTACGTGCTCGGGCACGCCTGGCTGGCGAGCGCAACCTTGAAAGGCGGCCTCGAACGCCTGTGTCGCTACGCCCACGTGCTGTCCACGGCAATTACCCGGGCCGAAGTCGTGGAAGAAGACGGCATGGTCGTATTCGTCGAGTCCTTTCCCGACCCGGAGATTGTCATCAACCGGACGGCCGACGAGGCGGGCATCGTGGCGTTCTTCAAGCTCTGCGAGATCATCAAGCGCGACCGCGTGCGTCCGATCAGGGCGGAACTGATCTTCCCGGCCGACACGGCGCGCAACTATCTCGACGAATTCCTGGACTGCCCGGTCACCTACGGCAACGAGCGGGAGAAGTTCTATTTCTCCCGGGACGTCTTCGAAGAGCCGCTGCCCGGCTACATCCCCGACGTGCTGGATTCCACGTCGCGGATCGCGGAGCATTACCTGGAGTCGCTGGACCAGAGCAAGGTGGCTACCGAGGTGCGGCGGCTGCTGGTGCAGATGCTGCCGTCCGGCAAGTCGGACCAGGACACGGTCGCCAACCGCCTGTACCGCAGCACCAGCACCCTGCAGCGACAGCTGAGCGCCGAAGGTACCAGTTACCGCGACATCCTCGAGACGACCCGCCGCGGCCTCGCCGAGAAGTACCTCAAGGACGGCGACTATTCGCAGGCCGAGATCGCCTACATGGTGGGATTCTCCGACCAGAGCAATTTCGCGCGCGCGTTCAAGCGCTGGACCGGGATGAGCCCGGGACAATTCCAGAAGACGGCTTGAAGCCGATCAGCCCGATAGCACCGACTCGCGGATCTCGTCGATCTGCGGCTTGATGGTGCGCGGCCGCTTGCCCAGGCAATGCTTGTCGCGCGGACAGGCCGAGCTTCGCGGACAGATGATCGTCGCTTCCCTTTGCGCGCCGTCCGCGATCCAGCCGATGTTGAGGATGCGGCCGATGCTGCCGAGCCGGCGCCGCGCCTCGGCCGGTATCGGCCCGGAGCCGCCATTCGCGTTGCAGCTGGACTCGATCATGTCGATCGTGGCCGCGGGATCGAATCCCTGGGACTCGAGCGCGGGCGACAGGTCGACGCCCGCGCACAGGACGTGCCGGTTGCCGGCGGCGTCGCGGCTGCGGATCGACTGGCAGCAGTAAAGCCGCTTGTCGTCGCCCGCGCGCAGTACCGATATCTGCGACGAAGGCTTGTTCGAGCGGCTGTGCAGCATGCGGAATACCGCCCAGTGCTGGCACGGATCGGAGATCATCGACATGTTTCCCCACGGCAGCGGTATGCCGTTGCCGCGGTAGACCGCGCGAAAACTGCCCGGCGGGTAGGCGTCGAAATAGTGCCAGTGAGGGTAGGGCGACACGCTCGGCATGCGCCGCATGACCAGCGTCGTGGTCAGGTCAACCTTGTCGCCGCAGTTGATCTCGTAGGCGTTGCGCGCGAGAAACTGCCGGAACGGCGTCTTTGGCGCAAGCATCGCCGCCGCGAAATAGCTGCATTCGAAATCGCGCCACGCATGCAGGATGTCGCGCGCGTCGACGTTCTGCGTGCCGCCGCCGACCGGCCGGGTCGAGTTTCTGCCGCCGGATATCTGCGGGATCCGCGCGCCGTCGCCGTCGTGCAGCACCTTGTGCGCGAGCTGGTTGGCCAGGTCGAATTTCAGTCGCGCCGGTGCTTTCTCCAGCGCACGGTTCAGGTACACCTTGTTCGGCGCGTCATAGAACGAGCGGACCAGCGACTTGGTCGGCAGGTCTTCGCCAATATCGTTGGCGGGCGGCTTGTCGAACCAGCGGATCTCGAGACCGAGGTGTTTCGCGATATCGAAGACGTTCTCGAGCGACATCGGGAACAGCTTGTTGCCGATGCTCTCCGCGGCCCGCTCGATGTCGGGGAAGCGATTCTGGTTGGTTTCCTGGTGTGCGCGTATCAGCAGGTGCGCGAATTGCCGCCCGGTCGTACCGGTCTGGCTGAGGAGTTCCGGGATTGCGAGCTGCAGCAGGCTTTCCGAGAACAGGAATCCCGGCTCCAGAGGCATGCCGCCGACCGGCGCCTCGGGCGCGGTATCGATCGCGGTGGCTTCCAGTGACTCGTCGAGGAACCAGTGGACGTCTTTCTGGAAGATCTCGGCGATGATCCCGAGCAGGCGTTCCGACGGTACCCGCTTGCCGTTTTCGATCATCGACAGGTAGGAAACGGATGGCCCGGCTTCGGGATCGATCTGCACGCATCGCACCGAGAGGTCTTCGAGCGTAAGATTGTTGCGCTTCCTGAGCATGCGCATCTTGGTGCCCAGGAAATGCGATTTTCGCCGGAGGCTATGCGGGGACGACATAAGCTGTTTGTGAAATTGACACTGTGAAATTTTTGCTGTGAAATTTCAATATTCGCCCGCGTACTATAGCGCCTCGAAGCGATGCTTTCACGCACATTGAAGACTGGACAAGGCACGGGGTTTTCGTCATGAATCGACAAGAGCAGATCAAGAAGCTGGAGAGCGAGTGGGCGGAGAGCCCGAGGTGGAAGGGCGTCAGGCGTGATTACACGGCTGAAGACGTCGTCAAGCTTCGCGGCACGGTACACATCGAATACACGCTCGCGCGCCTCGGCAGCGAGAAGCTCTGGAAGTACGTCCACGAGGACGAGCCGCTGTGCGCGCTCGGAGCCCTTACCGGCAACCAGGCGATCCAGGAAGTGCAGGCGGGGCTCAGGGCGATCTATTGCTCGGGCTGGCAGGTCGCGGGCGACGGCAACAGCGCCGGCGAGATGTACCCCGACCAGAGCCTGTACCCGGTCGACTCGGTGCCGAAGATGGTGGAGCGCATCAACAACGCGTTCATCCGCACGGACGAGATTCACGCGCTCAACGAAGACGACAGCATCGACTGGTTCCCCCCGATCATCGCCGATGCCGAAGCCGGATTCGGTGGCAACCTGAACGCATTCGAGCTCATGAAGCACATGATTCGCGCGGGCGCGGCCGGTGTTCATTTCGAGGACCAGCTGTCATCGGCGAAAAAATGCGGCCATATGGGCGGCAAGGTACTCGTGCCGACGCAGGAAGCGGAAGCCAAGCTGCTCGCGGCCCGGCTGGCGGCGGACGTGTACGACGTTCCCACCGTGCTGATCGCGCGCACCGACGCCGACGCCGCGAATCTCATCACCTCGGACTCGGACGAACGCGACAGGGAGTTCATCACCGGCGAGCGGACGCCCGAAGGCTTCTTCCGCTGTAACGCCGGGCTCGACCAGGCCATCGCACGCGGCCTCGCCTATGCGCAGTACGCCGACATGATCTGGTGCGAGACGTCGCGGCCGGACCTCGAGCAGGCGCAACGCTTCGCTGACGCTATTCATGCCAGGTTCCCCGACCAGCTGCTGGCCTACAACTGCTCGCCGTCATTCAACTGGCAGGCGAATCTCGACGACGACACGATGAAGATCTTCCGCGAGGAACTGGCGAAGATGGGCTACAAGTTCCAGTTCATCACACTGGCGGGCTGGCATGCCCTGAACTCGAGCATGTTCCGCCTGAGCCGCGCCTACAAGGCCGAGGGCATGTACGCCTATTCGCTGTTGCAGCAGCGCGAATTCGCCGACGAGCAGCACGGCTTCCGCGCGGCCAAGCACCAGTCCTTCGTGGGCGCCGGTTACTTCGACGCCGTACAGAACGCGATCATGCACGGGCTGTCATCGACGTCCGCCCTGGAAGGCAGCACCGAGGAAGAACAGTTCGTCGCATAACAGACAGGTGCCATGAGCAAGAGTGAAAAAGGCCGGCGCGAGCTCGGCGGTCTGAGGATCGATCCGGCCTTTCTGGAGTTTGTCGAGAAAGAGCTGTTGCCCGCGATCGACGTCGAGCCGACCGGTTTCTGGGCCGGTTTCGAGGCGTTGATCGACGACCTGACGCCGGTCAACCGCGAACTGCTGCAGAAGCGCGATGCCCTGCAGGAGCAGATCGACGAGTGGCACCTCGCCCATCCGGGGAGCGACTACGACCACGCCGAGTACGTCGCTTTCCTGAAGTCCATCGGTTATCTGCTCGATGGCGGTGAAGAATTCACCGTCGGTACCGCCAACGTCGACGCGGAAATCGCCGAGGTCGCCGGCCCGCAGCTGGTGGTGCCGGTCAGCAATGCGCGTTTTGCGCTCAATGCGGCCAATGCCCGCTGGGGCAGCCTGTACGACGCCCTGTACGGTACGGACGTCGTCAGCGAAGACAACGACCAGCAGCGCGCCGGGCCCTACAACCCGATCCGCGGCTGCGCGGTGATACTGTATGCGCAGGGGTTTCTCGACCGGGCCATCCCGCTCGACGGCGCCAGCCACGCGGACGTCTCCGATTACGGCATTGCCGGAGACGAGTTCATGGCGGTGGTCGACGGCAACCCGGTCGGCCTGGCCGACGCGGCTACCTTCAGAGGCTGCGCGCGAGACGGCGATGCGGTGACCTACCTGTTTGCGCACAACGGCCTGCATGTCGAGATACATACGAACCCGCAGCACCCGATCGGCCGCGAAGCTGCGGCCAATGTCGCCGATGTGGTACTGGAGTCGGCGATTACGACGATCCAGGATTGCGAAGACTCGGTAGCCGCGGTCGATGCGGAAGACAAGGTAAACGTCTACCGCAACTGGCTCGGTCTCATGCAGGGCACGCTCGACGCGAAATTCTCAAAGGGCGGCGAGACGATCACGCGGTGCCTGAATGCCGACCGCGAATACACCGGCGCTGACGGCAAGCCCATCGTGCTGTCCGGCCGCAGCCTGATGCTGGTGCGCAACGTCGGCCACCTGATGACCAACAGCACGGTCCTGGATCGTAACGGCGACGAGATTTTCGAGGGCATTATGGATGCCGTCATCACGACCGGATGCGCACTGGCGAACCGCAAGGCGGGAGACAGCCAGCCGAACAGCCGCCACGGCAGCATCTATATCGTCAAGCCGAAGATGCACGGCCCGGAGGAGGCGCGGTTCACCGACACGCTGTTCTCTCGCGTCGAGGACCTGTACGCCCTGGAGCGCAACACGCTCAAGGTCGGCGTGATGGACGAAGAGCGGCGCACGACCGTCAACCTGATGGAATGCATCCGCGCCGTGAAAGACCGGCTGGTCTTCATCAACACGGGTTTCCTCGATCGCACCGGCGACGAGATCCACACGAGCATGCGCGCCGGGCCGATGAAGCCGAAGGAGGCGATCAAGCAGGAGCCCTGGATCACCGCCTACGAGGACTGGAACGTCGACATCGGAATCCGCTGCGGTCTGCCCGGGCGGGCACAGATCGGCAAAGGCATGTGGCCCAAGCCCGATGAAATGAAGCAGATGATGGACACGAAGCAGGCGCACCCGGAAGCGGGCGCCAACTGCGCCTGGGTGCCGTCGCCGACAGCAGCGACACTGCACGCAATGCACTATCATTTCGTCGACGTGGCGGCCCGCCAGCGCGAACTTGCTGCGCGACCCCTCGCAAGCCTCGACGACATCCTGACGCCGCCGCTCTGCGACCCGGCGACACTGGACGCGCAGACGATCCAGAATGAGCTCGACAACAACGCCCAGGGCATACTCGGGTACGTCGTCCGCTGGATCGACCAGGGCGTGGGCTGTTCGAAGGTGCCCGACATCAACGATGTCGGACTGATGGAGGACCGCGCGACGCTGCGTATTTCCAGCCAGCACATGGCCAACTGGCTGCTGCACGGGATAACCAATGCGGAGCAGGTGCGCGCAACGTTCGAGCGCATGGCGGCCGTGGTCGACGAACAGAATGCGGGCGACCCGCTCTACATTCGCATGAGCGACGATTACGAGGGCAGCATCGCGTTCCGCGCGGCCTGCGACCTGGTGTTCAGGGGCTGTGAACAACCGAACGGTTATACTGAACCTTTGCTTCACGATTACCGTCAGAAGCTGAAGGCCAGCCGTTCGGGGTAATACCATCACACCACGATTCCTGCTCGTCGCGTCGCTCCTGTTACCGGTCGCTGCGGCCGGGGACGATTACGTCACCGTCGCTGTCGCCAGTAATTTCAGCGCCACTGCGCGCGAGATCGCCGCGCAATTCGAGCAGGAATCGCAGTACGAGGTCCGCATCACGACCGCCTCGACGGGCAAGCTGTATGCCCAGATCGTCAACGGCGCGCCGTTCGACGTGCTGCTTTCGGCGGATGCGGAGCGGCCGCGGCGCCTGGAGATGTCGGGCGCCGGGGTCACCGGCACACGATTCACGTATGCATTCGGCGCACTCGTCCTGTGGTCGCGTCAGGTCGAGGATTGTCGCGCGGCATTGCAAAGCGTCGATGGCGGCCTGATCGCGATTGCGAATCCCGACACGGCACCGTACGGAGCGGCCGCAAGGTCGTATCTTCGCCAGGCAGGACTCTGGGAGCCGCTGCGCGAGCGCCTGGTGATCGGTGAGAATATCTCCCAGACGCTGCAGTTCGCCGCCTCCGGCAATGCGCGGCTCGCCTTCATCGCCCGTTCGCAGTTGCAGGCCCCGTCGTTGCCGCCGGCGTCGTGCAGCTGGCCCTTGCCGGACAGCCTGCATGATCCCGTCGACCAGCAGGCGATACTGCTGCGGCGGGGGGCGGCCTCGGAAGGCGCAATGGCGTTTATCGAGTTCCTGCGCAGCGACGCCGGACGTGCCATCATCCTGCGCCATGGTTACCGCTTGCCCGAGGTAGTGGAGTGATGGCATCGACACTGGGGCCTCTGCTGCTGTCCGTGCAGCTGGCCGCATTGACGACACTGATCCTCGTCATCCTGGGCACACCGCTCGCCTGGTGGCTTTCGCGCACGCGATCGCGCCTCAAACCGGCGATCCAGGCCATCGTGGCGCTGCCGATCGTATTGCCGCCGACGGTAATGGGTTTTTACCTGCTGATCGTCCTCGGGCCCTACGGCGCTATCGGCCGCTGGTGGGTCGAGGTCACCGGCGAAGCATTGACGTTCTCCTTTTCCGGCCTGGTGATCGCTTCGTGCTTTTACAGTCTGCCGTTCGCGGTGCAGCCGCTGCAAAGCGCGTTCGACGCCCTGGGCACGCAGGAGGTTGAAGCCGCCTGGACGCTCGGTGCTTCGAAGATCGATGCGTTTTTCACGATCGCCGTGCCGCTCTCCGCGCCCGGTTTCCTCACTGCGACGGTGCTGAGTTTCGCCCATACGCTCGGCGAATTCGGTGTCGTCCTGATGGTCGGCGGCAACATTCCCGGAGAGACGCGCGTGGTGTCGATCGCGATCTACGACCATGTCGAATCGCTCGACTATGCGAGCGCGCACCAGATGTCGATCATTCTCGTAACGTTTGCGTTCGCGGTGCTGCTGTCGATGTTCCTTGCCAATCGCAGGCTTGAGAGGCGGTCCCGGTGAGCGGAAAGATCGCGGTGCGCTACGGTCTGCAGCGCAGCGACTTTTCACTGAACGTCGACGCCGAGATCCCGATGCGGGGCATCACCGGCGTGTTCGGCGAGTCCGGCGCGGGCAAAACCGCGTTGCTGCGTTGCATTGCCGGGCTCGAGCAAGCGGCCGCGGGCCGCCTCGTCATCGCGGACGAAGTGTGGCAGGACGAAACGGTGTCGCGGCCCGTCCACGAACGCGAAATCGGTTACGTGTTCCAGGAGCCGCGCCTGTTCGCCCATCTGAATGTGCGGCAAAACATCGAGTACGGTCAGCGCCGTGGCCGCCGCAGTGATACCGGTTTCGACGAAGCCGTGGAACTGCTTGGTCTGCGCGACCTGCTCGACCGGCCCGTCAACACCCTGTCCGGCGGCGAAGCACAGCGCACGGCGATCGCGAGGGCGCTCTTGCGGTCGCCGCGCGTGATGTTGATGGACGAACCGCTGGCGGCGCTCGATCGTGCGCGACGCGACGAAATCCTGCCGTTCCTCGACCGGCTCCATGCTGCGCTGTCGATTCCAGTGATCTACGTCAGTCACAGCGTCGAGGAGGTAATCCGGCTTTGCGACTACCTGCTCGTGATGGAGCACGGTTGTATCGTCGCGGCCGGAGATATCCACGAGGTGCTGTTGCGCGCCGACCTGCCGCTGCTCGGCGGCGAGGAGGCGGGTGCAATCATCCAGGCTACGGCAATCGGCCATGACGCGGCGGATGGGCTGACGCGGATCGCCCTTGATGACCTCGAGATGTGGGTGCCGGGCGCCTATCAAGTGGGGACGCCGCTGCGTCTGCGCATACGCGCAAACGACGTGAGCCTTTGCCGCGAAGACCCGGGTACCTCGACGGTTCTCAATACGCTGCCGGGATCCATCGAGTCCATACGCGAAGAGGGGGAATCGTGCGTGCTCGTGCACCTGGCCGTCGGCTCAGGACACATTCTTGCCCGGATTACGCGCCGGTCGCGCGCCCAGCTGCAACTCGAGCCCGGCGACCGGGTGATCGCCCAAATCAAGTCGGTGGCCGTAAAGAACGCGCCGGCGGCCGGACGCCGATCAGAGTATTGGTGACGCCAGTCTTGCGATCCGGGTCGCCACCTTGAACAGGTAGTTCCTGCTTTCGTATTCGCCCTGTTCCATGGGCCGTGAACGCGCGAAGTCCTCTTCGAACATCGCCTCGACGGCGCGCGCGAATTTCGCATCGGCAACAACAGCAGTGATTTCGAAATTGAGCCGGAAGGAGCGATTGTCGAAATTGGCCGTGCCGACAGTCGCGACCGAATCGTCGATCAGCATCACCTT
>Ga0316191_10004448_pt1 | contig 10454 bp, 8 predicted proteins | sample Eddworburr2cm_MG_FD_204928 | JGI IMG/M metagenome (GOLD analysis project Ga0316191, IMG submission 204928) | Coastal sediment microbial communities from Maine, United States - Eddy worm burrow 2 cm | ecosystem: Environmental > Aquatic > Marine > Coastal > Sediment | place: USA: Maine | collected... | reverse complement strand
TGAGCATCGAGGTCGAAGGCTCCGACGCCGCACCTCTGGCCGCATTGGTGACGGCCAGGGCACCATCCAGATCACCACCGGCGACGGTGACGTGGTTCTGCGCCAGGACTAACCACGGCCCTGCCACGCGAGACAGCGCAATGTGCAATCCGCCAAAGCCAAAGCAGGCGGGTATGCGTTACGCTTGACTCTGGTCATGAGCAGGGAAGGCAGATTCGCTCGGCTACGAGCCTTCGGGAGGAGTCTCACGCCACGGTTGGCTTGGGACTTCTTGATGGTCTATCTGGCCATCGTGAACCTGGGCCTGATCCTGTTCGATCTCACTTACCTCTGGCTACGCCCCGTCTATTTCCGGCACCTTCCGTCGATCACGCGAATCTACGATCCGGTCAAGGGCATCGAGCCCGAGCCGCTCACGACGGCAACCTTGGCGCTCGTCGATCGCCTCGAAGAGCAGCTCGAAGCGGCGGCGCCACCCTTCGAGCTCGAAACGACACTTGTGGAGTTACAAGGGCTCTCCGTGACGATTGTGAAGGAGAACCCGTTCGAGCGCTCGGGGCTGACCCGGAGCCTGATTCGCAGTCTCAAGGAAATGCAGCTGTACCTCCAAGAGGAGCCGGGCGGAATGGCCGTCATGGAAGGAGTGACCAGCGAGGAAGGCCTCCCATACTTCTGGTCGCTGCAGCCGGACCCTCAGAGGCTTCCCGGGCGGGTTCAGTTCTTCGACGACACAGTGCGACCCCTGATGGAGGTCAACTTCTACCGAACCTATGATCTGGGCGGCAATCTCACCGACAATTTCTGGAAGATCGATCTCCCCTTTCTGCTGATCTTCGCGGCGGAGTTCTTCATCGGTTGGTTCGTCTCGGTTCGTCGTGGGACTTATGCCACCTGGTTTCTGTACCCGCTGTTCCACTGGTACGACCTGCTGGGAATCATTCCGCTCAAGCAATTCCGGCTCTTCCGTCTGTTTCGGGTGGCTTCCATCTACATTCGCCTGCACCAGAGCGAATACTCGAAGGTAGGGGACGACGTCATCAGCCGCACAGTCAAGTACTTCGCCAACATCATCAGCGAAGAGATCTCCGACATGGTGTCGCTGCGCATCCTCAACGAGACCCAGGCCGAGATCCGTGACGGGACCCACCAGAAGATCATCCGCTCGGTCGCTACGACTCACCGCGACGCTTTGAGCCGCGAGCTGGCCAATCAGTTGCAGGAGATCCTGACCAGCGAGGAAGTCAGGGAACAGGCAAGGGGCTTCATGAACACCAACCTGGAGCAGGCCGTGGAAAGTGCTGACGCCCTGCGAATGGTGCCTCTACCGGATGCCGTTCTGAGACCGCTCGTAGTCACCGTGGGACAGGTGGTCTTCAATGCGTTCGCCGACACGCTGTCGGCCACGCTTTCCAGCGAGGAGGGGCATACAGTCGTAGAGGCCATGATCGGTGATGCCGTGGACGGTCTCATCGTGGAGATGACTGAAGGAGAACTGGAACAGATCGTCACGGAGATCTCGCTTCAGGTCATCGACCACGTCAAAGAGGCGGTCGCGGTTCGCAAGTGGGCTTATCCGCACGCCCCTCCCCGGTCGGTCTTTACCGAGGACATGGGCAGTTGAACCTGACGCCCTATCCTTTTGCCGCGCTGACGCGGCGCATGTTCCGAGAGCTGGCGGCATGCGGATCGATCTTCGACTTGCCGCGGAGTCGGTTCTTCTCCCCAAAGCATGGGCAGGACTTCGCGGTCGACTTTCACCGCCACCGGGTACCCAGCCCGCTGGGCCCGGCGGCCGGCCCCCAGACCCAGATGGCGCAGAACCTCGTTCTGGCCTGGTTGGGCGGCGCCCGGATCCTGGAGCTGAAGACCGTCCAAGTTCTCGACGACCTGGAGATTCCACGCCCCTGCATCGACATGCGGACTGTAGGCTTCAACGCCGAGTGGTCCCAGGAGCTCAAGCTGGAAGAGTCACTGAACGAGTACGTGAAGGGCTCGATGCTGATCGAGATGCTCGCCGACAGCGGCCAGATCGAAGGGGTGCAGGGGTGCCGAGAGATCGTTTACGACCTGAGTGTGGGATACGACCTCGCCGGCATCCGTTCGGACAGGGTTCGATCGTTCATTGAAGGGATGATGAGCGCCGGCGAAACCATCGAACGGCTGCGCCAAGAGATTCCCTCTGAGCTGGGCGAGCTGCGCGATCTGGATTTCTCCAACTCCCTGGCGGACACGGTCACCCTGAGCACCTTTCACGGCTGTCCTCCAGAGGAGATCGAAGGCATCATCCTGTTTCTGATGCAGGAGTATCGGCTCAACTGCGTCGTCAAGTTCAATCCCATGCTGCTCGGCCGCGAGAAGACCGCGCACCTGCTGCACGACAGCCTCGGTTACCACGATATCCGCGTGCCGGCCAGCGCTTTCGAGCGGGATACGACCTGGGAGCAAGCCGTTGCCATGATGGAGCGACTGGAGCAAAAAGCCAGGGCTCTCGATTTGGGTCTGGGTGCGAAGTTCACCAACACTCTGATCGTCGAAAACAACCAGGGATTCCTGCCGGAGAGCGAGAGGGAGGTCTATTTGTCGGGACCGCCACTCCACGTTCTTGCCATGCATCTGGTGCGGCGTTTTCGACGGCACTTCGGCGATCGTATCCCGGTGTCGTTCTCAGCTGGCATCGATAGCGTCAATTTCCCGGACGCGGTGGCATTGGGCCTGGTGCCGGTGACGGTCTGCACGGACCTACTGAAGAAGGGCGGTTATGGACGAATGCAGGCCTACCATGCAGAGCTGGCCCGACGCATGGAGCAGGTGGGCGCCCCGACCATCGACGACTTCATCGTGCGAGCGCATGACCTGGGCCGAGAGGCCCTCGACCAGTTGGAGTTAGTCCCGGAAGCGCCAGTTCGCGAGGCCTGCCTGCTAGCGCTGTCGGACGAGGCTGACCTCAGACAAGCGGCCGGAGAAGATCTGTTCAGCCAGTGGGTCTCTGCTGCCAAGGTGCTGAACACGGAACGCTATGTCGAGGCCGTGGAACGGGATCCCCGCTACGGGCGGGAGCGCAACGCCACCGCACCGCGTAAGATCGGCCGCCACCTGCAGCTGTTCGACTGCATCACCTGTGACATCTGCGTACCGGTCTGCCCCAATGATGCCAACTTCACCTACCGTATCGAAGGAGATGAGATTCCCGTCGTCAAGGTGCAACGGCGATCCGAAGGCTGGGATTGGGCGCAGACGGGATCTCTGAGACTCGAGGAGCGACACCAGATCGGCACCTTCGCCGACTTTTGCAACGAGTGCGGCAACTGCGACGTCTTCTGCCCCGAAGATGGGGGGCCCTACGTCGTCAAACCGCGTTTCTTTCGGCGGGCTGAAGACTGGAGGACGTCGATCGAGTTGGATGGCTTCCAGATGGCGCGACGGGCCGGTCGCGACGAGGTGCTGGGCCGCTTCGAAGGCCAGGAGTTCGAGCTGCGGGCCGAGGCGAACGAGATCGCGTTCACCGGGCCAGGATTCCGGGTACGATTCGACCGCCAGGACCCTGAGGGAACACTCGAAGGGGAAGCCGAGGGCGAGGTAGACCTGACGTACTTCTTTCTCATGGATGCGCTACGACTCGCGATTCTGGATGGGGATCGGATCAACTACATCAACAGTCTCTACGCATAGGACCTCAAGGAGCATCGGATGTCGGAACGGATTCGCCAACGTATCGAAGAGCTCGGCCGGACAGAGACGAATCTCTACCAGAGGGACTGCCTTCTGACCTGGGAGCAATCGGGCGCCGACCTCAAGGCGCTCCTGCTGGCCACCGAGATCTTCGAGGACCTCTATCGGGCCAACTGCGACGCGCGTCTGTTTCGCGGCGGACTAGCCGTCTCTCTTTTCCGCGACAAGTCGACCCGTACCCGATTCTCATTCGCCAGCGCCGCCAGCCTGCTGGGCCTGTCCTTGATGGATCTGGACGAAACAAAGACCCAGGTGGCGCATGGAGAGACGGTGCGGGAGACGGCGGCCATGATCTCGTTTCTCACCGAGGCCATCGGAATCCGGGACGACCTGTTCATCGGCGAAGGGCACGAGTACATGGTCGAGGTCGCGAGCTCACTGGACGAAGCCTACGAAGAGGGGGTGTTGCCGCAGCGTCCCGCGGTGGTCAATCTGCAGTGCGACCGCGACCATCCGACACAGTCGCTGGCCGACCTGATGCATCTCGGGAAGACCTTCGGCTCGCTCGAGGCTCTGCGGGGCAAGAAGCTGGCCATGACCTGGGCCTACTCACCCTCCTATGGCAAGCCTCTGTCGGTGCCCCAGGGCATCGTCAACCTGATGACCCGCTTTGGGATGGATGTAGTGCTCGCTCACCCCGAGGGCTATGACCTGATGCCGGGCACGGCCGAGCGGGCCAGCCAGCAGGCCGCGAGTTCGGGTGGCTCCTTCCAGTTGGTTCACAGCATGGAAGAAGCCTTCGCCGATGCCGAGGTCGTCTACCCGAAGAGCTGGGCGCCCTTCCACGTCATGGAGAAGCGGACCCGCTATTTGCGCTCGGGGCAGGCCGACAAAATGGATGAACTGGAGAAAGAGGCGGTGGCGAACAACGCTCAGTTCAAGCAGTGGGAATGCACCGAGGAGCTCATGGCGACCACGCAGGAAGGACGAGCCCTCTACATGCACTGCCTCCCCGCCGATATCACGGCAGTCAGTTGTGAGGAGGGTGAGGTGGCCGCCAGCGTGTTCGAGCGCTACCGGACGGCCACCTACCACGAGGCCGAGCACAAGCCCTATGTGATGGCGGCGATGATTCTACTGTCGCGCTTCGAGAATCCCGCCCGAGTGCTCGCCGAAGTGCTGCAGCGAGGGGCTCCGCGCCGCCTATAGCCCCAAAAGCTCCCTACTCTTTGGCTCCCAGGACCAGGGCGAGCAACGCCATCCGCATCACCACGCCGTTGAAGGCCTCCTGCCAGTAGTAGGCCCAGGGGGTGTCGTCGACCTCGGTCGGGATCTCGTCCATGCGGGGCAGCGAGTGCAGCAGCACGGCATCCGACTTGGCCTTGGCCTCGAGCAGCTCCCGGGTGATCCGATAGTTGGCCGGTGTCAGATCGACGTCCCCGTCTCGCTCATCACGGGACTTGGTGTAGTCGGGCTGCACGACGGGCTCGACCAGAATCACATCGGCCTCGGCGATGGCCTCCTCGACATGGTCCACCTCACGGAAGTCGAGGTCGTAGCCCGCCAACTCGGCCTTGAACTCGTCGGTCAGGGAGATCTCGGGCGGCGCGACGAAAGTGATGGGACAGTCGAAGTTGGTCAGGGCGTAGGCCAGGGAGTGCATGGTGCGCATCCGCATGTCACCCACGGCCAGCCAGTTGAGGCCGTCGATCCTGCCTTTGGCCTGCTGCACGGTATAGAGATCGGTGAGGATCTGGGTGGGGTGCTCGCCCCAGCCGTCGCCACCGTTGATGATGGGAACCTCTGCCCAGCGGGCGGCTTCGTGGGGTGCGCCCTGCTCGAAATGGCGCATGACAATGCAATCGCCATAGCACTCCAGCATCCTGACGGTGTCCTTGATGGTCTCCTGGTAGAAGTCGCCGGCGCGGGTCATCTTGGCGTCGGAGTAGCCGGTGACCTTGCCGCCCAAGCGGAGCATCGCGGCCTCATGGGCGAGCCGCGTGCGTGTCGAGGGCTGGTAGAAGGCCACCGCCAGAATCTTGTCCTGCAACAAGTCGGTGTTCTGACGATTACGGGCGATCGGAGCCAATTCCTCGGCCACTTCGAGAATGTGATCGACTTCTTCGCGGTCGAAGTCCTTGAGGGAGAGGACGTCCCTTCCCAGAAAGCTACGCATTGAAAACCTCCTCCCGATTTCGGGGGTCGTACAGTTCAGGACCCTTGAATGGGTCTGGAAACGGGATAATAGCCTAAGAGTCTCAACTCTGAGACGTGGCATGAGAGAGGTGATCCATGGAGAAGCTGGTCGTCATTGCTATTGGTGGTAACTCGCTGATCAAAGATGCGGAGCACTCGACGGTCTTCGATCAGTACCGGGCCTGTGGTGAGACGAGCGATTACATCGCCGATATCGTGGCCGAGGGTTACCGTGTCGTCATCACGCACGGCAACGGCCCACAGGTCGGCTTCATCCTGTTGCGCTCGGAGCTGGCCAAGGAGGTGCTGCACCAAGTGCCCCTGGACAGTTGTGGCGCCGATACGCAGGGTGCCATCGGCTATCAGATCAGCCAGACCCTGGGCAACGAGTTGCGGCGCCGCGGGATCGACAAGCCCGTGGCCGCGATTGTGACGCAGACGGTGGTCGACGCGAACGACCCGGGATTCGAGAAGCCCTCGAAACCGATCGGCCCCTTCTACAGCGAGGCAACAGCACGTGAGCACCAGGACAACGAAGGGTGGATGATGGTCGAGGACGCCGGGCGGGGCTGGCGGCGGGTGGTCGCGTCACCGCGGCCACTGGAGATCATCGAGGAGCCGGCCATCGAGGCACTGTTGGCCAAGGACATCATCGTGGTGGCGGTTGGCGGTGGCGGGATTCCGGTGATTCGCCGGGACGACGGTGGCCTCGAAGGGGTGGGTGCCGTTGTCGACAAGGACTGGGCCTCATGCATGCTGGCCAAGAACCTCGGAGCCGAGATGTTCATCCTCTCGACGGCAGTGGACAGGGTGGCTCTGAACTTCGGGAAGCCCGAGCAGCGGGAGATCGATCGAATGACCGTCCGCGAGGCGCGGCTGTATCTCGAGGCAGGTCATTTCCCGCCCGGCAGCATGAAGCCCAAGATCGAAGCGGCGATCGAGTTCCTGGAGCATGGCGGCCAGGAGGTAATCATTACCCAGCCCCACCTACTCGAGGCTGCCATTCGCGGCTCGGCCGGCACCCATATCGTGCCCTGACGAAGTCTTCCTCCCGGGGCGTGGACGCTTGGATCAGGGCCTGCTCTTCAGAAGTCCGAGGATCAGGTAGACCGTCGCGGTCAGGGCGAGGGTCATTCAGACTCCTTGTGTCACTCGATGTCGGTCGATCCAGTAGCCCCACGCGATAAGTAGCCATTGCGCCTGCCCTAGCCAGGCGATGGCGCGCACACTCGGTGGAGGAGCCCCGAACAGATTTCCCGCATAGACCAGCAGGAGAAAGCCGACCAGACTCCATAGACCGATCGACCCGATACGATCAGACGCGGTCGTGGTTCGAAGATAGAGGACAAGGCCCACGGCGAAGACCGCAAGCTCGATCACGAGAGTGGCTGCAAGAGAGTTCCAGAGGCCGAACCCCGCCCGGTAGTCACCGCCGGGCAACAGCGGCAGGTCGGGCCGATGCAGCACGAGATCGAGTACCCAGTGGCTGACGACCGCGGCTCCGCAGACCCACGCTCCAGCCTTGTAGCGCTTCACCAGATAGTAGGTCGCTGCAAAAAGTACACCCCAGAGCGTGACGGCCAGCAGGCTGTGGGACCACGGATAGTGGGTGAAGTCCAGGGGCGTAACCACCGTGATGCCTGGCACGATTGCGACGCGCTCGGCTCCCACGAGAAGGAGGAGGGGCCAGAGTAGATCGATGAACTGGGAGGCCAGGAACAGGGTCCCCAGCGACGTCCTCGGGGCTATACGTTTGGCCCCGAATCCGACTCCGAAATGACCTAGAAACATGAACTCTCCAGACTGCGACGTCCGAGTCGGGCCCTCGCCAGAGCCACTCAGCCCGCCAGTAAGCTCAGCGCGCCAGCAGACAATGCGACGAGCAGCGTGATCGAAGAAAGCAAGTCCAAGGAGCGCCTATTCCCGCGACCACTCCACCTCGACGTCGTCGCCTTCTCCCATCGCACGTTCGAGCATCTGAGCGAGAGAGGCAGAGATGCCGCGGCCCTTGAGCATCTCCAGGGTTTGGCGGTTGAGGTAGTAGTCCTGGTCCTCCTCCCACTCTTCTTCCAGATTATCGATGAGGAATTGCAGGTCTTCCTCGGTGATGGATCCCAGCTCGGTGCCGGTCTCCTTGATGCGAAGTCGGATCATCCGTATCTCCTCGTCGGTCTCGATTTCGATTCTTGTCGCCCGGCTACTCTATCGGGATGCGACTAGCGTTGCGGGCGAGCCACTCGTCGAAGGACTGGAGGGCTGGATTGAGTGCTCGAGTCTCGTCGACCTTGCGCACACCGCAGAAGTAGTCGTTGAAGTCCCGCTTGAACTGGAACATGTTGCCGAGGTCTTCGGCGCCGGGGAAGCCGAAGCTGCGATAGACCTCGGGCGGCACGGCGTTGTAGGCCACCTCCACCCCCAGGGCGTTGCCGAGCGCGGCAGCCATTTCCGCTCCAGACAGATGCTCGCCCGTGATACCGATCGTCTTGCCGATGAGCTCGGGCCCCTTCTTGAAGATGCCATAGGCGGCGCGTCCGATGTCCTCGGCAGCCATGCCCGGAAGCTTTTTGTCGTCCATGGGCAGGGCGATGGTGTACTTGCCGTCGGGTCCCTTCTGCGGCCCCATCCCGAAATGAATGAAGTTGTCCCAGTAGAACGATGTAAGCAGGAACGTGACGGGAACACCGAGGTCCGTGAAGTAGTGGTTCGACGCACCCTTGGCATCGAAGTGTGGCACCTTGTAGCTCTCCATCAGCGTCGGCATCGAGTCGTCGTCGAGCGGTACCCAATTCCGGGTGTCCTCGAGGGTCGACCAGACAACGTGCTGGAGCCCTGCGTGCTTGGCGGCCTCGGCCATGGCTCGGACGTGGGCCATCTCCTTCTCCGGCGAGAAGTGCTCCCAGAAGAAGGTTACGAAGTAGGCACCATAGGCGCCTTCCAAGGCCTTTTCGAGACTCTGCGGGTCGTCGATGTCGGCGGCGACGACCTCGGCGCCCAGCGTGGCGAGCTCTTGCGCCTTCTCCGATTCGACATTTCTGGTGATGGCGCGCGCTGTGAAGGGTCCACCCTCGTCATCGAGGATGGCGCGAACCAAGCCACCACCCTGCGCACCAGTCGCTCCGACGACAACAATGATTTTCGTGTCACTCATTGAGTTCTCCTTGTTTGTCTATCGCGACAGACCAACGAGAGAGCCTGTCGTCCTGGGCCCCGCGATACGAGGCTCTTGGTTTTGGGTACGGCTAAAGCTGACGGGAAGTATATATGCCGCAGGGAGGCTATCTCTCGACGCCGGTCAACAGCACGCCGAGAGTCTCGCCGGGCTGGATCGTACCGCGGCGGTGTAACTCCAAGAGCCCTGCCAGACCCGAAGTGCCGGTAGGGTCGGCCGCCACCGAGGTGTATTCGCGAGACAGTCCGTGGGCCCGAGTCAGGGTCTTCTCATCGACGACCAAAGGGACACCCCCCGTCAGCAGCATGCCTTCGACCACGGACAGCCAGTCGTAGGTCTCGTCGTCCAGGATGCCGGTGGCGATGCTGGTGGGCTCTTCTTCCCAGGGCCACATGAACTCGGAACGGTGGGTGGCGGCATAGTGCAGCTCGTCCTGGATGAGGGCAGGAGAGACCCGGTCGCGCACGAATTCGGCCCGCTCCACGTCATCGCCGAGGTGGGGGGGCATTTCACGTGTCTCGCGCTGGTGGCGAACGAGAGTCCTCTCCATCAAGGCCTCCCAGGCCCGGTGCAGAGGGCTTGCGCCCGACGACTGCACTGTGTGGATGGCGGGGAGCCGCTCGAGAACGCCGACGCTTCGCGCTTCGAACAGTCCCTGGATACAGGCGCTGGCCAGGGCTCCACCGCCGACCTGGATGCACAGGTGGTCGAGCTCGCGCTCCTCGACCATGAGAGAGGAAACCATCTCCCAGACCAGGGTCTTGCCTCCCTCGATGACCAAACCGTTCTCTGTCCCCTGGCAGGTGAAGGGCAGGGCCCCCTGACCGACAGCTTCCCGGAAGCGGTGATAGCAGGGGTCGCCGGTGATCGAACCTTCCCTTGGGCAGGCAACGAGGGTTGCACCCAGCCCGGCGAGGCGCTCTGTGACCGCCGTATCCGCCCAGGTCGGCACATACACGTCGAGCGGATAGTTCATCGCACGGGCAACGACCGCGGCGCCGAGGGCGGCATTGCCGCAACTGGCGATCGCCAGCCGGGGGGCGGTCTCCACCTTCTCTGGCCAGAGCTGCCGGCTCATCTCCAGCCAGAGCATGAGTCCCATCAGGTGTCGAGCCTTGTGGGAGCCGGAGACATTGCCTGTCTCGTCCTTGATCCAAAGGCCACCGGGCTCGAGGTCGAGCGCCTGCGCCAGCTTGTCAGCCGGAGCGAAGGGCGTGACTCGAAACCCGTGGCCGTCGGTCTGAGCCACCGCGGCGTCCAGTCGTGTCACCAGTTTGGCGAAGCTCGTATCGTCGAGGCCCATGTGGCGGGCCGTCTGATAGCTGTGAAGTAGCCGCCCATATCGCAAGAAAGGGCTGCGGAGATCGCTGGAGAAAGGCCGACTCAGCTCGGCGGGCGAGTCCAGGGCGGAGGTGTCCAG
>Ga0316191_10004447_pt1 | contig 10454 bp, 5 predicted proteins | sample Eddworburr2cm_MG_FD_204928 | JGI IMG/M metagenome (GOLD analysis project Ga0316191, IMG submission 204928) | Coastal sediment microbial communities from Maine, United States - Eddy worm burrow 2 cm | ecosystem: Environmental > Aquatic > Marine > Coastal > Sediment | place: USA: Maine | collected... | reverse complement strand
CCAACCACACCCGAATCAGTAACCACCTTTACCACGAGGTTTTCGCTATGGGTGCGCTCAGCTAGGTAATGCTTAATAGGCATGCATAGCTGAATCTGCAAGAGATACAGATCTATCTTCTTCAACCACATGTATGGGTCTCGTTTCCTCGAAAATCGTGTCGCCGAGGACGGTGCGCACCTGCTTCCATTGATACCACTGGTGCGGCGCCATATAGATGTACTGCTCCAAAACTCGGAGGGCCCTATGGGAAATGGTTGTGGTCTGAGCATTCTGGGCTTCATCTACCAACGAATGTAATCTCAACTTGTAGCGATTTCGCTGCAGTCGACATACAAGCCCGAAGATGACGGGCGAATGGTGACGACGGTGAAAGAGATCTAAGGTTCGATCTAGCGGACTGGAGCAGCCAAGGAATTGGATTGACCTGTCTCGATAGGGGCGCCAGGCCTTAAATTCATCACATTCAGTGATAAGTATCTGGTTTGATTTCAAGGCCTGGAGGGCGTTGAAGATGACTTTTTCGCCGGCGTTGGCGTCCAATAGGGTTATGCCTACACTCGAGCCTCGCCGAACAAGGGCCTCTTTCAGCCGTGGTGTCTTGAAACGAACGACCATGGTAACCGGATATCCCTTGAGGGCCAGAAAAAGCGGCAAAAACTCAACGGCCCCAAAATGGCCGGTCACCAGGATGACTCCCTTACCTTGAGACAGTGGCTCATCGATAAGGTGTTGGCCCTCAAATTCTACTTGTTCTAGCAGGAAACGACACACCTTGCCGAAATGGGCAAACGCTATGAGCAATTTTTCGTGGTAATGAGCGAAAATGCCATGGAAAGTTCGGTGAATGATCAGATCCACTGGCTGTTTTTTGGGAAAACGACGAATGACAGCCGACAAGTTTCGTTTGATCTCTTCCTTTTCTTCACGGCTGAAAAAAAAGTAAATACGTCCCAATAGACCCAGATAAGCTCGCACTAAGGTTCTAGGCAGCCAGCGCATTGCTATGGTATTGAACCGCCATTGCAGAAAGCGACTGAGTCCGACCCTACCAACAGAGCGCCCCCGTGCTCTTTTCATACCATTCCCCCCCTTACTTATTTGAAAAGAGTTCTAAACTCGTCTGAGTTCAGCTCTGCACAGCTATATTTTCACTGCTCAGCGATGTTGTGCCATTATTCTCCTTGGTTCCTGTTTCCCCGTCGAGGACCTGACGAACAGCAGATACCAGTTCCTCCGGCTTGAAGGGCTTTTGCACCACATTTATTCCGGAGGCCATCATTTGCTGCAAACCATTTTTTCTGGAGCCGTAACCACTGCAAATGATCACTTTTATAGCAGGATCAAGTTTCTTGAGGCCTGTCAACGTGTCTTTGCCACCCAACTTCGGCATGAGTAGATCGAGCACAACCAGATCAATATCCGCCCCCCTGCTCTCGTAGATTTCTAAGGCTTCCAGGCCATCGCAGGCAAGGACAACCTGGTAGCCGTAACTACGCAAAATCTCATTTCCTAAATCACGCACCATGGGCTCATCATCCACAAGCAGGACTGTCTCTTCACCTGCCAAGCCGGGGCTCAACCGACGCAATGATTGCTGCCTGTCCTTATCCTTTGAAACCCTGAAAAGAAGATCAAAGACTGTGCCCTTGTCCTTATCACTCTCCACATATACGTAACCTCGGGAATTTTGGACTATGCCATAGACCATGGCCAATCCCAGGCCCGAGCCCTTTCCCACTTCTTTGGTGGTAAAAAATGGGTCGAAAATCTTGTCCAAGTCCCCTTGGGAGATGCCGATGCCGTTGTCAGCCACCCGAATCCGGACATATTGACCTGGTTCGGCCGCTAAATCCTTGTAAGGAGATGACGGTTTTCCGTCCAAATCCACCGCAGCGGAGGAAATGGTTATCTTCCCTCCGTTCGGCATGGCGTCACGAGCATTGAGACAGAGGTTAAGAACTGCTTGCTGCACCTGGGTGGAGTTTGCTGCTATGGGTGGTAAGCCCTGGTGCAAATCCAACTCCACCTGCAGATCTTTTCCCAGCGAACTTTCCAGCAACCTATTGGTCTCCCGAATGACACGATTAGGATAGACAACCTGCAAATCTTCGGGTTGGGTTCCGCGACTAAATGCCAGCAATTGCCTGACAAGATCAGCGGCCCGCAGGCTGGAAGTTTCAATGATGTCAATAAAACGCTTGGTTTCCGCCTGACCGCGGAGTCTATGTTTCAGCAGGCTGGCATAGCCGAGAACGCCAGTGAGTATATTGTTGAAATCGTGTGCGATTCCCCCGGCCATGGTGCCGATGCTCTCCATTTTCTGCTGGTGCAGGAGCTTGGTTTCCATTCGTTTCTTTTCAGTAATGTCCGTCACCATGGCAAAGCTGCCCTTGTAGCGCTCTCCGTCCATAATCGGAACACTGCTTATTATGGCTGAAACATGGTCTCCTTCTTTACAGATCATCTGGATTTCTTCTTGGGCCACCAGACCTCGCATGTTCTGCACCAGAAGTTTGAGCAGGATACGCTTCTTATCAGGGATTACCAGTTGGTTTATATTGCGGCCGAGCATCTCTTCGTAACCCAGAATGGCAGATAACCGTTGGTTGGCGAAGGTGATTATTCCGTTTTCATCCACCACCCAGATACCCTCGTGAGCGTTTTCTACCAACTCGCGGTACTGGCGTTCAGATTCTTCCAGTTTTCGGTAGAGATTAGCGTTGTGGATGGCTATGGCGATCTGGTTGGAGAAGCTTATAAGGAAGTCCTTTTCCGTCGAAATAACTTTACCGCTCGCTTTTTCCTGATCGCCGACCAGTACACCAAGAATCTTCCCCCTAACCTTCAGGGGCAGAGCTATAAAAGCCTCAGGCTTAAATTGTTTTATGAGAAGGTTATCTTTGTTGATTTTAGAGTTGGCCACATCATCCACTAACTCCGGCTTTCCGGTTCGGGCCACTCGGGCGATGATATTTGAGTCTTTTTGTAGTGGGACTGTGTAGGTCTCTGCTTCCTTGATGTTGGCAGCCGGGGCGCCCCCAGCGTGCGCCAGATATAATATTTCCTGTTCTTCGTCCACCAGGAATATTGCCGCCCTGTCCAGCACCGAAACATCTACGAGCCGCTGGAGAATCAGGGTCATCAGCTCTTCAATGTCTAAAGTTGAAAGAATGGCCGTGCTCGCCTCCTGCAGGCTGACCAGGCGGTCTAGCTGGGACTTGAGTTGGTTGTTTAGAGCATGAACCTCAGCATACTTGTCGCGGAGGAGCTCCTTGTCCTGTTCCAACTCTTCAATGGTGACCCTGGCCAGTCTCCAGGGGGCAATGAGCCGTAGCAGCAGCCGTTTAAGCGACGGCCGACGCTTCCAGCTCAGGTGATACTCACAGTAGTCGTCACCCTCAAAGTAGCACTTGCGCTCGTCCAACTGTAAAGGGGGCTCGTTCCAAACCACCGGAACTGCAGTGTAAACGCCACGGTTCATCAGGCAAAAGTCTTTTGTCAGCGGGATATCATTGAGCCAATCGAGCCGCACCACAGCCCCATCTTTCCTGAGTTCCACCAGTTGGACTTGTTTGTTGCGGTTGAATCTATCGTTGAGACTCTGGATACGTTTGAGGGTGCGAGCGTGGTTGCGGAAAGCAAAAAAGAGGATACGTTGGATATAACCGAGCCGCCTTTTGCCTACAGAATCGAAGCCGATGTCGAAGACCACATCGTCCTTGGCGAGAAGTTTTTTAACCCTGTCGTAAAGAAGGATGAGTATATTAGTCGATACCCAGTTATTGGGATCGGAGAGAAATCTCTTGATGTCCGCCACCCCTGCCAGTTCAGGGCTGAGATCCTTGAGTAGCGGTTCCACTAAGGAAGGATCGCGCTCCTCAACGTAGTCGATTACAGCCTTGGCATTGATGCAGCTATTGTGTTTTTCCATCGGCTTACTACCCGAAAAAAGAAAAAACCACACTACCTCGAAAACCCACCCTTTTGGGCCCGAGCCTGTCAGGATCAGGGACGGGTTTTCTTAAACGTGTGGTTGATTGGTGTGGTGTAGGTGGTTGGCCAGTTAGCAGAAATACTCAGGACTAGTACATACTGACCTCCCCTACAGTTACCTTATATACATGTTATTGCGTTGAAATGTCAAGGAGAAAAACGTGTTGTTCGTGATCACCCCAGCGAAAATTGCGAGCTGTTTTGGAGTACTGAAGTATTGTAGGAATAGAAATTCCAAATCACAAATCTCAAATAACAAACAAATAACAATGACCAAAATTCCAAACCTGTTTTGGTTATTTGATATTGGAATTTGATATTTGTTTGTAATTTGGTGCTTGGAGTTTGGGATTTCATAGACTCCACCACTCCATTACTCCAGCAGATTTCCGCATGAGTGTAAGACGCCAAAAGCCCCCTCTGGGGGCAGGTCAGCGCTAGGACCTCTCCAGTTGTTTCAGTTGCTGGTCAAAGCGAGACGTGATCAGGTCCGCAAACTCTTTGCCCAGGTGGCTCTGATTGTTCATGAGTTCAAGGCGAATAGTTTGCCAAAGTTCAAATAATTCAGCAGTGGTGGAGCAGCCATGAATTTCCTCATATATGGCCTCCAGCCTCCGGCTGCGCAGACGATCTCTGTTGAATTCGTACATGTCTGTTATTAGTTGTATCTGCTCTTCTGAGAAGGCGTTTTCTTCCGCTAGCGCCATGAGTTCGTCAAACACACGTTCAATCGCTGAGAAGCTCCTTTGTTGTCGCATCTTTTTTTGCAGATTCTTGATGGCTTGCTCGATGAGTTTTTGCAATCGTTCATGGAAGGAATCGCTCAGAAGCTTTTGGTAGTCTTCCGTATGGTAAGTGTAGTTCTTGAGCTTTTTTAGCTCTCGGTGATAGAGGTTCTTGAGTGGCGAAATCTCTTGCTGGTCTTGCATTTGTTCCAGAAGCAGTTGTAGCTGCAGACGATCCTGGTAAAACGGTTTCGCCACTCCTTCATCGGAGTTGTAGAGCAAGATGATTCCCACCGAGGCTTTGGTAAGACGTGAAAGCAACCTTGAGTCCTCGAAAAGACGATCTGTAGGAAGGGTAGCCAACTCCTCGGCAATGGCCTGGTAACGCAGGTCAATAATGACGCTAAGATCGTGAAGATCGATCACCCTGGGTCTACCATTGCCAGGGCAGAATTGAGCCAAACCGCGAAAACCCAAAATAAGCAATTTTAGCCAATTCTCCGGTGTCAGGTGTTGAGCTACATATTCCAGGCCGTAGATGCGGATGGAATCACGGCTGGGGTTGAGCTGGTCCAGCAGGTACCGTCGGATTGTATCGGCCAAATCCATGACAGCCTTGTGGACCACCATGGCTTTGTGCAGATCTTCCTCAAACCTTTTCAACCCAGTGCTCTTCAAGCCTTTCTTGTGGTAGATGAAACTAACTGGCCTATCCAAAATTTTTATCTGAGTATCGACAAAATCAATATCAGGAAGTCCAACGAGTCGGAAGAGCCGTTCAATCGCTGCTGTATCCTTCCCCTTGAGGTGGTGACTGTGCTTATCTGCTAAACTACCCCATTCGGGGACCAGGGCCAGCTGACCTTGCACGCTGCCAGTGGTATCCATGTCTGTCAATAGGGACCGCCCTTTTTCCTCGAACTCCTCATCCAGGTAGGATTGCCAGGAAGTCTCGCCACGAATGACATCCAAGCCCACCTGGCGCAAGTCCAAAAAACGGTCGAGTAGATCCTCCACCATGATGCCTTCACGATAGGCCGCCGCCGCAAGCACCGAGTGGAGGAAAAACGCTTCAAAGAGCTGTTCATCACCGGATGAAGTCACCAGATCCAGGGCTGGCAAAGCCACTTCCCCCAGAAGCACATGACCCATCAGCCCGTGGACTTCCACCAGGGAATTGGTCAGGCTGCTCGTGTCTTCATCCATGCCGAGGCGCTGGAGCAGAGCTTGTCGTCGCAGGATTTCAGCTCCTGCCACTCCGTGGGTGTTGCTGTGAGAGAGAGATCTGTATTCTTCAAGATACAGGGGGAGTTTGCCGATTTCCTGGAAAATCAGGGCAGCGCTCAAAGCTTCCATTAGTTCCGGTCGGGTGCTGATTCGGGCAACGACCTCTTCAAGAATGTCAATCTGCACATTACTAATGCCAATGGCCTCGCCAGTCATGGCACCAAATTGCTGCTGGGCCAACTGGAGAAAGATTTCTGTATTTTGTAGTGCCTCGCGATTCTTGGTTACCAGGGCCTGGAACTTCTTGAGACAGCGAAGTACGTAAGCAGCAATTGTCTCCCCGGCGTGAGTTTTTTTCGTCGGTTTGATCCTATCAAGCTCCCAAAACTCGGTAAGAATACGACGGCCAATATTTGGGCAGTGTTCGTGGATGATCTCCAGGGTGTCAAAGACTCGTTGAGGCAGAAAAAGCTTCTGGGCAAAAAGTTCTTCGAGGCGAGAACAGCAGAGTCCGATTTCAGCTTTCTGCTGAGCCAACGCTTCAGTGTTCATCCCTGTTTCTAGTGTGAGCTGTTGCAGGTGTTGGTCGTAGCTGTGTAGTTCCCGGAAGAGTCGATCAGTCTCTCTTAGCTCGGAGATGGGAATCTCAGGAATCAAGCGGTCGCGAAAGGACTGGAGCATCGGTTCCATTTTTCTGAGGTTATCCATTACATCGATGAAGATGACCTCTGTGGTCTGATTTTGCGCGTTGTAGCGCAGTTGAATGCCGCTGGTAAAGATAAAGGCTGGTAGCCCTTGGGAGAGTGTCTTCCTCGTACTCGTCAGGTAGTTAAAATGGAGTTGCTCGGGTACCAGAGCTTCCAGTCTCTTCCTTACCTTCTCCAGTCTCTCTTGGCTGTCGTGACGTTCGTAGCTGAGAAGTGGGTTGAAGTTGATGACATTTCCCGGTGAGGCGCTGATGGTAATCCAGAGAAGGATAAATCCCGCTCGGGTACCAAGCATTGGAAATATGTGACCAGTGCCGTGGAACTGGCAGTTGAGTAGTTTCCGGAAAAAATATGGCCGACTGAAAGCTTCGCGCTCATAGAAGCGCTCCTTGAATTCGTTGGTAATACTGATGAGCTCTAATACTTGATCAATCTGTTCCAGCTTATGAGAACTGTAGTGGGCGAGGGCTTCCTTTTGAAATGGGCCCTTGTCTGCAATATCAGTCCAAGAACCTAAATATTCAAAGAGATTAAAGAGTTTGAGCATCTGGCGTACGGCCAAGTTCTGCGCCCCACCCAGGTCTGCGATCTTCTGGTCATGGAGGATTTCCCAATCCAGCAGCGGATCAGCGGCTATCCAGATGGCCTGATCATAGAGGCTGAAAAGCTCTTTTCCCTGTTCCTTGGTGAGTTTGTCGCGCAGTGAGGCGGCAATTTCTGACATGCTCAACAAACGAATTATTCTGAGCAAATCAGCCACCTCCTCCAAACTCTTGTGTTTGGCCTGGTCAGTGATTGACTTCAGGGTCTTTTCGGGGAGCTTACCAAAGGTGATTCGCCCCATAGTAGTGTGACCCACCACAATCAGGTAAATTTCCCTAAGGAGGGCCGGCGGGAAACCCAGAAGCGACAATTTCTCGATGTTCTCCAAGACCCTTGTACGAGGTCCTTCGATGGCGTCCGGGTTGAGGAGTCCTTCCAACCTGCCCAAGCGGTTGGTCTGCTTCATCAAATTTTTCAAATGGTTGAAGGCACGGTATCTATTTTTCGGGGCCTCGAAGGGATTATGGAGCCGGTTTAGCTCGAGTTCTGACAATCGGTCGAATCGCTTCTCGCGGATTTCCGCCAGCATCTGCAGCACTGCAAAGACATAGTCGAAAGTGTTCTTGTAGTCCGCCACCAGGGCGAGAGAACATCCGGCCATGCCGCTAAGCCGCTCTTCCTGCTCTAGTTGCTCTAGGAGTAGCGAGGGTTCACGCTTGCGACCAACATAGATCTGGAGGTTGTCTGGAAGCTCTCCTTCGACGATGTAATTTCTCTCCCAGTTTTTCTTCAGTGACGGGGACAGCTTGGAATGGCAGGTACTTTTTGCAAAGAATGGTTTTAAAACCCTGTCCCATCTGGCCTCCAAATCAACGGGCTTGGCGCTGGAGATTTTCAAATCTAACCGAGGGAAACGGTCAATTTCCTCCACGGTAAGCTGCATCACATCCCGGTCGCCAACGATTTTTTTCAAGTCCTCACGGTAGACGAAAATTCCGCTTAAGTAATTGTAGAAATCTGAAAGATGGACCCGAAGGAGACTGCCGCTTTTGCCGCGGTATCTCTTTTTGGAACGAAACACATGGGTAAAAAGCAGGAAATTTCGCAAATCAGCCGGGTCCCGAAATTCCACCCAGACCTCTTCATTTGTACGGGGAAATTGCCTGCTGGCAATAATGCAGAGTTCGCAATCGGCTTCTAGGAGATCGTAGATCTTGCCAGCCACGTAAGTACCGTACGTGGTGAAGGTCTTTTGAGTCAGCCTCGAGCCAGTCAATCCCTGAATGGACAAGGACAAGAGCAGATCATCCATATCTTGCGGGATAATAATGAGATCGAAAGGTCCGCTGGCTTCACGCAGCTTTTCTACGGAGTCGATAATGACAAATTTGTGCGCCGCCATTCTACCGGTGATCTCATGCACGATGAGAACGTTGGGAGCAGTGAGGAGGGCGACATTTAGCTTTTCTTTCTTGCGGCGATGAATTTGCTCGAGTAAGACTCGCTCGATCTCATCCACTTTGTCTTTGATGTCTTCCAGGGAGTGAGACAGCCAATTTATTGGAATGAGAAAGTAACGCTTGCCGTGCCTACTGAACCGCATCAATAATCCCAGTTTTCGATAGATACCGTTGATACGGCGGTAGTTGTTCTTGAGGATCTCGGGGTCACCAAGATCCAAGCTTTCCAGAAAGTCAAGCTCACCGACTCCCAATTTATCCCGCTGCTCCACAATGCCAAGGCCGTAAGCGTTGCCGCCAAACCGACTGGTAAGAAAAGGGGGATGGTCTTCAGCCACATACGTGCCCACGGGAATATCTTGAGGGTCGATTCCCAAGGAGTCGAAGTTCTCGGGCTGGACGATGCGGTAGGAGATATCGAAGGTATGAATACGATCGGGTAGCGGTAGGCCGGCTGGCAAGCTAGAAGATGGGGTTTCGCTCTTAGGGCTCATTTTTTAACCGGTTAAAAAAGCCAATTGTTTTAAGCAAGCGTTGAGTATCTCACTGGTTTAACACCGTAATCAAATCCGAAATCCGAATATCGAAATTGGTCCTCCGGACTCCCCACCCTTCGGGCGGGTCCCCAGTTTCGAAACAAATCCAAATTCTCAAAATCCGAATTACCGAAACCTAAGAGCTCTTCGAAATCAGGTGGCCTGGCTGAGTACCAGCTGCCCGGCACCCATTTCAAAATCTTGATTAACATCGTTTTGGTCATTGGAAAATTTGAATTTGTTTCGTGCTTCGTGCTTAGTATTTCGAATTTGAAGTCGCACATAAGAAAACAAAGCCTTAGGTTTACACGTGACGAACTTTCAAGGATTGCTTTCGGCCCAGGGCATGTTTAGCCTTGAGACGTAGCAAGCCCGGGCTACGATGAAGGTACATCAGTGGGCTGTCGAAACCAGCTCCAATGAAGTAGTCCTCCAACTCATCAAAAAGTACCGGTCGAGTTGGCCAGGTATATCGACGTTCTCGTTGACGGAATGTTTCCCACTGGGATTTTAAAGCCTTGTTGTTTTCCAGCACAAGGTTCTTGGCGTGCTTGCAGAGAAACATCTCACAGACGATGGGTTTAGCCCGCCAGAGACAACCTGTCTTATTCAAATAGACACAATTCAACCCACCCGTGTCTGTGTCGAGGATATCCAGCAAAACATCTATTTCTTCCTGGGTGGAAAGAAGCACATTGACCACAACATCAGCAAAAAAAGTGATAATTCCTTCCCGACCACAACAAGCACTCGTATAGCTCGTGAAGCATTTTTCCGAGCAGAGATCAGCAAAGTGCGTCTCTTGAAAAGATGCTACAGTTTGTCGAAATCCCACGTACGATCTGATTCTTTGTTTGAGCCTGTGCAACTGAGATAGAGGAAGCCCAGACAGATGCTGGAGCACCATGAGAAGGGCCTCCTTCTGCTGCTGATTGTATGGGCTCAATAGTGCCATTTCATTTATCTCAGGCACAGGGGTAATTCATAGAATCCAGTAGCCAGTAGTTATAAAGGGCCAGTTTTAGTTTTTATCTCCTGGATTCTGTGTCCTATCTCCTAGCTCCTTCACCTTACGCCCTATGCCGCACGCCTCATTACAGCTCGTATAACTTGTCATCCTTCCTGGGTGGAGACTTCTGGCGACCGGTCTTCTTTTGTCCTTGAAAAACGAGGGGATCTTCTTCTTCCAGTAAATCGCCCATCTCTGCTTCAATCTGCTCAGGGTCTTCGCCGGCCTCCATTCTTCGTAAGGCCTCTTCC
>Ga0316191_10004444_pt1 | contig 10458 bp, 7 predicted proteins | sample Eddworburr2cm_MG_FD_204928 | JGI IMG/M metagenome (GOLD analysis project Ga0316191, IMG submission 204928) | Coastal sediment microbial communities from Maine, United States - Eddy worm burrow 2 cm | ecosystem: Environmental > Aquatic > Marine > Coastal > Sediment | place: USA: Maine | collected... | reverse complement strand
ACAGAGAAAGTGAAAGCGCCGCAACATATTGATTAAATAGGTAAATACCAGAGGCACCACCCGCTATTGTTTAAATAGCACAAGTCTTCCAGTCTTGTTGCGGGTCTGCGGACGTTGTTTGTGTGCCCGGCATTCTTTTTTAATACCGACAGGACTGATTTCAGGAGTGTATGACTGTGGACCAGGAACCGAACCCCGAGCAGATCAACGTGGAAGGCAAGACACGCAAGCTGCAGGACTATGTGCAGGAACACCAGCAGTTGGCTGAAGAGAATGCCAGACTGAAAACCGAGAAGAAGAAGGCTGTCAAGCGCTACCGGCGCGAGGAGGAGCTCAAGCCGTACCAGGCAGAACTTTTACGGGTTCAGCAGTATCTCGAGGAAAAGCAGCGACGCATGATCATCCTGTTCGAGGGTCGGGACGCAGCGGGCAAGGGCGGTACCATTCGCCGGGTAACCCGGTATATGAATGAGAAGCATTATCGTGTCGTTGCACTCGGCAAACCGACCGAGGAACAGAAGACCCAGTGGTACTACCAGAAATACGTGTCGACATTTCCGCGGGCCGGCGAGATCGTGCTGTTTGATCGCAGCTGGTACAACCGTGCCATGGTGGAGCGAGTGTTCAGTTACTGTACCGAAAAGGAATACTACGATTTCATGCGCGGGGTGGTCGGCTTTGAGCGTGACCTGGTGCGGCAGGACACCATCCTGGTGAAACTCTACTTCAGCGTCACCAAGGAAGAGCAGGCGCGCCGGTTTGAGCGTCGCAAGACAGACCCGCTGCGGCAGTGGAAACTCAGCGAGGTCGATCTGCAGGCGCAGGACCGCTGGGATGATTTCACCAACGTCAAGTACGAGATGCTGAAACGCACCCATACCATCGATGCGCCCTGGACGGTGGTGCGCTCCAACGACAAACACCTTGCGCGGCTGAATGCCATCAAGACCATCCTCAATGCCGTGCCTTATGCACGGTTCGACGACTCGCTGGACTTTGCCCTGGATGAGAACGTCATCGTGTCGGGTTCACGCGAGCTCGAGATGATGGAAGTGGAGCGGGTGCGCAGCGGCAGCTTTACCGGTTGACTTAGTAATATTGGCGGCATGACGGCTGGTCTGGCCGGCGGCACCGGCCTTGACCGGTCAGGCATGTACATAGAAACGCCCCGGTATCGCACGGCTTGGCTGGTGGCACCGCCCCACCAAACACACGGCTGTCAGAACGACCTGACTCCTGTTACCCGCCCGTTGCTATCCGAGGCGTCCGAAGGATGATTCAACAGTTGCCCGTTTTCCGGCGAGGGCACCAGGTCTTTCTTGCCCTCTTTTCTATGTCATCCTCCTGTAAGTATTATAGCAGCTGCGTGGAAATCCGTGGGTTGAAAGAGCCCCGCGGGCTGTCATCCCGGTAAGCGCATAGCGTGTTGTAGCGGTTAGCGGCATTGACGTGCTGACTTTCTATCCCGGTATTGACCTCTGCATTCAAAGCGCCGTGACAGCCTTTCCGGCACGCTGCTCCAGGACCGTCTGGTAGAGCTCCAGATAGAGTTGTGCACTGTGTTTCCAGCTGAAATCCTGCTTCATGCCGGTGCACACGAGTTGTTGCCAGATCGCCGGCTGGCGGTAGTAGCCGAGAGCACGTGTAACGGCCCCGTTCAGGGCCGCAGCCGAGACCTCGACAAAACTGAAACCGGTGGCTGTATTCGCCTCCAGTGTCACATCCGTGGTATCTGTCACCGTGTCGGCGAGCCCGCCGGTGTGCCGCACAATGGGCACGGTACCGTAACGCTGGCTGTAAATCTGGTTCAGGCCGCAGGGTTCAAAGCGCGATGGCATCAGGAACATATCGGCACCGGCTTCAATGTGATGCGACAGTGCCTCGTCGTAGCCGATGTGCGTGGCGACATGTTTCGGGTGCAGGGTAGCCGCCTTGCGCAGGCCGGCCTCGAGTATTTTGTCGCCGCTGCCGAGCACGATTAACTGTGCCTCTTGTTTAACCAGTCCGGGCACGATCTCCAGTACAAGGTCGATGCCTTTTTGTTCGACCAGCCGGCTGATGATGGCAAGCACGGGAGTCGTGTCGTTAACAGGGAGACCGAAGTGCTCCTGAAGGGCTCGCTTGTTTTCCAGCTTGTGTGTCAGTGAACGTGCAGTGTAGTGCGCCGGTATGTGCGGGTCGCGTCCAGGATTCCAGACATGGTAATCGACCCCGTTGATGATGCCGGTAAGGTTGTCAGCGCGGTGACTGATGAGCCCTTCGAGTCCATAGCCGTACTCACTTGTCTGGATTTCCTGTGCATAGGTGGGGCTGACGGTCGTTATCCAGTCAGCAAATACCAGTCCGCCCTTTATGAATGAGAACTGGTTATGAAACTCCATTGCTTCGCTACTCCAGAAGTCTGCGGGTAATCCCAGTTTCTCGAACTCTTTCCAGTCGAACAGTCCCTGGTAGGCAAGATTATGGATGGTAAAAATGGTGGCCGGATGCGCGTCATGGCGGTCCAGCAGTGCTGGCACCAGTGCGGTTTGCCAGTCATTGCAATGGACAATGTCCGGTTGCCAGTCAAGTCCGGCAGTATCCAGTGCCAGTGCCTCGATGGCACGGCAAAAAGTCGTGAAGCGTTCGGCATTATCCGGCCATACGCTGCCCTGTTTCATGGTGTAGGGGTTGCCCGGGCGGTCAAAGTGTTCCGGCGAATCCACCAGGTACGCTGTCACGGTACTTCCGGGCAGTCGACCGGCGAGGATACGTACCGTCTGCTTGACGCCTTCGAGTTCAAGATGGGCAATCACAGTAAATTTCTCTGCCTGTATAAGTGCCGACTGGTAAGCGGGGATGATGACGCGAATGTCGTGGCGCAGGTTGCGGATGGCACGTGGCAGGCTGCCCGCCACATCCGCCAGTCCGCCGGTTTTGATCAGGGGGTGTGCTTCAGAGCTGGCAAAAAGAATGTTCATTGGGTGTCAGTATTTTGGCAGTTTATCAATAAAAATGGAGCCGCTTGCGTTTTCAGGTAAACGGTTTAATCTCCACAGGCACTGGGGGAGTGTGTAGTTAGGCTATTGTAATACAAGCTACCGCTGATAGCAGTTGAGCATATCCGCAAAGGGGGGCGATATGGCTAACCCGTTCGGTCCGGACCTGTCCGGCCAACGGATGCGCATGCGTGACGACTTCGTTGATGGTCTCAAGTGTTTCAGAAGTGATGATTATGAAGGTGCACTGCTGTTGTTCCGCACGGCGGATGAGTGTGCTGAAATTGATGACATCTACCAGGGCCGCTATACATCATTTCATGGCCTGTCTCGTGTTTGCATGGGCGATTACAGCGGTGTGAAGCTGTGCCGAAAGGCCGTGGTTGGCGAGACAAGGGATGCCGAGATGTACTACAACCTGGCCATGACCGAGCACCGCCTCGGTTTCCGCGAGAGTACCTACATGGCCTTGCGCCGTGGCCTGAAGCTTGATCCGGAACACGCAGGCCTGCTGCGCCTCAAACAACAACTGGTGTTACGCGAGAAACACGGGTTTATCCCAAGCCTGAGGCGTAGCAATATCGTCAATCGCCTGGTTGGTAAATTGTTTCGCGGCAAACGCTTGCCCTATCCCGATAAAGAATAAGACACGGGGGCGCCGGCTTCATCTATAATGATAGCCGGGAGTCGGCCAGGCAGTCGCTCCACACCTGGCCCACGGGACAGCTGTGGGGAGGAAAGTCCGGGCTCCACAGGGCAGGGTGCCAGGTAACACCTGGAAGGCGCGAGCCTATGGAAAGTGCCACAGAAAATATACCGCCCGTATGCGTACGGGTAAGGGTGAAATGGTGCGGTAAGAGCGCACCGCGCGGCTGGTAACAGACGTGGCAGGGTAAACCCCACCCGGAGCAAGACCAAATAGGGGAACATTCATGCGGCCCGCATGGTTCCCGGGTAGGTTGCTTGAGAGCTGCGGTGACGCAGTGTCCAGATGAATGGCTGTCCACGACAAAACCCGGCTTATCGGCCGGCTCCCTCCCTGTTTTCCCAACGCTGCCTCGTAATCTTCATGTTACATTGCACGACATGTCCATGAGACGCTGGATACCCTGATGAAACCCTGGTTGAAGCGAATAACCATAGCTGTTGTTGTCTGTGAACTGGCCTATCTGGTGCTGGGAAACCTGGCCCTGCAATGGCCTGTGACCCAGACGCTGTTGAATACAATAAGACCGGATAAATTCGAGGTCACCTGGGAAGAAGCGTGGACCTGGTATCCCTTCAGGGTGCACGCTCGCGGTGTGTCGGCAAATGGCCAGAGCCGTCGTCAGCAATGGCAGTTCGAATTTCCGCAGGGCACTGCCTCCATCTCTTTGTTACCCCTGATTATCAAGCGTGTCTCCTTGTCCGGTATCGAGGGCCGAGATATAAAATTTTATCAGCGTCCACGCCTGAAACCGGATAACGATTACGCGGATATGCGCGAATTTTTTCCGCCGATCGAGGGCAGGGAGTTTACGCTTGCCGAGCCCCCCCCCACAGGCAAACGGGGCTGGACCATCAGTATCAATGATGCGCATGTGACTGGTTCGCACGAGGTGTGGTTCTACCAGGTGCGCGGTACGGTGACGGGGGAACTGGCAACAGACTTCCGTTATCGTACGCGTGGCGGTCCGTTTCGGCTGCGAAACGGTGAATTCGATGTGGTCATGGACTCGGTGTACGTTAACCAGACCCATGAGTCACTCAGTGATGTGAAGCTCAGGGGCGAGGTCGAGTTTGACGAGTTCGTGCCGCGGCAGACCAGGGGTATTGATGCACTGTCCTACCTGACCCTGAACGCCGAGGTCAGCGGCGGGGTCGACAGCCTGGCCTTTCTCAACCTGTATCTGCGTCACTTTGACGGCATGTATCTGGATGGCGCGGGCCAAATCGCCGGTCGGGTAAACTTCGAGCGGGGTATCCTGCGGGCAGATACACACCTTGATATTGTGGCACCCGTACTGGACCTGGAGTTGCTTGATCATCATGCGGTGGGTGACGGCGATGTGGTTCTGGATGTTACTGCTGCAGAGCCTGGTACCGTGGCGGGCTCGATACGCTTTAACGAACTGGTTGCCTTCCGCAAGGGTGACGAGCGACCGCTTTTTACCGGTGACGGACTCATTGTCGACGTCAAGGGTGATGCCGACCTGTTCCCGGATGACGGTGGTAAACCGCATGCGAGCTATCTGGCTGTAACAGTGCCGGCCGTGACCGTGCCGGATCTGGCGGTCTACCAGCATTACATTCCGGACAAGCTCGGTCTGCGCTTTCATGGCGGGGAGGGCGTGCTGCATGGCCGGGCGGTGGTTGATCATGTCGCGATGCATGCCGACCTGAAGCTGGATTCGGATGACGCGGACGTCGGTATCAAGGAATACCGCTTCATTGCAGACGTCGATGTTGCCCTGCTGTCGAATACGGATGACCTCCCCGGACTGGATGTCGGCGGGACCTATGTCCACCTGTCAGATGCCCGACTGTCGAATGGCGATAAGCGGGTCTCGGACAGCTGGGAGGCGCGGGTCGAGATTGATGAAGGCCGGTTGAATTTCAATCTCAAAGACCAGGTTGCAGAAAGCGGCCTGTTGCGGGCCATTACTGACCGGGATGCGAGAACGTTGTTTGACCAGGCTGACGGCGATCTGACCCTGTCCGGCGAGGTGTCGAGTCTGGGCTGGCTGAACCAGCTGCTGAAGAACGATTACCAGACCGTGATTACCGGACGCAGTGACATGCAGGCGCGCCTGTTGTTGCAGGGCGGCTGGCCGGCGCCCGGCACGCGCCTGGATGTGTTGCCAAGTACCCTCAGTGTCAGCGTGCTCGATTACGTTGCGGAAGGTGAGGGCGCCGTTTCTCTGAACCTCGAGGAGGGTGGCGAGCGGCCCGATGCCCATTTCAGTGTGGACCTGAAGGATGCTGTGTTCCGCCGGCAGCATGAGGAAAAGGCGTTTATTGAACAGGTGCAGTTAAAACTGGAGGGCCAGATCAGGGACATGACGTTTGACGGTCCGGCCGAGAACCTTGCGCTGAGCCTGCAGATACCTGCAGCAAAAGTTACGGATATGAGCGTGTATAACCAGTATTTACCCGGGAATTCACCGCTGCAGTTGCTCGGTGGTGAGGCCGACCTGGTGGCCGATATCGAACTGCAGCCGGAAACGGCACGCGGTTACGTCACGCTGAAGACCGAAAAACTGCGTAGCCGTCTGGATGAGCAGGAAATCTCGGGTGATGTGACGGCGAACATCAACATCGCCGGCGGCACGCCGAAAAACATGGCTTTTGATATTACCGGTTCAACGCTGCTGCTGGACAATATCAGGGTCACTGGTAACCAGGAAAACCTTGCGGAATCGGACTGGCACGCGCGGGTCAGTTTTACCCGGGCAAATACGGTGTGGAAGAAACCGGTCCTGCTCAAGGCAGAAGCCGACATTGAGATGAAAGACTCCACCCCCATTGTCGCCATGCTGTCCAACCACCGCAACAAGAATGGCTGGATAGAGGAAATGCTCACCGTGGGCAAGATCGAGGGAACAGCGAGTATGGACATGCAACAGCAGCAGATTGTTTTCCCGCGCGCCTTTGCCGGTAGCGACAAGATCGATATCGGTGCCAAGGGTGTTATTACCGAACAGTCACGTGACGGTGTTATTTTTGCGCGCTACCGGAAGCTCAAGGGGCTGTTGAAGATCCGCGATGGCAAGCGCAGTTTTGACCTCATCAAGGCGCAAGAAAAGTTCGAAGACTATTCGCCGGTGCTGATCAAGTAGACTTTACAGTCCACCCGGTATGGTTCCAGTAAACGTGCAGCCTTCTCCAGATCAAGCACGCCGGCCAGCATTATGGCAGCACATTCTCTCAATCGTCATGCACAGCCTGTGGCTGCTGCTGGCTGTCGCCGTGCTGTTTTACATATCCCGCATCGTCAGGCCGGTACCCTGCTGGGGACTGTTTCTGCTGCTCAGCCTGGTCTGCTGGCCCATCTGGCAGTACCGCATCGAGTACCTGCTGTTTCGCCGGCACCTGGTGCTTGGTGGCGTGACACAATCATCGAGTCGCGTCAGACGACTGTTCTGGAGCGGCAGTCTTACCAAGGCTATCCAGGTCATCGTATCGATGTGCCTGGCATGGCTGCTGCTGACACTGGTCGCCCCCTTGTCGATGCAGCACTGGCTGGTGCTCGCCGCTGACGGTGTATTTCTTGCACTGATCTATGTACCTGTTACGCGAGGGCTCTCCGGCACAATCAATACACGACACCTGGGCGCGATTGTACGCCGCTGGCCCTTGTTCCTGATCAATGGCCTGGTCCTGACATCGGTGTTCATGTTGCTCGACTTTGCCGTGGTCGGCGCACCTGACACGCGTCAGCTGGCGTGGAATACCCTCGCCGAACGGGTGTTCCTCGATCATTACGGCCAGGCCGGCTGTGTGCTCTGGGGTGTGAGCGCGGGCGCCGCGGCAGCGCTGGAGGCGCTCGCCTGGCATGGTTCGCAGCTACTGATACCGAACCTGCCGGACATGAGCGCGAAACTGATTGCGTGGGCTTTCTTCCTGCTGCGTGCCGCAACCGTGGCCTGGCTGGCGACGGCGTTGTTACTTGGCGTTAGCACCCTGATGGAGAAGCGTGCGCTAAGGCAGCGCGGCCACAAGAGCAGTAACACCTTTGCGCGTGCATTTATTATCACCATTATCCTGCTGGCACTGCCATTCTTTTACGCGGCGGTCAAAATCAGCAACTGGGTTCCCCCGGAACCTGATGAGACCGGGATAATCAATCCCTGCAAGCAGGATGCGCAGAGTCGCGACCGGTTACGGGGAAAGCTGGACGCCGAGGTAGACGCTCAACGCACGCAGGCAATGCAGACGGTAGACGAGGCGCTTGGTCAGGGACTTGATGTAATGTTCGTCGACATCGAACAGGGTGTTGATCATTATCTTGACTGGTATTTCACAGTACTCGGGGAATACCAGCGGCTGGCCGCCGTGTTTACGGCCGATGTGGCAGCCACCATGCGCGAGCAGCTGGAAAAGTACCTGTTTGCGGACAGTGATTTTGATGCGCAACTGGGTACGCTTGACCGCGCACTTGAAGACATGACGACCGATCGTTTCGCGCAGCTGATGCCGCAACTCAGACAGGAACTGGCCAGTGCAAGCTGCGAGATCGGCAACCTCGCTGTCGTGCCGCTGTCAGAGCTGGATCACGATACGCTCAGGGCATCGGTGGCGGCGACCAGTGGCGTCGGTGCGGGTATCGTCGCCAGCAAGGCCCTGGCCAGCAAGACCACCGCGGCCGTGGTGGGCAAGGTGGCGGCGAAGAAAACATTCCAGACCGGTGCGGCACTGGCTACCAAGACACTCGCCAAGAAGGGATCATCGACCCTGCTGTCAGCCGGTGTCGGTACTGCGGTGTGTGCGCCGACCGGACCGCTGGCCATTCTCTGTGGTGTCACTGCCGGGCTGATTACCTGGTTCACCGTCGACAAGGCGCTGGTGGAACTGGATGAAGTGCTCAACCGTGAGGAAATGCGCGCGGATATTCTGGCAGTACTGGATGAGCAAAAGGCGTTGCTGGGTGAACAACTCACAGAGAAACATTATGCCCGCATCGATCACATGGCCCGTCAGGTGGATGCGGCAGTGCAAAAGACCTTCGTACCCGTGAGTGACGGGTTGTAGTTTCGCGGAAGTGTCTTGATGACCGGGGAATTATCCGTGGCAGTCAATGGGCGCCGCTGGCAACGGGCATGCGCTCCCTGGAAATGAAGCATGTTGCATTGTGGCCAGCCTTGTGAAGGACGATAATAGCTGCCGGTCCTGGTTAATTCTGACCTGGGGACCGAGTGATTCAGTAAAGGAGTACCTGATATGCCCGCATGGTCTTTAATTGTTTGGTTGGCAATTGGCGCTGTCGCAGGATTGATTGCCAGAAACTTCATTGGTGGTACCCCACCCTTTGGCAAGATCGGCGATATGATTCTCGGCATCGCCGGTGGCGTCGTCGGCGGTTATGGCCTGGCGTTACTCGGAATTGGCGGCGGTGGCACTGTGGGTGGTCTTGTTGCTACCTGCATCGCCGCGCTGGCCGGTGCCTTGCTGCTCGTCTGGTTGTCGAAGCGAATCAAGGTCAAGCGGTGACACCCCGGGAGTTAACATGACAGAAGAAGAGAAAGGTTTTTTCGACAAGCTGGGAGATATTCTGAATGCTCCCCTGCCTGGTGCCCAGGGCAAACCTGCGCAACAACCCCGCTCATCAACCGGGAATGAGGATGATGACGACGATACCTTGCTCGAGCGCATCAAGGATATTCTGAATGCGCCCCTGCCGGGGACCCCGCAGACAGACATCCGTAATGAGGGGGCGAACACTGCGGATCAGCCAGGGTCTGCTGTGGAGACTCCCGTGGCACAGTCGGAGCAGGCCAGCACCGGGGCAACACCACCGCCGCGGGAAAAAACACCTGAAATAGATGAAGATGACCTTGACGAGGCATGGTGGAAGCAGGACTGGTCAGGCTTCCGTGCCCACCAGGCGCAAGAGCGTAATGGTTTGGATCTGAAACAGCAGCGGGATGAGGAGAAATTTGCCGATTATCAGCAGCAGGAGAAGCAGCGTTTCGATGCTCACCAGCAGCAGGAGTTTGCCGCGTTTGTGCAGATGCAGGGTTGGCGACAGGCAGCCTGGAAGCAGGCGCTGGCGAGCAGTCCGCCCGGTCAAAAGCCGCCACCGCCACCGTGGAATATGCCGCCCGGATCGCAACGCATGCCGCCCGGGCCACCACCCATGGCCGGTCCGGGGAATAGCGCTCCGCCGTGGATGCGACCACCACCCGGTCGGGGGCGCAGACGCTCCTAGCCATGCCATGCCTGGAAGCCACCTTAACCTGATTTAATTCTGCGCCAGTCGCGCGTTGCCGGAGGTAGCAATATGAATTCTCTCGATATACTCGGTTCTCTGATTAAAGGTCAAATGGGGGCCTCGGCGGGACGACTGGATCGCACATTCGGAAACCAGGGTTCAGCTACACCCGGAGGCGGCGCGGGCAGTATGCAGGGAGCAGGGTCGGGTGCCCTTTTCGATATACTCGGCAAGGTGGCCGGCTCCATGCTGGGCGGTGGTGCACCCGCACCCGCACCCGGCTCGGGTAGTGGCGGAGGATTCTCAACGGCTGACATCATCGCCACCCTGGGTAAATCAGTCTTCGGCGGGTCCGGCAACAGTGGCCTGGGGTCGGCAGGTGCGGGTGTGAACTCCGTGATAGGTGTTCTGGCTGCCCAGGCACTCGCGATGGCAAAGCGTATGATGGCTGGCGAACAAGCCGCGGTTGAACCGCAAACAATCGATTTTAATGATGCGAACGCGGTCATTGCAGGCTTGCGCAAGCCTGCCAATGCCGACGAGGAACGACAAGTCCTCGATGTGGCCACG
>Ga0316191_10004443_pt1 | contig 10462 bp, 9 predicted proteins | sample Eddworburr2cm_MG_FD_204928 | JGI IMG/M metagenome (GOLD analysis project Ga0316191, IMG submission 204928) | Coastal sediment microbial communities from Maine, United States - Eddy worm burrow 2 cm | ecosystem: Environmental > Aquatic > Marine > Coastal > Sediment | place: USA: Maine | collected... | reverse complement strand
GGATCCGGCACCGGACTCAGCGCAGTGGTCTGGGCCTGCGCCGTCACAGCGGCCAGGCTCAACAGCAGCGCCACGAAGACGTCGCGCAAAAGGCCTGCCGCCCGCGTCTGTCGATCAGCCATAGTCATCTCCGCCCGGACATCTATTTGCTTCCGCTTCCCTGGACCAGCTCGTGATAGCGACCGCCCGCAAGTCCCGCGAATCGTTCGACGGAACCGTCCGGCCAGCGCACTTCCAGGTCGGCCTTGCCGGCAAAATCACCCAGCCCGAACAACACCCGCGGGTCGCTGGCCGAGGCGTAACTGCCATCGGTATGGACCCGGCGCGACAGGGTTCTGTCTCCCGCCCGCAACGTCAACGTGGCGCCAATCGCATCGCGACCGCCGGCGCGGGTCAGCAGGCGCACACCGAGCCAGTGCCTGTCCTGCCCGACCATGTTCTGCAACAATCTGACCGGCCCGCCGTTATTGGTCACCACGATATCGGCATCGCCATCGTTGTCGATATCGCCGAATGCGGCGCCGCGACTGACTTCGCTCAATGCGAGCGCCGCGCCGGCCGCGGCGGAAACCTCGTCGAAACCACGATCACCGCCGCGGTTGCGCCACAACTGGTTGGTTTGCCGCAGTGGCAGAGTCTCGCCGGCCGAGATCTGCGCTTCGATCTTGGTTACCGCCCCGTTGGCACTGAAAAGATCGAGCCAGCCGTCGTTGTCATAGTCGAACCAGGCGGTGCCGAAACCCGTCGCCGAAAGGCTGCTCTGTCCAAGCGCAAGGCTCATCGTGCGATCCTCGAACCAGCCCTGGCCGTCATTGACGTAAAGCGTGTTGGTTTCGCGGCTGAGATGGGTCATAAACAGATCGACGTCGCCGTCACCGTCGAAATCCTCGGCGCTGACTCCCATGCTCGCCTCCGCCTTGCCCTCCATGTTCACCGCCGTGCCGGCAAGCAGCGATTCGTCGCGAAAGCGGCCTTTCTGGTCGTTCATCCACAACTGGTTTTCCGCACCGTCGTTGGCGACGTACACATCGGTCCAGCCATCGCTGTTGAAGTCGGCGGCGATCACCCCGAGCGCGGCGCCAAACGTCTTGTCGATGCCGACCTGGCTGCTGCGATTGGCAAATTTCCCGCTCCCCTGGTTATGCAGGAACCGGTCGTTGACGGGCCGGTAGGCAGACGGCGAGCAATAATCCGGAATGCCGTTCGGCAAACGGCAGGTTTCGTGGGTGCGCACCGTGTAGTTAACGTAGTTGCCGATGAACAGATCGAGCCAGCCATCGCGGTCGAAATCGAGAAAAGACGCACTGACGCTCCAGCGCGAGTCGGCCGAGCCCGACTGCGCAGTGGCATCGCTGAAGCGCGTCCCGCCATCGTTCAGCAACAGCGTATTTTCACCAAAATTGGTGATGTAGAGATCCATATGGCCATCGTTGTTCACATCGCCGCTGGCCACGCCCATGCCGTACCCGGTTACCGCGATACCGGCCTCCCGGGTGACATCGGTAAAACGCAGCACCGGCTTGCCTGCCACGATTTCGAGATCGTTGCGGTAAAGACGGTCCGAAAACGGCGGTTTGCCGCTCACCGGGATCAGCGCGTCTCCAATCGCGTCGTCCTCGCTGAGCAACTGCCCCTGCAAAAGGTAGACGTCCAGATCGCCATCGCCGTCATAGTCGATCAGCGCAACGCCCGCCCCCATCATTTCGGAGAAATAGTCCTTACCGGTCATGCCGTTGAAATGAACGAAATCGAGACCGGCCTGGCCGGCGACTTCGACGAATGGCGGCTGCTCGGCGGCGGCCACGGCGGCAACCGCAAGCGCCGGCCCAGCCAGAAACAGCAAAGATGGGTTGAGTCTGTGCATAGAACCCGACATTTTATCCAATTCATGCCCATGGCAGTTAACGGCCGGCCCGCCCCACTGTTTGATCCCTGTACGGCGCGAGGGTTCACAGCAGATCCGTCGGGGTGTCGAGAAGGATATAAGCGCCGATCGCGATCATGATCCACGGCACCAGACGGGTCGCATAGCGGATCACCCGGCCATTTCCTCCGATCCGCGCACCCAGACTGCTCGCAAGCGCGCTCCATGCGGCGCCGGCAGCGAGGACTGCGCCGGTCATCGCCGGCCAGTATCCGGAAGCGGTATCGGCAAAAGTGGCAGTGAACAGCGCAATCGAGTCGCCGCTGGTCGCGAGCATCAGCATCGCGATCGCGGCATAACCGGGCACGGCCGGCATGGTTCCGGCCTCCGTGGCCTCGGCGCCACCTGCCAGGTGCGTCCGCAACAGTACAGCCACCCCAAGGCCCAGCGGAATCAGCCCCAGCCACCCCGTCATCCGCGCCGACCATCCGGCCAGCAGCCAGCCGGCCCCGGTCGCAATCAAGAGTACGACGACCAGCGCCGAAACGAAGCCCAGCGTGATCCGTGCCGCGCTTGCACCCGCCGCCCGCAAAACGGCCATCAATACCAGGTTGTCGAGATTCGATGCAAAAAACCCCGCCAACGCGAGCCCGACTGCAAGCATCGACTCGGTCATTACCGCCTCATTCCCGGTTCGCAATGTGCATCAGAGCCTGTTTCACGGCGCGCTGCAAGATAAGTGTAGGATTGCCCCGAACGCAGGGACGGAGTCATCGCCACATGCCGCACCAGATCACCCGCGCGACCCAAGCCGCGATTGTTTTCTGCTGTCGTGCGGCGCGGTGACCGCGCAGCCCTTTGCCTTTGACATGGCCGCGTTGCGCGAGGCCGGACCGCCCCCCTGGCAGCGTCATCGACAGCGCCTATATCGGCGCGCACGAACACGTCCTTGATGCGGAAGTCGCACGCCTGATTGCAAACGGTGACATGACGGTTTGGGTGGGCGATCCAATCTCCTTCGACACTCACCCCGCATTCGCCGCCGCGCGGCGACGATCCGCGCGCGGGTGACAGGCTGGCCTGGAACATGCGCTACGCATGGTCGGGTGACAACGGCGTTCTCACCGACATGATCTGGCACTACCGCGATATGAACCGGAACAAGGTGGAACGGGAAGTGCGGTTTTCCGCGAGCATGATGCGTTTCATGCATCGCCATGTCGAACAGCCCGTTCCATCAATCGAGGACAATCCGGGAGAAATATTTCTCGGGCTCTACTTGCGCGCGACCTACCCGGCCAACGTAAAAAACACGCAGCTGCTGATACACCGCCTCGAAGACGGCACCAGCCAGGAGCAGGGCTGGATGTACGTGCCGTTCCAGCGCCGGGTGCGGCGCCTGGCGACCGGACAGAAAACCGATGCGTTCCTCGGCAGCGACATCATGATCGAGGACTTTCTCGGCTATAACGGCCGCATCATGGACATGACCTGGCGTTATATCGGGGAGCGAATGATGCTTCTGCCGATGTTTCGCCATAACGCACTCGATGGACTCCGGGAACCACAGGCGGACGGTTTCTCGTTCGTCGGCACTGGCGGCCGCGGCGGTTGTTTTCCGCAGGTTCGCTGGCAGATGCGCCCGGTATACCTGGTCGAAGCCATGCCGGGCGAAAAAGGCCACCCGTTGTCGAAGCGGTTTTTCTATGTCGACAGGCAGACTTACGCCGCTGGGTCTGACTTATGACCGGGCCGGCAAATTGTGGAAACTCGCCATCGCCGCGTACTCCCACCCCGACCACCGCGCACCTGAAAATGCCGGCTCGGGAGCGCCAATTTTCGATGGCGCCTCGATGATCGATCTGCAGGCACGCCATTGCACCACGCTGACGGTGCGCGCCCGGGCGAACGTTGAAGGTATACGTGCCGCCGACTTCCAGTCGAGCACTTTGCGCGCGCGAGGACGCTGAGGCCAGCGCCCGGCCCGTGCAGCGATGGTAGGCTACAAGCAGAACCCCTGACCGAGACCCTTAATCTCAAGACCGCCGTGGCGACACTCGACAAAAAGCGCGCGCTGGAGAAACTCGAGCTACTGTTCGGGTCTCCCGAACTGTTCCCGCAGCAACTCGAGCTGAACGGGGAACGGGTACTTTTGTTGCGGCTGGACGAGCGGATCTACCACGAGGCGGCGTTTCTCGACGAGCGCCTGTCCGGCGCCGACATCCCCGGTTTCTGGGTCAGTCTGGAGGATCTCGAAACGCGGTTTGGCCGGCAACCCGTGCAAGCGCCGCCGCAACACTGGATATTTCATGTCGGCCATTGTGGCTCGACACTGTTGTCGCGACTGCTGTCCGCCCTGGGCGGATACCTGCCGTTACGCGAACCTCCCGTTTTGCGCAGTCTCGCTGAGGCCAGGCGCGACCTCGGCAGTCCGCTGTCGCGGCTTGACCCGGCCCGGTGGCCGCTGATCCTCGACCTGGTACTGGCACTGCTCGGCCGGCGCTACCGCGTCGATGGCATGCCACTGGTCAAGGCGACGAGCAGCTGCAACAACCTGCTGTCACCGGTACTCGAGGCTGCACCGGACTCACGCGCGATGTTGCTGTACTTGTCTCTCGAGAATTACCTCGCGACGATGCTGCGCGCTGGCGGATCGCGCACGGACACGGAGAGTCACGCCCGGAGCCGGCTGCAGGACCTGCTCGAGTTGGCCGGCACTGATTGCGGGCTGCGCCTGTACAAGCTCTCGCTGCCACAACGCGCGGTGGTGAACTGGCTGTCATGCGTGGCGCTGTTCTCAGCGGCGCGCAAGGACCACGCCGAGCGTCTGCTGTTTCTCGACTTCGACGATTTCCTGCGATCTCCGGGCAGCGAACTCCACGCGCTGGGCCGGTTTTTCGCCACGAACAAAGCGCCGGAGGATAGCGCCAAAGTGCTCGCGAGTGGTGTGATGAATCGCTACGCCAAGGCCCCCGAGCACGCCTATTCCGGCGAATTGCGAGCGCGCGAGCTCGACGACAGCAGACGCCGCTTTAGCGCCGAGATCCAGCAAGGACTTACCTGGGCAGCGACGCTGCTTCGCACTCACCCCGCCCTCGAGAAGCAGCTGGACCCGGTATTTCTGCCTGGCGCGGGTTAGAGCTCGGCCCACATTCTCATCAGGTTGGTACGGATCGCCTCGGTGATCGTGCGTCCGCCCTGCGGGTCACCCGCCGTGTGCAGGATATTGGCCACCTGTTGCAACTGCAGCAGCACGTCGCGCTGACGCTGATCCCGGATCATGCTCTGAAACCAGGTAATCGCGACAATACGCCTGCCTTCTGTTACCGGCGCGACCCGATGGACCGTCGTCGACGGGTAGACGACCGCTTCGCCGGCGGCGCATTTGAAACTGACAATCCCGGCACCGGATTCGACCTCCAGCTCGCCGCCCTGGTAATCGTCGGGATCGGATACGAAGACTGTGCAGGACACATCCGAGCGCATCGGAGGAGTCGACGGGAATACGGCCTCGTCCACGTGATAGCCATAGGTCATACCCGGTTCGTAGAGACACAGCGTCGGGCGCGCAACCTGCTTCGGCACCACGATGTCACGAAACATCTGGTTGCGGAAAATGGCCGCGCGCACCAGCTTTCCTGCCTCTTCGGAACGGGGGTCGTTTTGCGGCAACTGCAAATTGTTTTTGATCCGGCTATGAGGGTTCGTGACCTGACCAGGTACGAATCCTGCCTCTTCGGCGATCTGCCGCAACCGCGCAAGCTCGTCCGCGGTCAGCACGTTTTTCAGATGATGCAACATGACGGCTGAAACCTGGTGTGGGGAAAACGACTAGTCTACCGGATCGCGTTCTCGCGCCGAACCCTTCCGCGCTGCGACGCAAGCCGATGTTCAGTCGTTTTTACCGCCTTTGCCCAGCTGTTCCAGAATTCGCGCGCGGGCTTTCCGCGAGATCCGGAATTTCACATCGAGATACTGGAAAAGAGCGGCCGCCACATCGACTTCACAGGCCTCCTCGAGACCTTCGAAACCCGGTGACGAGTTGACTTCGCAAATGCGGAAACCAACCTCTTCGTCATAAAGAAAATCGAGCCCGGCCATATCCATATCGAGTACCCGCATCGTCTCGGCCACCGACATTTCGTTACGCGGCCCATACGCGAAAGGCTGCACGGTGCCGCCCTGCGAATAATTCGACTTGAATCCGGATTTGGCGATGCGCTCCATCGCCCCGACGATATGGCCGCCGATGGAAAGCACCCGCACATCGCGGCCGCGACTCTCCGCCATGTATTTCTGCAATACCAGCTGGGCCGCCGGGTTGTTGGCTTCGACGAACTGCAACAGGTCCATCAGCTTCTCCCGATCCTCGGCCAGGTACACACCGCTTCCCTGGGTGCCGACCAGCGTCTTTACGACGACCGGGAACCCGAGTTCGCGTCCGACGAGATCGGGGTCTACCGGAAACTGGACCAGGATCGTCTTTGGCACCGGCAAGCCGGCCGCTGCCAGTACCTGCAGGTGGTAGAGCTTGTCCTGGGCGAGTTCGACCGCCTGCGAGCCGTTCAGGCAGTAGACACCGAGGCGTTCCAGCTGGCGCAGAATCGCCATCGCGAAATAGGTGGTGGTCGAGCCCATCCGCGGGATTACGAAATCCGGCAAATCGGCCTCTTTGCCGCGCAGGAACACGCTATGGCCCTTGCTGCTGGTAACCAGCAAACCGATCTCGTCCGGACTGACAACATCGACGGCGTAACCGTTCTCCGGTGCCGCCGCCACGAGCCGATCGATTTCGTAAGTCTCCTGTTTTACCAGGCCCGGGTCGGGCTTGTAGAGGATCCAGCCGCTGGCGATCGGTTTCATGGTCGTGCTCCTTGGTGTCTCCGGGTCTTGTCGCCTGGCGCCGTCGTCGCAGACCTCAGGAGACGGATGGCGGCCTCACGCCGGTAAGAATCAGCGATCATACCCGGCGTTAAACACGAAAGACGAAAGACGTAAAGACGGATTGAGCCGTATCAGGCGCCTGGAAACCAGTTGGTATCCGCGGGTTCGTGGATTTCGTTCAGCTCGATCCACAGGTTGTCGGGCCCTGCCAGGATCGCGACATCGATTTTGAATTCGCCCGCAGCCATTCGCTCCGCGGTCAGCGGCGGCGCAACGTAGTCGGTCTCGAGAAACTTCGCGCCGTCATCCTTCTTCATCTGCTGGAACTGGCGGACCATCGCCGGCGTCATCGCGAATCTGGCGCCGCGCGCCTCGAGCCGCTCGATCGCGGCGTCAAGATCGGTCACCCGCAGACCGAGGTGGTTGCGGAACAGGAATTCCTCGCCCGGTCCAGGTGGAACCGGCATGTCAGGATCCTCGCGGAACGCGAGTGTCACGCCACAAACGATGATCCGGCTGAAACGCTGACCCATCATTTTGCCGCGGAAAATCACTTTGCCGTCGAACATATCGATCCAGAACTGCTCCATCTCATCGACATCGGTACATGCCAGCGACACTTCGATGAACGGGTAAAAATCAGCGGATGCAGCTTGCATCTTCGGCTCCTTGTGATTCTTGTTGCTTCCCGGGCGTCGAATCTCTCCGACCTGCGCCGCTAACGTGTTCTGGCGGCACTGCTGGTACCATTCTATTGCACCGGGCCCAATGTCTCATCCGAAAATTCTCTGATCGCCATGATCAGCATTTTTGCAGCGGGCTGCGGGCAATGCCCAGAGTCGCGCCAGGCAACGATTCGCCCGGCAGAGGCGCCGCTACACGGAGCGTGCCGCGCGGTGCTAGGCTTCGCGGTTGCAACCGACAACCCTCACAAAGGTATCAACATGCGACGGATTATTGTTTCACTGCTCGTGTCTGCTGCCCTGATCGGAACCGCGGACGGGGCAGCGGATCTCGCCGGCTCTGAAAAGATCGAGTCCAGGACGCTGGAGAACGGACTGAAAATCATCGTGTGGCCGGATTTCGATATTCCCAATATCGCCTGGTATCACTGGGTCCGCGCCGGTTCGCGCAACGAGCACCCCGGCATTACCGGTCTGTCGCATTTTTTCGAGCACATGATGTTCAATGGCACCGAGCGCCGCGCGCCCGGGGAGTTCGACCGCATCATGGAAGCGAACGGCGGCGCAAACAATGCCTACACCAGTTCGGATGTGACGGTCTATACCGACTGGGTGCCGGCCACCGCGCTGGAAACCAACATGGACCTGGAAAGCGACCGCTTCCAGAACCTCGCCTTCGACCCGGAAGTCGTCGAGAGCGAGCGTGGGGTCGTGTTCTCGGAACGCCGTTCGAGTTACGACAACCAGAACGTCAATATGCTGTACGAACAGGTCCAGGCCACCGCCTATGTCGCGCACCCCTACCAGTTCCCGACGATCGGCTGGCCGTCCGATATCGAAAACTGGACACTGGAGGACCTGCAAGCGTTTTTCCGCATCTATTACGCCCCCAATAACACGACCCTGACCATCGCCGGCGCGGTACAACCGGATGATGTTTTCGCGCTCGCCGAGCGTTATTTTGGCAAGATCCCGGCTCAACCGGAGCCGGCACCGGTACGAACCGTGGAACCACCGCAAAAAGGCCAGCGCCGCCTCGAGATTCGCAAGGAGGCACAGACACCGATCATCGAAATGGCGTTCCATATTCCGCGTGCCAGCGATCCTGAAATGCCGGCGCTCGTCATGCTGATGGACATACTTGCCACCGGCAGTTCGTCGCGACTGCACCAGCGCCTGGTTGAGCAGGACCAGCTGGTAGTGGAAATCGACAGCTACCACGACGCCGGATTCGATCCGGGTCTGGCGTGGTTCTTTGCCATTCTGCCGCCGGGAGGCGATCTCGCCGAAGTCGAGGATGCGCTGTTCGAGGAACTGCGGAGAATCGCCGCGGACGGTGTCTCTGCTGCGGAACTGGCAAAAGCGAAAAATATTCAGCTCGCGCAGTTCTGGCGCAAACTCGCGACGATAGACGGCAAGGCCGACCTGCTCGGGACATACGAGGTTTTCCACGGTGATTTTCGCGCGCTGCTCAACGTTCCGGCACGCTTCGAAGCAGTCAGCATGGAACAAATCCAGACCCTGGCTGCACGCGTCTTTCGCAAGGAAAACAGCACGGTGGGGCTGCTGATTCCGGATGCCTCCAGCGCGGAGGAAGGGCCATGATTAATCGCTTACCGCAACGTGTTGCCGCCACCGCACTGTGGCTCTGCTGTGCGGCTGCCAGCGCCGCAGCAGCCCCCGCTGGAGTCCGGCTCCCCGCCTATAAAGAGTTCCAGCTGGACAATGGCGCCTTGCTGATCCTGATGGAGCGCCGGGACGTGCCATTGGTGTCATTCAGCGCATCCCTGCGTGGCGGCGTTACGGCCGAACCGGCGGAGCTGAACGGCGTCGCCGCGCTCACCGCGGAATTGCTCGAGAAAGGCTCCGGCAAGCGCAATGCGCGCGAGTTTGCCGATACCGTCGCGGCGGTTGGCGGCGTAATCGGGGTGTCGGCGGGGCTCGAGTCGATCGTCGTCTCCGGCGACTTCATGTCGCGGGATGCGGACCTGATGACCGATCTGCTGGTGGATATGCTGCGCGCGCCATCGCTGGACGAGGCGGAGTTCGACAAAGTGAAATTGCGCGCGATTCAAAGCGTCACCGCCGCCAAGGACTCGGATCCACGCGGACTGATCTCAACCTATGCGAATGCCTTTGTTTATGGCGATCATCACTACGGACGATCACGCAATGGCAGCGAGTCCAGCCTCGAACGCATCGGCCACGAAGACGTGTTGCAGTTCTATGCCGATAATTTTGCCGCCGACCGGCTGCAGCTCACTGTCGTGGGCGATTTTGACTCCGCCGCCATGAAGGCCAGCCTGGAGCGGCGCCTCGGCGACTGGAAACCGGCAAAAACCGCTGCACCGCAGGTCGCCGCACCCGTCGCCGCACGCGGTGGTCGCGTCTACCTGGTCGACAAGCCCGACGCGACGCAGACCTATTTCTGGATCGGCAACACCGGTGTCAGCCGCACCGACCCCGACACGGCCGCCATTGATCTGGTCAACACGTTATTCGGCGGACGGTTCACATCGATGCTGAACAACGCGCTGCGGGTGGAATCCGGTCTAACCTACGGGGCAAGTTCGGCGCTTGCTCGCTATACCCAGCCGGGCACCGTGGCGATGGTTTCCTACACGGCCAACGATACCACCGTCGAGGCCATCGACATGGCGCTGTCGTTGCTGGAAAAGCTCAAAACGGACGGTTTGGACGAATCCGCGCTGCAGTCCGGGAAGTCTTACAGGAAAGGGCTTTTCCCGCTGGGCTTCGAAACCAATACACAGCTCGCGGCCGCGTTGGGCCAGCTGAAATTTTATGCCGAGCCCGATAGCGCCATTAACGACTACACGCAGCAAATCGACGCGGTCTCGGACGAAACCGCCCGCGCGGTAATCGCACGGGTGTATCCGGCTGCAAAGGATCTCGTGTTCGTGATAATCGGAAGGGGCGCGGAAATTCGCGAGGATCTCGAGAAATACGGCGCAATCACCGAGACCGCGATTTCGGCGCCGCAGTTCAGGCCATGAGACCCGGTCGACTGCGT
>Ga0316191_10004442_pt1 | contig 10463 bp, 9 predicted proteins | sample Eddworburr2cm_MG_FD_204928 | JGI IMG/M metagenome (GOLD analysis project Ga0316191, IMG submission 204928) | Coastal sediment microbial communities from Maine, United States - Eddy worm burrow 2 cm | ecosystem: Environmental > Aquatic > Marine > Coastal > Sediment | place: USA: Maine | collected... | reverse complement strand
TTCCCTTCAAATGCGGGACCAGCAGTGGACTGCCCGCGGTACCTAGTAATACAATCAGGATCGACTGTTTTTTTAGTATGCCCTCGTTTAAGCGGGCAAGGCAAGTGGCCCCGGAGATTTCCCTATGACCAAAGACACAGGTGCCATACCGGCACTCGAAGAGATGGCCGACCGACTGGCTATAATGGATGTGCTCCACAACCATTCGCGAGGCCTGGATCGCGCGGATGCGGACCTGCTGAAATCCTGCTACTGGCCCGACGCCGAAGTGGATTACGGCGCCTACAAGGGTAGCGCCCAGCAGTTCGCAGAATTCGTTGTGGTGGCGCTGCGGGATAACTATACGCTGACGCGTCACTGCCTGAGCAATACATTGATCAACCTGCAGCAGGATGCCGCCGTAGTCGAGAGCTATGTCGATGCCGCGCACCTCTTGGCCGACGCGGACGAATCCATGGCCTTCGCCGGGCGCTATCTTGACCAATTGGTGAAACGCGCGGGCGTGTGGAAATTACAACACAGGCAGGTGGTAATGGATTGGTACGGACCGCAAGCGGCAATGAAGGACAGCGATGATCCGGCGCTGTCGGAACTGTCGCGCGGCGGGCACCTGCACAATGACCCCCTTTACCACCTGCTGTCACAGCAGGACTGACTGGAAATCATTATGAATGACAAAATCGCCACCCTGCTGGCCAAGCAGGAGATCTACGAGCTGGCCTGCCGCTACAGCCGCGGCCTCGACCGATTGGACCGGGAGCTACTGCTGTCGGTATTTCACGACGACGGTTGGTGCGAGTACGGCTTCAGTAACGGCATACCCTCTGACTTCGTAGACTTCGCTATTGGCGCGCTCCAAGGCCATGAGGCCAACCAGCACTTCGTTGGTAACGTACTGATCGATGTTGTTGGTGACGAGGCTTTTGGCGAAGTCTACTTCAACGCCTACCATAAAATTAAAACCGACGAGGGTTTCGAGGACGTCATCATTGCCGGTCGCTATCTCGACCGTTACGAGTGCCGCGATGGCGAATGGAAAATGGCCTATCGCAGCGAGCGCGTGGATTGGAGTCGCACCGAGACCAGCCGGGACAGTTACTTCGATCAGGCCCCGGACTGCCTGCGCGGCGAACGTAACACCGACGCGGTTTATCAACGCGACAACCGCTACCGACCGGTCAACGCTGTTTAAACAAAGGGGCCAGCCAAATGGCGGCCCCTTTGTGACTTGCCGGCCTTAGCTGCGGCGCTGCCCGGCGTGCAGCAATATTTCGGCTTGCTCGCCATGAAAGGCTGCCGGCGAACCACCTGTTGTCTCGCCAGCATCAATGACCAGTGTATGACCCGTCATGTAGCGTGAGTCATCGCTAAGAGCAAACAGGATGGCATTGGCGATGTCCTCGGGCATGCAGGCAAAGCCAAGGGGAGATGCTTCAGCGATGCTCTGGGTTATCGCCGCCGTGTCATTATCCGCCAGGGCTGCCGTCATGGCAGTGACCGTACCGCCGGGCGCTATCGCGTTAACCCGAATGCCCAGCCCGGACAACTCACTGGCCGCCGACTTGGTAATACCAACGACACCATGCTTGGCCATCGTGTAAACGTGAGGACCGAGACCACCCATCACCCCGGCGGTGCTGGACATGGAAACAATGGCGCCCTTGCCGTGGGGCCGCATGGCCCGCGCTGCATGCTTTATGCCGAGAAACACCGCCCGCGCCAGAATGGCCATCGTATGGTCATAGGCCTCCACCGGCGTATCCATGATCGAACCGACAGCACCGACGATACCGGCGTTGTTGACCATCCCTGTCAGCTTGCCCAGCTCGGACTCAGCTAAGGCGATGGCACTTACGATGGCATCCTCATTGGTGACATCAGTGTGATGAAACCGCACGGCGTCACCGAGCTCGGCCGCCAGCGCCTGCCCTCGCTCTTCCTGCAGGTCGGCGATAACAACCCGGCCACCCTCGGCTACAACGCCACGCACCGTCGCCTCGCCTATACCGCTGGCACCACCGGTCACTACCACACACGCATCGTCGAATCTCGCCATAAAGCCTTACTCCTGAATAATCATTATTGTTTGGGCCCCCAGGGGGGATTACCTGTCCATCGTCGACATCACCCACTCGTCACGGGCAACTGTCGCTAAAGGATAGTCGCGAAACAGACTGTATGGCCTGTTTTCCCCAAGGTCCAGATAATCTACACTGATCCACCTATGAATAATAAAACCCCAAACCACTATAGTGGCCCCGCCAGCTGCCCGCACTCCCTCACCGACGTTGACCTGTTCGGCCCGGGATCCCAGGAGCATTGGTACGAAGCCTATCCCATACTCCATGCCGAGGCGCCGGTACTGCGATTGGCCGGAGAAGGGCTGGACGGAAAAAGCGACGCCTTTGTGTTGACCCGCCATGAAGATATAGAACGGGTGGTAAAAGACCCGGCGCGATACACGCCAATTATGAGTCTGTGGGTCAACGAGATGCAGGCCATGCTCGACCGCGGCGAGCAACCGCCAAAAGACCCCGCGCGCTTTGATATCGCCCTGGAGTCGGCTCGCACCCTAAGGCCGACTATCGAACTGTGGCGAACGCATCGCAAGGAGTTGACAGACCCCTGGGTCGGACCCGGTGCCAAACGCCATAAAGAGATGATAACCGGTGTTGTCGACGAGCTGATTGATCGCTGGATAGACCGGGACGACGGCGATGGTAAAGGTACGGTGGAATTCATTCAGGAATTTGCCAAGCCCCTGCCCCAGATCATCATGGCCCGGGTGCTCGGCTTTCCGCTGGCAGATTTACCGCAACTGGAGGCCTGGGGCAGCGCCCTGGTGATTGGCTTTGTCTACGGGCAGGGCCACCTGAATATACTCAACGAAGCAGACGCCGCGCGACAGGCAGAGAGTGTAGCGGGCTTCGGCGAATACGTTGAGGACATGGTCGTAAAAAAACGAGCCAATCCCGGTGATGACATGATCAGTGCCCTGACAACTGTGCGCTATCAGGCACTTGACCGCTTGCTCACCGATGCCGAAATCGCCGGCATTGTTTACCTGATGGTGCTGGGGGGACTGGAAACCACCCAGTACGCGCTGGAAGAAGGCGCACAGTTGCTGTGCGATGACCCGGCGCTATTCGCCAAACTACAGCAGAAGCCGGATCATATTCGCGCCTTTACCGAAGAGTGTCTGCGCCTGCGCGCGCCCACCCAGGGATTATCTACCCGAATGACAACCCGCGATGAGGTTTTTCAGGACGTCGAGGTTCCCGCCGGTTCAGTACTGCACATTCGCTTTGGCGCCGGCAACGTGGATCCAAAACAATACAGCTGCCCCTATGAGATAGACCTGGAGCGCAAGGCACTGGGCAATCACCTGAGCTTTTCGCAGGGCCCGCGGACCTGTCCCGGGGCTGGCATCTCCAGACTGGAACAGGTTATCGCCTGGGAGCGACTCCTGGAGAGAACAGACACTCTGGAGTATGCACCGGGCAATAGCTTCGAGCACCAGAGCGGCATCATGCTGGGCACCCTGGCGCTGTCGCTACGTTTCAAAAAGGCTTGAGGTGGTAAGTTATCGAGCCGCTCAGACAACACACCGACGGCAAGCCGTCCGGCAACCATGGAAGCAAGGCTCATGAGCACTATTTTGGCAAATATCCAGATTCACCCCGGCAAGGAAGCCCAGTTCGAAGAGGTGATGGCTTACATGTACAAGCAGACGCACGGCCACGAGGAAGGCATTGTGCGCTACGAATACTGGCGCGGCCGGACGCCTGGAAATTATTATTGCCTGCTGAGCTTCGAAGACAGTCTGGCCTTCTGGCGGCATCAGGCCAGCGATCATCATGAGGGTCAAATGGAGCGCTTCGCCGAGTGCATTGCCGAACTCGACCTGGAAACCGTAGACCCGGTGCCGCAGGCCTCGCCCCTGCACCCAACCAGAAACCAGACTGTTCCCGATGGCGAATCAGATCTGGTCAAGACACAGGCGGCGGAATTTCCAATTGAACTGGAAAAGTGGTGGCTGGCGCTGCGCAAGGCTTGACCAGACCAGCAAGCTCTCCTGGCCTGTTACGTTTCAGCCCGCCAGGGTGTCACTGGCATAATCAGTGACAAAGGCATAATCGGGCTTACCATTCGGTGCTCGCTGTAGTGATTCGATAGCCAGCACTTCACGGGGCACCTTATAGTCCGCCAGATGCGCAGCGACATGGGCTCGCACGCCATCGACGTCCAGCGTTTTGCTATCCAGGCCAGGGCCTTCGACGACGGCAACCACCATTTTTCCAAAGCGCGGATGCGGCAGACCGACAACCAGCGCATCGGTAATGGCCGGGTAATCCACCAGCACTCTTTCCACTTCCACGGTGTACACCTTCTCACCGCCGGTATTGATGACCGTGCTGTCACGTCCCAACAACACCAGGTTACCGTCCTCGCGAACGGTGCAACGATCGCCGGTCATGACGTAACGCTGACCATCGATCTCCGGGAAAGTCTCGGCCGTTTTCTCCGGCGCATTGTAATAACCGATGGGCTTGTAACCACTGTAATAAACCATGCCTATCGTGTCGCTGCCGGGCACTACATCATTGAGCTGGTCATCGAGCACACGAACCTTGGGCAGCGGCGCGAACACACCGGCCTCTCCCGTCGCCATGGCGTAGCCCGATGATTCAGAGGAACCCAGGGTATCGACGACCACAAGAGCGGGATTGTGTCGCTGCAGTCCCGCTCGTGTTTCAGGACCCAGTGAAGCGCCTGAGGATATGAGTACCATGAGGGAGTCGATCAGCTTCTCATCTGTGCGCTTGTCCAGCGCGTCGACCAAGGGGGTACCAAACGCATCGCCAACCAGGACAACACAGCCCACACCATGCTGTTGGATAAAGGAAAGGGTCGCGTCAGGATCGAACTTGACGCCAGATACGGTCGCTACCGGCACCCCCTGGGCGATCATCAAAATCGCAGTCATCAATCCCGCCCCGTGCATCAGCGGCGACAGCGAGAGAAAGGCTGGCGGACTCGGCAGTGAACTCACATTGCTGACATGCTCAGCAAGCTCCACCGGATGATCCTTTAATTGCAACGGTTCGAGGGCCATTTGGGTACTGGTGCCCATCTTGCGCCAGAGGTCCTCGTTGCGCCATTGGGTCCCTTTCGGGAGCCCGGTGGTGCCACCGGTGGCAATAAGTATGAGGTCGTCGCTGGAGGTTCTGGTCTGAAAATCGTCAGTCGCCCGATCATAGAGTGAGACCAGGGGCACAGCGAAATCGGCAGCCGGCTCATCACCACCGACCTCGATAAAGGCAACGGTTGCTTCCAGACGATCGCGGATGGCCGCCACCCGGTCGGCGAACTCGGCATCATAGACCAGCACGCGAAGATCCAGCCCATTAGCAAGGCCGATCAGTTCCTCATCGCGATAGCGATAATTGACATTGACGTGAGCATGGCCGGCCAGACCCGAGCCGACAAACATCTCCATGTAGGCGTTGGAATTACGCAGGTAGTGGCCCACATGGGATCCTGCGGGCAGCTCCAGGGAGTTGAGGTAACTTGCTATGCCGCTGGCGCGATGGCGCAGCTCGCTGTAGGAAATTATGAGGTCGTCATGGATCAGCGCGGGATGATCGGCGGTGGGACCCTCACCCAGACTGTAAACCGTTTCAGCAAAGTTCCAACAACTCATCTTCTATTTCCTTTCGTTATATTTATGGTCAGGCATCGATCAAACGTGCCGGCGTTACACTGTCGCAATGGTCCACAACCGCAGAAAAATCTGCGGGCGGAGTCTGTCCGGTAACCAGGTGGGCACTCAGATGCGCCAGCGCCGGAGCAGACTGTATACCATAGCCGCCCTGCCCTGCCAGCCAGAAAAACCCGCCGGCCCGAGGATCCTCGCCGACCACAAAAGTGCTATCGGGGGCAAAGCTGCGCAGGCCGGCCCAGCTGTGATTGATTCGCCGCACCTCGATATCCAGGGCTTTGCTCACCCGATCAATCGCGATGGCCAGATCGAGTTCCTCGGGCTGCGCGTCACAGGCCGGCGACGGGGTTTCGTCGGCAAGTGACAGCAGTAATTGTCCCGCCTCCGGCTTGAAGTAAAACGCCTCATCAGCGTCAACCACCAACGGCCAGTCGGCGATGTCATGCTGGGCCGGTGAATCGACCAGGAGCACAGATCGACGCCGGGGCTCTATCCCCAACGGCCCGAGATTCGCCCTCGCTGCCACGACGTCTGCCCAGGCACCGGCTGCATTGATCACCAGTGGCGCACAGTAAAGTTCGTTTTCAGTGCGCACATGCCACTGGCCATCGACACGGCGCAGCGACTGTACCTCACTGTCTACGGCAAGCTGCCCGCCACGGGCGCGAAACTGGCGGAGATAGCCCTGGTGAAGGGCATCGACATCGAGGTCGCCGCCACTGGCATCACACAAGCCGCCAGCCAGGTAGCCCGCACGGAACGCTGGCACCCGTGAGTAAATCGATGCGGTATCCACCGGCCGCAGCAGGGAGACCTCGGCTTCAAGGTCTGCCAAAGACTGCAGTTGATCATGACGGCCAACAAACAGGCAGTCGCGCTGTCGCAGCAAGGGGACGTCGACGAAGCCCTCTGGTGGGCTGCGCAAGAAGCGCTCACTGGCGGCGGTCAGGTCACGCACCACGGCATTGCCATAAGCAGGCGAGAAGAATGCCGCGGAGCGACCGGTGGCGTGCAGACCCACGCGCGACTCCATTTCGACCAGTGCCACCCGCGCATCCAGTGCGCACTGTGCTGCCGAGGAAACACCTGCTATACCGCCGCCTATCACTATGATGTCTGCTGATATGGCTTGCATTTCTCTATTCCCATCCGGGCCTCATTCAGGGTCGAGGATAACAGTAACTGCCATCTTGAAACTATTGCGCTAAACCCCGGTCTATAACCGCAATTAAAGCGCCTGCAGATAGACTAGACTAACCGCTAGTCCCTGCAATTTACCCTCAGGAGAACACCGTGAAACGTTTTACCGCTATCTCTTCCCTACTACTGCTCGCCCTGCTTGCACTCACCAATACCGCCAACGCCAGCGACATGGAGGCGACTGTATCAGTCACCGGTGAAGGGGTGGTCACCGCGATACCGGATATGGCAATGGTCAGTACCGGTGTTACGACGGAGGCTGCCACCCCGGAAGCTGCCCTGAACGCCAATACAGCGGCCATGAACAGGCTGATGAAAGTACTGGACGATCTCGACATTGCCGCCAAAGACCGACAAACCAGTAATTTTAATGTCTCACCGCAATACCGCCATGAGCGGAACGATCCGGGCAGCCCCAAAATCGACGGTTACAGGGTATCGAACCAACTGACAATCAGGGTACGTGACCTCGGCGAACTGGGCGGACTGCTCGACGCGCTGGTGAAGGCAGGTAGCAACCAACTGGGCAATATCCGCTTCGATTTTGCCGACCGCAGCAAGCTGGTAGACAAGGCAAGGCAGCTGGCCGTGGCTGACGCCCGCAAGCGCGCTGAGCTCTATGTTGATGCAGCCGATGTCGACCTCGGCGACGTGCTGTCCATTAGCGAGTCGGGTGTCGCTGGCCCCAGGCCGCCGATGATGCGCAGCGCGATGATGGCCGAGGCCGCGGATGTGCCGATTGCCGTCGGCGAGAGCGAAATCCGCGCCAGCGTCCATATGGTTTTTGAGCTGGAATGAACGGGATTTGATCTGGATCGCGCAGCCCCTCACTTGAAATAAAGTCAGGGGCTGCGCGCAAAGGCCTCAGCCGTTGGCCGCTTTAGGGATACCCTTACCCCGCTCGGCATCGGCAAACAGGGCCTGAAACTGCTGGTCGGTTTCGGCCTCACAGACCTTCTCCACCCAGCCATGAAAATGCTGGTTGCCCAATTCATTGCGGCCAAGCAGCACGTGGTCTATACCGCTACCGGGTAAAACATCCTGGGCCGAGGCCCCCATTGCATAGTCTTCCTGCATCACCACCTGCTGAAAGAAATCGAACTGTGTTTCGGCGGCCTCCGGGTCTGCAGGTGCTTTGTCCATAATGTAATACTGCGTGGTGATACTTTCGCCCACGTGTTCACCGGGAAATATCTGCGACACCATAACCCCTCTGCCGCCCGCTGCGAAGGATGCTATCGAGGTCGTGGGGAATACCGTCCAGACACCGTAGGTCAAGGTTTCGAGATCCCAGCTGTCTTCCGGCTGATCGGCGATGCCCGCCATGTAGCCCAGCGTTTCGGTGGCCACATGGCCCTTCTCCATAGCCGGCGACTTGATATGCTGATGCGGACCCCAGGAATAATAAAGGCCACGATTGGTCGAGTCCCTGCCAAAGGTCTCCCCATGAAGCACAGGCACATGGTAATACTCGAGATAGCCATCGTAGGCGAGCTTCCAATTCGGCCCCTTGAACGTCCTTTTGGCAACGTAAACCCAGTCCTTGAAACCGAAGGCCGACAGCATATCGTCGTACCCCGCAAGGAAGGCACTGATATCCAGGGTTGAGTCGGGATCGAGTACCGCCCAGATCATGCCGGCACTTTCGTACACTGGCAGTTCCTTCAGCCCATAAAGAGACTTGTCGATATCGCCAAAATCCTGCTGCGCTGATACCCCGATAAGCGTACCGTCATTGGCGAACGTCCAGCCATGGTAGGGACAGGAGAAGCGGCTGCGTTGTCCGTTGTCCTCACTCACCAGCCTGGCGCCACGATGGGTGCAGGCATTCATAAACGCTCGCGCCCGGCCGTCCTTGCCACGGGAAACAATGACTGACATATCAGCAACGCGAACGGTCTTGAAATCATTGGGCTGGGCCAGCTCACAGGACGGTCCAAGCAGCAGTGGCACGCGCTTGAACACACGTTGCAGCTCGAGCTCGAAGCGGCTTTCGTCGTAATACACGCTGGCCGGCAGTTTCATCACCTCGTCGGCCTGCTCCATTGTCCCAGCCTTACCGTGGGCTATAACGTGCCGTGCAATGTTAACCAGCTCTGAGCGCGCCATGATGCTGTTACCTCTGGTGAAGACGAACTAAAATCTAGCATACTCACATCGATGTATCTAACGGAACCACATCATGACTTTCACTGCACTGGACGTACAGAACAAGATCACCGAGCTTAGCGCACCCGGTACACCGTTCGAGATGAAGGAGTTTACCATTGCCGGGGAGGTACGCAGAGGGTTCGCTGCGGCCCCCACCGATCTGGTCCAGTTGCTGCAGGCCGGCCGTGGCCACGGCGATAAGCCATTCGTTGTCTACGAAGACCAGCGCCTGAGCTTTGACGAATTTTTCGCCGCTGTTGACACCCTTGGCCAGCAGTTGCGCGAGCGCTACGGTATCAGGAAAGGCGATCGAGTGGCGATTGCGATGCGCAACTGCCCACAGTGGTCTATCGCGTTTGTCGCCACGATTTTTTGCGGTGCTATTGCTGTGCCTTTGAACAGCTGGGGAAAAACCGACGAGTTGGTCTACGGCCTTGACGATTGCGGCGCCTCCGTTCTGGTCTGCGACCCCCAGCGCCTCGCGCTGCTCGCAGGTACCGCGCTCGGCGATACCTTGCCTATCATTGTCGCCGGTGGTGATCAAGATTACCCGGCTGACAATGTCGCTGACTTTGAGCAGGTGTTGGCCGAAGCCCCCAGCGGTAGCTTCGAGGTCGCTGAAGTCTCGCCGGAAGATCCGGCGATGATCATGTACACCTCCGGCAGCACCGGCATGCCCAAGGGCACAGTGCACCTGCATATCGGTATCAGCCAGGCGCTGATGAATCTGTATTTCATCGGCTACCTGACCATGTCCATGGAAGGCCCGAGGGAACTGCGCGGTGGCGCTGTGCAGGAGACCCCGTTACTGACTGTCCCGTTGTTCCACGGCACCGGTCTGCTGTCGGGCCTGTTGGTACCGCTGCAAATGGGCCAGAAGGTCGTACTGATGTACAAGTGGGATACGCAAAAAGCACTGCAATTGATTGAGTCGGAGAAGATTACAGGCATGACCAGCGTACCGGCGGTGCTGCAGGCCCTGTTTACCGATCCGGCATTCGACGACTACGACACGAGTTCACTGTTTCGGGTCGGTGCCGCCGGCGCTGCCACTCCGGAGGCGCTGCCCGCCCTGATCGAGTCCAAGATCGATCGGGTCAGTCGTTCTGCGGGCTATGCCATGACGGAGACCATGGCCGTTGGCACCACCATGGTCGGTGAGATATTCGACCTCAACCCGGAAGCGTCGGGCGTTAAATCACCCATCGCCGATTTTCGCTTCGTTGACCGCGACGGCAACGTCGTGCCCGAGGGCGAGATTGGAGAAATACAGGTGCGCTGCATTACGGTCTGTGCAGGCTACTGGAACCGGCCGGAGGCCAGTGCCGAAATACGCGACGGGGAATGGCTCAAGACCGGCGATCTGGGCCGCTTTGACAGTGATGGTTTT
>Ga0316191_10004441_pt1 | contig 10464 bp, 7 predicted proteins | sample Eddworburr2cm_MG_FD_204928 | JGI IMG/M metagenome (GOLD analysis project Ga0316191, IMG submission 204928) | Coastal sediment microbial communities from Maine, United States - Eddy worm burrow 2 cm | ecosystem: Environmental > Aquatic > Marine > Coastal > Sediment | place: USA: Maine | collected... | reverse complement strand
CGTTCGATCGCGATGTGGTGGGGCCGATGACCCGCACGGTGGAGGACTCGGCCAGGGTTCTCAACGTGATCGCCGGACAAGATCCGAACGACCCCTACACCAGGCTGATCCCGGATGGGCAACTGCCGGACTACGTTCGGGGACTGGATCCGGACGCACTGAAAGGCCGTCGGATTGGCGTGTTGCGCGCGCTGGTGAATACCGAGGATGCAGCACCCGAGGTGATCGCGCTGTTCGAGCAGGCGCTGGAAGATCTCGAAGCGGCCGGTGCGGTCATCGTCGATGGTTTCGAGATCACCGATCTGGATGCGCACATGAACGCCAGCAATTTCTGCGTACGGTTCCGCTACGACATGCGCGAGTATCTGAAATCGCTCGGTAGCCAGGCGCCGCTCGAAGATGTCATGCAGGTTCTGGAGACCGGGCAGTATTCACCCTACATCGAAGACCGCCTGATGTTCTTTGGTGCCAACCCGCCGGACGTGCATCCTGCGGATCTGGATCCGCGGTGCCCCGACTACCCGGAACACGAAGGCCGTCAGCTGTTCCTGCGTGACGTGGTCGAGTCCATGGATCGAGCGCGGGTGGACGCGATCGCCTATCCCACCTGGACGAACCCGCCCGCGCACATGGACAAGGCCATCGAGGAATATCGTGGAGACAACAGCCAGCTCGTCGCGCCAGCAACAGGGCTGCCTGCTGTCAGCGTGCCCATGGGCTACAGCCATGGCCATCTGCCTGCAGGCCTGCAACTGCTCGGCCGGCCGTTCTCTGAAGCGTTACTGATCTCGCTTTCCTACGCTTACGAGCAGCAGACCCAGCATTCTCACCCTCCTGAAGCGTTTCGATAGAGGGCAGGGAAGCAGAGGGATTAAAAGCTCGGCAACACCCCACCTTGCGCAATGGCGTCAGATTGCATACCTGTTCATATCGCCCATCCACCAGGATATTCTTGACGGTCTTTTCGGAATACGGAAGTGTCTCAGCACATGCAATTAAAGCGCATCACTATCATCGGTGGTGGCATCGGCGGGCTCGCAGCGGCTTTAGCATTGCAGCGAAGAGGGTTCCGCGTGTCGGTTTACGAACGGGCGCAAGCGTTCCGCGAAATCGGCGCGGGACTGATCATTACGGCTAATGCGCGCGGCGCTCTTCGGGATCTTGGTGTCGACGACGCGCTGGCCATGCGCTCAAGTTGTGTACCGGTGATCCATGCCTGCGACTACGCCACCGGCGCGGTGCAGGGTTCCACCCGGAATCGCGACATTGAGGCTCGCTGGGGCGCTGCTACATTGCAGGTACACCGAGGCGATCTGCACGACGTGCTGAAAGAAGCAGTTGTGGCCAACGATCCGGATGCGCTGCATGCAGGATGCGAGTTCGCCGAACTTGAGCAGGATGAATCTGGCGTCACCGCCATCTTCACAGATGGCCGAACGGCGCCTGGCGATGCGCTGATCGGGGCAGACGGGAATACTTCAGCGGTTCGCTCGTTCGTGTTTCCTGGCGAAGCCGCGGGGTTCAATGGCCAGGTAGCGTACCGGGCGCTGATTCCGCAGTCTCTGATTCCCGAACGTGTCAGAGAACTGCAGATGGGGATGTACGCCGGGCCCGGCCGGTACATGTTGTTCTACGCACTGCGCGGCGGGTCGATCATGAACCTGATCGGCTGCGGTCGCGCGAAGACATGGGAAGCTGAAGGCTGGTCCATTCCAGCCAGCAATGAAGAGTTCGAGGCAGCGTATGCCGACTTCGCACCACACCTGGTGGAACTGATCCGGGCGATTCCCAGCGGAGAGCTGTTCAAATGGGGACTTCGAGATCGCGAGCCGCTGGCGAGGTGGGTGGACGGTCGCGTTGCGATGCTCGGAGACGCAGCGCACCCGATGACCCCGTTTCTCGGTCAGGGTGCGTGTCTTGCGCTCGAAGATGGGCTGGTGCTCGGTCGGGCGTTTGCCGCAAGCAATTCTGTCGAGGAGGCATTACAGCGCTACGAAGTCGCCCGGCGGATCCGCGGCACCAATGTGCAGCTCTGGTCCCGCGAAGAGGGCCTCGCCTTGCAGGACCCCAATATTCCACAACGTCCTGCCGCGGCCCGCGGACTGCTCGAATACGATCCGGCGACCGTGACGGTCTGATTACAATGGGCTCATGCCTCCCAATCTGGCGACCATCTCCGTGATAATGGAGAGGTCGAGCAGAAACTGATCGACCGTCTTGAATTCGTTGGCGTTGTGACCCGTGTACTTTTCGTTCGGCAGGGAAAGACCAAACTGCACGCCGTTCGGAAGATCGTGAATTGACGTTCCACCGGAGGACGAACCGAACTCACGGGCAATACCGAGATTCTCCACCGCGATGTCCAGCAGTGCGTTGACCCAGGCCCCGTCAGGATTGCGGTACATGGGATCGCTGGCATTGATGTCGAATGCTACATCGACTTGCCGGGTCGTGGCCCAGTCATCCAGCTTGGCACGGACCTCAGCGACCACTAGCTCAGGTTGGCGGCCAATGGGCAGGCGAAGGTTCACCGCTGTGCGCAGGCGCTCGGCATCCGTGGAGATGAAGGTCTGGGCGGCAGTGAGCGGACCCATGAAAGGGTCGCTCCAACCGATACCGAGCTGTGTGCCAAGGAAGTCGATGCCCCAGTTGTCGCTGGCGTAGCGGGCAGCGTCGGTAAAGTGATTGGCTTCGACTACCTCTTCCGCGTTCAACAAATTTACAAACGCAAACATCCGCGACACCGGATTGATGCCGGATGCCGGGTCAGAGGAGTGGGCCGACACACCGATGACGTCGACTCGAACCAGATCACCGTCCTGTGCCGCGCGTATCGAATAGTCACCACCCCCCATGGCAGTAGAAGCGCTGCCTCGACTGTTCAGGCTCTCGATGAGAGAGGCAGGGGCAGTGCTGTCAATCCAGATCGTTGCCTGTGCTGGAATCTGGTTGGTTGCCAGACCGCCGGTCATCTCGACAATAGTGGCACCTGTACCGCCAGCATCGCGCACAGGGAAGCTGGCCATCACCACTCCGTAGCCTTTCTCGGCAATGATCACCGGATAGTCACCGTCCAGCGCAATGTTGTAGTCGGGCACGGGATGGCGTTCGAAGTACCAGGGCATGGCATCCCCACCAGTTTCTTCCCGGGTATCGACCAGCAGGCGGAAGTGATTCAACAGTGGCAGACCTTCCTCTTTGACCACACGCATTGCGTACATGGTGACCACGATGCCGTTTTTGTCATCCTGGGTGCCGCGGCCATAGAGACGATTGCCGATAGCGGTGACAGTAAACGGATCCAGCCGGGTGCCGTCGTCGAGCACCCAGAGATCCGGATTCACGGGTACTACGTCGGCGTGGGCGTGCAGACCGATGAGTTCACCTTGAGATTCGCCCAGAGAAATCTCATAGACTCGGCCGCCTGCATTGCGGAAACCGAGATCCAAGTGCTGCGCGAGGCGTTCGAGGGTTGCGCCCATTTGCTGGAACGCGGGGTTGTCATACTGAGACAGACCTTCGACCTCGAAGGTTGGAATTGCCACCAGCTCGGCTAGTGTCTCCAGCGCCTCGTCGCCGTACTTCACCCGTGCGTAGAGGCCCAGCAGTCGAGCAGCGCTGGCGCGCTGGTTGTCATTGAGTGGAGAGCGGTTGCGCAGCTGCCTGCGCAGAGTATCCAGATCCAGGTCTGCGGCCAGTGGCAGTGCCTGCACGGCTGCGATGAATGCGTCAAAACTTGCAGGGTTGGAGTCATCGAGCGCAGCAACGATCGCCAGGCTCTGCTGTCGGTTGATTTCAGCTGACGCGAGAGCGGGACATGTCAGTACGAAGACACACAGCATGGCCCGAAACACTAGGCTTTTGAGTATCGTGGGAGTCTTTGTTCGGACATTTCGCATGGAGACTTCTTTTACAGGTGGTGGATGCAGTCAAGTATAAGCATCCACCTAACGCTAGGTAGCTGTTTCAGGCTGCACTTGAAGTCCGTTCAGAAGCTGTGATTGGTGGTGTGGAGATTGAATGGAGCCGGTCGGCTGGAATCTTTTGGTGGAAGCCGCGCTCAGCCTCGCCAGTCTGCGAACAGCAGCCGGACCCTGACTTTCAGTTTCCTGCTTTCGAGCTCGCTGTCTTCGCCAGATGTGACTCGATCATAAAACCGGATCATCAGATCAATAATGATATAAGCAAGCTCTTCGAGCGGTAGCGATTCAGAAACTCTGCCCGAAGCTCTGCCTCGCTCAAGGGCCTCGGTGACCTGGGCCGATTGCCAGTGATTGATCCACACGGCGACGTCGCGCATGGGGCCAGATTTTTTCGACCCTGCGGCAAAATCCCGCATTACATCGAACGAGATGTAGTTCTGCACCTTGAAATAAATGTCCAGGAGGTCATGCACTGCCTCGACAGGATCTTCGGGTGACTGCTTCAGCAGTGCCTCGCCCTCATGCTTGAGCTCTGACATATCCATCCGCGCCAGTTCTGCGAACACTCCCTCTTTGGTCGCGAAGTAGGTATGCACGGTGGCGACGCCAACTTCGGCGCGCTCGGCAATGGCATCCATTGTGGTCTTGGTATAGCCGCGTTCCACAAACAACGATCTTGCCGCGATCAACATGTTTTCGCGCCGCTGATACTTCTGGCGGGCTCTCAGTGAGGTCAACTCGAACTCCAAATCAGTGTTGGTGCATTATAATCCATAGAAAAAAATAAAATCTATTGATAAATAGAAAAGCGAAGAATATATTTCTCAGGTCTCTGCGCAATGAAGCCACCATGACCAACTTTCCTTGCGACGCTGAAGCCAATCTTCTCAATGCGGATCTCTTTCCCGCCTCGGGTGGCCCGCCCCACGAGCTTTTCGATGCCTGGCGTGAAGCTGATCCCGTGCACTGGAACCCGCCTGTTGCAGCCTACAATCAGGGACGCTCACACAGTCTCGTGCATAAAGGTTTCTGGGTTCTTACTCGGTATCAGGATGTTTTTGAGGTCTCTCGTGACCAGTCGCGCTTTACTTCACACGATGAAGGATTCCTGATCTGGGATCTCGATGACGCAGAGCTGGCTCGACAGCAGGCAAATTTCATGGGTTTGCGGCCCGAGGACCATCAGCGCATGCGCCATCTGGTCATGCCACCGTTTTCACCCAAAGCCATGGTGGATCTCAAACCGAGAATCGAGCAGCTGGCGAAAGACATCATCAACTCGGTGCGACCTGATGGTAGCTGTGAGTTCGTCTTCGACGTGGCGTCGAAACTTCCCGTCTATACCTTCTGCGAGATTATGGGAATCCCTGAGTCGATGCGTGATCGCGTCGTAGCATTAGGGAATGCAATGGCAGACGTCGAGAATGCCGTTGCCGGTCACGAAACCACCCGTAGTACCGGTGCCCACTTCATCCAGATGATGAATGAGCATCCGGACCAGTACCAACTGCTCAGAAGTGATGTGGATAGATACCTGCCCAACGCCATTGAGGAAGTCTTGCGGTTCCACTCGCCGACGACCCAGTTCAGGCGCACGGCGACACTGGACACGGACATTGCTGGTGTTCCAGTCAGAAAAGGCGACAAGATCTATATGTCCTACGCGGCGGCCAACAGAGATCCGGAAGTCTTCGACAATCCGCATGTTTTCGATATAACGCGCGACAACGCCCACAAGCACCTGGCATTCGGCACGGGTCCGCACGTGTGTCTCGGCGCGCGGCTCGCGCGTCTTGAACTCGCAGCACTGCTTCGCGAGATCCTGGAGCAGCTTCCGGATATCAGAATAAGCGGTGAGGTTAAAAGACTTCGATCGATCTGGTTCGACGCCATTGTGCAGCTGCCAGTGACATATACAGATAGCGATGCAACGCAACAACTCTCTGGATAGGGGATTTCGATATGGCGGCACGAACTGGTGAGCAGTATTTAGCGGGCCTGAAAGACCAGCGATCTGTTTGGGTCAACGGCGAGGCGGTGACTGACGTGGCCTGTCACCCCGGCTTCAAGGGTTCGCTGGCCGGTATGGCAGGGTACTTTGACTGGCAGCACCGTTATGCCGACGACTGCCTGATGGAGAATTCAGAAGGAGACCTCGTCAGCGTCAGCCATCTTATCCCGCGTAGCCGGGAAGACCTCGAGCGCCGGCGCCAGGGTCTGCAGAAACTGGCGGGCTACAGCGTCGGCATGCTTGGCCGCACGCCGGATTACGTAAACGTCACCTTTGCCGGTTTCGCTGGTCAGCCCACCCTGTGGCGGGCTGCAGGCAACGAGGAAGGCCACGACAACCTGCTGGCGTTTCAAAAGGAAATTGCCGAGAAGGATCTTTCTCTCACGCACACCATCGTTCATCCCATCGTCGACAAACGAGTGCCTGATTATGAGGGTATCAACCAGGAGCTTGCGCTGCGCAAGGTTGGGGAAACGGCAGACTCGATCATCGTCAGTGGTGCCAGGATTCTCGCCACCCTGGGACCTTTCGCCGATGAGCTGGCGGTTTACCCTGCGCATCCCGTACCCGAGAATCAGCCGGAGATTGCCATGGCGTTCTCCGTGCCGATGAATGCCCAGGGGCTGAAAATCCTGTGCAGGGATCACTACACCGTGGACCGAAATGTTTTCGATGCGCCTTTTTCCAGCCGCTTCGATGAGCAGGATGCGTTCATGATCTTTGATAACGTGGAAATTCCCAAATCCCGCGTGTTCTGTGATGCCAACCCGGCTGTGTTCAACACGGTGATGAGGCGCGGCTGGACCGGCAACATCATGCAGCAGACGGTCATCCGGGCCCTCACCAAACTTGAGTTCGCATACGAGCTGGCATCGCGCATGGCCAACGTGACCGGTCAGAATCAGCGCAGTGAAACGACGCAGATGCTGGGCGAGCTGTGGTCCTTCGGCGAGTTGACGCGAAGTGCGTTGAAAGCCGCAGAAGATGGCGCATTCGACTACGGTGATGGCACCTGGATATGTGATGAGCGGCCTTTCATTGCGTTGCGCCCGACAATGCCGGGTTGGATGGTCCGCACCAACGATATTCTCAAGCAGATTGGGTCACACAACCTGCTCGCCACACCGGCGCAGGCTGACTTCGACGATGAAACTCTGCAGCCTCTGCTTGCGCATTATCTGCGTGGTGCGGATGACGCGGATGCAAAGGACCGCGCGCGATTGTTTCGCACTGCTTGGGATATGGCGGGTTCAGCGCTCGGTGGACGGGTTGAACTCTACGAGCGATTTTATCTTGCGTCAGCGGCGAGAAACTATTCGCTGGCACACATGATGGCGCAGCAAACTCGTGAGTGGCAGAGCGTGCCGGAGTTCTGGGCAGCAACAGATGAGATTACGCGCAAATACGAACTGGGCCGATAAAGGCAATAGGGAGAGAAGACAATGTCCTGTGTAACCGAATTGGGATACGTGAGGTTTGGGGTTTCCGATCTTGAGGAATGGAAAACGTTTGCCAGGGAAATACTGGCGCTTGAAGTCTGTGAAGAGCCTGGCGATGCCCGCAGCGCATCTCTGCGCATGGACTACTGGCACCATCGCATCCTCCTGGAAGAAAGTGCGGCTGATGACCTGATTGGCGCGGGCCTGCGGGTCGCCGGTGCTGAAGAATTCAAAACAATGCAGGCAACACTTACGGATAACGAGATTCCGTTTGAAGTAGGAGACCAGGCGCTTTGCGCCAAACGGGGGGTGCTGGAAGTGCTGCTGCTCAAGGATCCTGCAGGCAATCCCCTGGAAATTTTTCATGGCCCCAGAATCGACACCCATCTGCCGTTCTATCCTGGCCGACGCATGCATGGTCGTTATCTCACCGATGCAGGTGGGGTTGGCCACATGATCCTCAGCCACCAGGGTCTTGAGCCGATCTATGATTTCTACAAACTTCTCGGTATGCGTGGCGGGATCGAATACAAGGTGCCCATGGGTCCAGACGCCACGCTCGATATTCTGTTTATGCACTGTAACGAGCGCGATCACACGTTCGCATTCGGGTTGCCGCCGGCTGAAGGTAAACACATCAACCACCTGATGCTGGAAGTCGACAATCTTGACGACGTGTTCACGACCTACGAACTGGCTAAACAAAGCAAATATCCGATCGCAATAGAACTGGGCAAGCATGCCAACGACCATATGTTTTCGTTCTATCTGGTAGGTCCTTCCGGATGGCAGATTGAGATTGGCTATGGTGGTAAGCCTGCGACCCACCAGAGTGAGTATTTTGTGCGGGATACCTACGGGCATGAATTCCAGCGCGGTGGAGGGTCCGAATGAGCGGATCGTTAGAATTGAGCTCGTCGATCGGTAAACACTATATCGATGGAGAGTTTGTATCTTCCCGCTCCGGGAAGACCTTTGATGCCATCAATCCTGCCACAGAAGCAGTCACCACCCAGGTGGCTCGCGGTGATGCTGACGATATAGCGGCCGCAGTTGCGGCAGCGAAGCAAGCCTTTGATGGTGGTGAATGGTCTCGCGCCAATCCTTCGTTCCGACGCAAGGTTCTGTTCAAAGCTGCGGATCTCATAGAAGCAAGATCTGCCGAGATGATTCGGTTGCAGACCCTGGAAATGGGTGGGCCGTTGGGCCCTGAGTTCTCTGGTCCGCATCCGATCATGGCGCGGTCGGCATGGAATCTGCGGTTTTTTGCCGAAGAGCAGGAGCAGGCAGGCGACCACGCCTTCAACCGCGACGATACGCTGCTGACCTACACGATGAGTGATGCCGCCGGGGTATTTGGTCTGATCACGCCCTGGAACGGTCCGATCATGCTGTCGACCTGGAAGATGGCGCCGTGTCTTGCGTACGGTAACTCTGCCGTGCATAAACCGTCGGAGTTGTCCTCGCTTTCCATTGCTGTGCTGTGCGAGATTTTTGCAGAAGCCGGCATGCCGAAAGGTGTCTATAACACCGTCCTGGGCTATGGCAAGGAAGCAGGTATTCCGCTGGTCGAGCACGAAGACGTGATTGGCGTTTCGTTTACCGGCTCACCCGCCACGGCAAAAGATATCGCCGGCCGCGCGTCTCAATCGCTGAAACGAACCTCGTTCGAACTCGGTGGCAAATCCGCCAACATCATCTTTGCTGATGCTGACCTCAAGAAAGCTGTCCCCGCTGCGGCGATGGGCATCTTCATGAACAGTGGTCAGGTCTGTGTTGCCGGATCCCGGATTCTGGTGCAGAAGTCCATTTACGAGGACTTTTTGGAACAGTTTCAGAAGGCAGCGAGCGCGTGGCAACCTGGAGATCCGATGACGCGCGGGACCCGGCTCGGACCGCTCGTCTCGAAAGCGCAGTATGAGCGCGTGACCGGTTATCTCGACCTTGCCCGCACCGAAGGCAGGATTCTGTTTGGCGGTAAACGACCCGATGGTCTGGAGAAAGGCTACTTCGTTGAACCGACCGCTATCGTTGACGTTGAGCCGACGGCGCGAGTCTGCCAGGAGGAAATTTTCGGTCCTGTCGCGACGATCATTCCGTTTGAAGATGTGGAGCATGCGTTAGCAATCGCAAACGACTCAACCTACGGCCTTGCCGGGTATATCTGGACCGAATCGCAATCGACAGCGCACTACGTGAGCCATCGACTCCAGACCGGAATGATCTGGATCAATTCCGGTTTCGATCGAGACCTGCGGCAGCCGTTTGGCGGCATGAAAATGAGCGGGCTTGGTCGCGAAGGCGGTGGGCTCAGCCGGGAATTTTTCACTGAAACGCGATTCGCGTCATTCCCGCTGATTTCGCGCGGATCTGCCCCGGCACGCTGAGTAACAACAAAAGAGGAACAACGATGAACGTATTTGAGGGTGAGCGTCTCGAACAACGGCAGATCCTGTGTGAAGGCAGACCGGTATGGACCAGTGTTGCTGGTGATAATCTGCTGCTGCCCGACGGCCGGGAGATACCAGAGTCCGATGCCGTCTACCTGGCTCCGTGCAACCCGACCAAGATCATCTGTATTCACTTGAACTACGAGTCGCGGCGCATCGAGTTTCGAGCCCCTGATCTGGTTACGCCTACCTATTTCATGAAGCCGGTCACTGCGCTCAACAGCCATCGCGGCATGCTGAATCGGCCAGCCAATTGTCAGTACCTAAACTATGAAGGCGAGATTGCTGCCATTGTCGGGCGGCCAATGAAGAACGTCGCGATCGAAGACGTCTGGAACTACATTGCGGGTTTTGCGCCCGCCAACGATGTCGGTGCTCAGGATTACCGGGATACCGACGCTGGCGGCATGACCCGGGTCAAGGGTATGGATGGATTCTGTCCGATCGGTCCGGGCATTGTGCGTGGTGTGGATGTTCGCAACTCCACATTGCGAACCTACATCAACGGTGAAGTTGTGCAGCAAGGCGAGGTCGGCGAGATGACGTTTGGCATCGATTATCAGCTTGCCGATCTCTGTCGTCATATCACGCTGATGCCCGGCGACGTCATTCTGACTGGTACGCCGGCAAATTCACGCCCG
>Ga0316191_10004440_pt1 | contig 10464 bp, 12 predicted proteins | sample Eddworburr2cm_MG_FD_204928 | JGI IMG/M metagenome (GOLD analysis project Ga0316191, IMG submission 204928) | Coastal sediment microbial communities from Maine, United States - Eddy worm burrow 2 cm | ecosystem: Environmental > Aquatic > Marine > Coastal > Sediment | place: USA: Maine... | reverse complement strand
TGGCCAACCGCCACGGATTCGGAGCTGCCCCGTTGTCCAAAATTATGCCTCCCGCCCACCCGTTTGACACAAGCTGCCTGCGCGACAGCGACGATGGCGACAAGCTCAAAGAAGAATGCGGGATCTTCGGGGTGATCGGTACGGCCGATGCGTCTAATTTCGTGGCGCTCGGCTTGCATGCACTCCAGCACCGTGGACAAGAAGCAGGCGGCATCGTCAGTCACGATCCTGAACTCGGGTTCCAATCCGCACGGCGTTTCGGCTACGTACGCGATAACTTTACCAGCCAGAAGGTGATGGAAACGCTTACCGGACCACTGGCAATTGGCCACGTCCGCTACTCAACAGCCGGTTCCAAAGGCCAGACTGCGATCCGCGACGTGCAACCCTTCTTTGGGGAATTTGCCATGGGCGGCGCTGCTATTGCCCATAACGGCAATATCACAAACGCCAATGCGCTACGGCGCGAATTGATCGAACGCGGCTCGATCTTTCAAAGCTCGTCCGACAGCGAATGCATTATCCACCTGATGGCGCGGTCCTTGCAGCGCACGATACCTGAACGCATGGAAGACGCCTTGCGCCGCGTTGAAGGGGCATTTTCAATCGTGGCAATGACGCGCACCAAACTAATCGGCGTGCGCGACCCGCTGGGCGTACGCCCGCTGGTGTTGGGCAAGATCGGAGACGGCTGGGCGCTTTCCTCCGAGACCTGCGCACTCGACATCATTGGCGCGGAATTCATACGTGAAATAGAACCCGGCGAAATGGTTGTGATAACCGACAAAGGCGTCGAAAGTCAGTTCCCCTTCCGTCCCCGCAAATCACGTTTCTGCATCTTCGAGCATGTTTATTTCTCGCGCCCCGACAGTATTCTCGGTGGCCGTTCGGTCTATGAAACACGCGAAGCGATCGGCCGCGAACTGGCCAAGGAAAGCCCGGTCGAGGCCGATCTTGTTTGCCCTGTCCCGGACTCAGGCACACCAGCTGCAATCGGGTTTTCACTGGAATCCGGGATCCCTTACGCGATGGGCATTATCCGCAATCAATACATGGGCCGCACCTTCATTGAACCAACAGAGCAGATCCGAAACATGGGCGTGCGGTTGAAACTGAACGTCAATCGCGCACTGATCCAAGGAAAACGCGTCATCCTCGTCGACGATTCCGTCGTGCGCGGCACAACCAGCCGCAAAATCAAAGAAATGATCTTGGATGCAGGCGCAAAAGAGGTCCACTTCCGCATCGCATCCCCGCCAACCGCATGGCCCTGCTTTTACGGCGTCGATACCCCGCAGCGCGAAAAACTGCTCGCCGCGACCATGTCCGAAGAAGAAATGCGCGATCATTTGCAAGTCGACAGCCTGAAATTCATTTCATTAGATGGCCTATATCGCGCGGTTGGTGAAAAAGACGGGCGAAATGCAAAACAACCGCAGTATTGCGATGCCTGCTTCTCGGGCGAATATCCGGTAGTGCCATCGGACCAGATCGACGAAGGCTTCGAAATGAAACCTGCAGCCGAATAAGACCGTGATAATACGCAACACGACTTGCCTTAAAGTCTGAAAAGCGGCACAGAACCGAACATGACAAAAACTGCATTGATAACCGGCGCCTCGCGCGGTCTGGGCGCGGCTCTGGCCGAAGAACTATGCGCCACACACCACATAATCGCAGTGGCTAAAACCACAGGCGCATTGGAAGAACTCGACGACCGTATTCAGGCAAAAGGCGGATCTGCCACGCTTGCACCGATGGATGTAACCAACAGCGATGCAATGGCGACCCTCTGCCGCGGTATTTTTGACCGTTGGGGGCAACTCGACATATGGCTGCACACAGCCGTACATGCGCCGCCCCTCACACCGGCCTCCCTGATCGATACCAAGGATATGGCCAAATCGACTGCCTGCAATATCACAGCAACAGCGACGCTTATCACATATGTAGCCCCCCTTTTGGGCCTCACGGGAACAGCAGTGTTCTTCGATGACCCGCGCCTGGGCGAAAAGTTTTTCGGCAGTTACGCTGCAACGAAGGCCGCGCAAATCGCGTTGGCGCGCAGTTGGCAGGCAGAGAGTCAATCGACCGGTCCTACAATTAAGATCCTCACACCGCGCCCGATGCCAACGGCTGTACGCGCGCGCTTCTTCCCCGGCGAGGATCGCAGCCCCCTGACATCCCCGAAAGACGAAGCAAAACGCCTGCTGGCAGAGCTCTAGCTCTTTCATCTTGCCAAAAAAACTTCCGCCGGAGGCTCCGGCGCTTGCTGCATGCGCGCGGCTCGCCTATCAAGGCCAAAAGGGGCTCAGCATGCGCATTCTCATAACAAACGATGACGGGATCAACGCACCCGGGCTCAAAGTCTTGCATGACATTGCAACAGATCTGGCCGGACCGTCGGGCGAAGTATGGACCGTCGCGCCGGCATTCGAGCAATCCGGCGTTGGACACTGCATCAGCTACACCCACCCGATGATGGTCGCCCAGATGTCCGACCGCAGTTTCGCGGCCGAAGGTTCTCCTGCAGATTGCGTGTTGGCAGGCCTGCACGACGTCCTGAAAGACACCCCCCCTGATCTTGTTCTGTCCGGCGTCAACCGGGGCAATAACTCCGCAGAAAACACGCTTTATTCGGGTACGATTGGCGGGGCGATGGAAGCGGCACTTCAAGGTCTGCCTGCGATTGCTCTGTCGCAATACTATGGCCCTGAAAACCTGAGCATCGAAAACCCGTTTGAGGCTTCCGTCCAGAACGGAGCCGAAGTTGTGCGCCGCATTCTGGCGAACACCCCGCAAGAAACCAGCGGATACCGGCTGTTTTACAACGTAAACTTCCCGCCGGTCCCTGCGGCCGGGGTCAAAGGCATTAGACTTGCAACACAAGGCTTCCGCGAAGGCTTGGGCTTTTCTACCGAGCCACATATGGCGCCTTCTGGCCGCCGGTTTTTGTGGATCAAGGGCGGTGACCAACGCAGACCCACTGCGGAAGGCTCGGATGCACAACTCAATCTTCAAGGATACATCTCGGTCACCCCCATGCGGGCCGATCTGACGGCTCATGATGCGATGGAATCGCTTGGCGGGATCAATTCATGACATCCGAAATCACAGACGCAGAGCGCAAGATGCAATTCCTCTATGCGCTGCGGTCCAAGGGGGTAACCGACAAACGCGTTCTGTCGGCCATGGAAGTCATCGACCGCGGGCCGTTTATACGCGGCATCTTTGCCGAACGCGCCTATGAGGACATGCCACTGCCCATCGCCTGCGGTCAGACCATCAGCCAACCGTCTGTTGTTGGCATGATGACCCAAGCCTTGAGTATCTCGCCCCGAGACAAAGTTCTCGAGGTGGGCACAGGCTCTGGCTACCAGGCCGCGATTCTGAGCAGACTGGCGCGACGTGTCTATACCGTAGACCGCCACAGCCGCCTTGTCCGCGAAGCGCGCGCGCTCTTTGATGAGATGAACCTGACCAACATCACAGCAATCACCGCCGACGGCAGCTACGGGCTGCCCGATCAAGCGCCGTTCGACCGGATCCTTGTCACCGCAGCAGCCGAGGATCCGCCAAGCACCCTGATTGATCAATTAAAAACAGGCGGCACCATGGTTATTCCCGTAGGCCAGTCTGACGCAGTGCAGCATCTGATCGTTGCGCGCAAGACCGAGACTGGCGTGGATTACGAAGAATTGCGCCAAGTTCGCTTTGTTCCGTTGCTGGAAGGCTTGGGTCAGGACAGTTAACCTGCTATATTGTGTCTGAATTAGTGTCGGGCACAAACCGGCGCAGGCTCTCAGAGCACTTTTGAGGATATGCAGATGGTTAATTTCTTTTCCCGCCAGCGGGCCTTGCGTGCAACGATAACGGTTAGCATGCTCGCTATTGTGTCAGCCTGTGGTCAAGGTCTTGACTACGACCTGAGGGGCTTGGGTGGCGGTTATTCCACCGCCGATGCCGCTAGCCAAGCGACGACCGCACCGCGTCCGACCCCGGATAGCAGAGGCATCATTTCTTATCCGACATATCAGGTCGCAGTAGCACAAAACGGTGATACGATCGAAAGCGTGGCGACCCGTCTGGGGTTGGATGCGCCAACACTCGCGCGCTTTAATGGGATAGACGCAGGTGTACCATTACGGCGCGGGGAAATCGTAGCCCTACCCACGCGCGTTGCCGAAGGTGCGCCACAGACCGGACCAGTGATTACCGGGCCAATTCAATCAGGTGGCGTAGATATCGGCACGCTGGCCAGCGGTGCCATTGATCGCTCTGGCACAACCTCCTCAGGCAGCGACGTTCGCGTTGCAGCCCTGCCCCCGACACAAACCGCACCCGCAACAGCCACGGAACCCGTCCGCCACAAAGTCGTGCGCGGCGAGACCGCCTATACAATTTCGCGGCTTTATCAGGTGCCCGTGGCATCGCTTGCAGAGTGGAACGGCTTAGGTGCCGACTTCGGGATTCGTGAGGGACAATACCTGCTTATCCCTGTCGCCCAACAAGCCCCCCCGGCCCCTGTAAGCGAAGATGTGCCGAAGCCTGGAACGGGTTCTCCGACGCCGGTTCCGCCAAGTTCGGCCAAACCGCTGCCGCCCGCGGAAGCACCCGTCATTACCGCCGCGCCGGAACCAGAGCCAGAGGTAGATGTGGGCGAACGTACCGCGGCCTCTGACGTCGCGCGCATGCTTTTCCCGGTAAATGGCGCCATTATTCGCGAATTTTCCAAGGGTAAAAACGAAGGCATCGACATCAAGGCTGATCCCGGAACCTCTGTCCGCGCAGCAGATGAAGGCACGGTGGCTGCGATCACGAAAAGTGCTGAAGGCATACCGATCATCGTCATCCGCCACGAACCTGAACTGCTAACGGTTTATGCCAATGTGACAGACGTGAGTGTTGAAAAGGGTGCGCGCGTAGAACGAGGGGACTCTATTGCCAAACTGCGCAGCGGAAACGACGCTTTTGTCCATTTTGAGGTGCGCCGCGGTTTCGATAGCGTAGATCCCATGCCCTACCTGCGGTAGCAGATCGGCGCAGAGGCCAGCAAAGACACGCAGAACGGCTAGCAAAATCATTGAATTGCCCTGAATTTGTCTAAATCGGCACCAGATCTGTCATGGTCTGGCCGCGTTTCGCATGCAGAAACAGTCCTAAGGTTTTTACCGGATTGGACTGGATTACATGCCTGCGACCTACGCCTATAATTTTGCGATCCTCGGCACACAGTCGAAAGACAGCAACGACAATCCAATCGACTATTCGTCAGCACCCACAGGCAGTTGGCAGTACTCCGGTGGACAAACGGGATTTTTGGTTGAAGAAAACAACCAGAACAATGCCAACTTTGACGGCGACAAACCTGACGATCAAGTGAGCAAAAGCAACCAGATCGGCAAAGGCAACGCGCAAACTACCGAAATAAATGGCAACGCACAGCAGGTTCTTTGGGATTACACCTTTCAAGTGCAAGACATGGATACGGGTCAAATCTGGGACATCGGTGTCGTTGATGTTGACTTGAACAATGATAACGACGTGACGGACCCCGGCGAAGCTGGGTACTATCTGATCTTCATTAATGGTATCCCGCCTGCGGATACCGTGTTTTCCGTGACCGGATCAGTTACCGATGAGACGAAAATTGACCACGTTGATCTTGGAGGAGAGCTGGTATGCTTCGTCTCAGGAACGCTGATCGAAACACAAAATGGTCCGAAAGCGATTGAAACGCTGACCACCGGTGACATGGTCCTCACGCGGGATGCAGGCTATCAGCCATTGCGGTGGCTGGGGAAAACCGCTGCCGCCGCGCAAGGTGACCTGGCACCAATCGTCATCAGCAAGGGTACACTCGGAAATGCAATCGACCTTGTTGTGTCACCGCAGCACGCTGTATTGGTTGAGGACTGGCGTGCAGAGCTTTTGTATGGCGTGCCGGACGTTTTGATACGTGCGAAGGATTTACTTGGTCACGATGGTATTTACCGTAAACTGGGCGGCATCGTCACCTACTGCCATTTGCTCTTTGATGCGCACCAACTGGTAAAAGCTGGCGGCATCTGGTCAGAGAGTCTTTATCCAGGCGAGATGGCACGCGACATGGTTTGCCCGCAAGCGCGTCACGAAATCGAAACACTTTTCCCAGACATGGAAGGATACGGCCCGAAAAGCGCGCTCTGCCTGCGCCGCTATGAAGCCGCTTGTTTAACAGCATGACACAGCCAGCTCCTTTTAAAAAACCTATCGTCTCTGCCTATTTCATATTGGGTCGCAACGACTTAGGCATTTGCAAACAGCTAAGCATCTCTTTGCAAATGCCACGTTCACGCAAAGCCACTGAATCAAACGTTATCCGTTTAGAACGTCCGTTCAGCCCGAAATCGCAACACCGCGGCGGCCTGCTAAATCCGTGAAATACTGCCATGCCACGCGACCGGAACGTGACCCGCGCGTGGCCTGCCATTCAATCGCTTCGGCGCGCAGTGTTTCGTCGTCTATGGAGACACCATAAGCGTCACAATACCCGCGGATCATGGCCAGATACTGATCCTGATCGCAGGCATGAAAGCCCAACCAAAGCCCAAAGCGATCTGACAGAGAAACTTTTTCCTCTACCGCCTCTGACGGATTAATTGCGGACCCACGCTCGTTTTCGATCATATCGCGGGGCATCAGATGACGCCGGTTGGACGTCGCATATAGCACAACGTTATCCGGACGGCCTTCGATGCCACCATCCAAAACTGCTTTGAGGCTCTTGTAATGCGCGTCGTCATGACCAAACGACAAGTCGTCACAAAACAGGATGAAGCGATAAGGTTTCCCCCGCAGAACGTTCAGCAAACGACCCACGGACGGCAAATCTTCCCGTTGCAATTCCACCATGCGCAACTCTTCATGTGCTGCATGAACACTGCCGTGAATCGCCTTGACCAAGCTGGATTTTCCCATCCCGCGGGCACCCCATAGCAAAGCATTGTTCGCAGGAAGTCCCTTGGCGAACTGCTCTGTATTGGCCAGCAATGTATCACGCGACCTGTCAACACCGATCAGCAAAGACAAATCAATCCTAGATACCCGTGCCACCGGCTCCAGCCGGTCCGGTTCCGTATGCCAGACAAAGGCCGATGCTTGTGCAAAGTCTGGCGCTGCCAGAGGTGCGGGCGCTAAACGTTCCAGCGCAGCCGCGATACGGTCCATCGGGTCATCAATCACGTAAACTGGTCCTTATTCGTCGTAGAAACCTTCGGCGCGCAACTTGGCTTCGCGTTTTGTCTCAACACGCCGGACAAGGAAGATTGAGACCTCGTAGAGACCGTAGACAACCACGAAGAGGATGACCTGCGTGATAACATCAGGTGGGGTCACAAGCGCCGCCAGAACCAGAATAGCGATCACAGCATACTTGCGCACATCGCCAAGCCCTTCGGCGCTGACCAGCCCGGCTTTACCCATCAATGTCAGCAAAACCGGGAGCTGGAAGCACATGCCGAAAGCCACAATGAACTTGATCGTCAGGTTAAGGTATTCTTGCGCCGAACCTTGAAATACGACGCTTAGCCCGGGTGACGTTGCGGGGTCACCGACAACCGCTTCTCCTTCGGCACCGAACTGCTGGAAGCCAAGGAAGAAGTCATAAGCCAGCGGCGTGACAACGTAAAAGGCGAAAGACGCGCCCAGCATAAACATGACAGGTGACGCGACAAGGAAGGGCAAAAACGCACCCTTTTCGTTTTTATAAAGGCCCGGCGCCACAAACCGCCACATCTGATGTGCAATCACGGGAAACGACAGAAGCAACCCACCCAAAAGCGACACCTTGATCGCAACAAAAAAGCCCTCTTGCGGACTGATGAAGATCAGGTCGCAGTCCTGCCCCCGCTCAGACAACACTTTGCAAAGCGGGTCGGTCAGGAAGTTGAAAAGCGGAGTTGCTACCGTGAAACAGATGATCATGCCGATCAGAAAGGCGATCACCGACCGGATCAGGCGCGTGCGCAATTCCGCCAGATGCTCGATCAGCGGGGCCGCACTTTCATCTAGGTCTTGGGAAGCGCTCATGTATCACTCTTTTCGGATGGTGCGACCTTGGCCTCAAGCTCTTCGGCTTTGGCCTGTGCTGCCTGCGCCTCTTTCAGCTTTCGGTCTGCGGCGGCACGGGCGGTCGCAGCCTGAATTTTCTTGGCGTTCTCTGCACGCTCTTCCGTCATCTCGGCCTTCTTGGCGGCGAGCTTTCCGGTTTCGCTGTCGGGATCAAATTTGGTCAGGTCGGATGCGGCGGATTTCACGCCGTCCATTGCACTGCTCACCGGGTTGGTCGCGGCCTGCAATCCCTTGGCCATGTCCTTGACACCGGCATCGTCGGCCGCGTCGTTCATGGCACGGCTAAATTCCCGCGCCATGCCTTTTGCCTTGCCGACATACTGCCCCAAAGTGCGGAACATGACGGGCAAGTCTTTGGGACCAATCACAATAAGTGCAACGATGCCGATAACCAGCATCTCCGTCCAACCAAGGTCGAACATGGATCAGACCTTGTCTTTTTCAGTCTCGGGCGTGACGTCCTTGGCTTCTTCAGAGGCGTTGGCGATCTCGTCCTGTCCTTCGTTGATGCCCTTTTTGAACGACGTGATACCTTTGCCAACCTCGCCCATCAGACTGGAAATTTTTCCACGTCCAAACAGAACCAGCACAACAACGGCGATGAGCAGAAGGCCCGGAAGCCCGATATTATTCAACATGAAATGTCTCCAAACAGCTTTCGCCCCAGAAACCGGGGCGGTCGGGTAAACACCTAGCAAACTCTGGCGGGGGTGGGAGTCCAAAGTGACAGGTTCAAGCCGTTGCGCGATCAAAAAATAGCGCAAATTTGTGCTGGTGGAACTCAACTGACAGGTTTATGTCAGTTGAGGTATCCTAAAGATGGTTCTGCAAAGTTCAAATAATGGAGAAGACTATGAACACGCCCACCATCGCAGAAATCGTGACCTTCCGCTTGAAAGAAGGCACACATACCGATGACTTTACAGCCGCTGCAACTGAAATGACCGCTTTCCTGCGCCATACCGGCGCAATGGTCGCGCGCAGTTTAAGCGCGGATGATGCTGCCATCTGGACAGACCATATCCTCTGGACGTCGGAAGACGCGGCAAAAAGCGCAGCAAAAGAGATGTTTGAGCGCCCCGAAGCCGGTCCGTTCATGAGCATGATCGACACAGACGGCATGACCATGCGGCATGCAAAACTCGCCCTTTATTTACCACCGGAGTAATATGCGCCGAACCGATCGCCTTTTCGATATCATCCAGATCCTGCGCGACGGTAAATTGCACCGCGCGCAGGACATGGCGGACCGTCTCGAAGTTTCCGTGCGCACGATATACCGCGACATGGACACGCTTGTGGCGTCCGGTGTTCCGGTGGAAGGCGAGCGTGGCGTCGGCTACATGATAACTGAGGCGATCACCCTGCCCCCGCTCACGCTCTCGGTGGCGGAGCTGGAGGCGTTAAACCTTGGCATGGCAATTGTTGGCGAAGCGGCTGATCCAGACCTCAAGGCAGCAGCGCTTAGCCTAGCAGACAAGATTGATGCGGTTTTACCGACGCAGGTCGTGGCCGAGGCCGACGCGTGGAAGTTTGCTGTCTATCCCTTCGCCGATGCTGCGCGGGGCTTTGCCCATATGCCGACCCTGCGCGCTGCAATCCGCGCCAGACAAAAGCTGCGGATTGTTTATACCGCCAAAGACGGCAGCGTGACAAACCGCGTCGTTCGACCTTTGCATATGGAATACTGGGGGCGGATTTGGACCCTGACCACATGGTGCGAACTCAGGGATGACCACCGTGTTTTCCGCGTTGACCTGATCCAAAGCGCCGACGCGCTACCCGAGCTTTTTGTCGATGAACCGGGTAAGACACTGGCAGATTACACGCCCGATTAAACGTGAGAACAAAAAATGCTCCTAAACCGCCCATGCGGTGTTAAGGTAATTGTTCTTAGGAACCAAAAGCAGCAAATCAAAAGCTTGCAACCTACAAACCAACTCTAGGAGGACGACATGAAAGCCGTAGTTAAACTGGTGAGCACTCTGTTTCTGACCCTTGCTCTCTGCGCGCCCGTAATGGCCGAAGAATCCCGATACGGAAAACAGAAAGTGGTTTACCATATCAACTATGATGGCGGTGCTGAAAGTAAGGCGTACCGGGGCGCGATGCGCAACATCCAAAACCATATCAATGCGGTTGGTGCAGAGAATATGGAGATCAAGGTCGTTTTGCATGGCAACGGTCTGGGGCTATTGAAGAGCGCAAAAGACAACGATGCACTGCAAACGGCGGTCGCATCGCTGAAAAGCCAGTCAGTCGGTTTTCAAGTATGCAACAACACCTTGAAGGGGCGTAAAATAAGCTATTCAGAAGATCTTTATGACGTTTGGGAAGATGACATTATCCCGT
>Ga0316191_10004438_pt1 | contig 10466 bp, 9 predicted proteins | sample Eddworburr2cm_MG_FD_204928 | JGI IMG/M metagenome (GOLD analysis project Ga0316191, IMG submission 204928) | Coastal sediment microbial communities from Maine, United States - Eddy worm burrow 2 cm | ecosystem: Environmental > Aquatic > Marine > Coastal > Sediment | place: USA: Maine | collected... | reverse complement strand
CGATAGCACAACGGATCACGGGATCAGCACCCGGCAGACTGGCCATTCCCTGTTGCAGACTGTGGAAGTAAAGCATCGTGCCGCCCACCAGCAGTGGCACACGGTCGCGCTGGATGATGGACTCGATTTCGCGCGTGGCGTCATCGACGAACCGGCCGGCGGAGTACGTATCTTCCGGCTCACAGATGTCTACCAGGCGATGCGGGCAGCTGGACAGGATTTCAGCTGAGGGTTTGGCCGTACCGATATCCATACCACGGTAAACCATCGCGGAATCGACGCTGACCACATCGCAAGGCAGATCCGCGCAAAGCCTGATCGCCAGATCGGTCTTGCCACACGCCGTGGGCCCCATCAGGAGAATGACGGGGTGCCTGACTGCGTCCATCCCCTAGCGGCCTCTCAGAAAGAGTCGATCGAGCTCGTCCAGCGGCAGCTGGGTCCAGGTCGGACGGCCATGATTGCACTGGTCGCTGCGTTCGGTTTCTTCCATGTCCCTGAGGAGCGCATTCATCTCCGGTATGGTCAGTCGACGGTTGGCCCGGACAGAGCCATGGCAGGCCATTGTGGAAAGTAGTTCGTTCACTGTCTCCTCGACCCGCCGGCTTGAGCCAAGGGTGGTGAAATCCGACAGGACATCCCGCACCAGTGACTCGATGTCGGCGTCCCGCAGTAACCCGGGGGCCTGCCGGACGGAAAGCGTGTCAGGCCCGGTACGCCGGATCTCGAACCCTAATTGAGCAAGATCCCGGGCGCGCGATTCGGCCAGGTCGGCCTCGGTCACGCTGACATGCAATGTGGGCGGTACCAGGAGAGGCTGGGATCGCACCGCGCCCTCGCCAATCGACGCTTTCAGACGCTCGTAGACGATTCGCTCGTGAGCGGCATGCATGTCCACGAGAACCAGTCCTTGCCGATTCTGGGCGAGGATGTAGACGCCATGGAGTTGCGCCAGCGCGGTCCCCATCGGCCAGTCATCCACGTCCTCGTCGGCCTCGGCGTCCGCGGTCACGCCGGCCGACGGCCCTGCCAGCTGTCTGAAGGCGGCCAGTGCTCCCGGCTCAGCGACCCCGAAGCTGATCGACCTCTGGCCAGCGGCAGTCTGTCCGGTCAGGGCTGGAGGCACTCTCTCGGCGGCAGAGTGATCTCCGCCGGGACGTGTTTGTGAGATAGCTCTGTCAACAGTGCTGTAAAGGAATCCGTGGACACTGCGGGAATCGCGGAAACGCACCTCGTGTTTGGTCGGGTGGGCGTTAACATCGACGCCGGCCGGGTCCATCTCCAGATAAAGCAGATAAGCCGGTTGCCTGCCGTGATAGAGGACATCTGCATAGGCAGAGCGAATCGCATGCGTGACGACCTTGTCCCGCACCATGCGTCCATTGAGGAAGAAGTGCTGCAGGTCGGCCTGAGCGCGCGAGAACGTCGGCAGGCCGAGCCAACCCCAGAGCCGCATTGCGGAGGCCGTCTGGTCGACGAACATCGCTTCCTCGATGAATCCGCGGCCGCACATTTCCTTGACCCGCTGGCTCATCGCATCCGGGTCCGACGCCGGTCGCAGATCGAAGACCGGACGCTGGTTGTGCACCAGGCGGAAGGCCACATCGAATCGGCTGAGTGCGATCCGGCGCGCGACCCGTTCCAGATGTCCGAGCTCGGTCCGTTCGGTGCGCATGAACTTGCGTCGCGCGGGCGTATTGTAGAACAGGTCCCGCACCTCGACGGTGGTCCCGGGAGGGTGAGCCGCCGGCTGTCCGGGCGAGGCTCGCCCTCCTTCTATCTGAAGCCGCCAGCCATTGGCAAACGCAGCTGTCCGACTGGTCAGTGCCAGCCGCGATACCGAGGCAATGCTGGGTAAAGCCTCACCGCGGAATCCGAGCGTGGCGACGTGTTCCAGGTCATCCAGGGACTCGATCTTGCTGGTCGCATGCCGGGCGAGTGCAAGTTCCATCTCATCCGGCGCTATTCCGCATCCGTCGTCTCGTATGCGGCACAGGCGCAGGCCACCGCCCTCCGCCTCGATTTCAACCCGCTTGGCCCCGGCATCGAGACTGTTCTCGAGCAGTTCCTTGATCACGGACGCGGGTCGCTCGACCACCTCGCCGGCAGCGATCTGATTGACGAGTTGAGCGGGTAGTCTGCGGATCGACATGGTGTCGAACCGGAGCATACCGGAATTGGCGGCCTGACGCCGCGCGAACAGAGGCCTCAGGAACCCGCGGACTGCGGGATCTGAAGGACCTGCCCGATGCGGATTCTGTCGCCCTTGATGCCATTGTGCCGCCGCAGCGCACGCAGTGAGACACTGTAACGACTCGCAATGTCGGAGAGCGTATCGCCACGGACGATCACATGCTCCACCGCGCCTCCGCTCCCGGTCTGCCCCGACGCCAGCAGAGTCCCCGGCGGCGGATTCGTGATGAAGTAATTGCGAATCCCCCGGGTTATCGCCGAGGCAAGCCGGTCCTGGTGCTTGCGGTTGCGAAGTTGCTTCTCCTCGGAGGGATTCGAGATGAAAGCCGTCTCGATCAGGATCGATGGAATATCCGGCGACTTCAACACGACGAAACCCGCTTTCTGGACACTCTTTCTGTGCACCGGTCCCAGGCTGGATAGGTGCCTGAGGACCTGATCCGCTACGTGAGTGCTGGCGTCGATTGCGGCGGATTGAGACAGATCCAGCAATACCGAGGCCAGCATGGCATCCTTGTCATCCAGACTGACGCCGCCCACCAGGTCAGCCGAGTTCTCGCGCTCTGCAAGCCAGCGTGCCGCTTCGTCGGTCGCCCCTCGCGGCGACAGCACATAGACGGAGGAACCCCGAGCCTTCCTGTTCCTGAACGCATCCGCATGTATGGATACGAACAGGTCTGCGCGGTTCTGGCGCGCCCTCTGGATCCGCTGGCGCAAGCTCAGGAAATAGTCGCCATCCCTGGTCAGATAGGAACGCAGGCCGGGTTCTGCATCGATCTGCCTGGCCAATCGCTTGGCGATCTGGAGCGCAATGTCTTTTTCCCGCGTGCCGGAACGCCCGGTCGCACCGGGATCCTTGCCACCGTGGCCAGCATCGATCGCGATCACCAGATCACGTCCTCGGGTTGCAGCGGGGACCGCGCTCACGATCGGCGCCTTCTTGCTGCTACCGATATCGACGATCAGGCGGTGCCCGGCATTTCCATCTGGTGGCACGAGAAAGCTGCGGGCCTTCGCCGGGGCCGACAGATCCAGAACGACGCGCGCATCGCCATTGTCGCGATTCGCCGTACGCACACGCGCAACGGGACCCTGACTGCCCGGCATTCGTACCGCGCTCACGTTCACGTGGGTGTCGTGCAGGTCCACCACGATCCTCGGCGGATTCTCGAGGGCGAACAGGGTGTGGCTGGCGGGCGTATTCAGATCCATCACAAGCCGCGGGTTCACGGCGTCGCCGGACAGATGCAGAGCAAACAGTTCGGAACGCGGTCCGGCCGATGCGGCAAAAGCCAGAAATCCGATCGCCAGAATCACCAATGTGAATATTTTTCTTTGCATTTCCGACAGTTCTTGAGGATTCCTCGGGCCAACTTTAACCAATTTTGGCCTTTTCCTGCAATATTGCCAGAATCGGAGAGGTGGACCCGAAGACGCTTGCGGAAGTGTTAAGTCCCCCCTACGTGGTTGTCGGACCGGCCTCGAACCAGATGGACAGGGCTTCCAGAAGCTCTCGTCCGCGTTCAGATTGAGCGGTAGCAGTCGCCTTCCGCCCGCTGGGCAGCACCTCCAGTCCTACAGTCAGATCGGATGTCTGCAACGCCGATCCGGCCCGCTCCGGCCACTCGACCAGCGCCACTGCGTCGCCAGAAAAAGCGTCCTGGAATCCCAGATATTCGAGTTCCTGCGGATCTGCCAGCCGGTAGAGATCCGCATGCAACACCCGGCGCCCGTTGACATCGTAAGGTTCGAGCAGGGTATAGGTCGGACTCGGGACACGGCCGTCGTATCCCAGCTCTTTCAGGAAACCGCGAACGAGCGTGGTCTTCCCGGCACCGAGGCCGCCCTGCAGCATGATCAGCCAGGGCCCGGCCCTGTCCCTGACCCCCTCTGCAAGCTGACCGCCCAGGGCCTCGGTCGCCGAGGCGTCCTGAAGTATCCGGATTAACAACGTGGGTTGATCCGGCTTCGGATTGGGGCGAAAAGGTCCGACGCCAACATTCCCCGTTCCCCCGCGGCGCTGGCGTCATCACCTGCCAGTCCATGGACCAGGACCGCAAGCCTGGCAGCCGCGTACAGATCACTGATCTGGGCGAAGATTCCTGCGATCAGGCCTGTAAGCACGTCGCCCATACCCGCTACCGCCATTCCCGGATTACCCGCATCGCAGAGCACGATGTCTCGCCCCGGGGCGGCTACAAGGCTGCCAGCACCCTTGAGCACGGCCACCGCCTCAAATCGCTCAGCCAGTCCGGCGACCGCCGAAAACCGGTCCGACTGTATGCGGGCGGTCTGTTGCTGCAACAACCGGGCGGCCTCGCCCGGGTGAGGCGTCAGTATCCAGTTACCGCGCGCGACCGGCGCCTTCGCCAGCAGGTTGAGTCCATCTGCATCGACGACCAACGGCAGAGCGCTGGCCATGACCGCCTCCTGGAGCGCTCGCGACCAGTCCGATTGTCCGAGACCCGGCCCCAGAGCGACCACAGTCGCACGATCGAGGAGAGGATTGAGATCGGCCGCGGATTCCACGCCCTTGCACATGAGCTCAGGGCACCCTGCCGCGATGGCCGCAACATGCTCCGGGCGAGTTGCGACACTGACCAGGCCAGCACCGGCGCGCAGGGCAGCCTCTCCCGCCAGCCGTGCAGCGCCTGGCATGCCGGGGCCGCCTCCAACGACGAGCACGTGGCCATAGAGGCCTTTGTGAGCATCCCCCGGTCTGCGCGGAAACGCTTCGGACAGCTCCGCTCTGTTCATCCGCCAGGCCTTGACCGGTACGCCTTCGAAGACCTCATCGGGCGCCCCGAGGGAGTCATATATAACGGTTCCGCAGCAGGCGGGACCGCTACCGGTAAGCAGACCCGCCTTCATACCGACAAACGACGCCGTAACATCCGCCTTCACCGCCACGCCAAGGACCTGGCCGGTGTCCGCGCTAAGGCCGCTCGGCACATCCACCGAGCACACCGGCAGCCCGGTCGCGTTAATGGCATCAACGGCTTCTGCAAAACGGCCGGACACCGCCCGGTCAAGACCCGTGCCCAGCAAGGCATCGACGACAACTGTTGCGTGGATCGGCATGCCTTTCTGGAACGCGCGACATGAGCCCCCTGATGCCGCGAAGTCCACAGCCGCTCTGGCCGCATCACCGACCAGTTCATCAGGATCAACGAGATACAGTACATCCGCTCCTGCGCCTGATTCCAGAGCCAGTCTTGCGATGACATAGCCATCGCCCGCATTGTTACCGGCACCGCAAAATACGGTAAGCCGCGATGCTCCCCAACGCTCGCAGATCGCCCTGTAGGTAAACTCTGCTGCCCGGGTCATCAGCGTGTAGCCGGGAATGCCGCGTTCCTCGATGGTTCGACGATCGAGTTCGCGAACTTGCGTCGGGCCATAGAGCCGCTCAGGAAGGTCACTCATGGTCCGGATTATACTGCTCGAACTGTCGATCGACCGCCATTGATATGACTGCTGGAACCACAATACCCGAGCCAGATCTGCCCGCACTCGTCGAGCAGATCCGTGAATGGTGCCTCGAACTTGGATTCCAGCACATCGGCGTGACCGGCACCGACCTGCGGGATGACGAAACGAGGCTTGAAGCGTGGCTTGCCCTGGGCCGTCATGGCGAGATGGAGTACATGGCCCGCCATGGTGTCCGCCGCAGCCGTCCCGACGAGCTCATCCCGGGCACTGTCACGGTGATCTCGGCGAGGATGGACTATTTGCCGCCCGGCAGCGCCGATGCGGAAACCATCCTTGCAGATCCGTCTGCTGCCTACATCTCTCGTTATGCTCTGGGCAGGGATTACCACAAAGTTCTGCGGCGGCAGTTGCAACGCCTGGCTGATCGGATCACTGCGTCACTGGGACCGTACTCCTACCGTGTCTTCGTCGACAGCGCCCCGGTACTCGAAAAGGCACTGGCGAGAAACGCAGGCCTGGGCTGGATCGGCAAGCATACCAATCTGATTCATCGTGACGCCGGCTCATGGTTCTTCCTCGGTGAAATCTATACTGACCTCCCGCTGCCGCACGACCGCCCGGCAACAGCGCACTGTGGCACCTGCCGGGCCTGCATCGACGTGTGCCCGACCGATGCCATCGTCGCGCCATACGAACTCGATGCCAGACGCTGCATCTCCTACCTCACCATCGAGCACCCCGGCAGCATACCGAATGAATTTCGTGGAGCGATGGGTAACCGGATCTATGGATGTGACGATTGCCAGCTGTTCTGCCCGTGGAACAAGTTCGCGCGGCTGAGCATCCAGCCGGACTTTGTGGCCCGTCATGGCCTCGACGCGGCCTCACTCGTTGAACTCTTCTCATGGAGCGAGCAGGACTTCCTTGCCAACACCGCGGGAAGCGCGATTCGACGCATCGGACACATCCGCTGGTTGAGAAATCTGGCCATCGCGCTCGGCAACGCACCGACGACACCGGAAGTGGTCGGCGCACTCCAGTCGCGCCGAAAACACGGATCGGCCATCGTCAGGGAGCACGTGGAATGGGCGCTTACGCAACACCCGGGTCGGGACAGTTGAATCGGCATGACCTGTGGTGACCCGTCCACGCCATCCTGTCTGTGACCGACCTGGCGTCACAGCACCGGCCGTCAGGACGCGGATACTGAAACTTGTCGCCAGCCCGGGCGGACCCAGCCGATCTGCGCGCGAAAATATCAGCCGGATCTGTCTTCCAGATCGACCTGGATGTTGTCAATCAGGCGGGCCCGCCCCAGCCAGGCCGCGGCCATGATGACAACGCGGAGGTCATCCTCCCGCAGCTGAGCCAGGTCTGACGCACGGCGAATCTCGAAGTAGTCCGGGCGGAATCCAGCTTGTTCCAGAGCAGCATGGCCGGCGCGGCAGATCTCGTCCGGGGCCTGCTTTCCTGATCCCAGCGCCTCGACCGCCTTGCGGAGCTCGGCGAACAGCCCGGGTGCGATGGCGCGCTCGACTTCGGTCAAATACTGGTTGCGCGAACTCATGGCCAGTCCGTCTGGCTCGCGCCCGGTCGGGGCCGGCACGATCTCGACCGGAAAGCACAGGTCCTCGACCATCCGGCGGATGACGACCAGCTGCTGGTAGTCCTTCTCACCGAATACCGCCAGGTCCGGCTCGACCAGGTTGAACAGCTTGGCGACCACCGTGGCAACGCCGCGAAAATGACCCGGGCGATTGACGCCACAAAGGATGTTTGAAAGCTGTGGAACTTCCACGATGGTCACCGGCATGCCGCCCTCCGGGTACAGTTCCGCGACCGCGGGCGTAAAGAGAGCGTCGCAACCGTGTTCGATCAACAGGCCCTGGTCACGTTTCTCAGTGCGTGGATAGCCGTCGAAGTCCTCGCCCTCACCGAACTGGAGGGGGTTGACGAAGATACTGGCAACGACTCGGTCAGATCGTTCCCGCGCCTTGCGTATCAGCGACAGATGCCCATCGTGCAGGTTGCCCATCGTCGGAACGAAGCCGATGACCTGGCCCTCTTTCCGCCATGATCTGACAGCGGTCCGCAATTCGCTGATGTTCTTATAGATATCCACGGCGTCTAGCGCTCCGGGCAATCGCCGGAGCTAGCTGAAGCAATGTTCGGCAGCGGGATAGCTGCCGTCCTTCACCGAGCTGACATAGGCCTGGACCGCCTCCAGTGGATTGCGTGTTTCGACAGAGTAATCGCGCACGAACCGGGGTCGGCGACCCGAGGTCAGGCCGATGATGTCGTAGAGCACGAGGATCTGCCCATCCACTCCGGGACCGGCACCGATACCGATTACCGGTACACCGACTTCCTGACGGACCGCCTGCCCGAGTTCAGACGGCACGCACTCCAGCAGCACGATGTCTGCGCCCGCATCCTCCAAGGCCTTGGCGTCCTGGATCATTCGTTTCGCCGCTGACTTGTCTCTTCCCTGGACCTTGTAGCCACCGATCTTGTGCACAGACTGCGGAGTCAGGCCGATGTGGGCACAGACCGGTATATCGCGCCCGCTCAGGAATTCCACCGTCCTGACCTGCAGCATGCCGCCCTCGAGTTTGACCATCTGGGCGCCGCCTTCCTGCATCAGCCGGGCAGCGTTCCTGAAAGCCAGTTCGGGCAGCGCGTAGCTGGCGAACGGCATGTCCGCGACCAGAAGCCCACGTCTCAGGCCGCGAGATACGCAACGGGTGTGATAAACCATGTGGTCGATCGTCACGGGCACGGTCGTATCGTGCCCCTGGATCACCATACCGAGCGAATCCCCCACCAGCACCAGGTCTGCTCCGGCCAGGTCGACGAGGGTCGCGAAACTCGCGTCGTACGCGGTGATGCACGCGATCTTCTCGCCCTCTTCCCGCATTCGGGACAGCGTCGTTACGGTGACCGGTCGCTCATGTGGCCCGCGTTCCTGCAGGTGTCCGTACAGGCTCATGCCCTACCCCCGTTGGCGATGCATGGCCAGCATGGACCACGCCCCGGCAAACATCAATACGACCGGATGCATGCGTCAGGACGACTGGAACGGCACCGGATTGAAGAATTCCCGACCGGCCCCGGCACTGAGAATCCGATCCAGTAACTGCTGATAGTCCTGGCTATTGTTCACCGGGTCTATCGACTCTGCGTTGACGATCAGCAGTGGCGAACGGTCGTAACGATAGAAGAACTGCATGTAGGCATCGTTCAGGCTCTGCAGATAATCCGGCTCGATCTTCTGCTCATAGTCGATAGCACGACGGCGAACTCGCTCCATCAGGACTTCGACCGGAGCCTGAAGATAGACCACGAGGTCGGGCACCGGAGCGTCTATCGAGAGTTGTTCGTAGACCTGCTCGTAGAGGCGGTACTCGTCGTTGCCCAGGGTCAGCTGGGCGAACAGTTTGTCTTTCTCCAGCAAGAAATCGGACACTCTGACCGGGGCGAACAGGTCACTCTGTCGCATCTCCTGTATCTGCCTGGCTCTCTGGAAAAGAAAGTAGAGTTGCGTTGGCAGCGCCGCGTTGATCGGATCACCATAAAAACGCTCCAGGAACGGGTTCTCCTCCGCCCGTTCGAGCACCAGCTCACACTCGAGGCTGGCCGCCACTTTTTGCGCAAGGCTCGTCTTGCCGACGCCTATCGGCCCCTCGAAAGCGATGAACCCCAGTGAAGTCTCATTCACGAGGCTGGCGCCTCGGAAGCCATTGCGTTGTCAAGTTCTTCAAGACCATCAAGACTCAGTCCAGCGGCAATATCCGCGAGTTTCTGTCCCCCGGGCATGAGCAGGCCCGGCGTGATACTGAGCAGAGGGTAGACGACGAAGTTCCTGCTTGTCAGCCCCGGGTGAGGAATCTCCAGCCCGGGCTCGTCGATGGTCAGATCGGAATATAGAAGGAGATCCAGATCCAGCGTACGCGGCCCCCACCGGGCCCCGCCGCGCACCCTGCCATGACCGGACTCTATGGCCAGCAGCTCCCGCAGCAGATTCCCCGGTTCGAGCGTGACCTGAAGTCGCGCGACCGCGTTGACGAAATCCGGCTGGCCCGAGGGCCCCATGGGCGCTGACCGGTAGAGTGGCGAACGATCCAGGACACGACACCCGGTCAGCGCGTCGAGCTGTTCGAACGCCCGTTCCACATGGTCAAGCGGCCTGTCGAGATTGCTGCCGAGGCCCACGTAGGCGATCACCGGATGTAGCGATCGGTGCAGGACTCGATCAGGCATTGGGTTTCTTCCGGCGTGGCGGCCGGCGCCGCCTTCGTCGGCCACCGCGGACGGGCTGCACCTTCGACCGTCGATGCTCCGGATCCATCTCCTGCAGCTGGGTCCAGAACTCTAGGTTCTCTGCGCTCTCCTCTCCGCTGAGGGCACGCAGCCGCATGAAGTCGTAGGCGGCTCTGAATGAGGGGTGATCCAGTACCCGAAGCGCACGACGTCCGTGCTGATTCTTGAAGCGCACCTGCAGCGCCATAATGTCCTTCAGAGGCACGCCATAACGCCGTGGAATCGAGACATGCGACTGCTGATTTCGAAGGACTGTATCCGCGGCCTCTAGCATCGCCTGCATGGGAGCGTCACCCGAGTCACGCAGTTTCGCGGCGAGGCGACTCACGGAGCCCCACAAGAACACTGCGAACAAAAAAGTAGGCGTGACGGTCTTGCCTTCGGCAACACGTCGATCCGTATTTTCCAGGGAGTTCAGCACCAAAGCCCTGACAGTCTCTCCCTCCAGCCCCTCCAGCTCACTGTCTGCAGCCGGGAAGAGATGTCGGAACATGTCATAGCGACGCAGCATCTCGAACGAC
>Ga0316191_10004437_pt1 | contig 10467 bp, 5 predicted proteins | sample Eddworburr2cm_MG_FD_204928 | JGI IMG/M metagenome (GOLD analysis project Ga0316191, IMG submission 204928) | Coastal sediment microbial communities from Maine, United States - Eddy worm burrow 2 cm | ecosystem: Environmental > Aquatic > Marine > Coastal > Sediment | place: USA: Maine | collected... | reverse complement strand
CTGGCTGGCGCGCCACCGATGGGGCATCCTCATGGCGGTGGCCATGTCGGTGGTCGTGGTGGTGCCGCTCTTCACCGTCGGCTTCACCTTTCCCGAGGACTGGCTCTTCCCCAAGAAGGCCATCGGCTACTGGTGGGAACAGCACAACATGCAGCGGGTGGCGGGACCGCCGTGGTTCCACCTGCCGCGTCTCGCGGTCTATGAGTTCCTGCCCATCATCGCTGGTTTGGCCTGGGCCACTCGCCGCGGACCTCGGCTGCGCCTGATCGAGAAAGCGCTGCTGATCTTCGGCCTCTCGTCGATCGGGATGTACGCCTACCTCGGCGAAAAGGTCCCCTGGCTCGGGGTTCACCAGGTCTGGGCATTCCTGCCCCTTGCCGGGCTCCAACTGGCCAGGACCTTCGGCCCGCGGGGGCGCTGGTGGAGCCGGTCGTTGGCCGGAGTCGGGCTTGCCGTCACGGCGGTGGTCAGCGTGGCCGCCAATTTCGTGACCGACGAGATCTCACCCAATATCGATCGCTGTGAAATGATCGTCTACGTGCAAACCTCCCCCGAGGTGGCCGAGCTCGTCCGGGAGGGGGTGGCCCTTGGGCGTGAGGGTCACTCGACGGTGGCTGCGGTGAGCGGGACCGCCGGCTGGCCCTTGACCTGGTACTGGCGGGAGACTCCGACCTGGTGGTCCGAACCGCGGCCCGATCTCCGGCCGCCGTTGGTGATCTGCGAGGTCGAGGAGCAGGATCGCTATCGAAAGCTCCTCGGGCCGCGATACCGGGCCGAGCGCATACCCCTGCGGGCGTGGTGGGTGCTCGATCTCTCCCGGGCGACCGCGGGAGGCGTGGTGCGTTGGCTCTTCACGCGGGTGCCCTTCAATACCATCGGCTCGACGGACATCATCGTCTTTCGCCGCGGTGACAATGTCGAGGCGGCGGTTCGCGAAGCCGAGGTGCCGGCCATCCTGACCGACGAGCTCGGCCTGACCCGAGCTCGGGTCGTCGGTGAGGGATGGCTCACCGATCCACGCGGGCTTGCAGTGGCCGAAGCCGGCGGTCTGGCGGTGGCCGATGTCGGCCTCAACCGCGTCTTCTTCTTCGACGAGGAGGGGCGGATCGTGAAGGAGACCCCGGCCGAGCCCATGGATCGACCGGAGAGCGTCGCCTGGGCGCCGGCCGAGGTGATCGTGGTCGCCGACACCTGGAACCACCGGGTCGTGCTCTTCCGCCCGGGCGAGGAGGGGGTGCGGGTGCTGCCGGATCCGGATGGCGGGTGGTTCGGTCCGCGAGCCGTGGCGGTGGCCCCGAACGGCGCCATTGCCGTGACCGACACCGGCAACAAACGGGTGGTGCTCTACGAACCGGGCGACGGAACGGATTTCTCGGTCCGGATCGTGGGCGGCGGCGGCGACGCGCCCGGTCAGTTCTCCGAACCCGTGGGTCTCGCATGGCTCGACGACGATCGGCTGCTGGTCTGCGACACCGGCAACCACCGGCTCCAGATCCTCGACAGATCGGGCACGGCATTGAGAGTGATCGAGATCGAGGATGCCTGGGCGGACTTCTACTCACGGCCGCAGGCCGCCGTGCTCGACGGTGGCCGCATCCTCGTCAGCGACACGCCCTCCGCGTCGGTGTGGCTCATCGACGGTGACGAGGTGCGGCGTCTAGAACTCGGTGGGGACGGCCTCATTCCCACCGGACTGGCCTTTGACGACGGTGTTCTCTACGTCGGTGACAACAATGGACGGGTGTGGATCTTCGATTCCGGTCCGTGAATCGGACCGGAATCGATTGTCAAAGCTGTTTGAAGGTGTGACGTACACCCTTGACCCTTGCCTGGGAGGCTCGCATGCTAGAGAAGATGCAATGTGTCGATCGTTCACTTGGAGGTATGAGATGCTGAGGCGACGACCGCGACAATCGGGCTACACCCTGATCGAAGCACTGGTAGTGTTGGCCATCATCGGCATCGTCGCCGCGATCAGCATTCCAAGCCTGCGACGGGCCCGGATGCGTGCCGCCATGCTCGAGGTCGTCCGTACCTTCGAGCAGGCCTCGGCCGTCTCCCGCATCACCGCCATCAAACGCGGCAACAACGTCTGCCTCCGCATCCTCGCCGATGGCAGTCGTCAGCACCTCACAAATTTCCGGGCGTGGATCGACGCCAACGGCAACGAGGTCGAGGACGCCGGCGATGAGCTCATCAACGAGTGGCGGATCCGCAACGCCTCCGAGTGGTCATTTGAGGAATCTCCGAACCCCCGCCTGATGAACGTGTTCAACTCCGGCGGCGGCGGTACGGCCCGCGGCATCGTCTACCAGCCCAACGGCATGGCCTTGAGCGCCGTTGCGGGTCAAGCGGGAGTCGGAGAGGGCGCCTTCGAGTTCTTCGTCTGGTACGACGCCCGGAAGTGGAATACCTTCCGTATCAGCGTCTTCGGTGGCGCCGGCACCGTCCAGGTGCAGATGTTCAACCCGGCCAACGGCCAGTACGACAGCAACTTCGCCTACTGGGAGTACTACTGATGGAGCGCATCGGCCTGACTCGACGTTCCGACCGGGGATTCACTCTGATCGAGGTGCTGATGGCGTTGCTCATCCTCGGGATCGTTGCTCTCGGGATCGCCGGCATGTTCTCCCACGCCATGGTCGTCAACGCTTCGGGCTACGACTACGCCCGGTTGGCCTCGCAGGCACGGTTTGTCCTCGAAGAGCTCCGCGCCCGTCCCTTCACCGACCCCTCCCTCGTGGCGACCACGGGCAGGACCTGGATTCCACAGAACGCAACCTACTCCAACAGGAATTTCACTGCGACCTATGCGATCACCGAATTCCAGATCAGCAGCTGGACCGATCTCGGGGGCGCCTGGCCGACGACGACCGCCGGTGCGGGCAACGTCAAACGGATCACCGTCCGCGTACGTTCCACCGCGCAGAACCTCCAGGGACGGCGCGAACTCGTCGTCAGCGCGCTCAAGGTTGCGGGGTGACCATGGCACACTCGAAGAACCCCGCCCCGAGCTCGGGCTTCACCCTCATCGAGATGTTGGTGGCCATCTCCATCTTCACCGTCTTGATGATCGGGCTGCTCAATCTCCTCGACAACTCGACAAGGGTCTCCAAGGTCGAGGCGGCCCTGGCCGACACCCAGGAGAACGTCCGCTACGCGACGTACCACCTCATGCGCACCGCCCGGATGATGGGTGGATCGACCATGCCGTTCGCCCGCGGCGGCGGCTCCGGCAACGCCTGGGTGGCGGGAGAGGTCCACGACAATCAGGCGACCAACTTCCCGCTCTGGGGCTCGACCCTCGACAATATGCCGGGTAGCGACGTCCTGATCCTCCGCGGCTTTTTCGACGTCGAGCCCTTCTTCATTTCCAGCGGCGACGTCAATCCCAGCTCGATGACCGTCACCATCCGTGAGCACGCCGATGCGACGACAACGCCACGTCTGATCAACGACCTCAGCGACTTCGTCACCATCCCCAATGTCTTTGAAAACCGCGGTCTGAGCATCTCAACCGGCCAGGGCGGCGGCCTCTACACGGTCGGCGTCATCACCGGCAGCACCGGTGTCACCGGGACCGATCCCAACCGCCAGATTGTCCTGACCTACGGCCCCAGCGCCGCCTGGGACGTGCTCAACGAGGACGGCACCGCCGTTTCGTCCGGTCAACCGAACTACTTCAATCCTTCGCGCGCCGGCATCCTCGAGGCCTACGCCTACTATGTCGACAACAACCTGGTGCTGCGGCGGGTGGCCCAGCGAGCCGGAGGTATCGGCGAACCGGTGGCCGTCAACATCGGCAACCTCCAGATCGAGCTCGGCATCGACGCCGACAGCGACGGTTTCCTCAACCCGGCTCTCGAGTGGGATGCGTCGCCGACTCTGGTCGAGGCGCTGGCGGGAGAAGGCGCGGTCGCCATGCGGATGACGGTGCTCGGGCGAATCCCCTTCGAGATCGCCGATTGGACCGAACCCGGATCGACCTTTGCCGGCGCCGGCAACATCACCCCACCGACCGCCGGCGTCTCCGGGCCGCGCCACGCCAAATGGCGGCGGATGGAGGTCGCGGTGGCGCTCAGGAATTTCCTGTGATGAGGGTCAAGATGATTCACCATCGAAGAGAGATCACCGAAGAGACCGGTTCCAACCGCGAACGGGGGGCGGCGATCATCATCGCCCTCATGGTCTCGCTCGTGCTCGCCTTTCTCGGGATGGGTCTGCTGATGCAGACCTCCCTCGGGCTGCAGGCGGCGGGGACCGACCGCTGGGTCGTCCGGGCGCTCTACGCGGCCGATGCGGGCACCCAGGCGGAGATCGCCACCCTGGCCACCGGCGCGGTGGCTCAGGGCGCATTCGTGCTCGCCGACGATACGGTTCTTCCCGGGATGCTGACCGGGGAGTACAACGTGACGGTTGACGGTGTCTGCGAGCTCGAACCGGCATGGCAGACGCTGATGACGGGCCCCGGTTGGGTTTCCCGTCACTTCCATTTTCGGAGTTCGGCCACCCGCGACGCCGGACTCCTCGTCGGCCTGACCCAGGCCGCCATCACCCAGGACGTGGTCATCGGGCCGATTCCGGAAGAGGGCCTTGACGTTGCGATCAAATGTTACTGAGACCGAGGCGCGCGAGGGGGCTGAGATGAATATGCAACCAACCCGGAGCTGGATGATCGCGGTCGCCGTGGTGGCCCTGTGCGCCGCGACCGCGGGCGCCGATGACCGCGACTTCCTCCGCGAACGAGCGGCCAAACCGAACATCCTGATCCTCCTCGACACCTCGGGCTCCATGGTCGGGACCTCCGAGGTGGCCGCCGACTTCACCCTCGGCGATGCGCCGGCCGGTATCAACTACGGCATGCTGCCGGGCGGCGGCGATGACCCGCGGTCGCGCATGGGCGTTGCCAAGGAGGTGCTGCGGACCTTTCTGCAGAACGTCACCGACGCCAACTTCGCCCTTGGGGGCTACCAGTATGAGGTGCCGACGGTCTCCGGGTCACAGACCAACCCGTTTCCCGCAAAACAGTGGACCTACCAGGCGACGGCGGCGGATCGTTTCGGTTTCCTCGAGCAGGGCTACGCCTACCGGATCGGTTGGGCGCAGCGGACCCTTCTGGAGCCGGCGGCGCCGATCCCGTGGATCAACCCATCCGACTTCTCCCGCGGTATGCTCTTCGGTTACAACCCCTACTTCGAACCGAACTCGGACCCGGCCGGCACCAACTATGCCAACTATGTCGCACCCGGCCGACGCTACGGCCCGATCCTGGCGCCCGAGCTGCACCCCGGCAACCCCTACGATCTCCTGCCCATCTACCTGATGCGCAACTGCGAGACGACCGACATCAACAACGACGGTACGGACTGCTTTCTTCGGGTCTTCCCCTTCTACACCTCCCTCGATCTCTTCGGCAACACCCGCCAGCACACGTGGACCTCGAGCTTCCTCAACTGCACGCCTGGGCTTCCCGCTCTCGGATCCTCCGACGACGGTTGCCGCGGCAACTGGGTCGTCGACAATAACGACGGCACCGTCACCCAGTGGGTCCGGCGGGCCCACCTCGAGGTGCCGACCACCGCGGCGGGCGTGGCGAACCACCCGATCGGCGAAGACACCTCGGGCACCATGTCGGGCAACCGGGTGGTGGCCGATCCCAACATCAGCCCCGGCCCCGTGGAAGACTACAACCTGGATGGCGCCGCCGACGCCGATTACGATGGCGACGAAAGCAACGACTGGCTCATGCGGGTCAATCTGGTGGAGCAGCGCCAGTCGCGGGTCTGCCTCCAGCCGCAACCCTCGCCGACCCCGACCCCCACCCCGACGGTGACCGAGACCCCGACGCCGACCCCGACGCCGACCCCGATCCCGGCGGACTGCTCGGACATCTATTTCACAGGGGTCACGTCGGCCGAGGATGTTGATTGGGCCTTGCGTAACGACACTCCGTACTCGGCGACCCTGATCCAGACCGATTTCAGCTGGGACCAGGTCTACCCGACAATGTACGTCAACTACTTCCTGTTCAAAGAGCAACCAGGTTTCGCCGACCAGCAGTACTATGATGGAGATAGCACCTCGCCACCGACATCGACTTCAAACACGGCAACATTCGGCGACAGTCGCTCTGCTGTTCTCGAGACCGACTTCGAGTATTCCGGACCGCCCGGAGACGGTACCCCCGCGACGGGCGATATGACGCTCCAACTCCAGTTCCAGTTTGACGATGGCCACGGCACGGTCTGTACCATCAACCGGAACTACGGAGTCGCGACGCCGACGCCGACACTGACGCCGACTTCAACCCCGACACCGGTGCCGGTCGATTGCACCGCCATTACGGTGACCGGGCTTCAACCGGGTTCGTGGGGCATGATCGCCGACATCAACAACGGAACGATCTACACCACCGAGATCCAACAAACGACTTATACCTGGTTCCAACGCGATCCGGGCGACAGGATCGATTGGTTCTCCCTCGATTCGACTGATAACAGCTACCACTACTGGGGTGGCAACAACAACGGCGCCCCGAACGCCGATTACACACCGGTCGACGTCGCGACCGCGGTGCTGGCTCGCGCGCGAAACAACGCGGGTCAGACTCGACAGTGGATCGTCGATCACGACGGAACCAACGACGGCCCGCCGAGCTACGGTGAACACCAGGTCTGCTTCGACTTCCGGATCATCGGAGGGGCGTTGGGCGGCGGCGATGAGTTCTGCCCCGACATCTGCTCGAACACCTGGAACGGCGGCAGCACCCCGACGCCGACCTCCACGCCGACGATCACATCGACGCCGACGATCACATCGACGCCGACGATCACGAACACACCCACCGACACCGCCACGCCGACGGACACGCCGACCCCGACCAACACACCGACCATCACCAATACTCCGACGATCACCAATACGCCAACCATCACCAACACACCGACGATCACCGATACGCCGACGATCACGGCGACGCCGACGGCGACGGCGACGCACACGGCGACGCACACGGCGACGGCGACGCCGACGATCACGGCGACGCCGACGATCACGGCGACGCCCACGGCGACGCACACCCCGACGGCGACGGCGACGCACACGGCGACGCACACGGCGACGGCGACGCACACGGCGACGATAACGCCCACGGCGACGCACACTCCGACGGCGACGCACACCCCGACGAACACGCCGACCAACACCCAGACGCCGACCAACACCCCGACGCCGACCAACACCCCGACGCCGACCAACACCCCGACGCCGATCGACTAGGGTGAAGGGAGAGACAGCATGAGAAAACAGCAGCAGCCGCTCCCGTTCACCATGAAAATCGGTGGTCCCAGACCGGCCGTTCGCGGGCTGGTCACCGCAGCCGCGGTCCTGGTGGCCCTGCCGCCGGTGAGCCTTCCGGCCGCCGACATCTTCCCACCCAACGAGCCGCGGCAGATCTACACCGAGAATGTCAGCAGCGCCGGCTCAACCGGTGTTCTCCCGACGGGCGTCAGCGTCTACGATTGGTCCAAGGGCGATCTTCCCCCCGGAGGGGCCGGATCGGACGCCGCCGTCATCTCCTGCGGCAGCGGCTTCTGGGGCACCCACCTGGAGTACACCGCCGGTCGGGCGTCCGCCTACGCGCCCAGCAGCGACATCGACGTGCCGATGAACCGACGCCCGCACCCGCTGGGTGATATGGCGGTCTCGTCGGTCTTCGTGATCGACCAGAGTGTGCCTGGAAACGTGTCCTACCTCCCCACCGACTGGGACGAGTTCCGCTTCGAGTTCGACTTCCACGGCGAGGCCGACTCGGCGGTGGGCGTGGTCTGGGGCGGTCAACCCGTCCCCGGCCTCGAGGAGGTCAACCACGGGTACCTCTTCTACATCGACGGAATGCCGACCGAGGCCGAGGCCATCGCCGACGGCGATCGCGCCCGCTGGCATCTGGTGCGGCGCCAATCCGGCTACGACCTCGAGATCGACTCGGGCGAGCTCGTCCTCGGGGGCACCAACGACCTTCTGTCGGTCTACAACTCCACCTGCTACCGGCTGCGTCTCGACTTCTTCTGCGGCACCCTGAGAATCGGAATCGCCCGGATCAACTGCGGCGCCACGGACTGTACGGTCACACAGTGCGGTGGTGGAACGATCCCCTGCTCGGAGCTGAACAACGATCCCTACGGCAGCTGCACGCCAAGCTCCATTGACTGGTGCACGGTCCTCGACTGGTTCGACTCCGAGGTCCTGCTGGTGCCGGGCTTTGTCGGCCCCTTTGCCGGCGGCACCAGCGCCACCGACCCCGGCGTCGCCCATTTCGACAACCTGGTCGCCTCGACCTGGGACTATGACTGTGATCTCGATGTCTGCACCGTGTCCTCGGGGATGTGGTCGGGCTGGACCGAAGACTGGGATTCGGTCGCGGCCGGCGAGGGCGTCGAGGAGCTCGATCTCAAGTATCTCTACACCGGTGCGGTGGTCGACTATGCCTACGGCCGTATCTTCGGGGCCGGGAACTACGACCACTTGGTCGATCTCACCGTCGTGCCGAGCAACGAAACCCAATACAACTCGCCTCCGGGAGGCAGGGGCCTCTGCGCCGGATGGACGGTCCTGCACGGTGGCGACCCGTACCTGCCCATCGTCGATCTGCCGCCGCCGGCGTCCGCCACCAGCAACTTGACCGAGCTTCTGGCCTATCTCGAACCCATGGCAAGCTCGACCAGGCTGGTCTACGACAGCTCGGCGACACCGACGCTGAGCTTTGTCGACGATTTCGACAACCGCAGGGAGATCGCCGGCGTGGTGAACCCGGACTACAACCCGAGCCCGCTTCCGACCTGGGGCGGGACGCCGATCAACCCCTCGCTCCTCGATGCCTACGAATGGTACGTCAACCAGCGGACGCTGGGAGACTGGGCCGATGACCCCCTCGCGGACTGCCGTCTGTGGTACGTGATCTTAATCACCGATGGTGAGGAGCGTTGCCCCAAGGAAATCCCCGACGCCGCCTGTGTTGGAGACGGGGTGTTGGATGCGGCGGCCGAGAAGTTCGCCGACCCGCCGGCCTACGGCGCGATCGGGATCGATCCGGTCCAGGTCTACACCGTCGGCTTCTCCGAGTCGGTGCCGGCAACCTCACCTCTGAGCTGCGTCGCCGACATCACCGGTGGCCGTTTCTTCTCCGCCACCGACGCCGGCCAGCTCGTCGATGTTCTCTACGACGTCCTCGACGACATGGAGGAGTCGGATCGCGCCTTCATCCCCTACGCGGTCTCTCCACCGCCGCCGAGCGCCGCCGGTCAGCTCTCGACCGATGCGGACTTCCTCACGGTCTTTCCCCACTTCATCCCGCGTAACCAGCGCTCGATCTGGGACGGCGATCTGTGGGCCTTCGCCCTCAACCTGAGCCAGCCGACCCTGCCCCTCGACGCGGACTGTGCCGTCGACTCGGGCGCGGCGGTGTGGTCGCTCAGCGGCAATCCCGCCGGCGCCGGTGAGATCCTCGCCGACCAGGTGGCCAACTTCACCACCGGCACGCCGACCCGGTTTGTTTTCATGGGGTCGGATGTGACCGGCAGCTGGGCGCGCTACGGGATGGAGGATGTCTTCACCAATGCCGCCCTGCGGACGGATTTCAGGAATTCGCTCGACATCTCGGGCGGCGCCACCGACCTCGAGGCGGTGGAGGTGGTCAACTTCATCCGCAACTTCACCGTCAACCCGGCCGCCCTGAGCCTGAGCCCGGCGCCGCAGGACCCGCCGCGGCCGAGCGGCTACTCTGCCCTCGGCGACATCTACCACTCCCTGCCGGTGGTGGTGAGCCCGCCCAACAACTTCAGATATTTCACCGACTACGGTCTCGGCCCGGCGCATGACTATCTCAGCTTCCGCAGCAAGCACGCCAAACGTCGGCGGGTGATCCTGGCCGGCGCCAACGACGGCCAGATGCACGCGTTTGACGGCGGTTTCTTTGACCGCGATACGACCAACTACGACGACGAACACGACCTCGGCACCGGCAAGGAGCTCTTCGCCTGGGTGCCCGAGGCCATCACTCACCGTCTGGCCCGCGTGACCTACGGCACCGAGCAGCTCTACACCGTCGACGGCCCCATCTCGGTCGCCGATGTCTTCATCGACCATGACGGCGACAGCAACCGTGAGTGGCGCACCGTGGCGCTGAGCACCATGCGCCGCGGCGGACGGGGCGTCGTCGCCCTCGACATCACGACCCCGGACCCGGTGCTGGCGGCCAACGACTACACGCCCCCGGTCAGCGTCTTTCCGGGCTGTCTCAATGGGACGGCCTCGGGGTGCGACGCCGAGTACCCCCATCTGCTTTGGGAGTTCCACGACGTCGATGGCAGCGGCGTTCCCAGAGACGATGACGGCGGCTGCGCCGCGGCGGGCTTCTCCGGCGACCAGTGCCGGCCCTTCTGGGATCTCGGCTGGACCTGGTCGGAACCG
>Ga0316191_10004436_pt1 | contig 10467 bp, 2 predicted proteins | sample Eddworburr2cm_MG_FD_204928 | JGI IMG/M metagenome (GOLD analysis project Ga0316191, IMG submission 204928) | Coastal sediment microbial communities from Maine, United States - Eddy worm burrow 2 cm | ecosystem: Environmental > Aquatic > Marine > Coastal > Sediment | place: USA: Maine | collected... | reverse complement strand
CCAGGCAGGTCTTGCCCGGCGGTCGTCCGAAATCGTTGCCTCCGAAGACATTGGAGGCTTCGTAGGCTTCCAGTACATAGGTGCCTGTCGCAAGCGGCTGAGTCAGTGTCTCCTCAGACTCGACAATATCCGCGGATTGATTAAGGAATCCATTCCTGAACAGGGCAAGATCCGGATCGCTATTGATCGGGCCCACGACCCTGATCGTGTGTGAACCCGCTGCGTCCACGGTAAAGCGAAGAAATCTGCGATTGGAAAGCCGATTGAACTGGCCAAAACTGCTTATGCTGCAGACCTCCACGGCCGGGCCGTTCACGGTTAGATCGCTGTAAATGGGCAACACATCCTGATTGTTACCGGCGTTGTTTGTCTCGGCGCTACCCCATATGTCCATGCCATTGCCGACGATGTCCTGACCTTCGAGCAGTGCGTCAATGTTTGGCTCATCCGCCGGTCGACTCGCCTTCAGGTCCGTCAGCAACGAGTAAATGCTGGTCAAAGCATTCGAGTTGGCGTGCCAGCCCACCATGCCCTCGAAAATCGGCCCGAAGCCGAGTGCCGTCGCATCCACGCCATCCGCCTGGTTGTCGAAAACATCGTACAGGACGCTGTGGACAGAGCTCTCGTTGAACCAACCCTCATTAGTGATTGCATTGCTCTCTATATCGACGGCAAACCCCGCTGCCTGCTCGGTCAGCAGCGAGTCCTTGTAGATCGGGTCATCCAGCACCATGGCGGAGAATGCATTGGCCCAGCCCTCCGAAAAAGCCAGACGGGGATCGAGTTCGTCGACAAACGTGTGCGGACCGCCGGTGCTGTCGGTCCTGCCCAGCATGCTCTCGACATAGTGGGCGAATTCGTGGGCGATAACGTGAGGGTCGTATTCGTCGGTGTCCACATCCTGGTCGCCCAGCACGTAGATCTGGCCTTCGGAGAAGAAGTAGGCAGTGGTTACGATGCTGCCGTTGTCCGGATCGAAGGCCTCGCTGCGGCGATTGAACGGGCTCCAGTTCAGGTTCATGGACGGCAGTGAGACTTCCGGATCGGCGCCCACAATCAACTGAACGGCTTCATAGACCGTGTCGATGATCGCGAAGGGAGCCGCCGCCCGCACGTCGCCATAGGTCAGCAACACTTCATCCCACCCGGACCCCGCATTGAGGTCGGCCGTCACGTTGCTGAGCCCGGTGTCGAAGACCGCCCCGGTCAGGGCATACAGTGCATCATTGCTCGTGTTGTCCACGACCTTGAAGTTCCAGCTCGGGCTTCCACCCCGCTCGATCTGTGCCCTGGCCTGGATGTAGACACGTGTCTTGCCCGGAAGGTCGAAACTGTAGCGTCCCTGATCATCTGTCCTGCCCGAGGCCAGGACCGGCCCAAATTCCTGGACAGCCCGCACCACGACTCCGCGAGCAGGTGACTGGAATGTATTCGGGTAGTCGAGACCCGGAGTGTTGCCGGGCTTGTGTGGCACCCGGTCGAAAGTGATCTGGCCGCTGACGGTAACCTCCGGCACGGTCACCGTGATCAGGACCGCATCAGGGCTGCTCGGGTCCATTCCGTCATCGACCACCAGCGTCGCCGTGTAGCTGCCCTCCAGATCCGGAGTGAACGCAGGATTCACCACGGAGGTGTCGGATAAAGTTGCGCTGCTGCCGGCGGGCACGTCGAGACTCCAACTGTAGGTCAACGGTTCGCCGTCGGCGTCCGCGCTCGCACTGCCGTCGAGCGTCACTTCGGTGCCGATTTCTACGGACTGAGGGACCCCGGCATCAGCCACCGGAATCGTATTGGTGACGATGACTGTCGAGTCCGTATCCAGTGCCTGCCCGTCACCGACAGTCAAGGTCGCCGTATAGATTCCGCCCAGGTCTGCTACGAAACTCGGACTCGCGGATGAAGGGTTACTGAGGACGGCCTGACTGCCCGCCGGCTTCGCCAGGCTCCAGGTGAAGCTCAGGGGATCGCCATCCGGATCGCTACTCGCACTGCCATCCAGCGTGACAAGTGTGCCGGCGGTCACGAGTTGGTCGGGTCCGGCAGCCGCGGACGGCGGAGTATTTACCAACACGTTGACCGTATCCGGCGTACTGGAGTCCATCCCGTCATCCACGATCAGGGTGGCCGTGAAGGTGCCGGCCAGGTCCGCCGTAAATGTAGGTGTCGTCGAAGCCGCGTCCGACAGGACAGCCTGGCTGCCCGTGGGTCGTGACAAGGACCAGGAATAGGAGAGCACATCTCCGTCGGGATCCGTACTGGATGTGCCATCCAGTACGACGACTACGCCAGTCACGACGGACTGGTCCGTGCCCGCTGAAGCCACGGGCCGACCATTCTCCGGGGCCGCCGTAGCGGAGACGGAGACCGTGTCAGCGGCGCTGTTATCAACGCCGTCGCTGACCACGAGGCTGGCGGTGTAAACGCCGGCGACGTCGGGGATGAGAGTTGGCGCTGGCACGTCCGTTGCCGAGAGCATGGCAACACTGCCTGCCGGCCGTGACAGGGTCCAGGCATAGGTGAGGGGGTCACCGTCAGGGTCGCTGCTGCCGCGGCCGTCGAGTTGGGCAGACTGTCCGGTCTCGACCGCGAGGTCAGCCCCGGCGTCGGCGATCGGGCGACCATTGGTCGGTGGCATCGCGATCGTGATCGTTGCGCTGTCCGGAGCACTGCTGGCCGTTCCGTCGCTGACGACCAGGGTGGCGACATAGGTACCGCCCAGGTCCGCCGTGAATCGCGGCATCGCCGTGTTGGCATCCGCCAGCGTGGCCTGACTGCCCTGGGGGGACGCCAGGCTCCATATGAAGCTCAATGGATCTCCATCGTCATCCCGGCTGCCGCTACCGTCGAGCGTGATCTGGTCACCGGACTGACCGTTCACATCGCCCCCTGCGTCCGCCACCGGTGGGGTGTTGGTCGCCGGCGCCGAGACAATCACATCGACGCCGTCCGGCGCACTGCTGTCCTGCCCGTCGCTGACCACCAGTGTCGCCGTGTAGGTGCCGGTGACGTCGGCCGTGAATTGCGGGGCAGAGAATGTCGGATCGGACAGGGTCGCCTGACTTCCGGCCGGTCGGGACAACGTCCACGAGAAAGTCAGGGGATCACCATCGGCGTCACTACTCGCGATACCATTGAGCGTAACCACCTGGCCGACGTTAACCGTCTGGCTGGATCCGGCGTCGGCTACCGGTGGAGAGTTCGGTGACGGTGGGATCGTCACTGTAACGCTCACCGAATCAGCCGCGCTGGCCGCCTGTCCGTCATCGACGATCAGGGTGGCGACGTAGGTGCCGCCCACGTCGGGCACGAAGGACGGCGTCTCGCTTGCCGGATCGCTCAGGCTGGCGGCACTGCCTGGCGGGACCTGCAGACTCCAGGCGAAGGTCAGAGGATCACCGTCCGGGTCCGAACTGGCTGATCCGTCGAGAGTGACCTGGTCGCCGGTGAAAACGGATTGATCTGAACCGGCTTGAGCCACCGGCGGAAAATTGCTCGGCGGCGTGGTCGCAATCACCGTCACGCTGTCGGGCGCGCTGTCCAGCTGGCCGTCGTTGACGACCAGGGCGGCAACATAATCGCCGTCCAGATCCGTAACAAATGTGGGCGATGACGTATCGGCGCCTGTCAGCTGGGACTGACTCCCCGCGGGCGGGTTTAGCGTCCATGCGAAACTCAGCGGGTCGCCGTCCAGATCAGTACTCGAGGTACCGTCAAGCGTCACGGTCGCCCCGCTCTGTATCGATTGATTCGGGCCGGCATCGGCAACCGGCGCCCCGTTGGATGGCGGCGTGGACGCCGTGACCGAAACGCTGTCTGGTGAACTTGGAAGTTTCCCATCATCGACAACCAGAGTCGCCACGTACGTGCCTGGAAGGTCGGCAGCGAACGTCGGCACGGGTGAGGTGGGATCCGCAAGAGTCGCCGCGCTACCTGTCGGGCTCGACAGGGACCAGGCATAGGTCAGGGAGTCACCGTCCGGATCATTGCTGCCACGGCCGTCAAGGGTGGCGACGGTTCCGGTCAATACCGCCTGGTCGGGGCCGGCAGCGGCGGTCGGCCGGGCGTTCGTGTCAGGATCGGAGACCGTAATCGTTACTGAGTCCGGGGCGCTGTCTGCACTACCGTCATTGACCGTTAGCGTGGCCGTGTAGGTCCCGGCCACGTCAGCGATGAAGCTCGGCATGCTCGCGTCAGGATTCGCCAGGGTGGCGGCGCTGCCTTGCGGCAGGGACAGTGACCACGAATAGGCCAGCGGATCACCATCCGCATCGAGACTGCCGCGGCCATCCAGGTCGATCTGCTGACCGATCTGGCCGCCGCGATCGGGTCCGGCATGAGCAACAGGCGGCTCATTGGCGTCCACGATCCGGGCTGTCACGATGACGGAATCCGGGGCGCTGACGGCTTGTCCGTCATCCACGCGCAGCGTCGCCGTATAGGTACCCGGCAGATCAGCCGTAAAGGACGGCGCCGCCGTATCGGCTCCAGCCAGGGTAGCCGAGCTACCGGCCGGTGCGGCCAGCGTCCAGGCAAAACTGAGGGGATCGCCATCGGCATCGTTGCTGGCGGAACCGTCGAGGCTCACAGCGGAACCGGCGTCGATCGTGACCGCCAACCCGGCATCCGCGACTGGCGGTGTGTTTACGCCGGGTTGAGTGGCCGAGATCGTGACCACGGCAGGCGCACTGTTCACCAGGCCATCGTTAACAACGAGAGTGGCAGCATAGGTGCCAGCCGTGTCCGCCACAAACGTCGGCGCCTCGGCGGTCGAATCACTCAGGACCGCCCCACTCCCCGATGGCGGCGACAGCGACCAGGAATAGCTGAGTGAGTTTCCGTCAGCATCGTTGCTGGCGCGACCGTCCAGTTGTACCAGATCGCCTTCGGCGACCACCAGCGACGACGCGGAAGCCACGGCCGTCGGCAGGGTATTTGGCGATACCGGATCGACCACGACATCGACCGTATCCGGAGCGCTGTTCTCCTGGCCGTCATTCACGACCAGCGTGGCGGTATAGGTGCCCACGACATCCGTGCCAAAAGTCGGCACCGGCACGGTCGCGTTATCCAAGGTGGCAGAGCTGCCCACAGGTGAGGTCAGGCTCCAGGAAAAGCTAAGCCCGTCACCGTCGGCGTCCGAGCTGCCGGAGCCGTCCAGGGTGACGGGGTCGCCGACCGTCGCTGACTGATCCGCGCCGGCATTCGCCGAGGGCGGCGTATTGATGACGACATCATTTGCAGTGACCACCGTGGTATCGGGCACGCTATCAAGCAGAGCGTCACTGACAACCAGCGATGCGACGTAGACTCCCGGGAGATCGGCGACGAATGACGGCATGGATGCCGTGGCATCCGACAGGACAGCCTGGCTCCCGTTCGGTCGGCTGAGCGTCCAGGCATAAGTGATCGCATCACCATCGGGGTCGGTGCTGGAGCGGCCGTCCAGGGTCACGGTCGACCCCGCATCGACGGACTGGTCCGGTCCCGCGATGGCATCCGGTGCGGCATTCGCATTGACGACGACGGTGTCCGCATCCTGCCGGCTGCCATCGCTGACAGACAGCGACACCGCATAGCGGCCGCCGACATCTGGAGTGAACCGCGGTGACGCGGTAGCGGAGCCGGTAAGGGTCGCCTGACTGCCGGCGGGTCGGGTCGAGAACGTCCACGCATAGGACAGGGGATCGCCGTCGGGATCCGTACTCCCGGCGCCATTGAGCGTGACCTGGTCACCGACCTTAGCGGCCTGATCAGCGCCGGCATTGGCCACCGGGGCACGATTCGCAGGCGCTGGTGGCGTCGTCGAGCCGCCTCCCCCGCCGCCGCCACAAGCAGCCCCGGCAACAGCCAGAACCGCGACCAGCAGTCCGCGGGCGGGCAGCAGTCGAAAACGCTCCCGCTTGCTCATGCCTGCATTGGCGCCTCCTGCAACGCCGCCGCCTGCTCCTTGAGCATCAGGACATGTTCTTCCCAGGTTCGCGTCTCGCTGAACCACGGGAACGCCATGGGAAACGCGGGGTCCTCCCATCGACGTGCGATCCACGCGTAATAGTGGATGATCCTCAATGCTCTCAGGGCCTCCACCAGCCATAACTCCCTGTAGTCAAAATCTGCAAAATCCTGATAGCCGTCCAGAAGTTCTGACAGTTGTCGTCGCATTTCATCTTCGTCCCCGGACAAGAGCATCCAGAGGTCCTGCACGGCCGGACCGTTGACGCAGTCATCCAGGTCGACGAAGTGCGGACCGTCGTCCGTCCACAGGATATTCCCCGGATGGCAATCGCCGTGAATGCGTATGGCCCGAACTCCGCCGGCGGCATCGAATCGCGCGTGGACCATTTCGATGACCGATTCGGTGACCGAGTCATAGGCGGATTCGAGGTGCGGCGGAATCCATTCCTGCTCCAGCAGCCAGTCCCTGGACGCCTGACCCAAGCGATCGATATCAAGCGTCGGTCTATGGCGGAACGGGAAGGCGGACCCTACCATGTGAATCCGCCCAAGGAAACGCCCCACAATGGAACGTTCCTCCATTGAGGCCAGTTCCGGCCAGCGTCCTCCGCAAGAGGGATAAAGCGCGTAGCGGTAACCGCCAGACTCCAGGAGAGTGCAGCCGTCCACCTCCAGCGGCGCGACGACCGGGATTTCCCGATCGGCCAGTTCCCGGGCGAACTCGTGCTCCTCGAGGATGGATTCATTCGACCAGCGCCGGGGACGGTAGAACTTCGCCACCAACGGCCGGCCCTCCTCGATACCGATCTGGTAGACCCGGTTCTCGTAACTGTTCAGGGCCAACAATCGGCCGTTGGTGACATACCCGGCTGCTTCGACCGCGTCCAGAACAGCGTCCGGGCTCAGGTGTTCATAGGAAGTGTGCTTCATAACTGTGCATTATCGCAGGCTGGGAACCGCCAGACTCGCGAACGGCAGCACATTTCGCCGAGCGCCGCGCTGGTATCATCGCGACGCGCACAGAAACAAGAATGGAGTCCGCCCCATGCCCAACTCACCCATCCTCGTCACCGGCGGTGCCGGCTACATCGGCAGCCACGTCGTGCGCCAGCTCGGCGAGGCCGGCGAAACCGTCGTCACGCTCGACAATCTGAGCACCGGCTTCCGCGACTCCGTCCTCTTTGGGGAGTTTGTAGAGGGCAACGTAGGCGATCGCTCACTGGTCGGCGGACTCCTGGCCGAGCACGGCATCCGGACGGTCATGCATTTCGCCGCCCACACGATCGTGCCGGAATCGGTCGAGAACCCACTCAAGTACTACGGAAACAACACCTGCTCTACCCGCAACTTGCTGGAATGCTGCCGGGACGCCGGCGTTGAACACTTCGTCTTCTCATCCACCGCCGCCGTATACGGCATCCCCGTGGGCGGCATTGCGGGTGAGGACTCTCCGACAGCACCCATCAATCCATACGGCACGTCGAAGCTGATGAGCGAATGGATGCTGCGCGACTTGTCCAGCGCCTCGAGCCTGCGTCACGTAGCGCTTCGCTATTTCAATGTCGCCGGCTCAGATCCGGGTTGCCGCATCGGCCAGTCAACCAAAAAAGCAACGCTTCTCGTCAAGGTCGCCAGCGAAGCGGCGGTCGGCAAACGTGAAAAAGTCTATGTGTTGGGCACAGACTATGACACCCCGGACGGAACCGGCGTGCGTGACTATATCCACGTAGAGGATCTGGCAAGCGCCCATCTCAAGGCCCTGGACTACCTGCGTGGCGGTGGCGACTCGGTAACGCTCAATTGCGGATACGGGCATGGCTACTCCGTCCGCGAGGTCCTGGATGCGGTGTCAAGGGCGAATGGGGCGCCGCTGAACATCGAGGAGGGGCCACGGCGGGCCGGCGATCCGCCGACGCTGATCGCCCGGGCGGACCTCGTCCGGGAGACATTGGGATGGACGCCCAGCTACGACGACCTGGACACCATCGTCACCCACTCGCTTGGCTGGGAACGCAAGCTGGCCGAACGCGCTGAGTGATCGGGCAAGCTGCCCCCCGACTGCGTTCACCGACCGGGTACGCCTCGAGGCTGCGTGGGTGACCTTGAACGGCTCGATCCGCAGGAGGCTGAATCTGATCATCCGGTTGATCGATCACCCGTCCCGATACCCCGTCTACCCACTTGGTGGGGCCGCAGCAGAAGCACACGTTGGACAGGGCCCCGTCGGCACCTGAAGCGACCCGGAATCGGTTGCGCTCCCGTCAAATCGGCCTACATGAAAACAGCAACTTGTAGGCGGAATCGGAGAAATTTGCGCAACTTTCCACTCCAAGTCCGGCGACGTTTAGCGACCGCTGGGGGCTCGAAGCGCGGCTCAACTAGTCCGATAATTTATGTTAACTAACAACTTTATCTATATGTTTTTTAACATATAACAGAGCTTATTCGTAAAGAACTGGAGTTCTCTCCTTAACCGGACCCGAATCCCTCAGTGACGAAACTGTGAAACAGGGGCTTGCCATATTCATTGACTCCGGCTAGCTTCAATGCCGACTGAAAAAGGCAAACTCGTCGAAAGACGGGGACGCAAAGCCACCGGTCTAAGGGACGAGTCCTACGACAGCGGGGTTGCCAGGCGGAAGGTCGAGCGACATCGTTCGTAGACCCGGGTCATCCGACCCCCTCCATCTGACTACCTCGCTACCCGAAGACCCCAGGCTTTTCAGTCAGGGATGGCCCGCTGCGTTTCGGCGTAACGGGTCGGGGTAAACGACAGACCAGCTGAAAAAGGCAAACCCGTCGAAAGGCGGGGACGCAAAGCCACCGATCTAAGGGATTTTCCTAGGACAGCGGGGCTACCACTGGGACAGAAACGGTCCGGCAGGATGCCAGACCGGCCCGTCGGATAAGACGGGTCCACCTCGCAAAGGCATGTGCCTTCGCAGGGTCCTTCATCAGCTGATCTGCCAAGCAAGCGGCAGGTGCTGGAAGGCCTTGTCGCGATGCGAGGTAGACCAGAATGAACTTCGTCCGCAAATGTACGAGTAACGCACGACAACTATTGATTCTCTTTCTCTTCGCCGGGATTACAGCCTGTGGCGGCGGGGGTGGCTCGAGCGCCTCACCTCCGGTTGGATCTTCCCCTCCCCCCCCACCGGCCCCACCGCCGCAGGACCCCGGCGAGGAGATTATTGATAACGAGGTCACCGGTAGCGTGGGAGATGGCCCGGTTGTAAACGCTCAACTCAAGTTCTACAACAGGCACAACACGCTGCTGAAATCCAATACCTCTGACGAAACCGCCGGTTATAACGTCACGATCCGGGAAAAGGGCAAAAACTATCCGGTCCGCTTTTTTGCCTCTCAGGGCACGGACCTGGTGACGTTTTCCGAGCCTGACTTCGAGATGGTATCGGCCATCATGAAGGCCTCTCGCAAGAGCCACGGCAACCTGAATCCACACTCCACGCTGATGATCAAGATCGCCGAACATCTGGGCGACCTGAACGACGTGAACTACGTGAAGTCTCGCGGCACGGTATTGTCCAGTTTGAACTTCGGCCTGGATACGCAGCGGGTCGCGGATCCGGTCGACACGGTCGTAGACGACATCACGGCACCGATTCTCGTGAAGTCGAGCGAGACCATGGGCGAGATGGTCCGCCGCACGCGCGACGCATTGATCAGCACCGGAGTGACTTCCGGTGACGCCGTCATCAAAGCTCTTGCCGCCGACCTGGTGGACGGCGTACTGGACGGCCGCGGCGCAAATGGCACCAACGCGCGGGTCTCCGCGGTGGCCACGCTCACCTCGGCACAGGTACTGACCGAGGCCCTCGTGAATGACCTGCACGTGGGCGGAACCAGCGCCACGAGCCGCATGGACGACGCGATCAAGACGATCCGGCCCAATGCCACCTCTTCGGTCAATACCGAGAACGTGCTGATCCCAGCACAGATGTTAGCCCAGACCACGCTGGCCGTAGACGCTGCATGGACGCTAACCGAGGACCCCGCTCTGGACGACCTGCGTGGCGCCCTGCGATCCGTGCCGTCCGGCACCAAGCCGGCTCAGATCCGTGGCACCCTGCCCGATGCGAAGGCTGCCCTAAGCGATGCGGTGGAAACCGCCACATTCGGCACATCCACCGATCTGGAAAAAGTGAACTCAACGATCCGAAACGGCGAGGCTCCCGGGCCCGCGCCGGATCCGGAAATCGGATTCGCGGTCACCAGCCACCAGGTCTCGGAGGGCAGCCAGCTGCTAGTACTGGTGGAACGAGCGAACACCCTGGAATCTGCCTGGGTGGACTACGAATACGTGGACGGGAGTGCGACCGGAGGCTCTGACTATTCAGCCAGCGCGGGTCGCCTGCAGTTCGCCATCGGCGAGGCGTCCAAGTACATCACCGTTGCGAGCCTGCAGGACTCTGCCTACGAGGGCGACGAGAGTTTCGAACTGCACCTGGTGGCGGTCTCGGGTAACAGCTACCTGAACATGCAGACGATTTCGAC
>Ga0316191_10004434_pt1 | contig 10470 bp, 10 predicted proteins | sample Eddworburr2cm_MG_FD_204928 | JGI IMG/M metagenome (GOLD analysis project Ga0316191, IMG submission 204928) | Coastal sediment microbial communities from Maine, United States - Eddy worm burrow 2 cm | ecosystem: Environmental > Aquatic > Marine > Coastal > Sediment | place: USA: Maine... | reverse complement strand
CCGACTACAGCGAACGGCAATTCGAAGCTCGGCGCGACGTCGATATGGCGATGCTGTATCCCGCGGTACTCACCCTGCTGGCTTTTGCCATTGTCGGCGCACTGATGGTTTATGTGGTGCCGGACATGGTGGGTGTACTGGAAAACATGGGCCAGGAATTGCCGCTGTCCACCCGGTTTCTGATCTCGGCATCGGAAATTACTCGAGACTACTGGTGGCTGATGGCTCTGATTATCGCGGCAGTCGTCACGGGAATCCGCTGGTTACTCAAACAGCCGAACATCCGCTTAAGTTGGGATCACCGCAAGCTGTCGATGCCGCTGGTCAGTCGAATTACCCGGAGCAGCAATGCTGCGCGCTATGCCAACACCCTGAGCATTCTGACCGGCAGTGGAGTACCTCTCGTTGAAGCGATGAACATTGCGGCTGAAGTTGTCACTAATCAATGGCTGAAACGGCGTCTCGCCGACGCCACTCAACGGGTCAGCGAAGGCTCGAGTCTGAGAGTGGCGCTGGAAACGGTGGGTTACTTTCCGCCAATGCTGCTGCATATGGTGGCGAGCGGCGAATCCAGCGGTGCGCTGGACAGTATGCTGGAGAAGGTGGCCATCTATCAGCAGACCGAAGTCGAACGAATTGTCACCACCATGGTGCGGCTGTTCGAACCGCTTATGCTGCTGGTGATGGGAGGGCTTGTGATGTTCATCGTCATGGCTATCCTGCTGCCCATCCTAAACATGAATCAGCTGGTCTGAGCACCAGCACAACAGCAATGAGAAATTTGACGTTGAGAAATAACAAGAACATTGGCCGTAAACGCCAGAGTCGAGGCTTCACTCTGATCGAGATCCTCGTGGTTGTGGTGATCATTGGCATTCTGGGCGCAGTGATTGTCCCGAATCTGCTGGGCCGACCCGATCAGGCCCGCGTCACGGCGGCGAAAAGCGACATCCGCAATCTGTCGAATGCGCTCGACATCTATCGCCTGGATAACTTTGTGTATCCGTCCACGGAGCAGGGAATCGAGGCGCTGGTCAGCCCACCATCAGGCTTTCCAGAGCCGAAGAACTACAATCCCGACGGTTACATAAAAAACCTGCCGACGGACCCTTGGGGTTCACCGTATGTATATGAGCGAACTCAGAGTGGCTTTACGTTGTTCTCTCTAGGGGCTGACGGCACCGAGGGTGGCGAGGGACTCAATGCGGATATTCGCATCGAGGACATCTGATTCGACTCCACTGCGATCCTCCCGGCTGAGTTCGGCGGGCTTCACGCTGCTGGAAATTCTGGTGGTGATTGTGATCGTAGGAATCCTCACTGGTACGGTCATTTTCAGTTTCACCGGCGCTGACGCAGAACAACGTTTGAAAGGTGCAGCTCATAACCTGGCTGCACGTGTTGAGCTGGCACGTCAGCATGCGCTGCAGCGCAATCGGGAGTGGGGCATCTACATCGAGCGCGACAGCTACCGCTTTGCCGAATTCGATCAGGAATCCGGGAAATGGGTTGTCCGAGAGAACCGCCCATTTGCGCAGTCCAGTCTACCCGACGCGGTAGAACTCAGATTGAAAACTGAGGGTGTTGGCGAACTGCCTTTTGCTGATGGCAAAGATCTGCCGCAGATAGTGGTCTTCTCCAGCGGCGAGGTAACCCCTTTTACCATCTATCTTGAACCCGACTGGGATACCTTGCGGTGGCTTGTGAGCAGTGATGGCATCAGCCGGGTTGCCGCCGAGCGGGAGGGCGATTCGGCATGAGGTCTGTAGTTGTGCAGCGGGGTCGTTCGACCGGGTTCACGCTGGTGGAGGTGCTGATTGCACTGGTGGTGTTTGCGATTCTTGGTTTTACAGTTTCTGCGCGCATTGGCGACGTGGTCAACCAGACTTACAGCATTGAACGACGCACGGTCGCACACTGGGTAGCCAGTAACTATCTCAACAGACTCAATATCGTGGCACGCGCAACACTCGAACCGATCGATACCGGAAGAGACCGGGAGCGGATCACGATGGCTGGGCGGGACTGGCTGCTTGAAGTAGAAATCAGCGACACCAGTCAGCCGACGTTCAAACGGGTCGAAATTGACGTATATGAACTGGAAGGCGGTGAGGAAATTGGTCCGTTGGACAATATCACTGGATTCCTGGGGCAGTACTGAAGTGCGCGTCACTCGCCAGCACGCCAGCCTGCCACGACGGACAAGTGCGCAACGTGGTTTCACACTGCTTGAAGTGCTCGTGGTGCTTTCGGTGTTTGCCATCCTTGGCGTCATCGCCAGCCAGATTGTTAATCGCGTTCTGGACAATCAGCGCACGCTGGCAGAGCGTGGCGATCGCTTAGCTGAAGTGCAGCGAGCGATGCTGATACTTCAGCGGGACATCATGCAGCTGAACCCCCGTGGCATCAGAGACGAACTTGGCGACCCGCGAGAACCGCTGCTGATCGGCGCGGATGGCATGATCGAGTTCACCCGCGCGGGTTGGCGTAATCCTCTGCAGCAGGCGCGCTCCACGCTGCAGCGTGTCGGCTATGTCGTTCAGGAAGAAACTCTGTACCGGGCTTACTGGCCGGTGCTGGACCGGCCTCCTGATGCTGAGCCAGTGCTGCAGGAACTGCTCAAAGATGTGACCCAGATTGAGTTTTTTGCGATGGACGTCAGCGGTAATGAACACAGTTTCTGGCCGTTGCTGGGAGATTCTGCCCAAGACCCGAACGCAGCTCTGGCCGGCGTGATCATGCGGGTGGAAAGTGAGCCATTCGGCGCCGTCGAACGCCTGTGGACGGTGCCGAGTTTATGAGAAATCAGCTGCAACAAGGCGTGGTTCTGTTGTCGGTGTTGCTGATCCTCGCTTTATTGTCGGCACTTGTTTATCAGTTGATGAGTCGGCACAGCCTGGTCATTGCCCAGGCCCGGCAGACCTTTGCAGGTGATCAGGCGCTGAACTATGCAATGGGCGGCGAAGCGTTTGCCCGGCAGCTGCTGTATCAGGACTGGAGTGAAACCGGGCAGGGAGTTGATACTCTTAAGGAAAGCTGGGCCCAACCCCTGGCACCCTTTGAAGTGGACAATGGTTTTCTCGAGGTGCAGATCCGGGACCTGAACAGCTGCTTTAACCTGAACAGCCTGCTGGAAACACCAGGAAATCGACCCGGCGAACAGGGCGGGGAGCCGTCAGCACCCGCGCCCGCACCACCTGCAAACTCAGGCAACCCTAACAGCTCTACCCAGAACAACCTGACCCGATTCAAAACCCTGCTGCGCAATCAGAACATTCCCGAGACCGTGGCCGATGTCTGGCAGGACTGGATCGACTCAGACCAGGAGATCACCGGATTTGGTGCTGAAGATGGCGAGTATCTGCTCTACACCGTGCCCTATCGCAGTGCGAACCAGGCGGCCGGTCACCAGTCCGAACTGGCATTGCTGCGCGACATCGAACCAGAGTACCTGGAGATTCTAAGTCAGGTAACCTGCATCCTTCCGGTCAGCGATCTGAGACTGAACGTCAATACTGCCAATGCTGCTGCCCTGGCGTCTTTGAGCCCGAGCCTGTCGGAGTCACAGATGCTGGCGCTGACTGAGTCTGTTCGTGAGTATGAGTCCGTCGCTGCGGTGACCAGCGAGTACCCTGATCTGGTTCCTGCGGCGAGTGCGTTGTCGGTGACCAGCAGCTACTTCGAGATACTGATTCGCGCCCAGGTTGACGATTCTCTCATTGAGACTGCTTCCGTCTTACACCGGGACGCCGAGAACGGTACCATCCGCCTCATCATGCGTGACTTCGGCAAACAATTCCGTTCTCTGTACAGTGAAGAATCTGTGCCGGTGAACGAATCGTAAAGCGGACAAAAATGCCCACACTCTTTCTCAGACTGCTTTCTCACGCCCGCCAGGATGAAGATGGTCATCATCTGGCGGCTGCCTGGTGCATTGTCGAAGACGATGGCAGCAACCGGGCCAGAGGGGAAACTGACTATAGAGGCTTGTCTGATCTGATCGATCCCTCCGCAGAGTGGCTTGCCGATCCAAATAACATTGTTGCACTGATCCCGACCGAATTTGCGTTGGTACTCGCCTGTGACGTCCCGGGCCGCAGCACCGGCCAGATCAAGCGGGCGCTGCCGTTTGTTGTGGAAGAATTTGTCACCGCTGACATTGAGTCCATGCATCTCGCCTGCGGTCCGATCACCCGTGGAGAGCCAGTGGCGGTCAACGCTATCGAGCGGGTTGTGCTGGAAAACTGGCTCGAATGCCTGCGCTCGCTGAACATAGTGCCGGGCTATCTGATTGCAGAAGCTGAACTGATTCCGGTCAATGATGGCGCGAGCATTCTGCTCGACGGCGAAAACACCATCGTTCGAACCCGCCAGCACGCTGCAGCCGTGGATCGAGACAATCTGCTGTTGGCACTGGCTGGCCTCGAGGTGACACAACTGCACGTCTGCAATGGCCAGCTTAGCGATATGGAACGGGGTCAGCTCGACCCCGAGATTGAAGTCCATCAGGATGATCAAGCCGCAGAGAGCCTGTTCAGCTACCTGATCGAACGCTGGCGAGAGCGCAGTTCGCCGGTGAATATGCTGCAGGGGCTCTACACGCCAAAAAGGCCGCAGACTCGAAGCTATGGTCGCTGGCAGGCGGTTGCGGTACTCGCCGGGGTCTGGCTGGTGGTTGGTATGGTTGGTCTGGTTACCCAGGGTTTCTGGGCCAGCGTTCAGGCAGATGGCCTGGAGGAACGCAGCGCGAACCTGTATCGGGATATCTATCCGGGCGAACAGCGCATCATCAATGTCCGCCGGCAGATGTCGCAGAAACTCGGTCAGCAGGTCGATGGTGGTGGCAGCGGTTTTTCAGGATACCTCGGCTATCTGGCCCAGGGAATCGACCGCAATGCCAGTATTCTCAGTCTTAATTACACCGAATCCAGAAACGAACTGGCCGCCGACCTGCTGCTGCGCAGCTACGACGAACTGGAGCGGATGAAACAGCGTTTGGCTCAACTCGGCATCAATGTCGAAATTACCTCAGCAGAGCAGCAGGACAGCGGCGTGCGTGCCCGTATCCGGCTGAAGGACGTCTGAGCCATGCTCGATAACCTGAAAACTCAGCTGTCTCAGTCTGCCCCTATCCGTTGGTATGAAGGTCGGGAACCTGGTGAAAAGCCGATTATTGTTGCACTTACGGCGCTGGTGGTGATCAGTCTGCTGTGGCTGATGATATGGAAACCGCTGTCGGAGTGGCGGACTTTCTCGGAAAACCGCTATGTGAATGCCCAGTCAGTCTGGGACTGGATGCAGGCCAACGAAGCTGACGCGCGACAGACAGCTCGCAGTGGAGCAGGGGGAGCGACAACACGGTCGCTGTTGCCGGTGATCACGCGTGCGGCCAACAGCCACGGTCTGCGGCTCAATCGATTGCAGCCGGAAGCCGACGGTGCGGTGAGCGTGGTACTCCAAGCACAGTCGTTCAACGCAATGCTTAAGTGGCTTGACGAACTGGAACAGCAGCACAAGGTGAGCGTGCAGCGAGTGTCGTTAGATGCTGAAGGCAAACCCGGTTTGATCAACGCCCAGCTGCGGCTGCAGTAGCGGCAATATCGAAATCGGACCGAATCCGGTCTGAAACGCCAGGGCGAGAACTGGTTGGCATTCGGACGGACCAGTTAGTCAACGTTTTCAACCATTCGTCGTCCTAGACTGCTTTTCAATACGGGACAGGACTAGAGGGCGCGATGGATCAAACAATAGATCCCCGCAACGTAATTACTTCGATGCATCACAAGGTGACAGGCGATCTCCTGCACCTGATGGACGGTCTTTACTCGAATATCGAAGACGGATTGTTCGAGCTGGCGTACCGTCATGAAGGCAATGAACTTCAGCAGCGTCGTAGCTTTGATCTCATGCGGGAAATGCGCTTTCGGCGCTCCAATCTCATTCAGGCTTTCGCCAAACGTATGCAGCGAGGGCTGGAATACTGGTTTGGTGACAAGTTTGAGTACGACACAGAATACGATGTGGAATTTGATGCGCTGGCGCGCGGAATGTCCGAAAAGTGTTCAGCGCACTTCAACATGCTGCTGGGGAATATCATAGAGCGCACAGCATTCGCCACCCAGCGCAAACCTGATGCAGTGAATATCCCGATATCTCCATATCAGGTCTCGTACAACTTCCTGGCATCGTGTCGTGCGCTTGACTTCGATCGGCAATCCATTGAACTGGTGCAGGATCTGTTCGAACGGTTTGTGCTCGACAGACTTGGGCCCGTATACGGTGATTGTAACCAGCGCCTTGAAGACTCGGGGTTCTTCACTCGCCGGGAGCGAGACGTGGCATCAAGCGCCTGAATCATCAAGCTGGATCAACTGCGGATCCGCTGACTGCCCGCCCGAGCGTGCCATAAGAAGGCCTGAAATGCCGCGAGCTTTACAGCCTCCCGCTGTTTTGCGCGTTCACCCTGTGCGCGACGCGCTTTACCATCAAGCAGGCTGCTATGCATCTTCTGAGTTCGTGGCAGAGCCCTCAGCATGAAAAAATTACTGTTCATCGACTCTGGCGATCAACCGGGCAGGGTGCGAGTCTGCATCGAGCAGGCCGATCACTTCGGGCTGTGCGGCAGCCAGTAGCCGGTGCCAGCGCAGCCGGAATCAACACACGTAGCGGCTGTCATCCCGTCGTCGAGCACACTCGCGACGATAGTTGTCACAAGACATTGCAAACCCTGGACTTTGACTCTGCGCGGCGTTGCATTCGTGGATTTGATCCTGGAGATCGTGATCGCTGAGACTCGCGAGCTTACCTTCGCAACCACAGGCACCGATCGACAGGGTGAGCGGGGTTGCACATCGAGCGAATGAGTTAGCAGCCATTCGGACACAGCCTGGCAATCGACTAAGGTTCCTAGAACCTCAGACCAGATTCGTCGTCTGTCGAGTCAGCCGCAGACGTTAGAGAGGTTCAGATTTATCGCTTTTTGGCTCGTCGCTTCTGGCTGACATGCTGGAGTTAACATCATCCAGCTTGCGATTGAGATCACTGCCGACCTTGTGCATCCACGGGTTTGATTTAGCCTCGGCGAATACCTTGTCTTTGATAGGCGCGATCAGGTCATCGGAGGTGCCGGAGTGTTTCCGATGGCCGAACAGATTAATCCAGATTTCGCTTCGGCGCCCCAGCCGGAGCACCTGACGGAAATAGCGGTCGGGTTGATCGCCACCGGCAAGCAGGCCGATGAGCGCTGAGATCAATGAGATCGGACTCAACAAGACATCGCGCAGACCGTCAGCAACCAGTTTGAACTGGAATAGAAGGACGTCCCAGAGAAGCTGTAGACGAGAATTCTCGAGGGGAGAGGGCGCTTCGACGTCGTCTGTTGCAGTTGGCTCTTTCATGTTCGCAGTCTACTCTCAAGCGGTTCGTCAGGCCCGTTGCAAAAGGTCGTCGATACCGAAAGGTCAAGATTTAACGGGCACCTTTACCAATCAGAACCACCTCTACAGTTTGCAGGAGGATAATCATATCCAGAAGCAAACTGTGGTTTTTGAGATAGTAGAGATCGTATTGCAGCTTTTCCTTGGCGTCGTCAACAGACGCCCCGTACGGATAACACAGCTGCGCCCAACCCGTAATCCCTGGTTTGACTCGGTGACGCTGGTTATAGAAAGGAATCTTTTCCCTAAGCTCCTCAACGAAGACTGGTCTTTCTGGTCGGGGTCCAACGAAACTCATGTCACCGCGAAGTACAGTAAACAACTGTGGTAGCTCATCAAAATGGCTTTTTCGGATGAGCGCACCAATACGGGTGATTCGAGGATCATTTTGCTGCGTCCACACAGGAGTCTGGTCCTTCACCGGCCGCATGCTGCGAAATTTCACAACATTAAAAATTTTACCGTCTAGACCAACGCGCTGTTGTCGATAGAGGACGGGCAAATGAGGAGTCTCAAGTTTGACCAATCCCGAGATCAAGATCATAACTGGCCAGGTAAACAGCAGAAGCACCGAGCTGGCCACTAGATCAAATAGCCGTTTTGTGATTGCCCGGCTTGGCGTCATTACGAAGCCTTCGGAAAAGACCACCCAGGAAGGACGCAGCAGATCCACGTCGACCTTGGACGCTTCGCGTTCTATGAATTGCTGGATCTCGCAGACGTTGACCCCGTACAACCGACACTCGATCAGCTGGTCTAACGGCAAACCGCCAGCAGCATCAAGGTTTCGTCGCCGTTCATCCATAGCGACCACAACTTCATCGACTTGGTACTCACGGCAGTAGCCGGGGATATCGAGATCAGAATGAATTACAGTCGCGCCGTAGGGTGAGACCTGATCACTTTCTGTTGAACTGGCTAGAGCCATGAAGCCCAGCAAATGAAATGCGCGCTGGTCATATCTACGTCGCATTCGCGACGCCAGTTTCTTCGCTCGGTGACCGGTGCCAAGCACCAGTACGCGAATTTTGAACAAGTCTTCATTTGCGATCGAAAAAAAGATCCACCGAAAAATCGTCAGTAGAATGAAGACCTCGACGGCAGAAAAGAAAAGAACGCCTCGACCCATCTCCAGTACGGGGATGAGGTAGAAGAGAATTGCGTTGCCGGCGATTGCGAGAAGAAAGATGGCCACCGCAGTTCGTAGTGCCATCCCCAGCATGCCTTCCCGCACGCGGGACTCGTACACGCCCATAGCAGTCATGGCAGCAAAAGCCACCAGACCAAACGTCAGTGCACTTGGCAGAAACGCTAGAAAATCGGGGAAAGTCTGATAACGAGTCAGAAAGCCGAAATATGCGGCAACAGCAGCAATAATGCCTTCCGTAACAGACATCCATACCACCGGAGCATGAACATAGTGCCTTAAGATGCGGATGTACGGCACGTAATTCCCTGGGTTCTCGCGAAACTGGAGATCATTGTACTAACTCACGCTAAGTGACTGTATTATTTTGTTATTTTGGTGAGGGTGCGCCCGCAAGCTCACCTTGAGCAAACTCGTGATGTATATCGGCGTCAGGGAGAGAAAAGTCGGAAAACGATCGCTGGACTTGCGTGTCGTTTACTTTCCAATACAAAAAGGCAATTGGAAAAGAGGACAATCAGGATCCTAAAACCACTAGAAAATTGCCAACGTGTTTACTAAAGCAAACAACTTCAGACACCTGACCTTGGTTCTAGACAACTTGGCCGGCGTATTCGGTTGGTTGTTCATGATCCACGTCGTCACGTACTTCAAGGATCTCAGTACGAATTCATTTTACCAGCATGCCAGCCTGTTGGCCGTCATCATCCCTGTGCAGGCACTGGCCGTGTATGCCAACTATTCGGCATCTCTGCAGCTGACAAAACAGTTCAGCTATCTCGTTAAGGCATTTGGGTCGGTACTACTGGCAATCTTTGCGCTTGTGTTCGCAGCGAACCTGGAATTCGTCAGCCGCTGGGTGGTCTTTGGCTACGGCTTCGGCATGATATTTGGTCTACTTACAGTGAAGTCTTTTCTTCTCTATTGGTATTTTCACGGGCGCAAAGAACACTCGGAGAACTTCACCAAAATTTTGATGATTGGTGCCGGACCCAGAGCCCAGGAAGCAGCCAAGGCTTTGCGCACGGACGGTGTCTGGGGTACTGAGGTTATTGGTTTTGTTGATCCCGATCCGGAATATGCGCGCACTTATCAGCAAAAACTGGCCAATGCGGCCGGACAAACCAATGGTTCGTCAGAGAATGGGGCTGCGCTGGCTAGTGTACCGATCTATGCAATGTCTGACATTGGAACGGTTCTTTCTCAAAACGTGGTCGACGAAGTAATGATAGCGCTGCCACGCAAGATGCTCAGTGAAGTGGAGGGCGTCGTTGCAACCTGCGAGGAAGAGGGTATACGCACGAGACTAGTTGCGAACATCTTCAACATCACCGCCGCTCGGACAAATCTGTCGATGCTTGGGCCGGTGCCGGTTCTTGACTTTCAACTTGTTGCACACAATGAGAGCATGCTGCTCGTGAAGCGAATATTCGATATTGTGGCAACGATTTTCGCACTGCCCATCCTGTTGCCACTTTTCTGTCTTATCAGCGTTGCAATCAAACTGGATTCGCAGGGGCCGGTTTTCTTTAATCAGGCGCGGGTAGGACTCAACAAGCGACGATTCAAGATGTACAAGTTTCGGAGCATGTTTGCCGATGCCGAGCAGCGTATGGCTGAAGTCGAACATTTGAACGAAGCTGAAGGGCCGATATTCAAGATCAAGGACGATCCGAGAGTCACGCGAGTTGGCCGTTTCATTCGCAAAACCAGTCTGGATGAACTACCGCAGCTGCTGAATGTGTTAACTGGCGATATGAGCCTTGTCGGGCCCAGGCCGATGTCAATCAGAGACGTTGGTTTGTTTGATCAGAGCGTTCAACGTCGACGTTTCAGTGTTCGTCCAGGATGCACGTGCCTTTGGCAGATCTCGGGTCGCAGCAATTT
>Ga0316191_10004433_pt1 | contig 10471 bp, 7 predicted proteins | sample Eddworburr2cm_MG_FD_204928 | JGI IMG/M metagenome (GOLD analysis project Ga0316191, IMG submission 204928) | Coastal sediment microbial communities from Maine, United States - Eddy worm burrow 2 cm | ecosystem: Environmental > Aquatic > Marine > Coastal > Sediment | place: USA: Maine | collected... | reverse complement strand
ATGGTATAAAAGCTATGGATAACACTTTGCTTAGGGCAGACAAAACAAGTTCTCTGGCGATTCCGCCAATTGATGCGGCGGCACCATTGACCTACGAAACAGCCTCATTCGGTTTGGGGTGATTCTGGGGATTTGAGTCCCAGTTCGGGATCATTGATGGAGTCTTGAGAACGCGTGTCGGATATGCCGGTGGTCAGATGGCCGAACCGACCTACCACAATATTGGAGATCATACGGAAACTGTGCAAATTGACTATGATCCCAACCTCATAAGCTACGATCAGCTTTTAGACGTTTTCTGGAACAGCCATAAGCCGACCAGGAGATCCATGCCGGGGCAATATATGAAGGCGGTATTTTACCACAGCGAGCAGCAGCGCGAGCAAGCAATAGCCTCGAAAGTTGCGCTCGAGGATAAAATCGGCAGTATTGTACGAACCGAAATAGTGCCGATTAGATCTTTTACCATGGCTGAAGATTACCACCAGAAGTTCACCCTTAAAGGGCACAAAGACTTTAAAAATGAAATGATGCGTATTTACCCGCGACACCAGGACCTTGTCGATTCCACCGCTGCAGCAAGACTCAATGGCTACCTGGGTGGTCATGGCAGCCGGGACCAGTTGTTGAAAGAAATCAATAGCCTGGGATTGAGTGCTGAGGCTGAACAAGTGCTGACCGATATGATCCGCAAATAGTCTTCTTGGCACAGTTATGATGTGTAATTTGGGACTGTTTCTCCAAGAGAACTCGTCAACCTCGTCATATCCGGCTAGATTTATCAATCTCCCGATGGGGAATATAGATGATGAATCTCATGTAATTCAAAGCATTATGAACCTTTTGCAGGCGCCCTGGCAAATACCAAGGATGTGAGCAAGTCTTGTCTAATTCTGGTTCCTTATTATCCTTCGTTCAACCGAATAATGATATGGTATTGTGTTTCTGGCAAATCTTTGATTCGGTTAAAATAACGGTGCCTGCCAGTTTTTATCTAGAGTGATTTTAAATGCTTGCTGGATTTGATATCGGCATTTACAGCTGCAGGACCCTCACCCTGATGTGTGATATCACTCTTGCTTTTCCTGTTTTCATATTTATTTTTTTATCCCGTTGGTTAACATTCAAACCCCGCTATTTCGCTTACCGGTCTTCGAGAAAATTGTCCAAAACAGCGCCGCTGCGGAGTCCCTGGGGTTGGATTTACATGTCACATGCAGCGCCAGTCAGCGAGATATTGCCTTATCGCATTGTTTGTGGGACTTTTAAGTCTGCATCCCCCTGCGCACGCCAATTCTGAGAACGCCCCTCTCGAACAGGCTCAAAAAGCCCTTCAGCAAGGACACTATAAAGATGCCCTTGGCCTTTATGAGCTCGTGTCAGGTCCGGATCGGCTTGCCGCAATTGTTGGTGCGAATCGCATCCGGATTGTGACCGGTAACTATTCCGAGGCCGAGGAATATTTGCGGAAGTCACTGACAACATTCGGAAAAAATGAAACGATAAGCTCCCTATTAGCTGAATTACTCACCCTGACTGGTCGTTCACGAGACGCCCTTCAGATTTTACAACCTTTAATTACTGAGCAGATTGCCAGCGTCCGAAGCTTGGTTCAGTTTGGCAAAATTCTCACCTTGCATGGGCGACGGTCTGAAGCCGAGGCTCATTACCTGCAGGCAATCTCCTATTATGATCGAGGCCTTGTTTTTGAAGCTGAAGATATAGCCTGGGTGGGGGTGGCCTGCCGTGAACTGGAGCGCTTTCACGATGCCAACAACCTGTTTCGAGAGGCCGTGCGTGTCGATCCCGAGAATCTTGAGATCCACCAGCTTTGGGGAGATCTTTTTCGTGAAAAATACAATATCGCCGAAGCACAGCGCTCCTATGGGGACGTTCTCAAACAAAACGAAAACTATGTTCCCGCGCTTGTGGGAATGGCGATAATTGAGGGGGGCCAAGCAGCTCACTCATTTCTGGACAGCGCTCTCAAAATTAACCCACTCTCCGTATCAGCTCTGGTGGCCCGTGCAGCATTACTAAGCGAGGATGAACGCTATGCTGAGGCAGTCCATTGCCTCGAGCAGGCACTGCACATCAATTCCGAATCCATTGATGCCATGGCCATACTGGCGGCCATTGCCTTCTTGAAAGATGACGATGACACACTTCAAAGACTCGAAAAGCAGATAGCGGAATTGAGCCCCGGCAATGGGGAATTTTATGCCCGCATTGCTGAAATTTGCGGCCGCAGCTATCGCTTCGACAAGGCCGTTGAGATGGCTCGGAAAGCCGTGGCGCTTAATGGTCGACTCTGGAGTGGACACATTTCCTTGGGTATGAACCTGCTGCGGCAAGGAGAGGAAACCGAGGCGCTCTATCACCTTGAAGAGGGCTTTCGGGGGGACCCGTTTAACTTACGGGCGATGAACTTACTGGAAGTGCTTGACGTACTCGACGGTTTTGAAACTCGAACAACTGAACACTTTGTTGTCCGTATGCATCCCTCTGAGGCAAATGTTCTCTGGCCTTATCTGAAAACGCTTCTGGAAGAAAGCTGGACAACGCTCACCGCCAAATACGATTTTATCCCCCAAGGACCAATTCTAATTGAATTATTCTCCGATTACGAAGACTTTGCCGTGCGAACTTCGGGACTGCCGAATATAGGCCATATCCTCGGGGTCTGTTTTGGCAGTGTAATCACCCTTGGTCCTCCAAGGGGACATAAGCCACCTGGCACGATTAACTGGCAGGAGGTCTTTTGGCATGAATTTGCCCATGTCATTACCCTGCAGATGACCCAAAACAATATACCCCGCTGGCTCTCGGAAGGCATTTCTGTTTTTGAAGAAAAAGAAGGTCGACCTGAATGGGGACGGCACCAGGAGATTCAGCTCATAAAGTCAGTTCAGGAAAACAGGATCATCGGGCTCAGTGACCTGAACGAGAGCTTTTCCCGGGCAAAATCCCTGGCGGATCTTGATTTTGCCTACTATCAGTCTTCCCTAATGGTTGAGTTCATTGTGGAGCGCTATGGGTTTGAAATGCTCAAAACGCTTATCCATAGCTTTGCAGGCCCCGTGGACATAGGCGATGCTTTCAGAGCAGTTTTCGCCGTTCCGCTGGAAGAAGTTGAGGGGCAGTTTATTTCCTGGATCAACGAACGGGTAGAGATGCTTGATATCGATGTAGATCAAGATGAGTTTGACATCCATGGTTCTTTTTCTGTTCAAAACGACGGAAAAGGCCCGGTGACCCCGGAGGACCAGAAGAACGGCTTGATTGAAACATTGTACCAGCAGGTTGAGACCAGCCCGCGCAATTTCTTTGCTCATTTACAATTGGGACTGATTTTTTATGCTGACGATAATTTTGTCGGGGCCCTGCATCACTTGACCATAGCCAGTGAGCTGCTCCCATTTTACAGCAGCTCCCCCAATCCTCGGCAGATCCTGGTTACGATATATGAGAAACTTGGGGATGTTCAGGCCATGACCCGTGAACTGGAAGCCCTGTTACATGTTCATCCATATGCCTATAACGCCGGCCTGAAACTAGCCCAGCTGGCACAGTTAGGCAGCGATTATGACCGGGTTGCCTATTACCTGGAAAAGGCCATTGCCTTCAATCCATACGATCAGGATGTCCATCGTTCGTTGGCCGCTGCTGCCATGCAACAATTGGATTATCAAACGGCCATCCGGGAATACGGTGTTTTGTTAGCTTTGGATGACACAGACCCGGCTTTGGCCAATACAAATCTCGCCGAGGCCCTGCTGCTCCATGGCAACAAATTAGAGGCAAAACGTTATGCGCTGGCGGCTCTGGAAATTGCTCCTATGTTTGAGCGGGCCCAGAATATTCTCCTTAATTCAGTGGATCCCTGAGTCGCCGGCAGAGGATGACTTTATCGCGGAAGACGCCAATACTGGGTAAAGATCAGCAGTCTTCAGCTCTCTCCTTATCCGGTCAGGCGTTCCAGCTCACGGATAACAAATATTCGGGATTCGGCAACAGAATCTGAAATCTCGCGCAGCCTCATAGGCTGCATTGTCACGGAGGTATGAAATCAAACGGCAGGTGGCCATGAAGCCTCTTTGGTTGTTCATTTTCATTTTGCTGCTGTGCAGCAAAAGTGCTCTGGCGCAGGATGAATCGATGCTCGCCGGTGTATCAGGCGAACCAGCAGAAAACCGTGCCGGTGAACATGAATTCATCTTTATGAGAGGCAAATATGCGAATTATCAAACGGACGTATCTTCGGGATATCAGGGCTTTCGAAACCGCGCCTGGTGGCAGACTGACTTTGATGGCGCCGATCGCAACTTACTGCGCGCTCTGAGGCGCTATACATCGATCGACACCTCCAGTGATAGCTTTAAGGTTCTGTCGTTGACCGACCCGGAGCTTTTCGAACATCCATTTTTGTACATCAACATGAAGCGGGTACCCCTTTATTCCGGCAACGGCCCCAACTTTTCCGCGCAAGAAGCAGCCGCCCTGAGAGAATACATGCTGCGGGGAGGATTCGTCATGGTGGATGATTTCTGGGGTCCTGAACACTGGCAGGATTTTCTTGTTGAACTTGCTAAAATCTTCCCGGAGCGTCAACCGCGCAAATTGGCTTTGAGCCATCCAATATTTCATTGTTTCTTTGATATCGATGAAATCACGCAGGTGCCTGGTCGGGGAGTTACCTGGAATTTCGGCTGGGGGTTTACCCTTGACAACGCCGACTACCCAACCTCGGTGCATGGTTTGTTTGATGATGATAACCAGTTGATGATGGTAGTCAATTTCAACACAGACCTGGGCGACGGACTGGAGCACACATTCGACCAATTTTACCCGACCCGCTACTGTAACGAAGCTTACAAGCTGGTCATCAACTATATCATTCACGCCATGAGCCATTAATATGAACACAAACATCCTGCTCTGTGCCTTCTTTGCCGGCGTGTTCATGATCGGTGCAGACAGTGCCGCTGAAGTTCCTCTCTCCACCGATCAGAGTCTGGAATTGCATGAAGCAGGTGATGCCTTCACCTTTGTCCGCATAGAATATGATACCACCAGCGGCAATTGGTATGGCGATGAAGAGTGGGGACGATGGCGCACCTGGGCGGTAGACTATCCTGCGGCCGATCGAAATTTTCTGCGGGGGGTGCGCAGGCTGACCAATATCAATGTCAACAGAGAACCAATCGTCATGAGGCTCGATGATGATCGGATTTTTGAGTACCCCTTTCTGTACATGCTTGAAGTTGGCCGGCAGGGAATCCAATTTTCGGAAAAAGAAATGTACAATCTTCGTGAATACCTTTTACGGGGAGGCTTTCTTTTTATCGACGATTTCTGGGGAACCTGGCAATGGGCTAATTTTTATGAAACCTTTGCCCAAGTTTTTCCGGATAAATCTGTCGTGGAACTTACCAAGGATCATCAGATATTCCACTCTTTCTATGACATTGATGGTCCGCAGATGATCCCCAGAGTCAATAACGTCGATAATTATCCTGAACAGGATGTTGATATCGCCATCAATCGTGCGGTCCTCGATGATGACGGGCGGGTAATGGTTCTGATGAATTGGAACTCAGATATTGGTGACGGCTGGGAACACACGTATCATCCTGTCTATCCTACCCAATATGCCAATATGGCTTATCGGCTGGGAATAAACTACTTAATGTACGCGCTGACCCACTAGGTGGGTAAACAGGCCAGGACCCGTAATTCGTGCCAGGCCTCTATAACCCTACTCGACCCGCCGCAAGAGATGACAATGGAGGTTATACCAATGCCTGAAACGAAGGTAAAACAAATGAAGCCCCTCGTCGATACCGAAGATGAAATTGCCCTGGTGGAGCGGATGAAAGCCGGCCGGGAAAAAATAGCCAAAGAACTCAGAAAAGTGATTGTCGGACAGGATGAGGTAATTCAGGAAGTTTTGATCGCACTTTTTGCCGGGGGACATTCTTTGATAACCGGTGTTCCCGGATTGGCCAAGACCCTCCTCATCAAAACTATTGCCGACATCACCCAGCTCAGCTTCGGGCGAATTCAATTTACCCCCGACCTGATGCCAGCGGATGTCATTGGCACCGAAGTCGTGGAGGAAGACCCGCTTACGGGGCGGCGGCTTTTGAGGTTCGTCAAAGGCCCTATTTTTGCAAATATTCTGCTAGCCGACGAAATTAATCGCACGCCTCCCAAAACCCAATCTGCCCTACTCGAAGCAATGGAGGAGCAACAGGTGACTGCTGGTGGGGTCACCTACAAAATGGACAAGCCTTTTTTCGTACTTGCCACTCAAAACCCAATTGAACTGGAAGGGACCTACCCGCTTCCGGAAGCCCAGCTGGACCGTTTCATGTTCAAGATAATGATTGATTACTTGCCGGAAGATGAGGAAATCGCGGTGGTCGACAATACCACGGGCTTGGCTTCAACGATCGTAGAGCCACTCCTGGCCAGCCAGGATATCCTTGATTTCCAGCATATTGTCAGACAAGTTCCGGCTGCTGAAGAGGTTACCCGTTTTGCCGTACGCCTTGTGGCTGCGAGCCGGCCGGGAAATAGTTCTGCTCCTGATTTCGTTCACAAGTGGGTCAGTTGGGGGGCCGGACTGCGGGCCTCGCAATTTCTGGTGCTGGGGGGGAAAGTGCGGGCTCTTCTCAATGGACGTTTTAATGTCTCCTATGAGGATATTCGCGCCTTAGCGCACCCAGTCATGCGGCATCGCATTATCGTTAACTTTCATGCCCAGGCGGAGCGCATTGATACTTCCCAGGTCATCGACAGGCTATTGGAAGCCGTACCGGTGCCGTCTTCCGGTTTATAAGAGGTGGCAAGGTAAATTGACCATGATTCAGGCAGAACACACTATTCTTGATCCGTCAGTATTGGCCAGCATAAAGGACCTCGAGCTTCGTGCCAAGGTAGCCGTGCAGGGCTTTCTGGCCGGTTTACACAAGAGTCCGCACCGAGGCTTCAGTTCGGAATTTTCTGACTACCGGCATTATTATCCAGGCGACGACATGCGCTATGTGGATTGGAAAGTATATGCCCGTTCAGGCAAATTCTATATCAAGCAATTTGAGGATGAAACCAATGTCCGTTGCTATATCCTGATGGACTGCAGCGCTTCCATGGGATACGGGTCCGGCACAGTGACCAAGCTGGAATTTGCCCGCACCCTGGCCTCGGCACTGGCCTATTTTATTAGTGGCCAGCAGGACGCGGTGGGACTGATTACCTTTGATCATAAAATTCAGCAGCACCTGCCTTCCCGTTATCGTCAGGGACACCTTATGCGTATTCTCAGGGCCCTGGTGGAGACGGTCATCGGCGATGCAACTGATATCCTCCAGCCCATAGAAAACCTGGCCCATTCGCTTAATCGCAAGGGGCTGGTCATCTTGATAAGTGATCTGCTCGACGAAAACGAAAACACCATGAAAGGTTTGCAGCTGCTGCGTGCAAAGGGTAATGACGTTATCGTCTTTCATGTTCTGGACGATGCCGAATTGACCTTTCCCTTTCAGCGCATTGCAGATTTTGAAGACAGCGAGACACATGAGATTCAAAAAGCCGTGCCGCAGCGTGTCCGTGAAACCTATTTGCAGGAAGTTGAGCGCTTTTGTGACTATTACAAAGAAAAGTGTCGGTCCGGCGGCATTGATTATTGCCTTCTGAACACCTCCGAACCTCTCAATAGTGCTTTGGCTTCATACCTTTCAAAGCGTGCCAGAAGCTTTTAGGAATTCGCCGATGTCATTTTTGTCACCATGGTATTTGCTGGGTCTGCTGGGAATAGGCATCCCTCTGGCAATCCACCTGATTCGACGGCAACAAGCTGAACGTGTTGTGCTGCCAACCGTGCGTTTCCTCAAACGGGCACCAAAGAAACTGGTTTATTTTCAGAGACTTCAACAGTTGCTGCTGCTGGCCTTGAGGATTGTCATCCTAGGCCTGCTGGCCTTAGCTTTTGCACGGCCTATCTTCACCGGCGCTTTTTCACAGTTGGTGGGTGCCATACCGCAATCATTGGTTATTCTGCTGGATACATCCATGAGCATGCAGTATGCAGATCGATTCGATCGGGGCAAAGCGGCGGTCATCAGCGAGTTAGAGTCGCTGCAGCAAGGGGATGAGGCGGCAATCGTCACCTTCGCGGACAGTCCGGAAACGGTGCAGCTGCTGACGACTGATCTCACGGCTTTAAAAAACTTCACGGTAAACGTTCCAGCGCCCGGCTATCGCTCCACTCATTTCTTGTCGGCGCTGCATCTGGCAGATCAGATTCTGCAATCAGCACATTATCAGGAAAAAACCATAGTACTGGTTTCTGATTTTCAGCGCAGCGCAGCACCGGCCCAAGATTCTGCTTGGAAATTAAGGCCGGACATTCGGCTTAAGACCATCAAGATCGGAGATGCAAGTACGGAAAATCTGTCGATAACGGAAGTCAGCACGATGGAATTGTCTGCTCAGGGCCAGGAGACGCACCGTATTGTCGGCCGGATCAAAAATTTTGGCAGTAAAGCCATACCCGGGGTCCAGGTATTTCTTACCATCGATGGCTCGGAGGCGGCAACCAGGGTAGTAGATCTGGGGGATAGATCGGAGGTTGTCGTTGAATTTCCCATAGTGCTCAATCAGGTTGGGGTGCATCGCTGCACTATGCGTGTTGCCGGCGACCGTTTTGAAGCTGACAACACCTATTATTTTACCATCCGCGTTGAGCCCCCCATGAGGGTCCTGTGCATTTCTGGGAGATCCGGTACCAGCCAGGTAGACGAAGCTTACTGGTTTCTTTCAGCTCTTGCCCAGCAGGTCACGGTGCCTTTCCAGGTTGACGTCATTGATCCCCGAGAATTGGTGCCTGAGGCCCTGCCGTCTTATTCAGCTGTTGTCTTGATGCAGGCGGAAAGGCTGGCTGAAGAACAAATGAATGCTCTGCAAGCTTATGTAAAGGGCGGCGGCGGCCTTTTGCTGGCGCCAGACGACCGGACTGACCTGGCATCGTTCAACCGAGATTATGCGGAATTGACTCCGGCTCTGTTGCAGCGCAAGCATATCTTCAGCGAGAGTGAGGCGCTGTCCATTGCCCAGGCTCAAAGTTACCATTCCATTATTCGATCACTGCAGGGCGGCGGGCCAATGAATTTCAGTGCAGCACGATTTCATGGATACTGGAACGTTGCGCCTGTCGCTGGCAGCGAAGTGGTCCTGAGATTCGAAAACGGTGATGCGGCCCTGGTTGCAGGCACTGCGGGAACTGGGCGTGTACTTTTCTTTGCGTCCTCCCTTGACCCTGAGTGGAACAATTTTCCTCGACAGGTAATGTACCTGCCTCTGCTGCATGAAGCCATGCGCTATCTGGCCGGCAGCCAGATGCAAAAGACCGTTTACCAGGTCGGAGAGTTCGTTCACTTCCCTGTTGCACCGGGAGGTGCAGGGCGGATTATATCGCCGCAGGGCGAGGACACCCTCCTGCGCCACACGCCGGCGGGTCCTGCATTCTATCAGTCAACCGATCAACCGGGTTTCTATGAGGTGCGATCGGGAAAATGGTCGACCAGTTTTGCTGTCAATGCAGCTGCTCAAGAGTCTGACCTTACCACCATTGCGGTGGATGATATTGAGGCAAGGATGACCTCTTCTGAAATACAGCAGGTTGCATCTGCTGCAGAGCACATCTCACCGTTGAAGGTCCAGCTGGAAAAATCTCAGCAGTCATGGTGGTGGATTCTGCTCGTGGTTCTTGTGCTGGGCATTGTTGAAGTATTTTTAGCAAACCGCACCTACCGCTGATCCATTTATTCAGTGGTTACCGATTGGTGAGGAAATAAACAACTTTTTGAGATCAAAATGAATCCGCCAACAACCATAGAGGAACTGCACGAGGCCATCAGAAGAGTCCGGCGGCGCCGCAATCTGATCCTGCATGTACAGCATATCAGTTGGAGTCTGGCAATTCTGGCTGCCTTGTTCATCGTTTTCGTCATTCTGGAAATGACCTTGCATCTTCCGAGCTTTGCCAGCGTGCTTCTCTCTTCTCTTTTAGGGGGTGCGATTGGCCTGTTGTGTTGGCGGTATGCCCGAGCGGTGCGGCGTTTCACCAGTGATGATCGACGTCTGGCACAATATATTGATGAGCGCACACCGAGCCTTGAACAACGCCTTATTACCTCCATGGATTTGTGGGAAAAACAGGGAGCGGATCCGCCTTCCCAGCTGGTGGAATCTCTATGGCATGATACGGTTGCCCATGTTCACAGCCGCAATGTTCAACAGGTGACGAGTTCCCGGCCGGCTTGGTTTGCTGCAGCAATGGCCCTTTGTCTTGTCTGTGTAGTGGCCGGTGCACTCTGGGATTCGACACGATTTTCAGGTGCGGCTCGGCGGCTGGCCTGGCCCTGGTCGATTCCGGCCGCAGTTGTACTGCCTTCTGAAAGCTTCAGGA
>Ga0316191_10004430_pt1 | contig 10474 bp, 10 predicted proteins | sample Eddworburr2cm_MG_FD_204928 | JGI IMG/M metagenome (GOLD analysis project Ga0316191, IMG submission 204928) | Coastal sediment microbial communities from Maine, United States - Eddy worm burrow 2 cm | ecosystem: Environmental > Aquatic > Marine > Coastal > Sediment | place: USA: Maine... | reverse complement strand
ACCGCGGGTTTCGGCGAACCATCTTTCTGGAAGCCGCGCCAGATCACCCAGTTTCCTTTGGTCGGCGTCTTGGCCACGAAGTAGCCCTTCGGCAGCTTCCCCTCGTATCCCTCGGGCACGATCAGGAACTTCCCCCCTTTGCCCTTGTCGGGACCAACGCGACCAAAATCGACGACGTACTTGAACCAAGCATCGTTGACGAAGCCGAGCACGTCTGGTGGGGTCTCGATGACCATCGGCTCATCCCCCATCTCGAGCCAGGTCATCATGTACACGGAACTCGTGTTGGGCGTGAGGAACAACGACTCGCTGTCCATGAGCTGTTCGAAGAGCACCACCGTCGTATTGGCCGGCCCGAGTTCCAGGGTGCCCCGCCGCATCGCGTCAAGCGACGCAATTTGCAAGCTCGACAGGAACGCCTGTGTCGCTCGCTGAAAGTCGAGGTTGTCGTAAACGAGTTCGACGGTCCGCTTGTCAGGAACCCCGTCGAATGAAGTGAGTGTTCCGATCCGGGTCTCGAGCCTATCGGGCGTTGCGAGGCCTTCCGGCACCTCGGTCGTCATCTTCATCTTCGGCGGCGCCGAGCGGGCGAGGGCTGCGGACGTAGCGTCTGGCGAACTGCCCCCCGCCGTAGGCTCGGGGCTCATACTCTGAGACGGCGGCTTCGAAGCACAGGCAACCATCAATACGAGGCTGATCAGTACGAGGACGTTCCAGTGGAGTTTCAGCTGCATGGCGGTCGGCTACCACGGGGACGTCATCCCGGCAACGGTTTGCGTCGCAGTGATGGCGAAGTGACCGATGCCTACACCTCGCGGGAACGGTCGACGCTATGCGACGAGATCGGAAAGCTCGAGGTCGATCTCCAGCCGACCAACCTCGTCGTTTTGCTACGGGCAAAACAAAAAGAAGCCGGAACAACCCCTGTTTCAGGCCAGGTCTTTGCCAGTGATCTTTCCACCCGAGATCAAAGCGAAATGATCGAAGAAAACGCTAGGCGCCGCAACGTTGGCGGCTGCGAAGGGCGCTAGTCTGCCAGGCGCTTCTTGACCCGCCGCCTCAGCGCGCGGAGCAGCTTGGCCTCGAGCCACGGGTTCTTCTTCATCCAGATGCGTGAACGCCAACTAGGGTGCCGTACTCTTTGCTCGAGCTCGACGGCTCAACCGTGATGGAAGATTAGCGAGTTAATGTATTGCGTTAACTAGTGCGAGACGATCCCCTGCTGGATCATCGTCTCGCCCATGGAGACCACCATCTCTTCGAGGGAGTGCGGCTGCCAGTTCAGCACGCGCCGGATCCGATCGTTGGACACGTTACGTACCCGTCCTAGGTCCGAGACGACGGTCTTCACGGTAGGGTCGAACATGGCAACGATGCGCACCATGAAGTTCGGCAGTTTGCGCGTTGGGATCTTCCATCCCTCCGGGCCGAAGCGCTTGGCTAGAATCTCGGCGACTTGGTCGATCCAACCGAATTCGATCGCGCAGCAGAAACGCTGACCGGCCGCGCCCGGGGCCGTCATCGCAGCGATGTGCGCGGCCGCGACGTCGCGCACGTCCACCCAAGAGAACCCGACCTTCGCGGTCCCTGGCAACTCCTTCGCCATGAGCTTGCGCACGATCTCCCCGGAAGTGCTGTAGTGACGATTGAGGACCGGCCCGAGGACCGCGCCGGGGTTGATGACGCAAAGCTCCATCGGCGCCTCGCCGCCGAGACTCGCGACGAAGTCCCAAGCCGCTCGCTCGGCGAGGGTCTTGCTCTTCGGGTATGGGGGGCATCGTTCGATGATCGACCAGTCATCCTCCGAGTAGACGCGGGAGTTGTCGTCCGGATGCCCACCCGAGACGGCCGCCAGGGACGACGTGAGGACGACGCGTTGCACGCCTGCGTTTGCCGCAGCCTTCAGCACCCGAAGCGTGCCCTCCATCGCCGGCTTGATGAGCTCGTCCTCGTGCGCAGGAACCTGGTTGGGGAACGGCGATGCGACGTGCAAGACGTACGTACAACCGCGGGCGGCGTCCGCCCATCCCTCGTCGCGGGTCAGATCCGCTTCGACGATCTCGAGGCGGTCGCCCACGTCGACGCTCCGTTCCATCGCCTCACGCACCTCCTCCGCCCGGGTCTCGCCGCGAACAGTGCCGCGCACGCGATAGTCCTGCTGGAGGAGCTTCAAGACGCAGTGGAGTCCAATGAAGCCCGAAGCACCGGTGACGAGCACGGTCGTGTTGGCATGATCTCGAGACATCGAGTCCTCCGTTCAGAACGTCGATCCTGGAACGGACTGAGCGAGGCGCAAGGGGCAAGGGACACCGACGACTTGCCGGCGACGGCATCGAGGCCCCGTCATCGTGAATGCGTTCGTGCGGGAGCCGCGGTATCCTCGGCGGCACGATGCCCAAATCCACAAGAACCTATTGGAACCCCCTTTCGGCCGAACACCGTGGCGAGTGGCAGGCCGTAGAGGGAATGGAAGGAATCGCCGAGGAGCTGACCTTGGCGATCGACGAGGAGACAGGGGACTACACGCGGCTCACGCGTTTCTTACCGGGAGCAGACACGACATCTTTCGGCAGCAAGTCGCACGACTATCCGGAGGAGATCATCATGCTCGAAGGGCGTCTCTACGACGCCGCGTTCGATCGTTGGCTCACGACAGGAGACTACGCGAGTCGGCCACCCGGAGAAGTGCACGGGCCCTTTCGCACCGACGAAGGCTGCCTCGTGCTGGAGATGTCGTTTCCGAGTCAGGCCATGGCTTCCTTCGATACCCTTTGATTCCAAGTGCAGAAAGCGGCTGGTTCAGTCACAGGGACTCGCCGAGCCCGAGACGGTCTTCATCGCATCTTCATCTCCCGCTCATGCTGGGGCGTTCGCGGAGCTGTAGCTTCGATGCATGAAGTACGACAATCCGATTCGAGGTCGATTGAACGCATGGTTCTTTCGATTGTTTGATGGCTATATCGACGGGCTGCTCGGCGACAGGAAACGCTCGCTGTTCGCCGAGCACCCTGCGGAAATCGTCGAGTTAGGCCCCGGCGTCGGCGCCAACTTCCGTTACCTCTCATCGGGGACGCGAGTCATCGCCGTGGAGCCGAACCCCCAAATGCACGGGGCACTTCGCGCCACAGCCGCCAAACACGAGGTCTCGGTCGAGCTCGTGGAGCGAAGCGCGGACGACACGGGCCTCCCCGACAACAGCGTCGATTGGGTGCTGAGTACGCTCGTGCTCTGCACCGTGCCCGACCCTGCGGCGACCCTTTCGGAGATTCGACGCATCCTGCGACCCGGCGGTCGATTTGTGTTCCTTGAACACGTCGCCGCATCCCCAGGGTCGTGGCTGCGGCGCATCCAAGAGCTCGTTCGGCGTCCGTGGCAATGGTTCTTCGAGGGCTGCCACACGCACCGCGACACGCTTTCGGAGATTCGCCGAGCCGGGTTCTGCAACCTCCGCGTCGAACGCGAGACCCTCAAGAGTCCGTTCGTTCCCGTCAATGACCAGATCTCCGGCATTGCCGTCGCCTGATTGGAGCGAGGGGCTGCCTAGCTCTGGCGCTTCCATGCTTCAAATCGATAGCCGTGACCGATCACCGTTTCGATGGAAGGCGCATAATCGCCCAACTTCTTGCGCACCGTGCGTACCACCGCATCGACGACGTTGCTGCCTGCGGTGTTCTGCTCCCACACTCGATCGATGAGTGTGTCTCGGGTCACGACCTGCCCAGAATGACTGATGAAGTGCCGAAGCACCCCGAGCTCGAGTGGGGTTAGGGCGATCCGCTCCCCGTCGCGCACGAGCTCTCGATTGGCTTCATCCACACGACAACCAGCCGCCACCACCGTCGGGGTTCGGCCGCGAAGCACGTCGGCGATTGGGCGGGCGGCGTCGCTTCCGTTCCACATCGGATGGTTGCGTCCTTCCAAGACGACGAGCTCTGCGCCGGATATCCCCGCGGCAAGCGAGCGCCCGTTGCCGAACGGGATCGCTCGGTCCTCACGCCGATGGAAAACGTGGGTCTTGGCATGAACATCCTGGAGCAGGCCCGAAACATCCATCTCATAGGTGAGGCGTAGGAACCGCTCGGCCGCCGTAGCATCGGCCACCTCACGCTGCAGAGCGCTGAAGGCATCTCGCTCTTGCGCGGTCGAGTCGGGAATGAAGACGTCTGCCAGCGCACGCGACCCCGCGCCCCAGTGGGCGTGCACGAGCCCACACATGGCATCCCGCAGCTCCGAGGACGCGATGTCCTCGCCGCGCGCGTAGGAGCCAAAGAAGATCAAGCGATCCACGCGGCCCGGGTTCGCCACCGTCCAAGCGATGGCAGGCGGCCCACCGCACGAAACGCCGAGGAGCGAGACCGTAGGCACATCCAACTCGGTGATGACCGAGTCGAGCAGGGCGACTTCGTCCTCGAGTGTCCGGTCCTCGTCGCAGGGGTCGCTCAGCCCGACGCCCGGACGATCGTAGCGGACGACGGTGGCGACTTCGCCAAGATGCTCGAAGAAGGCCCGGAAGTCTGGCTGATCCCAGTCTTTCTCGAGATGGCTGACCCACCAGGCCGGACATACCAACAGTGGGCCCCGGCCGTGGGCGGCGTAGGCAACCCGCCGACCTTCTCGATCGCGAGTGAAACGGACGACAACGCTGGTTTTCATCGCATTCTCACCTCTGCTTCATGCTGGAAGGCGCAGCGGACACCAGGCTTAGCGCATGTCCGAACAAACACTCTGCTCTCCAGTCCCCGACTCGCGCAAGGCTGCGGCGAACGCCGTAGAAATCGCCGCGGTCGACCGCCATCCACTCTGCGGTCGGGTCTATGAGCCCATCGGCCGAACGCACACCACGATTCTCGCACTGCCGGGGATCGGCGTCCCACAGCGCGTCTTCCGCCATGTCGGCGATTGGTTGGCGGAACGGGGTGTACGCCTCGTAAGCGTCGACTACCGAGGCATCGGTGAGTCCGCGACACAAGAAGGGATCGCAACCGCCTCGCTTTCCAAATGGGCGCTTGCGGACGCAGTTGGGGCATTTCGGTTCATTCGCAAGCGATACTCCACCGTACCCATCCTGCTCGCCCATAGCTTCGGCGGGCAGGCACTTGGGATCGCCGAAGAGCTCCACGAGGCGCGCGCGGCGATCCTGGTTGGCTCCCAACTTGGGCACCCGCATCATTGGGATGGTCTCAGCCGATTGAAGGTCGAGCTCTTGTGGCGGGCCCTCTTGCCGGTCACGACGCGCTTCTTCGATCCGATTCCCAAGTGGGTCGTGGGGGAGGAGCTCCCGGGCGGAGTCGCGCGAGAATGGTTGAGTTGGGGACGCGGCGGCGACTGGCTGATGACCCACATCGATGGGGCGGACGGGCGTTACGCGAGGTTCTCGGCCCCCATTCTCGCCTACGCGATCTCCGATGACGACATCGCGCCGCCGCGGGCGGTGGACGACCTCCTCCAGCGCTTCAGGAGCGCCGACGTCACGCGCGTGGACGTTACCCCCGAGGCTCTCGGGAGGCAAAGCATTGGGCACGTCGGGCTGTTTCGTCCGACGAACACCGTCCGAGTTTGGGAACACTGGCTGCACTTCACAAAGGAAAAGAATCATGACTACTGAAAGCAAAGACCTTGAGTTCGCACGCTTCGTAGACGAGCTATCCAACTCTCTATCGATAAGCGCCTCGTCCTTCGCGCTTCGAGTCTTGGTGTCGATCGCAATGAGTGCCGTGGCCGCGTACGATGCACTCGCGACGCCGGAGCCGGGCTTGGTTGATCGCGCGTCCAGAGGGTTCGCCATGTGAACCTTCGATCGCGCTTGCGTATCACGCATCGAACAGCAGCTGTAGGTAGGTGCGGTAGTGGCGTAGTTGCGCCGAAAAGACACCCGGCCCCTTCAGGCTACGCGACACGACGAAGGCGCCCTCGAAGAGGACGGTTACCATGTCGGCGAGCGCGTCGAGGTCCACGTCGGCACGGGGCGGTGTTCTCTCCGCGGCGGCGCGGAGCTTGTCGCCGACGACCCGGCGCCAGCCGAGCATGGCCTCCGAGATGACGTCGAACGTCTCGTCGTCGAACAGCCCCTTCTCAAAACAGTAGGTTGCGAAGAGGCATCCGGGTTGTGTCGTCTTGTCGAGGTCCTCGGCGACTTCGAGCAGAAGACCGATGAAGACCAGTACTTGCTGCACGGGGTCTGGGCTCAGCCTTTCAGCGCGCTCCATGCTCGAGCGCATCAGTTCCTGGTCGGCGGCGGCGTAGCGTTCGATCAGGGCGCGTGCCAGGTCCTGCTTCGTCTTGAAGTGATAGAAGAACGTTCCCTTGGTCACCCCCGTCTCGGCGATGATCTGGTCGATCGAGGTACCGGCGAAACCTCGCTGGTTGATCAGTTCCTGGGAGGTTCCGAGTAGTTTCTCGCGAGTCGGGGCTCCGGATCTGGGGCTCATCCGGGAACTATACCGCCTGGTCGGTTTCCTGTCACCTCGACAGTCATGAAATTACAGCGCATAGCCTTGACATATCCGGCGATGCCATAGTAGTTTATACCAACTAGTCGGTATAATAACTCAGGAGGAACTCATCATGGTGATCAGCGCGCACCTGAGCCCGGGGACCGGTCGCCGCCTGGCGGCGGGGCTGGTCTCGATCCTCGGCACCGTAGTCTGGACTCACGCTCTCGTCGGGCTCTTTCGTTCAATCATCGGCATCCCGGTGCAAGCGATCGCACCGGCCGCCGTCTGGCTCACGTTCGCAGCGGTGGTCGCCGCGGCCGCCGGCGTCGTCGCCTCTCGCCGGGCTGGAGTTGTTGCCGGGGCGGCGGGGGCTGTAGGCGCAGCCGCGATCGGACTCGCTCATCCGGCCGCGTTCGTCCCGGCGCTGGCCCTCGCTCCGTCCGGGGCGGTCTTCGCGGTGGCCGGCGCGTGGCTTGCGCGACGCTTGCCCGAGGGTCTCGACGCACAGCCCGCGGCCCGCCCGCGGCTGACGATCGCCTGGCTGCTGCTCGCGTTGGTTGCCGTCGTCCAGGTCGGCCGGCTTTCGACCTATATGACGAACACCGAGTCGGACTGGTTCCTGTCCACACGAGAGCCCTTCTACGCCAAGCACGAGTGTCTGAACGCCTACGTCTACGGCGCGGAGCTCGACCGTCGCGGCGAGCCGAATGTCTACGACGCGAGTCACTATCCGGGTGTGAACAGGGACGCCGAGCCCTCGACCGAGCTGGCCGGGATGGCGCCCGAGGATCCGTTCCAGTACGCGCCGCAGTTCCTCTTGTGGCCGCGGGCGGCGATCGCGATCACTCAGGACTACCAGGCGATCCGTCTGGTCTGGTTTGGCATCAACGTCACGCTGTGCATGGCTGCGGTGCTGTTGCTCTCCTTCTGGGTGGGCGGTCGCGTCGGTGCAGTCAGCGCGTTGCTCTCGCCGTTCGTACTGATCGCGTTCCCGACCCTGCACAACTTCCAGTACGGACAGTTCCACTTCGCGACAATCGCGCTCGCCGTACTGGCCATGCTTGCGTTCGCGCGTCGTCACCCCGCAATCGGGGGGACGCTTCTCGCCGTGTCGATCCTCTCCAAGCTGTTTCCGGCGCTGCTGCTCGTCCCGCTCGCATTGCAGCGTCGCTGGCGCGAGTTGAGTTGGACCGCCGCTGCCGGTGCGGTGCTCACTCTCGTCACGCTCGGAGTCGCGGGGATGGCGCCCTTCCTCGCCTTCGCCGACTACCATGTGCCGCGCCTGCTCGACGGGAGCGCATTCGCGTTCGGGGAAGCATGGCCGGAGGTGGCCGAGCTCCTCGTCGCAGGCAATCAGGGCATCCCGGGGATCTTCGACAAGCTGACGGCGATGGGCCTGCCCGTTGCAGCCAGCTTGTCGGCCCGCGCCGGTGAGTTGTACGGGCTGGCGCTCCTGATGGTCGGTGCGTCGATCGGTCTCAGACCCAACGCGGGTCGCACCGAGCGCGCGATCGCCTGGGTGGGCCTGCTCGGACTGGGATCGCTCGCCAGCACGGGCGCGTGGGCGGACTACGTTCCACTCACCTGCGTCTGGTTGCTGACGTTGCTCGCACCGTTGACGATCGGGCGGCCGGCGATGCAGCTGGCGCTCGGTTTGTGCGCCGTGTTGCAGCTATTCCTTCCGGGCACGATGCCGCTGGGCGACTGGGTCGGAACGAGCTGGATGTATCCGCTGTCTCTATTGGGAGCACTCGCCATGTTGGCGACGTTCACGATCGGCGTGGCACTGCGCGGCAAATCGTCCCAGGTTCGAACTGACAGAAGAGATCCAATCGCACGCGCCAGGGTCTTCGCTCGCCCCGAAGTGCTCACGGTGCAGTGAGAAGCAACTCGAGATTGGCGAGGGCCCACTCGACGCGACGCCTCCGGCTCAGTGTGAGGGACGTGTGTTGCTCGCCAACGAGCGCGGTGTAGAGCAAGCGGGCCCGCCGATCCGCCGTTTCGCGGGCCAGTCCATGCTCTTCGAGTAGCCCACGGACGAAGTCGTATCGCGTCGAGTCGACGCGGGCGATGGCGTTCGCGGCGCCCTCGTCGTGAGTTGCCCACGCGCGCACCGCTCTGTCGAGGGGGCCGCCATGACGAAAGACGATCCGAGTGAGCTCGCGGAGGCGCTCCGCGGGCGCCTCGCAGGCGTCTTCGACCGCGCGGATGACATCGTGGGTCGCCGATCGCTCCCACGCCGCGAGCACCGATTCGAGCAGTTCCCTCCGGTCAGAGAAGTGCCAATAGAAGCTGCCCTTCGTGACCCCGAGGGCCCGCGCGAGAGGCTCCACCCGAACAGCTTCGACGCCCTCATCAGCCATGAAGCGCAGCGCCATCTCCGTCCACGCCGCGGCGTTCAAACGTTGGGTCATGGCGTCACCATACGGTGGCGTATTGACAACGGCAAGTCTCGGATCCATGTTCCATACGCTACCGTATGGAACCCCCTGACGAGAGGAAGACAAATGCGAGTGAGAAACGAACATTCACGGTCGATCGCCCGTCCGTCCAAGGAGGTGTTCGAGGCCCTCGAGCGCGTCGGAACCGAAGACGATTCCATCTGGCCGGCCCGTTCGATCCCCTTCGAGCGAACGCCCGGGCCCTTGAAGGTGGGCGAGACGAAGGAGCGCCACGGCATCATCCGGGCGGTCCTCGACGAGCTCGACACCAACAAGAAGATGGTCTGGCGTGCCGAGCTGTCCTTTCTCAAAGGCACGCACGGATTCGAGATCACCGAGACGCCGACCGGTTGTCGCGTCGCCCACGTGCTCGATGCAAAGCTAGCCTGGTGGTTCGCGCCTGTCTGGGTGTTTAAGGTCCGCGGAATCCACGACTGGATCCTCGAGGCGCTCCTCGATCGCCTAGAGCTCCCCAGTACGCCCCAGCGCCACGCAGCGTAGGGCCCCGATCGCGAGCAGCAAGAGGCACCACGTCAAGACCCACATCCCGTGGACCCTCGTCGCGCCACCCGAAGCGATGGAACGCGCCTTGCGTCGGCCCGAGTACGGTTCGGCGTCGTCGAGCCGGGCTTGGCGTCTCGCCGCGACTGCGTCCGCGATTCGCTTCGCGTCTGTGCTGACGCCGTGGATCATCCCAGAGGATACGGCTCGTAGGAAGTGAAGGCCGAGGAAGTAGAGACCCGGTGCGTCGTCGACGATGCCCCCCGTGTGGCGCGGCACCCCTCTCTCGTCGAAGATGGGAAGATCGATCCAAGAGAACCCTGGGTGATAGCCCGTGCACCAGACGACGTTCTGGACGTCGAGTACGCGCCCGTCCGCCAGTCGAGGTAGACCGCTATCCACGCCTGTCGTTCGCGGCGCTTGCTTGATGCCTGCGGCGACCATGTCCCGGGGCTTGATCCGGATCAGCGGTCCGCCCCGCGAAACGATGCCGGGGCGAAGCCGCCGTCCGAGGCCCGTGCCGATCGTCAAGACCCGATGGAAAAGGACCTTCAAGACGAGGCGAAGGAGAAGAACCCGTGCCGCAAGTCCGTCGATCCGGAACGGCAGGTGTCCGGTGTGCCTACCGGACAACCAAACCCGATGGTGCCGCGCGAGCTCGACGGCCACCTCCGACCCGGAGTTACCCGCGCCCACCACGAGAACGGAGCCCTCGCGTAGCTGTTCTGGTCCTCGATACTCCTTCGAATGAAACTGGACGATGTCGGAGCGCAGCTCCGTCGCGAAGTCAGGCACCTTGGGTCTTTGATAGTTCGCCATGGCGACGACCACTTGGTCCGTCTCGATCTCTTGCTCACCGACGGTGACGACGTAGCGACGCCCCTCTTTTCGAAGTCGGTCGACCCTTGCTGCGTTCCTGATGGGGAGCGCGAATCGTTCGGCGTATCGCTCGAGATAGTCGGCCATCTCGTTCTTGGTGGGGAAGCTGTGGGGCGGCGCGGGGAAGGGCATGCCGTCGAGGCCGTCGTAGCGAGCCGGTGTGAATAGACGGAGCGAGTCCCATCGATTGCGCCAGGAATCCCCGACGCGAGCGGAGGC
>Ga0316191_10004428_pt1 | contig 10477 bp, 9 predicted proteins | sample Eddworburr2cm_MG_FD_204928 | JGI IMG/M metagenome (GOLD analysis project Ga0316191, IMG submission 204928) | Coastal sediment microbial communities from Maine, United States - Eddy worm burrow 2 cm | ecosystem: Environmental > Aquatic > Marine > Coastal > Sediment | place: USA: Maine | collected... | reverse complement strand
CCATGGATCAGTACGATGTAAACCAGGAGGAGTATTATGGTTCTTACGTGGATTTTGATATTCCCTGGTCCCTTAGGGTGGATTACTCTTTCTCTTACAGCAAACCCATGGATGAAGGGAGGGTGGTTCAGACCCTCAGGGCCTCAGGCGATTTTAGCCTGACACCTAATTGGAAACTTGGTTTTAATACTGGGTATGACCTTGACAAAAAGCAGTTTACCACTACCAATCTGAGTATTTACAGGGACTTGCACTGCTGGGAGATGAGGATATCGGTGGTGCCCTTCGGAACCTACAAATCCTACAATTTCCAGATCAATGCCAAATCCAGCATACTCTCCGACTTGAAGTACAATAAGCGCAAGTCGTGGGTGGATAATTTCTAACATATATTTCATGAAAAAGATCATTCACACAGACAAGGCACCTGCTGCAGTGGGTCCCTATTCCCAGGCAGTTGAAATTAATGACACCCTCTACGTGTCGGGCCAGATACCCATCGATCCTGCAACAGGGAAAATAGTCCCCGGAGGAATTGCGGAGCAAACCCTGCAGGTGATGAAGAACATAGGGGCCATTCTGGAGGAGGCGGGATACCGTTATGAGGACGTAGTGAAGTCCACCTGTCTGCTCTCCGATATGGGCAATTTTTCGAAGATGAACGAGGTGTATGCCTTTTATTATCCGGACGACCAGCCTGCCAGGGCAGCGTTTGCTGTGAAAGAACTGCCCCTTGGTGTCCTTGTTGAGATTGAGACTATCGCCGGAAAATAAAAAAACCGCCCAGTATAACCGGACGGTTTTAAGTATAATTATCTTACTGTATGCTTATTCGGATACGATCTCGAAGGGTACATCCACAAGCACTTCCTTATGAAGCTTCACGGTAGCTGAGTAGCTTCCGATCTCCTTAATCAGGTCGTCTTTGATGGATATGTTCTTTCTTTCCAGATCAAATCCCTGTTCAGTCAGCGCTTCAGCAATCTGAATGGTGTTTACCGAACCAAAAATTTTACCCTTTGTACTGGTCTTGGCACCAATAGTCAGGCTAACCTTTTTCAGTTCTTCAGCCAGTTGCATGGCAGCTTCTTTCATCTCAGCCTCTTTATGGGCGCGCTGACGAAGAATCTCTTCATGAACCTTTTTGTTTTGCGCAGTTGCGTTGATGGCATATCCTTTTGGAATCAGGTAGTTCCTGGCATATCCATCTTTTACTGCAATTATATCGTCCTTATGTCCCAGATTGGGCATGTCCTGTTTTAGAATTACATTCATCTCCTATCCCTCCTTTTACTTTAACATGTCAGTTACATAAGGAAGCATAGCCAGGTGCCTTGAGCGCTTAATGGCTACTGCAATCTTCCTCTGAAATTTCAGCGAAGTACCTGTCAGGCGCCTCGGAAGAATCTTTCCCTGCTCGTTCAGAAATTTCTTAAGGAACTCGGGGTCTTTATAGTCGATGTATCTGATGCGGCTCTTTCTGAACCTGCAATACTTCTTTTTCTTTATCTCTACCGTAGGTGGAGTTAAATATCTGATTTCTGAATTATCCTGTGCCATTATTCTTTCTCCTGTTTTTGGTCTGCACTTTTCTTAGCTCTTTTCTTCTCTGCATAAACTACCGCATATTTCTCCATCTTCATGGTGAGGAAGCGAATGATACGTTCATCCCTGCGATACTCAGTTTCAAGTTTGGCAATCAGATCGGGCTCTGCCCTGAATTCGATCAGATGGTAAAATCCTGTGGATTTCTTTTGAATGGGATAGGCCAGTTTTTTCAAACCCCAATCCTCTTCATACACGATTTCACCTTTGCTATCGGTGATAATCTTTTTGAATTTAGCGACCGCTTCCTTCATCTGGCTTTCAGACAAAACGGGAGTAGCAATGAAAACGGTTTCGTACTGGTTCAACATGTGTTTAATTTTGGTTTATAAAAAATCGACTGCAAAAGTAGGAAGTTTTTGATTAAGAGCCAAGAAAGAAAGGCTTTTTTCCTGAGAACTTTATGACTTTATCGTCTTTAGGCCTTTTGACATTCCTAGCAATGTTGTTATCTTTGCAGGCGCATATGGAAAAGTTTATTGTATCGGCAAGAAAGTACAGACCAGCAAGTTTTACCGATGTGGTAGGTCAGCCTTCCATTACCACTACTCTCAGGAATTCCATACAAAATAATCACCTGGGTCACGCCTATCTCTTCAGTGGTCCGCGTGGGGTGGGCAAGACCACCTGTGCAAGGATTTTTGCGAAGACCATTAACTGTGAGAATATATCAGATGCAGGGGAGGCTTGTAATGCTTGTGAGTCCTGCCTGTCGTTTAATGAAAATCGTTCCTATAGCATACATGAATTGGATGCTGCATCCAATAATTCAGTGGATGATATCCGAACCCTTACTGAGCAGGTAAGAATTCCACCCCAAATCGGATCCTATAGCATATATATAATAGATGAGGTACATATGCTGTCTCAGGCAGCATTTAATGCTTTCCTTAAAACCCTTGAAGAACCTCCGGCTCATGCCATATTTGTGCTGGCAACCACCGAGAAGCACAAGATTATTCCCACCATATTGTCAAGATGCCAGATATTTGATTTCAACCGGATCAAGGTGGAGGATGCTGTGGAATACCTGAAGCAGATTGCAGGCAGAGAAAACCTTGCTTTTGAAGAGGATGCCCTGCATGTGATCGCCCAGAAAGCAGATGGTGCCATGCGAGATGCACTTTCCATATTCGACCAGGTGGTCAGCTTTTCGGGCGAAAAGATCACTTACCAGGGGGTCATTGAAAACCTGAACATCCTTGATTACGAATATTTCTTCCGGCTTACTTTTTCTTTTCTGGAAGGTGATGTGGCATCGGCGATGCTAATTTTTGACGAGATTCTTTCCAAGGGATTTGATCCCAGAAACTTCATCAATGGATATGCTTCTCATCTCAGGGACCTGATGGTATGCAAGGATCCCGAAACCGTAAAGCTGATGGAAGTAGGTGCCGGGATCAGGGAAAAGTACCTGGCACAATCTGCACAGGTATCTCTGCCCTTCCTGTACTCGGGACTGGACATCTGCAACCAGGCCGACATACAGTTCAGGGCAAGCCGGAATCAGAGACTTACCATAGAATTAGCAATGGTGAAACTGGCCAACCTTTCTGAGGTATCAAAAAAAAAAACAGTAAGTGAACAGGCTGAGCCAGAATCCTCTCTTCCCTCAGCTGAATCCCTTTCAAAACCACCTGAAGAAAAGCCCTCTCAGAAAGGCAATGGGAATGGAGCATCCAGAATTGTAAGGAGCTCAGGAATATCTATTAAAGACAGTTTGAAGGGCACTTCCCCACCTGTGGAAAATGAGTTAGCCCCCCCGGATCATACAGAGGAGCAGGCAGAACCTTCTGATAGCATTCCCCCGGCCATCGATCCGGATGCAGTTTTACGAGCCTGGAACGACTATGCTCTCTCCATTGAAAAGAGCAAACCACGAATATACAGCACACTTACAAGCAACAGACCGCTGGTAACGACCGATGGGGCCCTCAGGGTCCTGCTAAACAGCGAGGCACAGCGCGATAATTTTATGAAGAGCATCAAATCCGAGTTAGCGGCCTTTATCCAGCTTAATACGGGAATCCCCAGGGTGGATATCATTGCTGAAGTTGCTGAGAACGTGGAGAATGGGAAAAAAATTTACACTGAGCAGGACAAGCTGGAATTCCTGATTCAGAAGAATCCTGATCTTGGAATACTCAAGACACGCTTTAACCTCGATTTTGACGATTGAACATAAGTGAAGATCGATTGTAATTTTATACAACAACCCAATGAACTAAAGAAAATATGACTGGAGAAAAGATTACCAACGTGATGGGAAAAATAACAGTTCCCGATTTCCCAATTGTACCATTTATTGAAGGCGATGGAACTGGCCCTGATATCTGGGCTGCGTCTGTAAAAGTGCTTGATGCAGCTGTGGAAAAGGCCTACCAGGGCAAAAGAAAAATAGTATGGAAAGAGGTTTATGCTGGTGAAAAAGCTTTCAACCTGACCGGCAAATGGCTTCCGGAGGAGACCCTCGATGTGATCCATGAACATCTTGTGGCCATTAAGGGGCCACTGACCACCCCCGTAGGAGGGGGCATCAGGTCGCTGAATGTTGCTTTGCGCCAGATTCTCGACCTCTATGTCTGTTTACGACCGGTGAAGTATTATAAGGGAGTTCCCTCGCCTGTGAAAGACCCAACCACCACAGATATGGTGATTTTCAGGGAAAACTCAGAAGACATTTATGCGGGCATCGAATGGATGACCGGAACCGAAGAAGGCGAGAAGGTGAAGAGATTCTTGCTGGATGAAATGGGGGTGAGCACCATTCGTTTCCCCGAATCTGCATCCATTGGCATCAAACCCATATCCAAAGAGGGAACATCCCGCTTGGTCAGGGGTGCCATACAGTATGCGGTTCGCCACAAGAAGCCTTCCGTTACCCTTGTCCACAAGGGGAACATCATGAAATATACCGAAGGACAATTCAAGCAGTGGGGCTACGAGTTGGCAGAGCAGGAGTTTGGCGACCAGGTGTTTACCTGGAACCAGTATGACCGCATAGCCGAGAAAGAAGGAAAGGCCAAAGCCAATGAAGCACAGGATGCAGCTATGAAAGCAGGCAAGATACTTATCAAGGATGTAATTGCAGATGCCTTCCTTCAGCAGATTCTGACTCGACCGGCTGAATACTCTGTTATTGCCACCATGAACCTGAATGGCGACTATATTTCCGATGCGCTGGCAGCCATTGTAGGTGGAATCGGAATTGCGCCCGGAGCCAATATCAATTATGAGACCGGACACGCCATATTTGAAGCCACACACGGAACAGCACCCAAGTACGCTGGCTTAGATAAGGTTAACCCTGGCTCAGTGATTCTTTCTGGGGTAATGATGCTGGATTACATGGGCTGGAACGAGGCGGCCGCTTTGATCATCCATGGTCTGCAGGAAGCCATTCTGAAAAAGAATGTCACCTACGATTTTGCCAGACTCATGGACAAGCCGACAGAACTGAAGTGTTCTGAATTTGGTTCAGCCATCATCGAAAATATGTAAGAAATAATATATTGGATAGTGGATAGTGGATAGTAGATTGTAAATTGCATTAACACTATCCATTATCCACTATCTACTAACCCTTAATACTTGATACCATGTTACCTATTAAAGTTGAAGCGATACTGAATCTCCAGATTGAAAGGGAGGACTATTCCTCACAACTCTATCTTTCCATGGCCTCATGGGCTGAGAACAAAGGCTTTGAAGGAGTCTCCAACTGGCTCTATGCCCAGGCCGAGGAAGAGAGGATCCATATGCTGAAGTTGGTAAAATACGTAAATGAGCGGGACGGTGTGGCCAAAATCCCTGGCATTGATACTCCTCCGGCCGAATTTGGAGATATTTTTAAGGCCTTTGACCAGGTATTGAAGCACGAGAAGTTTATCTCAGGCTCCATCAATGAAATTGTGGCAGCATGCATTGCTGAAAACGATTTTACCACCCAGAATTGGATCCAGTGGTTTGTGACAGAGCAGATCGAAGAGGAAGCTTCTGTGAAGGCCATCATTGACAAGCTGAACCTGCTGGGCAAGAATAACCTGTACATGTTCGACCGCGACATCATGTCCATGCGTGGTGGTGCCGCTCCCTCTGCGGTGTAGTCTCCCACTCTCTTTGTCAAAGTATTAGATACAGGGATGTTAGCCGAAGACGCCTACAAATATTTAGCTCGCTAAAGATTTTAAGCGACAAGGCAATATCCTTGTATCCCTAAATACCTGACAAATTCGCATGTTTTTGAGATTGGTACATAATTTGAAAGTCCAAGACAGATAAAAAGGGTAAATTTGACCTTTCTCAAGCATCAGTATCAAACCAAATAATCACATCGGAACATGGGTGTAAATAAGATAATCGGAAAATTTCTGGGGAACAAGGCCGATCGGGATATGCGTGAGGTGACGCCTTATTTGGAGAAGATTAAGAACGAATATACGCCCTTGCTGGAGCTGAGCAACGATCAGATACGTGAACGCTCTACAGCCCTGAAGCAAAAGGTGGCCGATTTTGTTGCCGAAGACAAGGCCCGACTGGACGAAATGAAGGTCAGAGCTGAGGATCCGGAGGTGGATGTGTCCGAAAAGGAAGCCCTGTACAAGGAGATTGACACACTGGATGAACAGATTGACGATAAGTATGAAGTGGTTCTGGACGAAATCCTGCCCGAAGCCTTTGCAGTGATCAAAGAGACTGCACGCAGGTTCAAGGAGCGCGAAGAGATTGAGGTGACTGCCCTGGATTATGACCGGACCCTGGCTGCCTCCAGGGAATCTGTCGAGATTAAGGGAAACAGAGCTATCTGGAAGAACAAGTGGATGGCAGGTGGTAACGAAATTACCTGGGACATGGTTCACTACGATGTACAGTTGATTGGTGGAGTGGCCTTGCACAGTGGGAAAATTGCTGAAATGGCCACGGGTGAAGGTAAAACCCTGGTGGCAACTCTTCCGGTCTTTCTCAATGCATTGTCTGGCAAAGGGGTGCATTTGGTTACTGTAAATGATTACCTGGCAAAAAGGGACTCTGAGTGGATGGGTCCCATTTACGAGTTTCACGGACTCACGGTGGATTGCATTGACAAGCACCAGCCCAATTCAGAAGCCAGAAGAAAAGCCTACAACAGCGATATTACCTTTGGAACCAATAATGAATTTGGATTTGATTACCTCCGTGACAATATGGCGCACAGTCCGGGCGAACTGGTTCAGCGGAAACACAATTACGCCATTGTGGATGAGGTGGATTCAGTGCTGGTGGATGATGCCAGGACTCCTTTGATTATTTCCGGTCCCATTCCCAAGGGAGACGACCAGGAATTTTTGGAATATAAACCCAAGGTGGAGAGGCTGATCAGCACCCAACGACAGCTTGTTAACGGTTTTTTCACGGAAGCAAAGAAATTATTAGCTGAAGGGGATACAGAAAAGGCCGGATTTAAATTGCTGCAGTCCCACAAAGGTTTCCCAAAATACAAGCCGCTTATCAAATTGTTGAGCGAGGAAGGCAACAAGAGCCTGATGCTGAAAACCGAGAACCATTATATGCAGGAGCAGTCCAAGAACATGCACCTGGTCACCGACGATCTCTACTTCATCATTGAAGAAAAGCAGAATTCGGTGGAGCTTACCGAAAAAGGGATAGACCTGATCACAGGTTCTTCCGACGATCCTGCCTTTTTTATTCTTCCGGACATAGGTTCTGAAGTGGCTGAAATTGAGAAGTCCAGCATGCCTGATAAAAAGAAACTGGAAGTAAAGGATAAGATGCTTCAGGAGTATGCGGTAAAATCTGAGCGGATCCATACGGTCAACCAGCTAATGAAGGCCTACTCCATGTTTGAAAAAGAGGTGGAGTATGTGGTCATTGACAACAAGGTCAAGATCGTGGACGAGCAGACCGGTCGGATCATGGAAGGCAGAAGGTACAGCGACGGTCTTCATCAGGCCATTGAAGCCAAGGAAAATGTGAAGGTGGAAGCAGCCACCCAGACCTGGGCAACCATTACCCTGCAGAACTACTTCAGGATGTACCACAAACTGGCCGGTATGACTGGTACAGCTGAAACCGAAGCGGGCGAATTCTGGGACATTTACAAACTGGATGTCATGGTGATACCCACCAACCGCCCCATAGTCAGGGACGATCGCGAGGATTTGGTTTACAAAACCAAGCGCGAAAAATACAATTCAGTGATCGATGAGCTGGTGATACTTAATCAAGCGGGACGCCCTTCCCTGGTGGGTACCACCACGGTGGAGGTAAGTGAGTTGCTGTCAAAAATGCTTAACATCCGAAAAATACCCCATAATGTACTGAATGCCAAACTTCACCAACGTGAGGCTGAGGTGGTGGCTCAGGCAGGCAAGGCCGGGACTGTGACCATTGCCACCAACATGGCGGGACGGGGAACAGATATCAAGCTAAACGATCAGGTAAAGAAAGAAGGGGGTTTAGCCATCATAGGGACCGAGCGACACGATTCAAGGCGGGTGGACCGCCAGCTGCGTGGTAGGTCTGGAAGGCAGGGCGATCCGGGTTCCTCCCAGTTTTATGTTTCCCTGGAGGATGATCTGATGCGGCTCTTTGGTTCCGAGCGTATATCCGGGATGATGGATAAGCTGGGATTGAAAGAAGGGGAGGTGATCCAGCATTCCATGATCACCAAATCAATCGAGCGGGCACAGAAAAAAGTCGAAGAGAACAACTTTGGGATCAGGAAGAACCTGCTGGAATACGACGATGTGATGAATTCCCAGCGCGAGGTGATCTACAAACGCAGAAAGCATGCTTTGTACGGAGAACGGATTGGACTTGATATTGCCAATATGATGTACGATACCACCGAGAGCATCGTTGGAGAATTCCACGCCAGCGGCGATTATGACGGTTTCAAGCTGGAACTCATACGTCACTTCTCTATCGAATCTCCTATATCAGCCGATGATTTCAAGCGGATGAATGATGGCGATATGGTGGACAAGATCTACGAGATTCTCCTGGAAGCATATAAGCGCAAGCAGGAGAGCATCTCCGAGCAAGCCATGCCGGTGATCAACCAGGTCTATGAACACCAGCGCGAGCAATATGAGAATATCGTGGTGCCAGTCTCAGACGGAGTCAGGGTTTTTCAGGTATTGGCCAATCTTGAGAAGTGCTATAATTCGGAAGGGAAGGAATTGGTACGTTCCTATGAAAAGAGCATAATTCTGGCTACCATCGACCAGTCCTGGCAGGAACATTTGAGGGAACTGGACGATCTTCGTCAGTCCGTCAGAAATGCCCAGTATGAACAGAAGGATCCCCTGCTGATTTATAAGTTTGAAGCCTTCGAATTGTTTACTGCCATGATCGATAAAGTAAACAAGGATGTAGTGGCCACACTGATGAAAGCCCACATTCCACTACGCGATCCCAGCAGTGTACAGAAAGGCGTAAGCCCCAGGAAGATGGATCTCAGCAAGTTCGAAGCCAACAAGGACGAGATGCCCAGGTACAACGATCCTTCGGGTGGTGGGAAAGCCCCCGATGGTCGTTCACGGGCACAGCAACCTGTCCGGGTAGATAAGAAAGTGGGCAGAAATGATCCCTGTCCCTGTGGAAGTGGCAAGAAGTACAAAGCCTGTCACGGCCGCCCAGGTGCTACAGTCTAATCAGGACCCTCTCAGCTCTGTATCCAACCGGCCTATATCTTTATAAAGGGAGTTGGTCACAGGAATGAGTGGCAGCCTCAGGGCATTATCGATCCATCCCTGGATTTCCATGCTGGCTTTTACTCCTGAAGGATTTCCTTCCCTGAATATGGCTTTGATCATTGGAAATAAACGGTAATGAAGTTCGCGCGCTTTTTCATAGGAGCCATCCAGTGCTGACGCCACCATGGTCGACATTTGAGCAGGATAGGCATTTCCGATCACGCTGATAACACCATCACCACCAGCTGCTACCATGGGTAAGGTAAGAGCATCGTCGCCTGAAACCACAAGAAATCCCTCGGGTCTCTCTGCCAGGATATCCATTACCTGGGTAAGATCTCCTGAAGCCTCCTTGACCCCAATAATATTCTCCTGGAAATCGCTGGCCAGACGGATGCAGGTTTCTGCTGCAATGTTTGAGCTGGTCCGTCCGGGTACATTGTATAGCAACACTGGCCATTCAGATACTGAGGCAATGGCTGCAAAATGCTGGTATATTCCCTCCTGGGTGGGTTTATTGTAGTAGGGCGAAACGCTCAGGATACCCTGTACTCCTTTTAACCAGGGACTTTTTAAGGCCTCAGTGACCGCCCTTGTGTCGTTTCCACCCACTCCAACCATAAGCGGCACCCGCTTTCCGCATGCATCGATTACACAGGCAAGTATGTCTGCCTTCTCTTTCCCGGAAAGGGTAGGGGTCTCAGCAGTGGTACCCAGTACCACCAGGTATCCAATTCCCCGATGAATGAGTCTGTCGGTGTGCTCTGCCAGGTGTTGAAAATTGATCTCCCCGTCCTTTTGAAAAGGAGTGATCATTGCCACACCTGTACCTCTGAATTGATCTGAAACAGCCATAGGAAATATTAATTTACTGGATTCAACATGGAAACATAGTGCCTGATCTGTTCAGAAAGGTAGGACATGTCGTCCTGTTCAGTTAGATTAATCATCAGGTCGTAGTCATTTTTCTGTTCAGTATAGCAGCCAATTTTAAAGCGTGCCGGGGATAGTTGTACCAAGAACTGAAGTTCCAGGGGAAGTCCCGTAGTGAAATCTACCAGGATATCCGGATCCTGATTGAAAAAGGTATCCACAGCTTCCCCGGAGGGTTTCAGGTACCAGTTCAGATTACTCCTGGTCACGAAAAAGAAATTTTTCCAGAAAAGCATCTCCTG
>Ga0316191_10004427_pt1 | contig 10477 bp, 11 predicted proteins | sample Eddworburr2cm_MG_FD_204928 | JGI IMG/M metagenome (GOLD analysis project Ga0316191, IMG submission 204928) | Coastal sediment microbial communities from Maine, United States - Eddy worm burrow 2 cm | ecosystem: Environmental > Aquatic > Marine > Coastal > Sediment | place: USA: Maine... | reverse complement strand
GTGACTGTCTTGTTGATCACGCATGCCGCAGCCATAGGAAAAAGAAACAGAGACAGGCAATTACACCCGATTGTTCTGGTGGGTTCCGGAGAGTCCGCGGCACGTGTGGAAAACCAGATTCTTCACGATCCGTCATCTGACATGTATATCGCTGCACGATTTGGCAAATCCTGGTCGGAAGACGTTGCAGCTCCGGTGTCGGAGTTGGCCGGATACGTGGAATCAAATCATGTACATGCCGTTTGGATTGCTGTTCCCTGGGAGGACAAACATACACTGGACAACAGTCTTCATGCCTTGCGAGAGTCCGTATTGGATATTAACGTCGTCCCCGACCTGGAACAGTATCGCCTGCTGAATCAGAGCATCTCCCAATGGGGGGGCTTGCCCGTCATAAGCCTTGCCGGCATGCCGATGACCGGCTCTGAAAAAAGATTGAAGTATGTATTCGACTGGTTGGGGGCGGGGTTGCTGTTGCTGTTGTTTTCTCCTGTATTGCTGGTTATAGCGCTATTGGTAAAGTTATCCAGCAAGGGACCGGTGTTCTTTACGCAAAAGCGACATGGCGTGGGTGGAGAAGCCATTGAGATTATGAAATTCCGCACCATGAAACTCCACCAGGAAAGGGCGGGGCAGGTCACACAGGCCACTGAGGCTGATGAACGTGTAACTGGCATCGGACATTTTCTGCGTAAGACCAGCCTGGACGAGCTGCCTCAGTTGTTTAATGTACTGAAAGGCGAAATGTCACTGGTCGGCCCCCGCCCCCACGCGCTTGAGCACAACGACCTGTTCAAATCCCGAATCCCCAAATACATGCTGCGCCACAAGGTCAAACCCGGCATCACCGGCTGGGCGCAGGTCAACGGTTACCGCGGGCAGACCGAAACCAAAGAGAAGATGGCGCTGCGCATCGAGCACGACCTCTGGTATATCCAGAACTGGTCGCTATGGCTGGACCTTAAAATCCTGCTGATGACGCCTTTCGTGATGATCCACAGAAACGCTTACTGACGGTCAGGTATCGATGGTTTTTGATTCAGCCGGGCTTTTTGGAGTTGGCTTTTTTTCGGGTGCGACTCTTTGTGTGTCGATCATGTCGATCACTTCGTAGCCCGTTTTTCCGTTGAGCTTGCCGACCAGCACTTCCTTTTTGCCGCGGACTTCCAGGTCATAAACCATCATGTAACCGATTGCCGAATTCAGCGATTGATAATCTATTTCAGTCGTATAACGTTTGACCCGGGCCATGCTCGCGTTGAAGGCGTCTACACTGCTGCCATCGAGTGGAAGTTTCAGGCCATCTCCGTTGTAAACATCGACGATTTCAGTATCCACTGCCGGGGCGGCAGGCTCCGGGGTTTTTTCCGCCTTCGCTGCTGCTGATTGGCTTTGTGAACCTGCACAACCTGCCAGGAAAACCATTGCAGCAAGAAAACCCATTAAGAAATACTTTTTACTGACCATTCGTTTGCTCTTATCCATTTCGAGGGCTGGATGCCATGATGATGGTGTACTGTCCGTCGGCAGCCAACTGTTCCACGTGTTTAAAGTGATCCTGCAACCATTTCAAGTAAGGCAAGTGCCGGTTGCAGACGACGACTATTCTACCGTTATCGGCCAGAAAAGTTCCCGCCCGGGCAAAAAAATCTGCAGCGATTTCCAGGTCATTATGGATGCCCCGGTGAAAAGGGGGATTGCTGATGATCCAGTCGAAGCGATCGTGCGCCTCTGAAAGGCCGTCAGAGGGCAGCAATTCGGCTTTCTGCCGGTTATGGTCAAGTGTCTGCTGACTGGCATGCAATGCGAGGCTCGAAACGTCCAGCAGAGTCAATTTTGCGTCATCATCAGCGGCAAGCAGGGCACAACCCAGGATGCCGCTGCCACAGGCAAAATCAAGAATTTCTCCGGCAGGTTTCAGGCTTTCCAGGGTGCTTAGCAGCAATTGGCTGCCCGGGTCGGGGCGACCGTGTGCAAATACACCGGGCAGCGATATGGCTTCCAGGTCACGTCCTGCATAATGGAAGGACCACTGTGACTGGTATGCTTCCAGCGACCATGCTTTGCCCGGCAATGGTTCCCGTGCCTCGAACAACCCGCAATGACGCGCGGAGTCGAGCTTGGTGACATGACCGAAAAATCGCTCGAGATGCCGGGGAGATGATTTGATGCCGGCTTTGTTTTCACCGACCAGCCACAGGCTGGAGGAAGAAGGCATTGCCGAAGCCAAAGCGTGCAGCATCATCTCAAGGAGGTCTTTTTCGCGCGGCAGATGAAGAATGTTTACGGCGGCGATCTGTTCCGGAGTCGGGGTCAAACCGAACTGAACCTCCGCTCCGCTGGCCGCCAGCCAGCGGTAGTCACCCCAATGTTGTGTAAAGCATTCTACCGGGCGCTCAGGTGTGGCCAGTTGGCCGCCCAGAGTGTCCCTGGGCGGATTGAGCAACAGCACACCGCCCGCCGGCAACCTCGCTGCGTTTCGCAAAATGACTTCGCTGCTGCGCTCCATCGGGCTTTGCTCAATCAGGGAAGCGGGCGGTCAGGTCGTAATCGTCAGCGCCATCAATTTCAACTTCGATCAACATACCCGGCATGAGTCCCTGGCCATCCGGTATGTGAACGACGCCGTCAATTTCGGGCGCATCAAAGCGGGTGCGGGCAATGGCGCCGTTGTCATCCACCTCATCCACCAGCACTTCCTGGATTGTTCCAATTTTCTGCTCGAGCCGGTCCCGGCTGATCGCTAACTGTGTTTCCATGAACCTGTCCCAACGCGCCTGCTTGACGTCCTCGGGTATGGCGCCTGGAATGTCATTGGCGCGTGCGCCATCGACTGCTGAATAAGTGAAGCATCCAACCCGGTCCAGTTGGGCATCCCGCAGGAATTGCAGTAACTGTTCGAATTCTTCGTCCGTTTCACCGGGGAACCCGACAATGAAAGTACTGCGTATCGCCAGTTCGGGACAGATCTCACGCCAGCGATGGATTCGCTCGAGATTGTTTTCCGCGGCAGCGGGCCGCTTCATCGCCTTGAGCACTCGGGGGCTGCCGTGCTGAAACGGTATATCCAGGTAGGGCAGAATCCGGTTCTCCGCCATCAGTGGAATGATTTCATCGACGTGCTTGTAGGGATAAACGTAGTGCAGGCGAACCCAGATGCCCAGGCTGCCGAGCGCCTCGCAAAGTTCTTTCATCCGGGTTTTGACCGGACGCCCGTCCCAGAAATCCAGCTTGTACTTCAGATCAACCCCGTAAGCTGACGTATCCTGCGAGATCACCAGCACTTCGCGTACACCGGCCGCCGCCAGGCGCGCCGCTTCACCCATCACGTCCCCGATGGGCCGGCTGACCAGTTTTCCACGCATGTCAGGGATGATGCAGAAGGTGCACTTGTGATTGCAGCCTTCAGAGATTTTCAGGTATGCATAGTGTCTCGGTGTCAGCTTGATGCCCTGGGGTGGAACCAGGCTGGTAAAAGGGTCGTGCTCAGCCGGCGGAGGCACATGCCGGCGGACTTCGCTGACAACCGCCTCGTACTGCTGCGGCCCGGTCACTGCCAGGACACTGGGGTGCAGGGCGCGTATCTCGCTCTCGTCGACGCCCATGCATCCGGTCACGATCACGCGCCCGTTGGCATCAATGGCCTCACCAATGGCGTCGAGTGATTCGGCCTTGGCGCTGTCGATGAAGCCACAGGTGTTAACCAGAACCACATCTGCACCTTCATAGTCCGGACTGATTTCGTAGCCGTCCGTGCGCAACTGGGTCAGAATGCGTTCTGAATCGACCAGGGCCTTGGGGCAGCCCAGGCTGACCATACCTACGGTGGGATTAGTCTTCGACATCGGGTTCAAAAAACAGCCATTTGATGGACGGGAATCGGACACGGAACTCACGCTCGACGGTATTGATGGCCAGGATCATATCCCTCTCTGACCCGGTCGGTGCCATGTTGGCCTTGACGGCAACCATCGCGTCCGGTCCGAACTGCATGGTCAGCAGGCTGAACATGTTTACTATTTCCGGCCTGCCGTTGAGGAAAGATTTCATTTCTGCAAGTTTCGCCGGATCTACACTCTGGCCGATCAGCAGGTCTTTGACCTCGACAGCGACGAAGAAGGCGATGACAATCAACAGCACCCCGATGGAGATCGTACCCAGCGCATCCCACAGCGGGTTTCCGGTCATGTAGGTCGCCAGGATGGCGACCAGCGCGAGCACCAGGCCGAGCAGGGCGGCGACATCCTCCCCGAACACCACGATCAGCGCGCTACTTCGGCTATTGCGGAACCACTGCAAAATACTGCGGCCGTGCCGTTCCTTGTTGACCTCGCGCATGCAGCCCCACAACGAGATGCTCTCAGCGACAATCGCGAACACGAGCACACCCACGGCGACCCAGACGTGACTGATGGGCTCCGGATGCAACAGCTTATGCGTGCCTTCATAGACTGAAAACATGCCACCGACGCTGAACAGGATGACAGCCACCAGGAACGACCAGAAATAGATGCTCTTACCGAATCCCAACGGATGGTCCTCGGTTGGATCCTTGCGCGTCTGGCGCAGCCCCAGGATCAACAGCAACTGGTTACCCGCGTCGGCTACGGAGTGGATGGCTTCCGCCAGCATGGCGCCGGACCCGGTCAGGATCGCAGCAAAGCCCTTTGCAACCGCAATCGCTGAGTTTGCAAACAGGGCAAAAAGAATGGATTTTAGGGAATCAGCCTGTCCGGACATGCTGAAAAATCTCCCGAATCAATGAATCGGGAGATTATAAACCAATGCGGAAGCGATATTACCTTAAGCCGAGTCGATTCTCCGGCATCACGACCGTGAGTGTCCGGTCACGCCGGTCACGCTTGATCTCCAAAATGATTTCCTGGCCAGGTTCGGCATCGCGCAGAGCCCGCATCATATCGGACGGTGAATTGACCGTCGTTGAGCCAATGGCAAGAATGACATCTCCCGATTGCAGCTCATAGGCATTGTCTTCCTTCGCGCTGATCACCAGGACACCGCGGTCGGTCTTGAAGTAGGAACCCAGGCTCTCGTTTACCGTGGCCAGTTCCAGTCCGTGAGCATGCGGTAGGCCAAACCAGATATTCGCTTCGCGCATGGCATGCCCCCCCAGGTCCGAAAAGCTTTCAATTTCGAAGTGCTCAATGTGCTCACCATCCATTCGGGTGGATACATCAGCACTCACCCTGGCGGAAATCTCTGCGACACGGATGGCCAGTTCTTCTTCGTCAATATCAGGCACTTCGATTCGCTCCACGATAATTTGCTGCGAACCTGAGACATCCTCGGTTAACTCTATTTCGGGAATCCGGATAACCGACTGCCACCCTCGCGGCTCCCGCACCTGGGCGGTAACGACAAATTCCAGGGTTTCACCGTCGCGTTCTGCGATGACGGGTAACTCCTCCCCATCGCTGGTCTCACTCATGACCTCAAACACCGCCTCACGCCCTTCGTCATTGTCGGCAAGTTCAACACCGCCAATCGATACCAGGGTATCGCCCTGCTGCAGCCCGGCTCTTTCTGCCGGTCCGTCCGGCGAAATCCCGATAATCTTGATACCGCTGTCCGTCTGACTCCCCAGTACGACACCGATGACCGCCCGGTCTCCAAGGTTCACGTGCCTGACCGTTGCATGAACCCGTGAGACCTGGCTCAGATCGCGATGCGCCTGTGCAACTTCACGTGTCGCCTCCCGGAGTTCCCGGTGGGCGCGGCTGAGTTCTTCCCTTGTGCGAGCGAGTTCCTCCTGCTCGATGGCCAGTTCCCGTGCCCGTTCTTCAGAAACGGCCCGGTTGCTTTCCGATCTTTCGCGAGCCCTTTCGGCCCGCAACCTTGTCGTGCTCTCCCTGACCATTACTGCGGTCTTACGTGCTTCCTGGCGCATGGCTTCTGCCTCCAGGCGCGCCTGTTCAGCTTCTTGCAGCATGGCCTGGCGTTCAGCACTGGCCTGTTCCTGCTGCAAGCGTTGGTCGTCCTCCGCTGCCGTCACTGGCGCTGGCGCCAACATCAGCATCGGGATCAGAATAAGTGCGGCTAATCTGGTCATTGCATAATCCTTTGTTTGGTCAGTGTCATCTACAGTGACGCCATGCGGTCGTAATCCCGTCGCAACTGGTTTTCATAGAGCTGGGACAAATCAAGAAGCAGGTTGACCCTCTGGCTCCACAGTTGGGTCGAATCCGGACTGACCGACAACTCTTCATCCACCTGGGCGATCAGGTCTTCGATTTCGACCTGGTAGATCAATGAATCCGTCGGCATGCCGCCGACTTCTTCCCGGTAAGAGCGAATGCTGCTTTCCAGTTGTTGAGAAAGCGTGATCAGCGAATCAGGGGCAGGGCGCACCTCAGCAGGCTGTGGCAGTGGCTGCTGGACAAAGAGCCCAATGGCCAGGGTCACTGCGGCTGCTGCCGCTAATGATCCACCCGCCAGGCGGAGAAATCGCTGTCTGCGGCTTTGTCTCAGCAATGCTCTTTTGATTTCCGGCCAGTTGTCTGCTGGCGGGGCAGCCAGGGGCAAACTACTCAGGTTTAGCGGATCGCGTTCTTTTTGCATGATATGCACCTTGGAAAAATTCATTTGGTTACCTTGCCAATGCTTCGTGTGCGCACTGCAGTGAAGGCCCGGCTTCGAGCAGTTTCTTTAATCTCGCGCGCGTCCTGGACAGTCTCGTTTTGGAGAAACTTTCGGTCTTTCCAAACAGGCCGGCAATCTCCTTGTGGTTATAACCTTCCACGTCATGAAGCCAGACGATGGCCCGGTCTTCAGGTTCCAGAGCGGCAAGCGCTGATTCCAGGTCCATCGCCATTCCTACCTGCTCGGAAGTGGCTTCAGCCTTCCCGTGGTAGTCCTGTAACTCGACAGGGTCCATTTTCGGACCTTTACGCAAATGGCTGATGGCATGGTTGACAACTACCCGTCTCAACCAGCCCCAGAAAGGCGAATCACCCCGAAACTGGCGGATTTTCCGGAAAGCTGTAATGAAAGCCTCCTGGGATACTTCCTGGGCTGTTTCACGACAATGGCAAAGACGGTAAGCCACTGAGAATGCCGGCTGTTGAAATTTGCGGAAAATGGTTTCGCAGGCATCGACATTTCCTCGCCGTGCACGTGCGAGTGTCATTTCGTCCAGTTCTATATCAAAGGGCGTTTTGGCCATTATCTTTACAGACGCAGAATGAATGAGAATCGTCGCATAAAAAACGACTACTCATGCCGCTGCCTTGAAACAAGCTACTATAACGCCAACTAATTTTACTTGCCGGTGCCAGAAGTTGGCTGTTGAAACTCTCACAATATGAACGGAACCTGATCATGGGCAGATGGCGCCCCCCTTCAGCAAGAAGCAGTCCCTATATCACGCCGGAAGGTGAAACGGCCCTGCGGCAGGAACTGAAGGAGCTCTGGCAATTACGGCGCCAGGAAGTCGTTCCTGCCTTGCAGGCGGCAGCTGCAGAAGGAGACCGTTCCGAGAACGCCGAGTACATCTATCGCAAGAAGCAGCTGGGTGAAATTGACCGCCGGGTCCGCTACCTGTCCAAGCGACTCGATGTGGTTGAGGTGGTTCGGCTGAAGCCGCCCGATCGCAACAAGATTCATTTTGGTGCAACGGTCACGTTGGAAAACGAAAACGGTGATGAGTCGCAGTACCGGATTGTTGGTGCTGACGAGATAGATCCGGCCAGGGGCTATATTTCGGTCGATTCGCCGGTGGCGCGGGCGCTATTGGGCCGTTCCGTTGATGATGATGTTCAGGTCGAGCTGCCGGACGGTCCTCACCGCCTGGCCATTCTGCAAGTCGAATACTGACCCTATCGCCGGTGCATCGTCAGGCCTTGAAATCCTTTTTCCCAACCCTATCTATCTCTTGCGGTCGCCGACAGGGGCCGCAGGCGCTTCCGGCCTGATGGCGGAAGTCATTTTTGAAAAAAACCGAATTGCTTCAATGGAGGATACGGTAATGACTACTTTTGATTTTTCACCTTTATTCCGCACGTCTGTCGGTTACGACCGACTTGCATCTTTGCTTAACTCAGCCCACCGCCTGGAACAGGGGAGCAGTTTCCCTCCCTATAACATCCAGAAGGCCGGTGATGACCGCTATCGGATCACTATGGCTGTCGCTGGCTTCGCCGAATCGGACCTTAACATCACGTCTGAGCATAACAAGCTCATCGTGACCGGCGAGAAGCCAGAGGAAGACAGCAATGACGACAATGGCTTCCTCTACCGGGGCATCGCAACCCGCTCATTCGAGCGCCGCTTCAACCTGGCGGATCACGTCAGGGTCACTGGAGCCAGGCTCGACAACGGTCTGCTGCACATCGAACTGGAGCGAGAGATACCCGAGGCCATGAAGCCCCGCAGTATCGATATCCAGTCTTCCGGAACCCTGCTCGAGGGACACAAGGAAGAGAAAGCAGCATAAACCTGCTGGTCCCGAAAAGGGGCGCTCTACAGGGCGCCCCTTTTTGATACCCTATGGAAAACCACACAGGTTTCCCCGATGAAGGCAATTTTTTTCTGGCCGTACCAGCTTTATGCGTGGCTGATATTTCTGCCACTGGTCATATTGCTCACGCTGCTGTTCAGCACATTGACGGTCATTTTCGCAACGCTGGTCAACCCGGAATGGGCGAGCAGGGTATTTGCCGTAACCTGGGGGAAGACCCTGGCCTATCTCACACCCGTCAGGGTGATCGTTGAAGGTGCAGAAAATGCGCGTCGTGAACAAAGCTATGTCGTCGCCAGCAATCACCAGAGCCAGTACGACATCCTGCTGGTGTACGGCTGGCTGAAACTGGACTTGAAGTGGGTAATGAAAAAGGAACTTCGTAAGCTTCCCGGTATTGGCATTGGTTGTGAAAAAGCCGGGCATATCTTTGTGGATCGAAAGGATCCGAAACAGGCTCGAAGAGCGATCAGGGAGGCGCTGGACCGCATGAACCGGGGAGTTGGAATCCTGTTTTTTCCGGAAGGCACGCGGAGCCAGGACGGCCGCCTGCTGTCCTTCAAGAAGGGCGCTTTTCGCCTTGCAACAGACCAGGAATTACCCCTGTTGCCAGTCACCCTTGTGGGCACACGAAATGTTCTTCCTGCCAAATCGCTGTGCCCTTTTCCCGGTACGATCAAAATGGTCATTCATCCTGCAATCCAGTCCCACGGCAAAACCGTGGAGCAGTTGATCGAAGAAACCCGGGCGGCCATTACGTCCGGCATGCCGCCTGAATTGCGTTGAGCTGATGGCTTTAAGCAAGCCGGATCCCCGGTTTACACATTCCAGAAAGGCACAGCAGAATTTTCGGCTGGCGCTGAAAACCTCATTGGTTTTTACCGGCATACTCTGGGCCATCCTGATCGTTGATGAAGCCTTTGGTTTGCGGCTGGCCCGGTTTGGCTTGCGCCCCGGTTCGCTGTCCGGGCTGACGGGGATTGTCACGGTGCCCCTGCTTCACGGCGGATTCAATCACTTGCTGTCCAACACCTTGCCCCTGGTCATTTCCCTGACGGCCACACTTTATCTATACCCCCGGTCTTCACTGCGGGTTATTCCTTTGATCTGGGCCGGTTCCGGGGCACTTGCCTGGCTTTTCGGCCGTCCCACCCTGCACATTGGGGCGAGTGGACTGATTTATGGACTGCTGGCCTATGTCTTTGTCAGTGGCATCCTGCGCCGGGATATGCGGTCAGTATCGGTTTCCCTGCTGGTTGGGTTTCTTTACGGCTCGATGATTTGGGGTGTTCTGCCTCTGCGACCGCATATGTCCTGGGAACTTCATCTTACCGGTGGCTTTCTGGGTGTCATGCTGGCACTGGTCTTTCGTAACTGGGATCGCACGCCCATTATCCGCTACGAATGGGAGGACGATGACACCGTACCCGAGTGGTATCCTGAATCGGATGAAGAAAATTTCAGCCTGCCCGACAAAGACCAGAAATCGTAGCGTTTTGTAGTAATAATCATGATTAAGAAAATATTATATGTCATTGTTATTGCGATTTTTATATTTATATCTACTGCACTATTTTTACCGCAGAACATTCACGTTGAGCGCAGTATTAATGTAGACCGTCCTGCTTCGACGCTCTTTGTTCTACTCAACAGATTCAGCTCATTCGATGTCTGGTCCCCCTTAACCCATAGAGACCCGTCGGTGGAATACCGGTTCAGCGGCCCTTCGTCCGGTGTCGGCGCCCGTGTGGAATGGAGAGGTGATCCGCGGCAAGTGGGCGCGGGTTGGCAGGAGATCATTGAAAGCCGTCCACATTCATGGGTTCTGATGCAGCTTGATTTCGAGCACCAGGGAAAAGCCACTTCATATTTCGATATTCAGGCTATGGGCTCCGGTGCGCTTGTCACCTGGGGATTCGATACGAGCCTTGTGGATGGCCAGGGTTTTTTCGGCAGCTTGCTTGCCCGCTATTTCGGGCTTTTCTTCGATAAGTGGATTGG
>Ga0316191_10004425_pt1 | contig 10479 bp, 3 predicted proteins | sample Eddworburr2cm_MG_FD_204928 | JGI IMG/M metagenome (GOLD analysis project Ga0316191, IMG submission 204928) | Coastal sediment microbial communities from Maine, United States - Eddy worm burrow 2 cm | ecosystem: Environmental > Aquatic > Marine > Coastal > Sediment | place: USA: Maine | collected... | reverse complement strand
GGCAGAGAACTCGCATGACCTCAGCAGAGCGAGGTCGAATCGCACACTTCCGGCCGCCACGCGTACACCTAATTCCCCAAAACGGGTCAGAATCTCCTCCTTCACCTGCCCCGTCATTCCCGGTTGCTGGGCGCCGGCATGCGCTGGCGTGTGCGAATAGGGATCGGCAGGAAATGCGCCGTATTCCGCCGGCGTCTTGTTGAAGCCGAGCCCCTCCCGGACACGATAGTAAAGGCTGGCGAGCTGCCGGCAGGCAGCCTGGTCGGCCCCCCGGTCTCGCGCGGCGAAAAAAATCTCCTGGATAGCAAGCAAGAGCTTGCCGACCATGTGCCAGTAGATGCTGCCCAGCCCCTCGAAACCGAACATGCCCCCGGAGCGTCCGGTGAAGGCTTTGTGATGGAATACGAGCTCGTAGAGTGCGCGCAGCGGCGCGCGAGCGGCTTCAAGTGTGTCGCCGTAGTCAGGCGCAAGAGCATTCAGTCGCTTATCGAGATCGCCGACATTGGTCAGCTCGGCGTTGAATCGATAGGTCCCGGCGGTATCGCGGTCGATAACGCGCCGGTCCCCCTCTTCCAGCATCCTGGCGAGCAATGGGATTGTTTCTACCTGTTCGGCAGGCACGCGATTCTTATCCAGGAAGCCGGGTAGCTCGCGATCCGGATAAAGCAGGAATGAACGCTGATCCGGGCGAAACAGGTCGCTCTCGAACAGAGCCTCCAGCAATCGGATTGCCTCGGCCGGCGAGATGGCGCCCGAGCTCAGCGCAGCCACCTGGCCTTCCAGCATCGGATAGAGTGTGTCCAGCTCCGCCGCGCCCGGATTCAACTCGAGAAGATTGTAGGCGTGGTACAGGCCGTCGTCGCGCAGGTTGCTGCGGATGCTGTGGTCAATCGCCGCGAGGGCATCTTCGAGCATGCGTCGTACCACGTCCAGGTCCTGCGCTACGGATCCTGTCAACGATTGCCGGGCGTAGACTCTCTGCCGATAACGACTCGCCGCCTGGCCGAGTTCCGCCAGCAACTGGAAACGTTGCCGGGCGTCGATCGGTCCGTCGCCCAATGCTTCGCGAACGCCTTTCAGAGCCTCCGCGGTCTCGACCAACCATTGCCCGACGTCCTCTGAGAGATTCACCGTGCCCGATTGGTCCGCCAGCATTTGCTGCAGGAAACTTACATAGCGGCGCATATAACAGAGCGTCACCATGGACAGGCCCTGACCGACGAGCGCGTTGTTGGCGTCATTCCACTCGGGACGCTGAGTGTTCAGCCAGATGCCGCCATCGACTACCAGGTTGCCCAGCTTGCTCAGCAGCGGCACCAACAATTTCTCGAGCAGGTTGACCTGGTACACCTGGCCATCGGGATCGAGCAGCAATTTGCCGTCGGCCCCCAACTCATTCACGCGCTGTTCGATGCGGCTCGCAAGTTGGCTATCGTAATCCACGGTGCTCTTGGCATTGTCCAGGATGGCTTCAAACGGTCTGATCCTGTAGGGAACATTGGCATAACTGAAAACAGGCTGACGCAGCAGGGCAACCAGTCGATCCGGGTGAAACCGCGTGGAGAGCTCCAGCAGTTTTTGCAGATAGATGATCTGATGGTCGCCCCAGTAGCCTATGTAGCTCCACGGATCGTCCGGGTCTTCCACCTCCCAATCGATCCCCTCATTCGTGATTCTGTACGGGTTGTAACCATCCATAGTGGAAGCGTTGACAAACTTGGCGATCACGTTCTCGATGAACTCGGGATAGCTGAGCAACAACGCTTCCCAATTCTGGAAGATATCGCGCCAATTGCCCTCGTAGCTGAGCAGCGGCTCGCCGTGCTCATCCGTGAGTCTGATGGCGAACTGATTCCAGGGTCGGCTGGGATCGCCGTGGCGGCGACCGAATTTGATCGGCAGATATTCGAAACCCAGCCGCTCCAGCTGCGGATCCCCCTGCCGTTGGATCGCCGCGAGCAACTCGCCGAAGTCGAGTCGTTGGGGCAGTTCCTCCAGCATCGCATGATATCGCCGAAAGACATCACGGTTGAAGCGTTCGACATGGCCTCTGAAATCGCGCGTCGAGATGTGATACTGATCATCGACAATACCGCCACGCAGGACGTTGAACAGCACGTTGGCGTAGTGGTGTGCCGAGACATTTTCCTCGGCGGTCTCCTGGAAGCCGTCACCGGCCGCCATGATGCGAGCCAGTGCATCGGAACCGTTTTCAATGGATCGGGCGATCGCGGCCTTCAGGGAATTCGGATCGGCGAGTTCGTGAATTAGCCTGAGCGAGTCCGTCTGGGTCTGATCGACTTCGGCCACGAGCTGCCATTCGCGGGATGATTCAGCACTCAGGTCAAAGGATGCATTGATGAAATAGGCAGCTCGAACGCCGCGCTTGCGGGTCTCTTCGGCCAGTTCCTCCCCGCGGCGAAAGCGATCGAACTGGTTACTCGAGAGGAGTACCCGGCGCCCTTCCAGCCCAAGGCAGAAGACGGTCGTGGCTTTGAGCGACTCGCACGGCTCAGCCCGATCGGAAATACCGGAGAACAGCGTGAAGAGCGCCACGCCGGTCGCGCTGTCCAGTTCGTTCCACTTGTAAGCGTCAACCAGATAGCTGGCGTTTGTCTGCGTGAAACGGGGTGTCCCCGCGGGCAGAAGATTCTGCAGGCCATCGATTACGTCGACACGGTAGTCCGCGCCGCCCAGGTTCTCCAGTTCCACCTGGCGCACAAAGCCAAAAGCGTCGCTGGTGACCCAGCGATAGCGAAACGCCAGTTGAAGGTCGTGGTTGATCTCTTCGAACAGCAGTTTGTCGCCCAGCGTGCTTTTGTAGAGGTTCCGCGTTATCGCGTAGCGGGTGTCGTGCTCTTCGTTGAACGGCTCCCAATCGTAGTGCCGCCCGTCTTTCTCAGCGCGCAGCAGTGTCTTGCTGCCGGTATGTGCCGTGCTGTCATAGATCTTGTCGACCGTGATATACGGGAAAAGCGCGGTCTCCGGCGATACACGGCCGGCGGTGAGGCCACCGTTGGACGCGATGAACATCCAGTGGTCGCTGTCCGACACCAGATTGATCAGGAATGGTGCGATCTTGTCGACGTTACCAATGCAGTAGTAACGCTCGTCCCCCAACGTGACAAACTCGCCGGTTACGTTGTGGGACTGGGTCGTGGTTACGGGCATGCTCGAATTCGCTCGCCTCCTGATGCTATGTACGGTGCGACGTTACTTGAAAGCCGCTCGACGGCTCGCCGCTAGGCCGGGTAATTGTCACGCATGGCATATTTGGGCACGCGATCCACCGTGAACAGTCCCCAGTGCTTCTCCGGCTCGAGCGGATCGGGAGACCCTTTCCACGGTTCGTCGAAAGCCTCGAAGACGAAAGTGAGGATACCGGCGTCACGTGTCCAGTCAATCAGCTGCCGATAGTAGATTGCCTGTAGTTCCTGGGATGCATTGTCAGGCTCGATCCCCCTTCCGTTGGATGCAGTTGTCCAGCCGGCCTCTGTAATCACCACGGGTTTGTCCGGGTAGCGGTCGGCAACGCCATAGTAATTGTCCTTGGTGTAGCCGAGGGCGGCGTCCACGCTCTGATATTCCCAGACGGGGTAGGTGTGCACGGAAATGAAATCGAGCTCGCTCGCCAGCGGTTCGAGCTTGCCGGCCCAGGGAACGTAGTTTTCACAGAATGTCACCGGCTGCCGGATCGCGCTCCTCGTTTGCTGAACAAATTCGACAAGCCTGTCCACGGGCACCAGGTGATCGGTCCACTCGACCGTTGCTTCGTTGCCCACGGACGCAGCGAAAACGTGTTGCGGGTAGCGATTCGCCAATTCGATCAAACGTTCGATCTCTTCGCTGTTTGACTGTCTATTCGAGAGTAGTGCCGCCGCGTCGTATTGCGCACCCCAGGGACAGCCCGGGTTGCTCACCTCGGCGGCGATATCGGCGCCCAACATGACCTTGAACTCGAGATCCTCATTGCTGATCACCTCCAGCACGGTCTCTGCATGCTGGCTGCAGTCATAGAGCCTGAGGTACTTCCAGTGACTCGCCAGGATGCGAAGATCTTCGCGGACCTGGGCGTAGGTCGGATACCGTCGGTCCAACGGAGACTGCCCTTCCCGATAACCCGAATAACAGATCGCGTTGCCGTGCTCCGGAAGCACCTCGGCATGGTTCGCGCGCAATGCTCGTCTAGACATACTTGAGGCGCCCATCCTTGTCCCACAGCCCCCAATAGGCGCCAACGTCGCCTTCGTCGCCGGTCTTCCAGTCTTCATCGAAAGACGAGAAGTAGAAGATCTCGATGTCGTCTTCCGCGGCCCATCGGTATGTGTTCAGGAAGTATCGGATAGCGTTGCTACGGGATGGAACGGCTGCCCCGGTTGGTGATCCAACGTTTGGCCAGCCAGTTTCGCTGATGATGACCTTCTTACCGCCAGCCGCTCGAACCGCGCGCTGATACATGTCCTTCATGTAGAGCAGCGCATACTCGGCCGCGCAGCCTTCCCAGAACGGGTAACAGTTGGCAAGGATAACGTCGCAGGCGTCGGCGACCCGGGGGTGGTCGACAAACTTGAAATAGGCATCCACGTACCCGACAGGGATATCTCGAACCGCACGCTTGGCACGATTTAGGTAGTCAAGCAGTCCATCCTCCGACAAATCGCCGCGCAGGAGCACCTCGTTTCCCACGGCCAGAATGTCCGCGTGGCCGGCGGTTGCGACTTCGATAGCGTTTTCCAATTCCTGCTCGTTCCGCTCGAGATCATCATCGAGCCAGATACCGACCATGGTCTTGAGCCCATCCTCATGGGCGATGGGCGGGATCAGTTCATTGCCGTCGGTGCAGGAGAATGTCCGCACCCAACGCACATAGGGGCGGATGATGCGCAGTCGATCGCGGATCTGCTCGCTGCCGATCCGAGTGCCCGGGCCCTGTCCGGTTATGTATGGGCTGAATGAGATACCGTGTATCTTGTTGTCCAGGACCTTGCGGACCAGAGCGGCCAATTCGTCGTCGGCGATGCCGGACGGGTCGATCCCGGCCAGCGACAGAGGCCTGCCGTACAAAGACTCTCCATGATTTTGTGACATAGCGTCCTCCGACTTCGTTCTTCGGCGACACCGGAAACCGGCCGCCTGTACCTATCGCTCGAAAATAACCGTGTCCCGGGCAACCGGCTCGTGAACCTATTCAGGCAGGCTCGGCGACCGGTTCGCCCGGGCTGCCCCGCCTTTGCTCGAGTTCCCGCCGGATTTCGTGTGCGCGTTCCTCGGTGATCGAGAAGGTCGCTATCGCCCAGATGGCCACACCAGACGCGATGAACGGTATGAACGCGTCGAACAGTCGCATCTGGAATATGGTGCTCTCCGCCTGGTTGCCTTCCAATGCGACATCGAAGCCGGTGGCATTCAGCAGGAAGCCGCCCGCCGCCAGCGCTGCTGCCATACCGAGCTTGACCACCCACCAGAATATCGAGCCGTACATGCCTTCGCGGCGCTCGTTCGTTTCGAGCTCATCCATATCGACAACGTCGGCGATCATCGACGGCATCAGCGTGAACAGACCGCCAAGACCGAATGCAAGGAGTGGCGCCGGCACCAACAGTAGCCATGGCACATCGGGGTTGTAGCAAACCCATTTCAGTGCGTAGCCGACCATCGAAACACCGATGGCGATGAAGAACGCCCGCCGCTTGCCGATCCTGGTGGCCAGCCAGGTGACAAAAAAGATGACGAGGAATGTGCAGACTGCGCCGAGAGAGCCGGCGTAACCGGCGTACTGGGCGCCGAGAACCTTATCGCCACTGAATACGTAGTAGATAATGACGTAGAACTGAAACGAAGAAATCAGCATGAAACCGTTGAATACCAGGAAGGTCGCCGCACAGAGTTTGAGAAACGGTTTGAATTTCAGAGTGGCCGCGAAACCGGCGATAAAGTCGCGGATATTGCGGAGCGCCACAGCCATGGCGCCCTGCGCCTGCTCCTCCGGTCCCTTAACCTCCGGCTCGGCGAAGTCCTTGAAGCGTTCGCGCAGGAATATCGCGGGCAGGATACCTATGACGATGCTGACCACGCCGATGATGATTGCCAACCCCGCGGCCCCGTCCACCATGTCGTCGAAAAATGTCTCGTTCTGCATGAAGAGCAGGAACCACGGCGCGATGACATAGGCAAGTTGTCCGATAAAATTCTGCACACCCATGAGGCGTGTGCGCTCGTGATAGTCCGGTGTCAGTTCGTAACCGAGCGCAACCCATGGCGTTGCGAAGACCGTATACCCGAGGTAGAAAATCAGCGATCCTATAAGGAAATACCAGAAGTAGAAGGACTCGCTTTGGTCGCGGGGCAGCTGCCACAAGAGTGCGAAAACAACACCGGCTACTATCGCGCCGACGAATATGTAGGGTCGGCGACGGCCCCATCTCGACCTCGTGTTGTCCGAGATGTACCCCATTAGCGGATCGGTGATCGCGTCGGTGAGTCGGGGCAGCGCGCCGAGCAGGCCGACGAGAGCGGGATTCATTCCGAGGCCGAGATTGAGCACTATCGCCATGCCGCCTATGGCAGCGGCGAGCAGGTTGTTGACGAAGGCTCCGAGCCCGTACACGAGCTTCTGGACCAGCGGTATCCGATCCTCGGGTGCTGTTTCGTAATGCGTCGCTTGGCTCATTGCATCGCCCCAGACCTGCGTGGACGTCCAACATCGTCGGCGAAATTGACAACGCTGTCAATTCTTGATAGAAGAGTTTTAATCAAAACCAAAAGCGTAAAGACGCTGCAATCAGTTTGTAACAGTCGTGAGCCTTGGCCCCGACGCCATGCGGTGTCTCATAGATAAGATCATCCTGCCGATGGAGGCGGCAAAACTCGATGAGTTTTCCGAACCGTGTCCATCAATTGCAAAGTTGACCAGAGAAGCCGTCATGCAGTTAAAACCTCTTTTCCGTCTCATTCAAGTATTGACGATCGCCACATCAGCCGCGGCTCTCATCGGTTGCGGCTCGGGCAGTGGAGACGATCCGGTTCCCGGTACGCCGCAAGTTACGCAGAAAGGAATTCTGCTGGATTCGGGCCTGGAAGGTGTGACCTGGCAGAGCTCGGGGGGCCAGGGGGGCATCACCGACTCTTCTGGCGAGTTCGAGTGGAGACTGGAAGAGCTGATTACGTTCAACGTCGGCGGAATCCTGCTGGGAATCGTCGAGGGAGCCGAATACATAACGCCCGTGGAGCTCACGGGCAGCAGCGTGCCGACCGATCAGCCCGCGCTCAATCAGCTGGTTTTCCTGCAGAGCATCGACGAGGATGGCGACCCGTCCAACGGTATCTCCATCAGCGCGGCGACCCGTGAGCTGGCGGCGGACCAGACGCTCGATTTCACCAGCCCCAACTTCGATTCGGAAGTCGACGAGGTTGTTGCCGCGATCGCTCCCGGCAATACGGTCGTCAGCGAGTCAGCGGCTCTGCTGCATTTCTATCAGTCCTATAACTCGGTGGGTTGCACGGACGCCCTGGATTTCGACTTCCCCGGCTTCCCTGAATGCGGCAACGGTATCACCTACAACCTGATATTCACGGATCAGTTCGACGAGGGCGAAACACCTTCGCCCAACACCTGGAGCCTGGAAACCGGCTACGGCCCCAATGACGACGGTTGGGGCAACAACGAATGGCAGCTCTACACCGATTCGCCGGACAACGTGCGGGTCGAGGACGGCAATCTGGTTATCGAGGCCCAATGTCCGGTGGAGCCCTGCGGTGTGCGCGACGGAACGATAACGTCCGCGCGGATCACCACCAAGGACAAGTTCGAATTCAAGTTCGGATACGTCCAGGCACGTATCAAGCCGCCGGTGGGAGACGGCGCCTGGCCAGCATTCTGGAGCCTGGGCTCGGTGTTCCCCGAGACGCCGTGGCCACGGGCGGGCGAAATCGATTTCATGGAGATGCACAACGCCTTCTCCGACGACAAGACGACCCATTTCACCATGCACTGGTGTGATGAAACGCTGCAGGCGCCTGAGGAGTGTACATTCCCGGAGGGCTGGGTCTTCGATACCCAGACCCGGTCGTTCGCCGAATCGCTGGGCGACGATTTCCACATCTTCGAAGCAGACTGGGACGAGAACAGGATCGTCGGCAAGATCGACGGCATCACCTATTTCACCCGCACCATCGATCCGGACACGATGGAGGAGTTTCTCCGCGAGTTTTTCATGATCCTCAACGTGGCAATGGGCGGCACTCTGGGCAGCGACAACCAGCCGCCCAACGGCAACGAGACATGGCCCCAGACCATGCTGGTGGACTACGTTACCGTCTTCGAAAAGGTCGGCGGCGTGGAGCCGGTCGAGGACACCCTGATCGACTTCGAGGGACCGCCGGAATCCTACGATTTCGGGCCAGCCGGTGGTTTTGGTGGTGGTGCGGCTTCGGTGATTGCCAACCCGGTTTCCGAAGGCATCAATACCAGCGCCCAGGTCGGCCGCATGCTGAAATTCGACGCGGAGCCGTTCGGCGGTGCCACGCTGACGCTGGATGAGCCCGTGACTGTGCCCGGTGGCCGTCCCTTCACCATGAAGGTCTGGTCGCAGCGGCCTGTTGATGTCCTGTTCAAGGTAGAGGGTGCCGTCGAGGCCGAGACCACCGTTGCCCATGGCGGAACGGGCTGGGAGGAGATGACCTTCGACCTCGGGGACTTCAGCGGTACCGTGGAGGGAATCACGCTGATCTTCGATAACGGGACCAACGGCGACGCCGAGAACGATCCGGAAACCTGGACGTTCTACTTTGACGACATTCTGCTGCCGACCGCCTCGGACGGTGGCGGCACTCCCGGCGGTGGACTGGTAACGGACTTCGAGGACGATCCGGCGTCCTACGACTTCGGGCCGGACAACGGTTTCGGCGGCGGAGTGGCCGATGTCATCGCCAACCCGGTCGTGGGTGGCAACAACACCAGCGACCAGGTCGCCCGCATGAGGAAGTTCGCCGACCAGCCTTTCGGTGGCGCCACGCTGGCGCTACCGAGCGTCCTGCAGGTGCCAAGCGGCAGCTCGTTCACGATGAAGGTCTGGTCGCCGCGCCCCGTGGACGTGCTGTTCAAGCTGGAGGGCGGTCCGGACGCCGAAGTCACGGTAACGCATGGCGGGACCGGCTGGGAAACGCTCACGTTCGGATTCTCCGGCGTAAGCGGCAACTTCACGGGCATCACCTTCATCTTCGACAATGGCGAGGTCGGTGACGCGGAGAACGATCCCGACAACTGGACGTTCTACTTCGACGACATCTTCCTGGTAACGTCGGACGGGGGCTGCTGTAAACCCGGTGATCCGGAAGGCCTGGTGACTGATTTCGAAGGACCGACCACGTCCTACAACTTCGGTCCGGACGGGGGTTTCGCAGGCGGTTTCGCCGAGGCCACGTCCAACCCGTTCCCGGGGGACATCAATCCCAGCGCCCGGGTCGCGCGCCTGCTGAAATTCGCCGGCGAGCCCTTCGCGGGCTCCACACTCATTTTCCCGACGCCGGAGACGGCGAGTCCGTTAGCGGTGCCGGCCGACAGTTCGTTCACGATGAAAGTCTGGGCAGCACGGCCCGTGCCGGTCCTGTTCAAGCTGGAGGGCGGACCGGATGCGGAAGCCACGGTAAACCACGGCGGCAGCGGCTGGGAAACGCTCACGTTCGACTTCCCCGGCATCTCCGGCAACTTCACCGGGATCACCTTTATCTTCGACAACGGCAGGGTCGGCGACGCGGAGAACGATCCGGTCAACTGGACCTTCTATATTGACGACATATTCCTGGTGACGGACGACGGCGGTGGACCGCCGCCTGCGGACGACACGTTGCAGGACTTCGAGGGTGACCCTGCCTCGTACACGTTTGCTGACTTTGAAGGGGGTGTCGGATCCGTCATCGCCAACCCGGTGCCGGGTGGGATCAACACCAGCGCCCAGGTCGGCCAGATGGTGAAGTTTGCCGGCGCGACCTTTGCCGGAAGCACGCTGGTGCTGGATGCGCCGGTGGCACTGGCTGCGGCCGACTCCTACAAGATGAAGGTGTACTCGGCGCGCGAGGTCGTCGTGACGCTGAAGCTGGAGCCGCTGAACCAGGAGACGACCGCGACCCATAGCGGTGGCAGTACCTGGCAGGAGCTGTGCTTCGATTTCACCGGCGTCGCGGGTAACGTCACCGGTTACACGCTGATCTTCGACAACGGCGAGGTCGGTGACGCGGAAAACGATCCGGTCAACTGGACCTTCTACTTCGACGACATCCAGCAGCAGGCGGGAGGCTGTGGTGCGCCGCCACCGCCGGATGATTCTCTTGGGCCACTGGACTTCGAGCCGGACGGCCTGGGCGCGGCCTATGCCTGGACGGTGTTCGAGAACGGCGACAACCCGCCGCTGGAGTTCATCCCCAACCCGGATGCGTCGGGTATCAACGTCTCGGCGACGGTAGCCCAGTTCACGGCACGCC
>Ga0316191_10004424_pt1 | contig 10479 bp, 7 predicted proteins | sample Eddworburr2cm_MG_FD_204928 | JGI IMG/M metagenome (GOLD analysis project Ga0316191, IMG submission 204928) | Coastal sediment microbial communities from Maine, United States - Eddy worm burrow 2 cm | ecosystem: Environmental > Aquatic > Marine > Coastal > Sediment | place: USA: Maine | collected... | reverse complement strand
CTCTGATCCCGTCCTATTTCTGCACAAGAGATTTCCTTTATGAGATCGACGAGAGATCGGTTTCTACCAATATAAGCGCGCCCCTGAATATCAGTCTCCGATCTCAGGTGGGTATCCAACTGCTCGATAGCCTGAAGCAGGTCGTGGTCGATGATTCCCCGTTCCCGCTGTGTATCGATCATTACTTCCAGCGCCCGAAATCCACCGGTTTGTGTTTCAATTAGCCGGACCTGCCGCATGAAATCGGAATCTTCAGTGAAATAATGCAGTTGGTTGTGGGAAAAATGAAGCTGGGAGAGACTGAACCCCAGCACAAGGGTGCTCACCAGGAACAAAATCAAAACGAGGTAAGGCCGGGTAACACCGAGGCGGCCCATCGCCAACAGGGTTCGGTTGTAAATGGAAGCCTCGTAGTTCGCTTCACCCCGTTCCGCACCCTCAACAACCTGTAGTATGGAGAGAAATGCCGGCATGGTGACGAGCGTAAACACCAGGATGGCAAGAATTCCAATAATTGTGAAATTCACCAAATCCGCGATAGGCGCGATATCCGAGAATGAAAATGACAGCAATCCCGCCACTGTTGTGATGCTGGTCATGGTGATCGGGAAACCGGAATGCTTCATGGTGGCGATAATGCCCCGGAACTTCCCGACCCGCTTTTGGTGCTTGTAATAAACCACCAGGAAATGAATAGGTGCGGTCAGGCCGATAGACAACAGGATGGAGGGCAACATAGACGAGGTAAGGCTGAAGCGAACCGACAGCAACGCCATCAATCCTAAAGCTATCATCAAACCCAAAATTGCCGCCACTTGGGGCACGTAAGCACCCGAGCCCCGACCAAACATAAAGGGCATTAACAGAACCGGAATGATGAGAATCGCCATACACATCTTTTTCATGTTAGCGCGCACCATAGGCTCGACATGATACTGGTAGACCGGCGTTCCACTGAAGGCAATGCTGAAGTCCGGAGCCTGGTATTCCTTGATGACTGCCTCAACGATGCCGATGACGGCAATATTCTCTATTTGTGATATCGACTGTTGTTCCACAGGGGGAGGATGCCCTTCTGCCCCGTGGACACCCCGGGCATAACCCCGCAATCGCAGGCCATCGGCCGACAAGGCCGAGACCGCCTGCGTTTTGATAACAACTATGGCATGCTTGCCATCCGGGGTAAAATACAGATTCTGGTATCCTGGATAGGAATGGCCACGTTGTCTGTACTGCTGCGCCTCTTCCTCTGTCCTCGGAAGGTTATCGAGAAAGTCCCCGACACGCACATCGCTATCAACAGGCTCGATATAGGGTGCATTGGCCAGCGAACTGACCTCTTTCAACAGCGGTACTGAATTCTCCAGATCTTCATGAAATTGCTTAAGCGTGGTAAGGAATTCAAGGCTGAAGATATCGGAGGAGGAGATCAGCAGCACAATTTCTTCGTCACGTCCGAATTGACTGCGAAACCGTTGGTAATCGGTAAGTATCTGATCGTGCCGTGTGAACAGGCTTTCTACAGAAGTGGCGATACTGATTTTGGGGAGCTGAGTGGCAGCCAATCCGGCCACCACAAACGTCGTTAGCAGAATAGCCCAACGGTAACGAATGACACTGATGCCCAAATATTGAAACCCTTTTTCTATCTTGCTCTTATAATCATACATCGGTGCCACTCATTATACCTCCTTGTCTTTTAAGAGTTATCAGATAGTCGGGATAACGCAACATGTATCGCAATCGTGAAATATTGAAATGAAGCCACGTTTTTGTCGCTCTCAAAATAATGTGATATACGATGAAATGGTGAGTTTCATTGGTATCCTTTTGATGATTACAGCTTCAATAGCTCTTTGAATTAGAGGCCTCCTTTCGTGTTTACCGTAATTAGTTTTGGTCATTTTAGTGAATAAAGTACTATTTGATACAAATAATACATAAATATGCTTTTTTCAAGTACATTTGTACTTTAAAGCAATTGTATTGTCAATTTACGGGGTCTAATCCGACGATGGAAACCCCTGTCGGGGGTGTATAAGATGGGGTTGAATTCAAATGGATATTCCGGAAACTGTTGACCTTTTATACATGTCGAGGTAACCAATTAAGAAACGGGTTGTACTGAGATCGTCATCCTTGTGCAATTCACTGAAATCAGCAGTCTAAAATAAGGAGAGTCAAAATGCCTGAATATCTTAAGCGCGAAGAATTGGATGCACTGCAGGCCTGGCCGACACCGGCCATATCAAATGCGATCGAACTGTTCAACATACGGCAACGGAATGAAGGATTCATGCTCCCACAGATCCAGTGCCGATTTCCCCACCTGAAGCCGATGATCGGCTACGCCGTCACCGGTATGATCAGTGCAGCCTCTTCCGAGGGACCCCGTGTATCGCCGACGGAATGGTGGAATGAAATCCGCAAGTATCCCAAGCCAAGGGTCGTCGTGCTGCATGACATCGATAATCCGGTCGTTGGTTCATTCTGGGGTGAGGTGAACGGGAACATTCACCGGGCGTTGGCATGTGTCGGCACGGTTACCGACGGGTCCGTTCGCGATCTGGATGAGGTGGAAGCATTGGGATTTCACTTTTTTTCGAGCTGTGTGACCGTTTCCCACGCCTACGTTCATATGATTGGTTTTGGTATGCCCGTCAACGTAGGCGGTCTGACGGTCAAGCCCGGCGACCTTATTATGGGAGACAAACACGGCGTTATCTCCATCCCCCCGGAAATAGCAAAAGATGTTCCCGCAGCGGCGCAAGTGGTAGAAGACTGGGAGCGGCGCGTCATCAATTTTTGCAAATCCGATGAGTTTTCTTTAGATGGACTCAAGGAACGCTTCTTGTCTCACAGACCCACCTGGCCGCCCCAGTAATGTTTTTCCCGAAGCTCCATCACCACTACTTACAGGTCGGCAAAGACGCGATGAATGGTGAAACCGAATTGACTGAACATCGAGCCACATCGGCACCGGAATAACCCAGTTCTCTGACCGCTATCCAGGATATCGAGCCACGGGCCTCCGCCACATCCCTTTTGCGCCTGCCTGAACGAAGTTCACCCAGGGAAATGAGCCTATTTGTAGACGAACGTCCCCGTTATTTTTTCTGCACGAACGTCCCCATTATTCCATGAGCCCAATTCGGTCGAAATAAGTTGTATGGTTTTTCTATGGTCTTATCTCAACAATCGTACCATTTGGAACTAACTTGTAGATTTCCTCCATTTCTTCGTCTGTTACGGCAATACACCCTTTCGTCCAGTCAATCTCAGCATGAGAAGCACCAACCCACGTGAGACCATTTTTGATGCCATGGATCATTATATCTCCGCCCGGAGAAACACCAAGCTCTTTTGCTCGCAGTTTGTCTTTCTCGTTTGGATAGGAAATATGGAGAGACAGGTAATACTCGCTGTCCCTGCTTCTTGAATCGATGAGGTAGGTTCCCTCCGGGGTTTTGTTATCGCCCCGCCTTTCTTTCGGTCCAATCGGATTCCCCCCTATAGATATTTTGTAGGTTTTGATCACCTCGCCCTTTGAGAGCAACGTCAATCGTCGCTCTTTCTTTTCTATCAGAACTTTATCTGCCGGTTCCGTCCGGAGTGCAAAAATCTTTTGTTCGAGCGTTTCAATTTTTTCTTGCAAAGTAATAATCTCATTCTCTTTGTCTTTAACCTCTTGCCGGGAATTCTCAATCTGTGTTTGGTGCATAGCAATTATTTTATCTTTGATGATGACATTATGGATTTGAAGTATCATCATATGGCTGTCCAGCCTGTATTCACTATCTGGGAAATCCCTTACGAGTTTCTGAAAACATCTCAGAGATTTCTGATAGTCTTTTTTTTCGTTCCTGGGATAGGCATAAATGATACCCATCTCGAAAAGAACTCTGTCCGCTACCGCGGGATGTTTCTCAAAAATTTGCTCGTATTTGCTCAGAGAAGCCTCGTATTTTCCCTGGTTGAAAAAATCGTTGGCCTCCTGGGAAATTGATCTGACCTGAAGTCCCTTATCAATGTAACTGCATCCGCATGTGAGAATTGGTGTTATCACAATGCAGGCGAAGAAAAGGTGAAGATACTTGCCTATCCATCTCTGCCTTTTACCCGTATACGTCTTTGTGCTTGTTAATAATGAGCCTGATGGTCTCAAAACCAGTCCTCTTCCTGTTATATCCGCAATACATAACATGCTAAACCCCTTAGTTGCAATGCAACGTTGGGGTGACCGGTAAAAAAACAAGGAAGTGGTGGGTCTCAAAACCTTGCCACTTCCTTTCGATTTACTTCTTCATTGATTCCTGGAAAATAATGTCAGCTTGTTTTGCTTTTTCATCTGCGATCCTCTCTCTTTCCTCTGCCCTCTTAACGGCTTCCTCAGCGCGGGCCGCTGCTTCATTTGCCTTTATCATGGCCTCTTCGGCTGCTGCCTTGGCAGCCTCCGCATCCTGAGCCGCCTGATCAGCTTTCGCGCCAATCATCTTTTCCCGAGCCTGCACCTGCTCAAGGTCACCTTTTGTTGCGCAACCCCCTACAGCAATAGCGAGAGTAAGGATCATTGAGATCACCAAAAGACGCTTCTTCATAATGTAGTCACCTCCTTTCTGTTCTGTTTACCTTAGCTTACATAATAACGATTGCAAAATTCCGCATTACCTCACAAAAATTATCCATGTTGGCTATTGACCTGTTGCAAAAAAGATTTAACTCTTTTGGAGGTAAAGTACAACCATTTTTTGATTTCTCAATGCGGGGCCGACTCTGGCGCTGGAGGGCGATAATTCAATAAGTTATACGGCTCGAACGTTTAAGAAAAAGCGCAATTGGCTATCTCTCCTTTATGGTTCAACCAATATACCGTCTATTTCCAAATCAATTTTCAAGCGTTTTGCCGCGTCTTTGGCCTCGCTCATACTATTGAAAGGGCCGGCGAGAACGCGGTGGCGATCGCTCTTTGACAACACCCTTGCGGGAATCTGTGGACCCTGATGGTTAATAATTGCGGCAAGCCTCTGAGCGTCAACCTTGTCACGCAAAATAGCAGCCAGAACATACCACGCGTCTATTTTGAGTTCCGGTATTTCCGGTTTTCCATACAACTCTTCTGGGTGCTTGAGTTCTATGGTTTTGGCAACATCCTTTTTACTTCCATGACGGATTTCGAATAAGGGAACAGGGATCCCGCGGGCCTCGGCCACTACTTCCTTAACCTTTTTCCAGTCAAGCGCGTGACCTGACTTCTTTTCAATATTTCTCAATTTTGTACATGCCTTCTCCAACTTTTTGGCGCCTGATTCTTCAAAGGGCGTATGAACTTCTAGGTAAACTATTCCATCACGTTGGCCTACGAGATATGGCTGGTTAACAATGTTTACAGGTGTTTTCAACGGGGTGTTTTCGAAAAGTCTTTTTATATCTTCCGGATAGAGTCTTATACAGCCATTGGTTGCCCTGAGGCCGACACTGGCCGGTTTATTAGTACCATGGATTAAATAACCTGACTTACTTAAATAAAGAGCGTGTTCTCCCAATGGATTTAGAGGCCCCGGTGGTATTTTAGCCGGCAGAGGATCTCCCTTTTTCCGATGATCTTCAGCAATCGAGGCGGGCACATACCAGGTCGGTCGGAACTTCTTGCGCACTATATACATTTGGCCCATGGGAGTGGGTCGCTCTGTGGTACCGACACCGATCGGGTAGGTCGACACCGCCAATTGTTTACCATTTTCTTTAAAATAAAAGAGCCTCATAGCGGCCAAGTTGATCACGATACCTTTTCTTAGGGTGTCTGGCAGGATAAAGCTCAGAGACAACATGATACGCTCTCCGGCCTCGGGCACCCATATATCTATCCCCGGATTAGCTGCCCTGACTGTATTGATTCCCAAACTGAAGTGTCTCGCAATATCCGGCAGCGTATCACCTTTTTCAAGCCTGATGACCGCCAACCGGCCAATGACGTCATCTTCTTGTGCAACAAAAAAGTCATTTCGTTCGATCTTTTCCTCCAGGTGGTTTGGAAACGGCAGAGATTTCACCAGAACTTCTCTCATAGCAGCACAGCCATAAAAAGATAAGATGAACATCAATAGAATTGTAAGTTGAAGCCTATTGGCTAAGGGTGACATGTCAAATATTCGGCACAGGGTTATGTAAGCAACCTTGTTTAATGAAGTAAACTTGAAAACCATCTTCCAGCAAAACTGGATCGTATTGACGTGAAAGGCCCATTCCATCGCAAGATCAATAACGCGTTAGTTAACAACATATACCAAGTATCGCCGATATTTTCAATTTGATGAATCCTTCAGTGCATGAGGCGCCTAATTGCAAATTACTCAGGAAATGTAATCAATTTTAGTTTATCTAAAAGTTTATGTTTCGTGCCCACATGGGAAAGCAAATCGCTTCTATCTAAACCATCTATCGCCCAGGGCTACCATTCAACTTACTCAATACCGCCTCCGTAAACTCTTTGGTCGTCGCATTCCCGCCCAAGTCGGGTGTGAATATCTGTTCGGCGGTAACGGCTTCAATGGCCTTCATCAATGCCTGGGCTGCCTTTATTTCTCCCAAAAATTCCAGCATCATCTGTGCCGACCAGAAAGTGCCGATGGGATTGGCGATTCCTTTGCCGGCGATATCCGGCGCTGAACCGTGAACGGGCTCAAACATCGAGGGAAATTCCTTTTCAGGATTGATGTTGGCGGATGCGGCGATCCCGATACTGCCGGCGATGGCGGGCCCGAGGTCGGAAAGGATGTCGCCGAAAAGGTTGCTGCCAACGACAACGTCGAACCAGTCGGGGTGTTGTACAAAATGGGCCGTCAGAATATCGATGTGAAACTGTGCGGTTTTCACATCCGGATATTGCTGCGAAACGGCTTTGAAACGTTCGTCCCAAAACGGCATCGTGTGGATGATGCCGTTGGATTTAGTAGCGGACGTCAGGTGCTTTCGGGGGCGCTTTTGGGCCAGTTCAAACGCATAGCGCATAATACGATCCACCCCCATACGCGTGAAAACGGTTTCCTGAACAACCATTTCCAGGTCCGTCCCTTCATAAACCCGGCCGCCGATTTGCGAATATTCACCTTCATTGTTCTCACGCACCACGACAAAGTCAATGTCTTCCGGTTTGCGGTCGGCGAGAGGTGATCGGATACCGGGTAATAGCCTAACCGGTCGCAGATTGACATATTGTTGCATTTGACGGCGAATCGGAATCAACAACCCCCATAAAGATACATGATCCGGAACCTGGAAATCACCCACGGCACCCAGAAAAATGGCGTCAAAGGCACATAATTTTTCGATGCCGTCTGCGGGCATCATATGCCCCGTTTTCAAATAATACTCGCAGGAGTAGGGAAAATCAGTATAATTTATATCAAAATTATACTGGTCCGACAGCGCCTCTATAATTTTGACTGCTTCGGGAACGACTTCCTTACCGATGCCATCTCCAGGTATCAGCGCAATGTTATAAGTCATATTAATAATCCTTTCTAGGTTGAATTGAATCAACTGAAATAATTCAGATTGGGCCTCGCCGCAACCTCAGGGGCTTGCTCAAAGAACCGTTTAAGAATCGGGTCGACCTCTTTCATATTGCCGGTCTTTAAGATTCTCGTATACAGGGAGTGCCCAAAGCGAAAGTTGGCAGAAAAATAGAAAGCAAATCGTTTAAAGCGCTTGATGGCCGCGACCGGGTCGTAGTGTATTTCAAGCAACCGAGCCAGTTGGGTGGCGGCATCGGCAAACATCTGCGGGTCAGACTGAAAATTTCCCGTCAATTCGGCAAATATCCAGGGTCTGGCAACAGCCATGCGGCCGATCGCCACCCCGTCACATTTGGTTTCTAATATCATGCGCCGACAGTCATCGCGGTCAAACACATCCCCATTGCCGAAAACCGGGATGTTGACGGCCTGCTTGACCATGCCGATATAGGCCCATTTGGGGCGTCGCGAACGCCGATCCGGCGCCACCCTGGGGTGAAATATGAGGGCATCGACGCCGGCATCCTCAAATCGTGTGGCCAGATCTACCGCAATTCCGCAATCGTCCTGCCAGCCGGTACGAAACTTAACCGTCAGCGGAATTGAAACCGCCTTTCGCACCTCGGCGACAATTGCGGCGGCAAGATCCGGATTTTTCAATAGGGCCGCTCCGCAATTGCGGCGACAGATCGTTGTGTTTGAGCATCCAAAATTGATGTCCACGCCGAATAATCCTTCACTTTCGATCCGGCGGGCAGCTTCCGCCATTTGTAAAGGATCGTCACCGAAAATCTGGCACACCAGACGGGAGCGTTCTTCATCCCGCCACCTGAAACAAGGAGAAACGAAACGATTTTCATGGGGAACCGTCTTGGCACTGCACATCTCGGAGTATAGCAGGCCGTAACCGCCGTATCGTGACACCAACTCACGAAAGGCGATATTGCCAAGAAACGTCAACGGAGCCAATATAAGCCTTTTTTCGATGGACTTGGATCCTATTTTTAGTGGTTGACGGAGATATTTGCCTTGGTTATAGATCATGGTGAGAATTTAGCAAATTTGATCGATGATTAAAAGGTACAAATAGGATTGGATACCAATGGATAAAACCGACACGGGGTATTTGAAAGACAAAAAGCGGAGATGGCTCCGAACACTGAATGTAACGGATGCACCTGCCCACACGCAGGACCCCCACTGCGGCTCCATCGGGCACGTATTGTCGTTTCCTGAAAGCTGCGCCCTGGCGCAAAAATTCGGATTTGACGCCGTCAATGCCGATCGTGATTTTCTGAGACAACGCGGCCCTGAATCTTCAAGGCGTCTTCTGGAGAAACATCGATTAGAACCAGGGGCGGTTGCTTTTTCGGCCGCCTTCAATGCCCATTTTTCCGATTCGGAGTTTGAGCAAAGCCTTATTCCCTTCGAAAAAGATCTGTCCCTGGCCGGAGAGGCGGGCTTTAGACGATGCGTGGGGTTTGTTCAGCCGTCATCCGAGCAATTCACCTTTCATGAACATTTCACCCTCTTGCGCAGGCGCTTGCAGCGCGTAACGCCATTGCTGGAGAAACATAGGGTCCGACTTGGGTTGGAATTTATCGGTCCCACCACCATGAGGTTGACCCACAAATTTGATTTCGTTCATACCATCGACGGTGTCCGAAGTCTGATTGCCGCGGCCGACGCGCATCGCCAGGTGGGGTTCAAATTTGATTCCCTGCATTGGTATGCCAGCGGTGCCGGACTTCTGGATATCGAGAAACTGGACCCGCAAGAGATTGTCTATGTGGAAATAAACGACGGCTTGAATGGAAATTTCGACCGATTCACCCTTCCCGAGTTTGAACGTGAACTTCCAGGTACCACCGGTGCCATCGATCTCGACGGGATGCTCACCAAACTGGATGCCATAGGCTTTAGCGGACCGGTGGTGGTCGAACCCTGGAATGAAACCCTACGCAACATGCCGCCTTCGGATGCGGTGGGTCTGGTAAAAGCGGCCTTGGACCGCAGCCTGAAATCCGCGGGCATTGAAACGATCGATCTTTAATTCGATCGCCGGCGAAACCGGCAGGAGGATGATATGTCAAAAAAACCGTTATTGATCGCCGATCCTTTTCCCCAATCCTGGGGGAATATTTTCACGAACCAGGAACTCGAACGGCTTGAGAAAATGGTGTCCATCAAATATTCAGGTGATGAAAAAATGGCGGACGTGGTATTCGATGACGCCCTGCCCGACGCGGTCGCGGTGGTGGGACAAACCGCAATGCCGAAAGAGCGCCTGGAAAGGGCCAAAAAACTGAAAGCGATATTCAACGTTGAGGGTAATTTCTATCAGAATATCGATTACGAGTTTTGTTTCAGGAACAGCATTTACGTCCTCAATTGCGGGGAAGCCTATGCCCAGGCCGTTGCTGAGATGGCTATGGGATTTGCGCTTGACCTTGCCCGCGGCATCTCCAGGGAGGACAGGTATTTCCGGGCGCGCAAGGAACGATATTTATTCGAAGCCGGAAAGGATGCGATTCTACTTTCAGGCGCGAACGTCGGCCTGATCGGGTTTGGTAATCTGGGCCGCGCCTTAAGGCCTCTTTTGGCGCCTTTCCACTGTAATGTCAAAGCCTATGATCCGTGGCTGCCGGAAAGTGTACTCAGAGAACATGGCTGTGAACCTTCCACCCTGGAAGACCTGCTTTCATCAAGCAGGTTCATATTCGTACTGGCGGGAGTAACCAACGAGAACCGGGGATTCTTAGGGGAAAAAGAATTCGATCTCATTCAACATGGGTCTGTTTTTCTGCTCATGAGCAGGGCGGCTGTCGTGGATTTCGGCGAGCTTACAAAGAGAGCAGCAGATGGCCAATTCAAGGCGGCAAGTGATGTGTGGCCATCCGAGCCCATGAGCGCAGATCATCCGGCTCGCAGTATCGAGGACTTCCTGCTTTCACCTCACCGAGCG
>Ga0316191_10004420_pt1 | contig 10483 bp, 11 predicted proteins | sample Eddworburr2cm_MG_FD_204928 | JGI IMG/M metagenome (GOLD analysis project Ga0316191, IMG submission 204928) | Coastal sediment microbial communities from Maine, United States - Eddy worm burrow 2 cm | ecosystem: Environmental > Aquatic > Marine > Coastal > Sediment | place: USA: Maine... | reverse complement strand
TGCTGATGTCCCAGTTCTGACAGAATTTGCAGGACAGGTTGCAGCCTGCGGTGCCGAAGGAGAAGACCTTGGAACCGGGAAAAAAGTGATTAAGCGGTTTCTTTTCAATCGGGTCAATGCAGAAACCGGATGAACGGCCGTAGGTGGTCAGTACAATGGATTCATTCTCACATTTACGTACAAAACAGAGGCCGCGTTGTCCTTCGTGCAGTTTGCAGTCGCGCGGACAGAGATCACATTGTATGCGATTATCATCCAGCTTGTGCCAGTACCTGCCTGGGAAATGCTTATTTGGCATGACTACTCCGAGAACTTCTGCACTTCATATCTGTAGAGTAGCACATCATTGCTCCAGAAATCGGGAGAAAGTCCTGCTTTCTGTTTTAGATGCGCCATAAACATACCGGGTGTCGGTAACTGCTCCCACACCTGTGGCAGAAATGTGCTTCGGTATCTGCCACATTCAAAGACGATACCATCAACATGAGGTTGAAGTTTTGCCAGAGCATCAGACTCATCAGAAAAGGTGATCGGTTGCGGATCGTCGAGCAAAGAGATCTCAATTGTAATCCGATTAAGCTCCTCTTTGGTGAGAGGAGGGAAGCGTGGATCTTCAAAGGCGGCAGCAGTGGCATTGTTCTGTAGATCATTCATCAGAGAGTGGTGCGCCTTGAGTGAACCGATGCAGCCACGCAGTTCACCATCCATTTTGAGTGTCACAAAGGTGGCTGCTGGTTCGTTGAGCCATGGGTGCTCGGTTGTCTTGGCAATGGTGGCGAAAACACCGAGCTGTTTGGTGATAATGGCTCTTGCAACAGAGAGAAGGAGTGTTCCCTGTTCAGGTGTAAACCGGCTCATTGAGAACCCCCGGGCTGTAAAATGCGATAGAAGCGTAACCGACCACCTGATCACGCGGTCCCGCAGTGTCACCGGAGTTGCGGAAATCGATCAGTTTGGGCGTGAGTGGGTGCTTGACCATGGCTGCCAATAGCCCATTGATGGGCGTTGCGCCGCAAGCCTGTTCATGAGAAATATTCTGCGTTCTGTTAATAATGGTTTCGACCGTCTCCAAATCCATTTTGCGTGCGCTTTCATAAGAGTGGAAATGGGATAGATCAGAACTGATGATGATCACCGTCTCCTCTCCACCCCAAAGAAGATCCAACACTTCTGAGATATGTTCTGGCCGCGCCTGACCAACTGCCAGAGGAATGAGCTTGAAATTGTTTAATCGCCTTTGCAAAAAAGGAAGATGGACCTCCAATGAGTGCTCGTAGGCGTGGCTATCATTGTCGACGTGCACCTGATCAAGATCGATAATTTGGCGAATGGCATCTTTATCTAGCGAGACTTTCCCTAGCGGCGTTTCAAACGCATCGACATCTGGAACGGCCAGACCTGAAAGAAGAACGCGGTGGGTAGGCCCTAGCAGTACGACACGTTTGACCTTGTCCGGCTCAAGAAGTGAATAGGCGGCAGCGGCGGTGGGACCGGAGTAGATATAGCCGGCATGTGGTGCGATCAAAGCCTTGGGAGATTTTGTATGTACGCTTTCATCCACCTCGAACAGCATCGCATCAACATTACGATTAAGTGCATCCGGATCATCTGGATAGAAGGATCCTGCTACGGCGGCATGGCGTACTTTCATGATCTGTAAGGGCTCCTGTTCGGTGATTTGCACTACAAGTGTAGACCACTCGAAAGAAGAATGAACAGTTACAGGCTATTTGAGGTTTCTGACCGGGATTCCCTGAGTGGCGAGGTAATCTTTGGTTTCGGCAATGGTGAAGGTGCCGAAGTGGAAGATCGAGGCGGCAAGTACGGCATCCGCTTTGCCAGCCGTAAGCCCTTCGGCCATATGTTCCAGTGTGCCAACGCCGCCTGAGGCGATGACATTGGCAGGGATTGCCTCGGCTACGGCGCGGGTCAGAGGGATATCATAACCGTTCTTGGTGCCGTCGCAGTCCATGCTGGTTAGCAGGATCTCACCGGCTCCAAAATCACTCATCTTTTTCGCCCACTCCACGGCATTGATACCGGTCGGTTTACGACCGCCATGGGTGAAGCACTCCCAATGGTCATCCACGCGTTTGGCATCAACGGCCACGACGATGGTGGAGGAACCGAAGCGCTCGGCCGCCTCTTTGACGAATTCGGGATTGAAGATGGCTGCCGTATTGATCGAGACCTTATCGGCACCTGCATGCAGCAGATTTTCGATGTCGCCAATCTCTTTGACACCACCGCCAACGGTGAGCGGCATGAAGACATGTTCGGCTACTTCGGTCACCATATGATAGAGCGTGTCACGACTTTCATGACTTGCACGGATATCGAGAAAGCAGAGCTCATCCGCGCCTTGTTCATCATATTTGATAGCTGCTTCAACCGGATCGCCGGCATCGATAATGTCGACGAACTGAACGCCTTTCACTACTCGTCCGTGGGCGACGTCAAGACAGGGAATAATTCTCTTACTTAGCATGGGAACACCCTATCCCCACAGGAAGTGGGGCGAGCGAATAAGATGAGCTCGTAAGCACAGCAAGACCGCGCTCTTGCGAAGCGATCAAAGGCCGGAGTCATGGATGGCGCAGGCCGCATCAACTTAACTCCCTCATTGCAGCAGCGAAGTCGATGCTGCCTTCGTAAATAGCACGGCCAGTGATAGCGCCGCAGATACCGTTATTTACATGTGTAGCACAGGCGCGAACATCTTCCATGTTGGAGACACCACCGGAGACGATCACCGGAATGGTGATGGCATTAGCCAGGTTCACAGTTTCTACGATGTTGGGGCCGGTCATCATGCCGTCCCGGGCAATGTCAGTGTAGATGATGGCTGAGACGCCCGCATCCTCAAATTTCTTTGCCAGATCGATGGCTTTAACATCGGTTACATCGTCCCAACCGTGTACAGCGACCATGCCGCCCTTGGCATCAATACCAACACAGATTTGACCGGGGAACGCATCACAGGCATCGATAACCAGCTGTGGATTCGAGACGGCTGCAGAACCGAGAATAACCCTGTCCACACCAAGATTCAGAATGCCTTCGATCATGGTCAGGTCACGCAGGCCACCACCCAGTTGTACGGGAATGGTCAGGCGTTCGCAGATACTCTGAATGGCAGGTCTGTTAGCAGGCTTCCCGGCGAAGGCACCATCCAGATCGACCACATGCAGACGTGTGGCGCCCATCGATTGCCACTGCTCAGCCATGGCTGCCGGATCATCACCATAGTCAGTAGCATCGTCCATGCGGCCCTGTTTTAGGCGCACGCAGTGGCCGTCTTTCAGATCGATAGCGGGAATCAGTTCGAATTTATTTATGGATTCCATTTCAGGAACGCCTCCAGCATGGCCATTCCGGCCTTTTGAGATTTTTCCGGATGGAACTGAACACCGATCATATTATCTTTGCCTATGGCCGATGCGAACGGGAATTCGCCATAGGAGCAGACACCCAAAATATGTTCCGGATTTTCGGGCGCACAGTAGAAGGAGTGAACATAGTAGACTTGGCTGTTCTCCAGTGGTTTCAAAACCGGGTGAATCTCTCTGTCTGATGCAAAGATAATGTCATTCCAGCCCATGTGGGGAATCTTGTAGCCGCGCTCGGGATGCGATTCAGGGAATGGTTTGACCGTGCCGCGAATCAGATTGAGCCCGGAGTAGAGTCCAAATTCACGCGACGCAGTTAACATCACCTGCATGCCGAGGCAGATACCCAGATATGGCATGCCTTCTGCGCATTTTTCTTTGATGGCATCGCCCAGACCCGACTCTTTCAGGGCAGCTGCGCAATCGCGGAATGCACCGACACCGGGAAGCACAATGCGCTCGGCATTTTTAAGTTGATCCGGGTTTTTAACCAATTGCACATCCGTGCCACCGACTTTTTCAAGAGCCTTGGCTACGGAGTGAAGGTTTCCCATTCCATAATCAATGAGTGCGATTGTGTTTGTGCTCATTCGGCTACAGGCTCCTGCCTTCCGCCTTTTGCCACTTCGCAAAAGCGCGGTTTTGCTTCGTTAACGGGCTCATGATATTCGCCCGCCACCCATCCATGGGTGGGGGAGGTGGTTCTGCACATGCCCTACAGCGCCCCTTTGGTGCTCGGGATGTCGGTGACGCGTGGATCAGACTCTACAGCCATACGCAGGGCGCGGCCGAAGGCCTTGAATACGGTCTCGATGATGTGGTGGTTGTTATTGCCACGAAGGGCATCGATGTGAAGCGTAATGCGACCATGATTGCTCACTGCCTGGAAGAACTCTTTGAATAGTTCGATATCAAAACCGCCGACTGTCTCTTTCGGAAATGCGATGTGATACTCAAGCCCCGGACGACCGGAGAGGTCGAGCACGACGCGAGAGAGCGCTTCATCCAGCGGCACATAGGCGTGACCGTAGCGAACGATACCTTTTTTATCGCCAATCGCTTCACGCAGGGCTTCACCCAGACAGATGCCGATATCTTCAACCGTATGATGAGCATCAATCTCAAGATCGCCCTTGGCATCGATGATTAGATCAATCAGGCCGTGACGGGCAATCTGTTCCAACATGTGATCAAGAAAAGGGATGCTGGATGAGAGTTGCGATTTACCTGTGCCATCCAGGTCAAGGGATAGCTTGATCGAGGTCTCTTTAGTCGTGCGCTCTATTGTTGCCGTTCTGTTAGTAGAACTCATGTCAGTATCTCCTTCAGTGCCAAGAGTAGCGCACCGTTTTCATCCTTATTGCCAATCGTGATACGAAGGCACTCTTTCAGCAAGCCACCCTGAGGATTCATATTCTTGATCAGAATGTTCTTCTCTTTGAGTTGCTCGAATATGGAGTCGGCGCCCTTTACTCGTATCAGCAGGAAATTGGCCTGTGATGGAAAGATTTCAATTCCATCGATCGCCATCAAGGCGTCCATCACGCGACTGCGTTCTAAGCAAATATCCTTCGCCTGTTTCTCGAATACGTCAAAGTGATCAAGGAAGAAATCGGCACTTGCCTGTGTCAGGCTGTTGATGTTGTAGGGGAGACGCACCTTGTTCAGTTCGGCGATGGTTTTGGCATCACCCAGAAGGTAACCGAGACGCAGTCCTGCCCAGCCCACTTTTGAATATGTGCGCAGGATCAGTACGTTCGGAGCGATCAGTTTCGTATGGGTTCGATCGGCAAATGGCAGGTAGGCTTCATCAATAATGACCATGCCACGGAAATTGGTGGCAATCTCCCTGATGGTTGCTTCAGACCACATGTTGCCGGTCGGGTTGTTGGGACATGCCAGAAAAGCGATGGTCGCCTTCTCACGAGAGCAGAGTTGCAGGAACTTTTTCGCATCAAGCGAGAAGTCCGCTTCCAGAGGCACGGTGGTCACTGGCCGTTTCAGCCAGCGGGAGATGAGATCGTACATAACAAAAGTCGGTGCCGGTGATGCACATGCACCGGGATCGGCAGCCAGTAGCAGCATTTGAATGATCTCATCAGAACCGTTGCCAAGAAGGACCTGATCGGCACTCAAGCCATCGCGTGCGGCAATTTTAGCCCGAAGATCATGCATGTCTGCATCGGGATAACGGTTCAGCTCCACCTCTCCGAGCTTTGCTTTCCATGAGCGTTTCAGGTCACCCGGCAGCGGAAAGGGGTTCTCCATCGCATCAAGCTTGATCATGCCGGAGGAGTCCGGCACGTGGTAAGCGCCCAGCGCCTTGATATCTTTACGAATCAATGGAATCAGTCCTTTTCTGCAAGACGTAGCTCGATGGTCAGCGCGTGCGCCTGCAATCCTTCGCGGTGAGCAAGGTGAGCAGCGGCAGGGCCAATGGCGCGGACGGCTTCCTTGGTCGCTCGAATAACACTGCTCTTCTTCTGGAAGTCATAGACTCCCAGCGGTGAAGAGAAACGGGCTGTACGATTGGTTGGCAGTACATGGTTCGGACCGGCAATGTAGTCGCCAAGTGCTTCCGGTACGAAGTGACCGATAAAGATGGCACCGGCATGCTTGATCATCGGCAGGATGGCATCCGGGTCTTCCATTGCCAGTTCCAAGTGCTCGGGGGCAATGATGTTGACCGCTTCAGCAGCTTCTTCGAGATTTTGCACCAGAATCATCGCACCATGATTTTCAACGGATGCACGAGCGATTTTCGCACGTGGCAAGGTCTCAAGGTGTTTCTCAACAGCAGCCTCTACAGCATCCAGGAGTGCTGCGTCGGTAGAGATGAGGATGGATTGGGCTGCCTCATCATGTTCAGCCTGAGAGAGAAAATCTGCACCTAGCCATTCAGGATGACCTCCATCTGCGACCATGGCGATCTCGGATGGACCTGCAATCATATCAATGCCGCAGGTGCCGAACACCTGACGTTTGGCTGCGGCGACAAATTTGTTGCCAGGCCCTACGATTTTATCGCATGCAGGAATGGTCTCGGTGCCGTAAGCCAATGCGGCCACTGCCTGAGCGCCACCCACAGCGAAACCACGCTGGACGCCACTGGCATACGCTGCTGCCAGTACCAATTCATTAAGTTCGCCGGCAGGTGTAGGCACCACCATGACGATCTCCTGAACACCTGCTACATGAGCCGGTACCGCGTTCATGAGTACAGAAGAGGGGTAGGCCGCCTTGCCACCTGGAACATATAACCCGACGCGATCCAGTGGTGTAATGCGCTGGCCTAATGTCATGCCTGCATCATCGGTGTATTCCCAGTCACTCTGCTTCTGGTGTTCGTGGTAGGCGCGAATACGATCAACGGCCAGTTTCAGGCCATTTCGGTCTTCGTCAGAGACAGCATTCCATGCAGCCTCCATCTGTTCAGGTGTGATCTCAATGCTCTCCGGTGTGCAATCCCAACCATCGAATTTCGATGTGTATTCGCACAGGGCTGCATTGCCGCGCTGTTTTACATTTTTAAGGATGTCAGCCACAAGGTTCTGCACATCATCACCGGTATCAGTTTCGCGTGAAAGTAGTGCATCAAGTCCTGCACGGTAATCGGATTGAGTCGAATCCAGACGAAGAATTGTCATAAAAGCTCCTTATGCGGCTGCTTTTTCAGCACTGTTGAGGGCAACGGCCTCACGTAGTTTCTCGATCATGGGCTGAATCATATCTTTGCGAGTGGCAAAGCTGGCAGGGTTTACAATCAGTCGGCTTGAGATGTCGTAGAGAGTGGTCTCTTCGACCAGGCCGTTGGCACGCAGGGTACTACCTGTCTCAACCACGTCGACGATACGATCGGCCATGCCGACCAGCGGCGCCAGTTCCATGGAGCCGTAGAGATGAATGATCTCAGCCTGTACACCGTGGCTGAGGAAATATTGCTCAGCCAGATAGTCATACTTGGTAGCGACCTTGATTCGACTTCCCTGCCGAGGTGTACCTTGTTCAACCAGTTCCTTTGGTCCGCAAACACAGAGGCGGCAGACACCGATCTTCAGATCCAGTGGTTCAAAAACATCGGGTCTGTGTTCCAATAGAATGTCACGTCCGACAATGCCGAGATCGGCAGCCCCCTGCTCAACATAGGTGCAGACATCGGCCGCACGAATAATCAGAAAACGAATCGGTGTTCCGTTAATCTCAGGGCCATCTACCATCAGCTTGCGCGTGGTTTTCACATTTTCGTTCGGAACCAGATTGGCATGCTTCAAAAGTGGCAGGGTATCATCAAGAATTCTGCCCTTGGAAAGCGCAATGGTCAGTGGTCTGCTATTTAGATCAGGCATAAAGCGGCAAGGCTCCTGTAATCAGGTGTTCACTGGCACTCTGGCGCTCAATATCGGCACCCAGCTTCATCAGCTTCTCCTCAATACGCTCGTAACCACGGTCAATGTGGTAAACGCGGGAGATACGTGTCTCGCCCTCAGCAGCAAGGCCTGCCAGTACAAGACTTGCGGAGGCACGCAGATCGGTAGCCATCACCGGCGCACCGGAGAGTTTGGGAATGCCTTTGACAACGGCGAGGTGCCCATCCAGCTGGATGTTTGCACCCATGCGAACCAGCTCCTGCACATGCATGAATCGATTCTCAAAAATCGTTTCACTGATGGTACAGGTGCCATCGGCAACGCACATCATGGCCATGAACTGGGCCTGCAGGTCGGTTGGAAAGCCGGGGTGAGGCATGGTGTTGATGTTGACTGCTTTAAGTCGGCCATCGGCCTTACAGCGAATCCAGTCATCACCCGTTTCAACAGTGACGCCGGCACTTTTCACTTTGGCAAGAAATGCCTCAAGCGCTTTCGCATCGGATTGGGTCACGGTTACATCACCACCGGTAATCATGCCCGCGGCCAGATAGGTAGCGACCTCGATTCGGTCAGGGATCGCAGTAATGTGTCCAGGATTAATGGATGAGACGCCACGGATAGTGATGCGGTTGGTGCCATCACCTTCAATGTTGGCGCCCAGATCACGTAGTGAGTCGGCCAGGTTGACGACCTCAGGCTCACGCGCTGCATTTTCAAGCACGGTTTCACCATCAGCCAGTACAGCTGCCATCATCAGGTTTTCGGTACCGGTTACGGTGACCTGATCGAATACAATCGTTGCACCCTTAAGTCCCTTCGGAGCTTCCGCTTCAACGTAGCCGTGCTCAACCTTGATTGTTGCGCCCATCGCCTCGAGCCCTTTCAGGTGCATGTCGATCGGACGCGCACCAATGGCACAACCACCCGGCAGGCTGACTCGTGCTCTGCCGAAACGTGCCAGCAGTGGCCCGAGAACAAGCGCGGATGCTCGCATGGTCTTCACCAGCTCGTAAGGCGCTTCCGGCTTATCAGCGTTGGTCGCATCAATGTGGATGCATGACTTGTCATCAAAGGTGACCTCTGCCCCCTGATAGGAGATCAGTGTCATCATGGTGGTGATGTCTTTCAGGTGCGGGATTCGGTGATAGACCACCGGCCCTTCAACAAGAATGGAGGCCGCCAATAGAGGTAGCGCTGCGTTTTTCGCACCGCTGGCTTCGACTGTTCCAGTGAGAGGCGCTCCGCCCCGAATGATGATGTTATCCATTGATTATCCGCCACATAATAGAATCGCGCAGGCTACCTGCTGGGGGGCTTGCGAACAACATTGGAGGGACGCGGGGAATGTGTTCATTCTCGGTGGTAAATATCTTCCAATAAACTACCTTTCGCCCATGTCTGTTTACACCGAACTTTCCCGATCCGATTTCGAGGCCATTCTGGCTGACTACGAACTGGGTGCCTTGCACTCATTCGAAGGCATTGCTGCTGGCATTGAGAACAGTAACTTCTTTGTCATCACCGATTCAGGTCGCTATGTACTCACCATCTTCGAGCGCATGGCCGATGATGAGTTGCCGTACTTCATGCGCCTGATGAAACACCTCTCTCACCACGGGCTCTCTTGCCCGGATGTGATGGTGCAGAAGGGCGGCGAGTTGCTTTTCGATGTGCAGGGTGATGGTGAGGTTAAGAAGGGATGTATCGTTTCATGTCTTTCAGGTCGCACACTGGATGAGTTGAACACAGTACAGCTTCAATCTTCCGGCCGCGCACTGGCGCAACTACATCTTGCAGGAAAAGATTTTGATGAACATCGCAGCAATCCGACAGGTATGGATTGGCTGGATGATACCATCGATGAGATGATGGCAGATGTTCAGCAAAACTACGGTGAAGGTTCAGCCCAGCTGCTCTATGACGAGATGAACTTCCAACGCGAGGTTCATGCCAAAGGCTTCGATCTGCCAACCGGCGTCATCCACGGCGATCTCTTTGTTGATAACATCCTCTTCGAAGGTGATGCGGTCACTGGTATTATCGATTTCTACTATGCCCATGATGCCGCCTATGCGATGGATATTGCCATCTCACTCAATGCGCAGGCGGTTCTTTTAGGCTCCGATGATCAGGCACGAATGCAGGCATTTCTTTCAGGCTACGAAGAGCTGCGTCCACTGAGTGATGATGAGAAAGAAGCACTGCCTGTGCTACTGCGTCTCGGCGCACTCCGCTTCTGGACCTCACGTCTCTTTGACGCCATCTATCCACGTGGTGGTGCGATGACCCAGACCAAAGACCCGGAAGAGTATCGCAAGAAGCTGGTGCTGCACCGCGCCAGCTAAAGCGCGGCCATCTCTTATTCAGCGAACTGTCCCCGGAAATCATAAACCTCTAGCTTGCGGCCATGCGCCCCAAGCCACCCCCGAATTACCTTGCCGGTTATCCACCTGAACTGACCGAGAAGATCAGCCAACAGATTGAGCAAAATCTGCTGGCAGATCGGCTACTGCAAAAGTATCCGCAGCGGCATGCCGTGCGCACCGATAGGGCGCTCTATGATTATGTGATGGGGCTTAAAGAGAGCTACCTGCGCAATGCAGGGCCGCTCAACAAGGTGGCCTTCGATAGCAGGCTGCATATCACCCACAATGCGCTGGGCATCCACACCAGCAAGTCGCAGGTGCATGGGGCCAAGCTCAAGGCCAAGCGCGAGATTCACGT
>Ga0316191_10004419_pt1 | contig 10485 bp, 9 predicted proteins | sample Eddworburr2cm_MG_FD_204928 | JGI IMG/M metagenome (GOLD analysis project Ga0316191, IMG submission 204928) | Coastal sediment microbial communities from Maine, United States - Eddy worm burrow 2 cm | ecosystem: Environmental > Aquatic > Marine > Coastal > Sediment | place: USA: Maine | collected... | reverse complement strand
GGCTTCGTAGTTGCTACCCATGTTGTCTACACCTCCTGCAGGTATCGTTAAAACAGTTTAACCCGCCAACCGTCTATGCCGGACGAGCCGGAGGCGGAGAATTGAAGATTTGTGGATGTCGCTTCGCTCTGTCCTTTTTATGATCTTATTATAAAAATTGATCCCGCCGGCTTCCGGCTCCTATAGCGCAGAGCCTAGAGCTCGGAGAGAGGCGGACCTTAAATTATTGCTAATGCGACACTTTAGTACGACTGAGTTATCTACCTTTTGTGGGAGCGGCTTCCAGCCGCGATGAACGACGGCAGCATAGTGTCACTACGATATTCGCGGCTGGAAGCCGCTCCCACCAGGTTAACACCGTATTATTGTAATAAAGTGTCGCTGAAACCCGATAACGACTTAGGACTTACACCCCTTTTCTGATGGATACCGTCAATTAACCCGCTCAAACGGTCAACCGTTTGTAAATTGCGGGCAGCAGTTCGGGCAGCAGTTCCACTTTGGGCAGGATGATACTCCCGGTTTGGGGTGAGATACGCTTGAGGTATTCTTCGCCCTTTTTGTCGGATGTTATGATAAAGGGGTGAATTCTTTCGCGTCGGGTTTCCTGGAGCGCCTTTTTCGTATCGGCGACGGCATAGTCCAAAACGCCGTACTCAAGGTCATAGGGCCTGCCGTCGGTGAGGATAATCATCAGCTTGACCGCCGCCGGAACGGATGCCAGTTTGTGGCAGGCGTGCCGAATGACGGCACCCATTCGGGTGAGGCCTAGCGGCTCCAGATTCCCCAGGCGATATCGCACGCTGTCGCTGTATGGCTCTGCAAAATCTTTTACGCTGAACAGATCGACACGAAAGCGGCCTTCCGAACTAAATCCATAGATGGCGTAAGGATCCTCCAACGCATCGAGGGCTTCGGCCATCAGGACCATCGCTTCCTTTTGAATATCGATGACCCGACGTCCGTCGACTTTTTCTTCGGTCGAACTGCTCATGTCCACCAGAAACAGTACCGCGACATCCCGAATGCGTTTGTCCCGCCGAATATAAACATTTTCAGACAAAAATGCGCCCGATCGCATATCCACCACCGCTTCCACCAGCGCGTCGATGTCCAGGCCATCTCCGATGGGCTGGGCCCTGTATTTGCGGAATCGTTCCGGCTTGAGCCTTAAAAACTGACGCCGGATCAGCTTGATGATCCCATCCAGCCGAGAGCAAACCTTTTCCACGAACGCGTTGGCATCCGCTTTAGCGGGTCGTTGTCGAATCAGGCACCAATCGAGTTTGTAGTCGGACAGATTGTCATCCCATTCTTTGTAAAAATAGGTTTTGACGTTTTCTTCCAGCATTTCTGCATCCGGAGAGGTCATTACCATGTTGTCGAGCATTTCCTGAAACAAAGCCCACAGACCGTCCACCTCCCGATGCCCGTCGGCCATCATGCCCGCCAGCAGGCTTTCGACGAGTTCCGGCGGAAGCCCGTCATATTCTTCCATGGCCTTGGCGGTTAATCGGTCGATGGCCTCGGTGGTGTTGCTCACCAGTTCCGGCAAAAGATCGCCCCACCATGGGGGCGGGAGGTGAACACCGGCGTAAAGTTTCTCAGGGTAGGCCCCCATGTGGTGCTCGGGGATAAATTTTTCCATTTCAGACCGTAAACCGGGCAGCCGGTGAAGGAGGCGCTGGTCGGCGTCCAGGTGAACCGTTACGGCATCAAGGGGAGCCCGGCCGGTATCGGTTACGAACATCCGGTCGATCAGCATCGCCTGGTGCAGTGCCATGAGCTTAAAAAGACCGAATTCCGGAACCACCTCGGGCAGAAAAACGGTGCGCCCGTCGGTGGCGGCTGCCCCGCTAAACCCCTTCTGGCCGGCAAGCACCGTATTGGAGCGAATTTTCACCGCTCTGCCCAGCAGGGCTTCGCAAATTAATGCCAGGGTATTGCTGGAGTCTCTCAATGCCAGGCCGGCAACTAGCTCGTCCCTGGTCTCCAGGGATTTCAGGGAGATCCCGCTGAAGTAATTGATCCGCTGTTCTTCCGTTGCACATGTTTCTAGACCGGTACTTATCCACTGCTCGAGTTCCGCGTCATCAAGCATCAGGCAGACTTGGTTGCCGGACTGGATGAATTTTTCGGCTGCCGTTGCCGAAACTGTCGCGATGCGGCTGGCCTGGTTGAGAAAGATCTGCCAACGGTCGAGGGAGTAGGCGCATTGATCTGCGCTGGACTCGATCAGGTAGGCGCCGGCGGCACGCCACACCTGCTTGCGCTCGGCGGCCAGCGCCGTCACCGCCTGCTGGCCCCATTTGAACAACTGCTCGGCGCCCAGCCGTTGATAAGCTGACGGTGTCTGAGCCAGAAACGTGATCGCCACATCGATGTCCCGCTGGACCAGATCGAGGGTCAGTCGGATCCAGCCGATCATCAATTCGCGATCTTCCATCAAGGTCCAGGCCGAGTCAAAAAAGGGTTGAATCAATGCCCAGTTGCGCCGGCTCAGGCGCACAGCGCCCTGCAGCACTGTGTTTCGCAGTGGGTTTTGGTCGATTTTTTTTATCAGGTGGCACAGCTCAATGAAAAAATTCTGAGCCTGGCGTGAACGCAGATGAGTCACCGATTTGCAGATCTCCATGTAAGCCTCGCGGCTACTTGAGCTCAAAGGGTCTAAAAAACCGTTGTTTTTTTCAACAAATGCTTCGATCGCACTCAACACGTCGCCCTCTCGCCGGCGTTAAGGCCGCGTTTTTAGAAGATACCGGAAACGATTTCCGTGATAGCCGTCTGCATTTCCGCATCGTCCGACATGGTCCGGATCACCGCGGCTTCGCATGCCGACCGCGGTTTGAGGCCGTCGGAAATGAGTTTGCCGGCGTAGACCAATAAACGCGTACTGACGCCTTCTTCCAGGCCATGCTGCCTCAGGTTGCGGACCATTTCACCCAGTTGCACCAGACGGCCTGCGATTTCTGCATTCACTCCGGACTCTTTCATGAGGATTTGGCGCTCATTATCTTTGGTGGGATACCCGAAATCGACGGAAACGAATCGCTGGCGGGTGGAATGCTTGAGATCTTTCATCACACTCTGATACCCCGGGTTGTAGGAGATCACCAGCAGAAAATCAGGGTCGGCCTCCAGAAGCAGACCCCGTTTTTCCTGGGGCAGAATACGGCGATCGTCGGTCAGAGGATGGATGACCACGGTGGTGTCCTTGCGGGCTTCGACGACTTCGTCCAGGTAACAAATGGCACCGTGCTTTACCGCCAGACTTAGCGGACCGTCCTGCCAGACCGTCTCCTGACCACTGAGCAGATAGCGCCCCACCAGATCGGATGCCGTCAAATCTTCGTGGCAGGCGATGGTCACCAGGGGAATGGACATCTTCCAGGCCATATGTTCCAGAAAACGGGTTTTCCCGCAGCCGGTAGGGCCTTTGAGCATCACCGGCAGCTTGAGCCGGAAGGCGGTTTCAAACAGCGAGATTTCTTCGCCGAAAGGCAAGTAAAAGGGTTCTTCAGTGATGTGATAGGTTTCAATGGCAATGCCGTTTTTGGCCTCGTTTGCAGTCGTTGTCATCGCCGGTAAGGACATAATCTCAATTTCTCCAAATTTTTTGTAAATGAGTCATTCACCGCTAAACCTATTATTCCAATTGGAGCGAAGCCTGGTGTGATGAAAAATCTTCTGTATCTTGATGCACATAGACTTTACTATTAACACTGTTTTAGACAAGCGAATTTGGTTTCGGGTGTCAGTGTTCAGGTGTCAGGAAAGGTAGACCAATAGCATATCCGCTTATATGAAACTACGCCAAAATTTCGCGATTTCTCGTGGGAGCGGCTTCCAGCCGCGAAATAATGTTGTGCGATAGCCAACATCGCATAATCGCGGCTGGAAGCCGCTCCCACAACCAAAATCGCATAAATTACTCTTGAAGTTTCTTTTCCGATTAAACTGGCCGCTTTTCAGGCCAGCGGCGGCGCTGAAACCTGAACACTGACACCTGAAACCTTATACGCAATAAGATAAATAAAAATTGAATAAAAGTTGAGGCCCCAATTTTTGTGTACTTTCACCACCCCAGATGAGGCCCAAAGGAAACGGCACCCAGAAAGATGGTGCCGTTTCTTGACCCCATGCCATATCTTTTGACGTTGCCGCCGATGGCCAGCGTCCCAAAGGGTTTAATATTTTCCGTAAATTTCGGCGGCCTCCATCATGGCGATGGCATTCATCAGGGAGCCGTTGGGTGGGTACTCGCACCCGGTAGCCAAAATAAACCTGCCGCCCGCGGCCAATTCTTCGATCTCCTTTTTGCACTCCTGCTTCATCTCTTCGGCCGAACCCAAAAAAGCGTATTGGGCCGGGCTGGCATAGCCGATAATTGTCACTTTGTCGCCCCATTTTTTCTTTGTTTCAACCCAGTCGGCGCAATCATCCGGCGGGTAGGCGCAGGAGATGGCGATGGGGTCCATCATCTCGATCTGAACGTCGAAGTAGATGCCGTTGCCGCAGTTGTGTACGATGGGCATCATGCCGCAGTCCCTGGCGGTGTCGGCCATTACTTTGGTGAAGGGGCCTTCGATCTCTTTCCACATGTCCTTGCGCATGATCGTCTGGGAGGCAAACAGGGTGTCCATCACCAGGGCGTGACAACCGGTTTTGGCGATGGCCTTGATGTAATCGACGAGTACACCGTTGATAACTTCCTCGGCGTGGATCACCGCCTCTTTGTTTTTGTAGCAGTCCCTGAACAGGTTTTCGGCACCCCGCATCATGGCTAAAATCCCCAGCGGCCCATAGATAAAACCCATAATACCTACGGTGGCGGCCAGCTCGTTGCAGATGATGTCGTAATATTTCAGCACCTCTTTCATGCGCGGCGATTTGGTGGGATCCACCGGCTCGATTTTATAATAGTCGTCCGGTGTTTTGATAAAGGCGTTGTCGTAATTGGGGTGGGCCGTATCCTCGATGGGATACACCATTTCCTGGCCCAAATCAGCGGCTTCAACTGAAAGGTCTACCAGTCCCAAAATACCGTCATAGCCGATCAGCTTCTGGGCCTGGATCTGGGATTTGGCCATGATTTCACCATCCTGCGACCATTCCTCGTAGGTTACGCCATAAACCCGCCGGGAAGCACCGCATACCAGCGGGCCGGCGGGCACCCGATCCGGGATACCGCCTTGGAGTACCGTTCCGATTCTTTCCAATCCATTCATGTGATGTCTCCTTTCCTTGTGTGTTGGTGAGAACGGTTTACCGTCTATCTGCAATTACATTGGACCCGGCATTTGGCCCCACCAGTTAGGGTGAATAATACCTAAAGTGATCGGTTCTGGGTTCAAGGTTCAAATGTTATAAAATGCTAATTTCCATAGTTTTATATTTTATGGTTTGAATTGGCCTCTTTCACCCATTGGGTGAAACATGGAATTCGATCCGATTGACGCGTTATACTATTGTTAAGGCTATTTAGCGCATTATAACCGGCAACCGGGAACCCTGAACTGCTCAACCTATGTAATAAAGATCAAGGCGCCGCGAATTCAGGCACGTTCATCATCATCTTTTCCAGACTGTCGGAATCATGGACACTCAGCAGATCGATCCCGTTGCAGTAAGGGCGCAACACTTTGCGTATTTCATCCGGCGATGAATCTTCAAGCCGGTCGGTGCGGCTCAATGCCACGATGTCCGCACCGTTGATCTGGCCGATTATCAAACGCTGCCGTTCTGCCCACATGAATGGGAATTGCGGGGCGTCCACAAGGGTGATCAGGGGACCGATCTGATAGCGCACATCCCGGTGCCCCATGGCGGCCACATTCTGCAGCTCCTGGGTGACAACCATTTCGGACGGTTCAATAAACAGGAATTCGGGGTCGTGGATGCGTTTGATTTTTTTAATTAAATCAACCAGACTGGTTGCCAGGCTGCAGCCCACTCAGCCCCCCCGGAGATATTGCACCGGCACTTTCAGATCATTTGTGAACCCGTCCTCATACGATTCCTCGCCGCTCTCGTTGGCAATCACCGCCGACGGTTTGTCAAGGGCCGCCGCCCTGCGAGCCATCGCTTTGATCAAGGTCGTCTTGCCGCTGCCCTTGATGCCGGAAACACAGATCAGACGCATTTATCCATTTCCATTTGAGGTGTCTTCGTCATCGGTCTGTTGCAACTGTTCTTCAAGCTGTTTGATATAGTCTTTTTTTGAAGCCACAAAATCAAATTCATCGAAATAGGTGTGTTCTTTTTCTTTAATAACAAATAGACCGCGCTGCTCGGAAACCTCATGCAGGCCTTCCAGGGTCGCTGCCTTAACGGCCTCTTCGGGGATGCCCTGAACGATGCTGTTAATGGCGATGAACAGCTCCTTAACCGGCTTTGTGAGATGACCGTTTGAATAGGAGCCATGGGAAGCCCCGATCGTATCCGCCTTGATGGTCCCCGCCTCGGTGCGAATATGCGATTTGATATGGCCAATGCAACGCGCCCCCAACTCCATGCAGTTTTGGGCGATGGAAACCATCATCGATTCAGCCATATTTTTGACAAAATCCTCGTTCATCAATTCTTTGCGGCTTAATTTGGCGGCAACACCATAACCGCTTACCCCGTATTCGGTATAGCAACCGTGTCCATCAGATGCTGTTGGATCCGCCATTTTCAGGCCTCCCATGAGAGAATAATGTCTGTCAATTGATCCAAACCCGTACCGCTAAAAGAAGATAAATTGCAGATATCGGCTTTGGCATTATATTCACGAACTCTTTGCGCCGATTCTGAAACAGCAGCCTCGTCCACCGCATCCACTTTGCTGATGGCAATTACATCGGCATCCTTTATCTGGGTGGTGACCAATTGACCCAGCATGTCCATATCCAAAAGCTCCGCCGGACGCGTCGCATCAAAAAGCACGATGGCCGGGCCGATGGAAATTTTGGCATCGCGGCTGCCCATTCTGGCAGCCAATTTAACCTGATGCGGCACGGCGACCCCGGTGGGCTCCACCAAAACATGATCGGGGTTAAAATCTTTGTATAACCGGTAAATGGTTTTGGCGAAGGTCGACGCCACTTCACAGCAAATGCAGCCTCCGCCGATGTCTTTAACCTGCATACCGCTTTCTTCGAAAATTTTACCATCTACGGGGATTTCACCGATTTCATTTACCACCAAGGCAATTTTGCGTTCACCTTCGCCGGCAATTTTTCTTGAGAGTTTAAGCAAGAGCGTTGTTTTACCGCACCCCAAAAATCCAGCGATTTGTGTAATCTTCATGCCTTCTCCCCCATTGGCCTGCGCATAAATTTGCAATTCATTTGTAAGGTGAACCTATCGTTAAATAGTCTGACACAGACGACGGGCACGTGTAAAGGAGTAATTACAGGTAAAAAACAGGTATATTTATATACCCGAAAAGGTGATGCCATCGCACAACGTCAGGCCTTTATCAGTCTCTTTCTGACAACATGTTGTAAGAAAGTGCAGCATTAAGGTTTCAGGTGTCAGGTTTCAGTACTATCCCTGGCGGCCGAAGCGGTCAGTTTGATCGAAAAGGAAAATTCGGCATTGCGGAGTTTCATAAAAGAGCCGCCTGGCCGCGAACGTCCAGTCTGATCGTAGAAGAAACATTGTTGATTCATACTAGGCCTAACATGAACTTAATTTTTGTATGATACTCCGAATTGCCGAAAAGCGAACTGCAGAATATCGAACCCGCAGAATTTTGAAAGGTGATTTCGCTTTGCTCAGTTTAATTAACATATAATAGACCAGAATACATTCCCTCGATATTCGATATTTACTTTTTTAGCGATTCTTTTTTGATTAGACCGGCCGTTTTTGGGCCAGCGGCTGTGCTGACATCCGACACCTGAAACCTATAGTTTGTGATATTAAATCTTCAATAGTCAATTCTCCGCAGTGGATCCGGGTTAGGCATCTATCAGAAATACCGGCATTCAGGGGATCAATAATTGCGATCTCACGAATTTAAAAATTTCCACCAGAGTTTCAGAAAAGTATTTGACAGGGTTTTGATTGGATAGGTGAAAAATTGTTTTCAAAAAGCGTTTGTCTTCCGGCGCTATATAGGCATGGCAGTCCCACCAATAGGACTCCAGTTCGGCGGCGATACCTTTATCGGCCAATAAAGCCACCGGCGTAAATCCCTTATTTTTTTTACATAGAAAGATTGCCCGTATCCAATGATGGGGAAAAAGCCGCTGATAATTTTCCGTTTCTTCAACCGAAGGACTGATTTTGTAGGTGTAATAATACAATAAAGGCCTGCTGTTGCCTATTTCGATGACCATTTGGGCGGCGATCAGATTTTTTAAACTGGTTTCCAGATGCGCTACCATGTGACGCACCAGGTGAAGGCCGGACCCCCCAGTGTTAAAAAGAGGTCGGATTTCTTTATTGAAATTAACCCGGTACGTTGACGGTTCAAGCTCTAATTGACGACGCGCTAATTCCATGTCCAACCACCCCTGCAGAGCTAAAGGTGGAATGCCCATCAGGGCCTCATCGCACAGATGAATGGTCAATTTTTGGTTTTCAAGCGATGCGTGTACGGGACTGGCTTGGGGTGAGCGATGATCATTACCTTTTGGATGTCGGTCGATCTGAATATCCACGGCGGATGGAAAGGCCATCCGGCTGCAAAATTGATCGATAAAACGGGTAGTGAGGTTTGCAAGCTCTGCTGGAGTTGATATCGTCGATTTGCCTAAATCCTTTTCCATGGCGGCACTCCAATTCCTTGATCCGGTCGTATAGGCCCTTATCGGGTTTTATCTGACAACATGTTGTCAGATAATGAAGGTTTCAGGTGTCGAGTGTCTGGGAAAGGAGATGTTAGATACTGAAACCTGACACCCGACACCTGAAACCTATATTAATTATCAGCATGCTTGCTGCCCTTCAGGGGCCACTCTTTCCAAGCGTAGTCTCGGGAAAAGCTTAGTTTGTTATTTAACCGATTTTCTCAGCTATGTCGAAAAAAAGATTTTGACATCAATAGCGTGTGCAGATTGATCTTGCGGCCGCGTAGTCCCAACTTGTCACGAATATTACGCCGGTGGGCTTGGACCGTTTCAAATGAAATATTCATGGCTTGCGCGATTTCCTTACTCGAAAGGCCGGTCCGAATGAATTTACAAATCTTCATTTCTGTGCGCGTTAAGCGCAGAAACCTTCCATCAAGTTCTTTGGAAAAGCCTCGGGTTAAATTGACAAGCTGATCGCGCATCACATCCAGATATGTGTTGCGCACATCCGCCGATGACTCGCGCTTTATTTTATCGATGGTCGGTAAAAGCAGCGTTTCTATCCGGTGTGAAATGCCGGTTTCGATGCCACCCCTTTCCTTTTCGAATGCGCGCATCACATTTTTCAAAGTCACATACATTTCTCTGCGGTGTGATTTTTCTTGGCGCAGTAGTTCTTGTAAAGTTTTATATTCGGTCAAATCCTTTATCACCAAACAAAAGAGGGTTCGATTGAATAAAGAAAATTTTTTGATTGTGATATCGATGGGAAAAGTGTCATCATCTTTACGCATCGCAGTCATTTCACCTGCCCAGCTTTCGAAGTCGTTTAGATCTCTGAAAGCTTGATTTAAAAGGCGCCTGTGTCCAGTTTCAATCAAATCGCGGCAATCCAACCCAACAATATTTTTACGTGTACTTTCGAATATTTCACAGGCACGATCATTGATCTCAATGACTTTCATGTCATGGGTAATGAAAAAAACACCGTCACCAATATCATTTAACAGCGAATGCAGTAATTTTTCGAAAGAATCGAATGTCAGCTTATATTGGTTTTTCATGGCCGTAGTGGTACGCGTTGGTTTGGAAATGCCTGTGACCCGCAGAAAAAAGTCTTTTTAAAAATAATTTCTAAGCGGATAAACCGGAAATAACAGATTACAAGCACCAAATTACAAATAAATTACAATATCCAAATCTCAAATAAGATCATAAACCAATTGTTTGGGATTTTGAATTTCAGTCATTGTAATTTGTTTGATATTTGTGTTTTGTTATTTGATATTTTTTAATTGCTGACACCTGAAACCTTCAGTTTCTGACGACATGTAGTCATATGAAATCCCATAAAGGCCTGATGACAAAGCACCCCATCAGACCCATCAGAAGATTTCTGCCTGACTCCGCAATTACTCTTTTGAAACATTATTCTGATATGATTTAAGAACCTCTAAAGCTTCTTCGGTCGTCACGGGGATCTGATCTTTATCCGTCGAATTTTCCATGAATTGTTTGAAAAGCAGCGTTAAAATCGGCGGCTCCAGGCGAGCGCTTTTTAGGAGTTGATCATCTGTCAGAATTTGTTTGGCAGTTCCATCGGCCGCGATCTCGCCGTCGTTTAAGATAATTATCCGCTTGGCCAACAACGACGCCAGGTTGATATCGTGGGTGACGATGACCAATGTATAATCGTGATGAC
>Ga0316191_10004417_pt1 | contig 10485 bp, 6 predicted proteins | sample Eddworburr2cm_MG_FD_204928 | JGI IMG/M metagenome (GOLD analysis project Ga0316191, IMG submission 204928) | Coastal sediment microbial communities from Maine, United States - Eddy worm burrow 2 cm | ecosystem: Environmental > Aquatic > Marine > Coastal > Sediment | place: USA: Maine | collected... | reverse complement strand
ATGCCAAGCAAATCCTCAGCGCCGAGCTCAGCCGGGTACTCGCGGATGATGTCGATGACCTGTCGCTTGCTCATCCAGCGAGCCAGCGCGCCGCGCTCGCTGTCGGCCAGATGGGCGGCCAGTTCACCGGCTCCGGGTTGCCGTGCCCATGCGTCCAGGAACGGGCGGTTCAGGCCGGTAATCTCGCGGTGGTGGGTCAGTGCTTCCCATAATGTCCCCCCTTCCGGGACGGTCGTGTCACCATCCAGGCCGACCGCCTCGATCAGCGGATCGACAATCCAGGGCGGGTTGGTATGGACCACGCCGAGAGAATCGCCAGCCTGGTAGCTCAGACCGGACCCCGTCAGGGAGATCTCCAGATGACGCACGTCCTTGTCTGAGTCGCGTCCGGTAATACGCTGATTCAGCAATAACTCCGCCTCGAACGGCGACTCCCGTGTCCACCGTGGCGTGATCGGCACTGCCCTGAGCGCGGGTGCCGGCGCAGCCACGTCCTGCCGCGCAACCACCTTCTCCGCCTCGGCCAGAACCCGCTCCGTCCAGCGTTGCGCCTGGGGCTCATAGTCCAGGTCGCACTCGACCAGCGGGAACAGACGGCTGGCGCCGGCGCCAGCCAGCAGGCGATCGAATTCCTGTCCGGTGCGACAGAAGTGCTCGTAGCTGCTATCGCCGAGGGCCAGCACCGAGAAGCTCAGAGATTCCAGGCCAGAGGCCCGGCGGCCGTTCAAAAAACGGTGCAATTCCATCGCGTCGTCTGGTGGATCGCCGTCGCCATGGGTGCTGACGACGAACACCACCAGGCGGTCCTGGCGCAGGCGGGCGCTGGGATAATCCAGCATCGTGAACAGTTCCGCCGCGATACCGGCCCGGATTGTCTCGCCCAGGAGGCTTTCGGCAATGCGTTTGCCGTTGCCGGTCTGGGATCCATAGACGATGCAAAGCCTGGTCTGATCCGCTGCTCCGGCCGCGGTCTCCGCGCCGGTGGCAAGGCCGGCCAGATAGCCACTGGCCCACTGTAACTGGGCAGGCGTCCAGCCCCGGACTGCCTGCGACAGCGTGTCGACGGCGGCGGGCGTCGGCGCCTGATGCTCGGCTGCGAGGGGGGAAAGCAGTGCCATCGAATACTCCGTGCCGGCATCCATAGCGATGCGTGGAGTTTCGAGACTAGCCGCCGATCCGGCCAGACTGAACGTATTTCCGGTTATGGCTCAATAACTGGTGGCGATAACCGCACCCGGCCAGCCAGGAATACGGGCCTGATCATCTGGCGATTCGCTGGCTCCGTCGGCCAGACCCTGTCGGGACGCGGGCGGCGTGAAAAATCCCGGGCACATGGCGTGGTTGACCCCGGGGCGATGCGCGGCGGCCTCTGATTTAGATCAATTCGCCGCGACGTAAACAGCGCTAGCATTAGGTTTCCGGTCCAGGCCTGCGGGCTCCTGTTGGGGCTCGACGTGAAGGAAATCGAGAGCCATGAACAAGCGCTCAGTACTGCGTCCCACCCTCTTCTGTCTTGCTGCTACGTTGGTTTTGCTGGGCCCGGCTTCCCAGGCCCAGAACCGGCCGCTGGATGATTGCATGGAGTGCCACGACAACGTGGCAGTTACGTCGACTGCACATGCCGACGTCGATTGCCAGTCCTGTCACTCCAACGTCGTCAAGATGTTCCATAAAAAGGAAGATCTGGAGCAGCTTTCCGGGGATGCAATTTGCGCCCAGTGCCACAAGATGGCCGACCGCTCTCTCGGAAAGAGCGTGCATCACGAGAACGCCGATTGTCAGGACTGCCACGGCGAGCCCCATGCCGTGCACAAGGTCGCCGATCTGATCTCGGAAGTGTCACCTTTCCAGCAGGTCGAGACCTGCGGACGCTGTCATCAGGATCCGCCGGGTCTGATCGATGGCTATATCGACAGCGTTCACGGCCGGGGACTGCTACGCTCCGGTCTGGTCAACGCCCCGTCCTGCAGCAGCTGCCATGGCGATCATCGCATTTTGGCGGTGCATGATGACAAGGCGCCGACCTCACACCAGCATTCGCCAGAGACCTGCGGTAAGTGCCATGTCGGCGTACTCGAGACGTGGGAGAACGAGAGCGCCCACGGCGCTGCCTGGCTGGCCGGCAATGCGGACGGTCCGGTCTGTACCAGCTGCCACGAATCTCACGATATCCAGGACCCGGTGCGCGACGGCATGCGGCTGCATCTCCCCGAACACTGCGGAAACTGCCACGGAGAGCTGTATACGAGCTACCGGGGCAACTTCCACGGCAAGTTCACCCAGCTCGGCCTGGTGGCGTCCGCTACCTGTTCAGACTGCCACACCCCGCACGCAAATCTGCCGGCGGATGACCCCAAATCCAGTATCAACCCGGACAATTTGCCGGAGACCTGCGGCGCCTGCCACGCGGGGGCCCCAGCGGCGTTTTTCACCATCGATCCACACAACGATCCCACCGACAAGGAAGACAACGCCTACGTCTTTTACGTCTATACGTTCATGATGTCGCTGCTGATCGGGGTGTTCGCCTTCTTTGGCGTGCATGACCTGTTATGGCTGCAGCGCTCATTCGTCGGCGCGATGCGTGGTGAATTCGCGTCGCTGAAGAGCCCGAGCGCGAGCGGCCAGTACGTCAAACGATTCCCCGGTGTGTATATCTTCATGCACATCACGATCATTCTTACCTTCCTGTTGCTCGCGCTGACCGGGCTGCCGTTGAAGTTCGACACGTCACCCTGGGCGCAGAGCCTGATGAACCTGCTCGGTGGCGTGGATGCCGCGCGTCTGATTCACCGTATCGCCGCTGTCGGTACCTTCGGTTACATGGTCTTCCACGTGATCCATCTGGCCATCAGACTGATTTTCAAACACGAGCGCGGGATGTTCTGGGGCCCGGATTCCATGGTGCCGCAGTGGCAGGATGCCAAAGACATGTTTGCCAACATTCGCTACTTCCTCTATCTGGGTCCGCACCCGCAAGGCGACCGCTGGGCCTACTGGGAGAAATTCGACTATCTGGCGGTGTTCTGGGGCGTGATGATCATCGGTCTGTCCGGTCTGATGCTGTGGTATCCGGCGTTCTTCACCGGTTTCCTGCCGGGCTGGACCATCAACGCTGCATTTATCGTGCACAGTGACGAGGCTCTGCTGGCTACCGGATTCATCTTCGTGTTCCACTTCTTCCACACCCATCTGCGGCCCGAGAGCTTCCCGATGGATCCGGTGGTGTTCACCGGCCGGATGCCGCTGGAGAAATTCAAGGAAGAGCGGCCGAGAGAATACCAACGCATGGTGGAGAAGGGCACGCTGGAAGCGAATCTGCGCAATGCGCCGACCCGCGAAGAGATGATGTGGGTCTATTTCTTTGGCTTCTTCGCGCTGTCCATCGGTCTGGCTCTTGCGGTCGCGATCTTCTGGGCGCTGCTCTCGCATTGATGGTGCCGAGAGCAGACCCCGGCGACCTGCGGAAGATCACCATAGCCAACGACGGGCCTAATATTATAGGCTTGCCGTTCAGCGTCATTCTGGTGGCCATCTTCAATTGCTAGTCGGGTAAATCAATGTCAAGACGTTTCTTCGCAGCGCTGACGCGCAACTGGATCAGCCTGGCAGGCGCGGCGCTGTCGCTGGTGAGCCTCGTCCTGATCGCGACGCTGTTTGCGGTCGAGATGACCAGCCACCAGAGCGGGCCCTATCTGGGTATCCTGACTTTCCTGGTCTTGCCGATGTTCTTCGCGCTCGGCCTGGCGCTCATGCCGGTGGGAATATACTTCGAACGACGGCGCATGCGGCAGCATCCCGAGCATCCGGAAAAGGGCAGGTTCCCGATCATCGATCTGAACTCGCCTAAGATCCGGGGCGCGGTCCTGGTCTTCCTCGGGCTGACCGTGCTGAACGTCGTCATACTGGCGACTGCAACCTACAAGGGCGTGGAGGTTATGGAGTCGGTCGAGTTCTGTGGCGCGAGCTGCCACACGGTGATGGAGCCGGAGTACACCGCCTACCAGCGCTCGCCGCACTCGAGAGTCACCTGCGCACAGTGCCATATCGGGCCCGGGGCGGACTGGTTCGTCAAATCCAAGATGGACGGCGCCTGGCAGCTTGTAGCCGTTGCCTTCGATCTGTATCCGACACCCATCCCGACACCACTGGAAAACCTGCGCCCTGCGCGAGACACCTGCGAACAATGTCACTGGCCATCGAAGTTCCATGGCGACATACGCGATGTCAAGACGAGTTACCGGGATGATGAGTCCAACACGGAATTCAAGACCGCCCTGTTACTGAAAGTAGGCGGCGCCAACGGTCGCGAGTCAGTGGGTATCCACTGGCATGTGGATCAGGCCAATGAGGTTCGCTACCGCTCAGACGAGAGCCGGGAGGAGGTTTACGAAGTGGTTCTCACTACTGCGGATGGCGGAACCAAGACCTGGGTGAACCGGGAGGCGCCAGCTGAGGAAGGGGTATGGCGGACCATGGACTGCGTCGACTGCCATAATCGGCCCAGCCATCAATACCGGCAGCCGCATGAAGAGGTCGATAATGCGATCCACGAGGGACGCATCGATAGCTCGCTACCCTTCGTCAAGCGCGAGGGTGTCAGGATCATCAACGCCGAGTTCCCGTCGATCGAGGAAGCGAAGAGCACGATGGCCGCTGAACTGGCGCAGTACTATGCGGAGAATTTCCCGGACATCGCGGCAGAGAAGGCGGATTCCATCGCGCAGGCAGGAGAGGCCCTGGGCGACCGCTATGCACTGAACGTATTCCCGAAAATGAAAGTGTGGTGGAATACCTACCCCGATCACATTGGCCACGATGAGTCACCGGGCTGCTTCCGTTGTCATGGCGGCACGCTGCAGACCGCGGAGGGCGCGCCGATCCCGGTCAACTGCTCCACCTGCCATGGTCTGCCGCTGGTCAGCGAAAATGACAAGATTCCGGAATACTACCTCGAAACGATGGGCATGAGCCCGCCGCGCAGTCACCGCAAGCCGGACTGGATGGCCAAGCACAGCGACTATCTGGGCGAGCTGGGCGACAAGAAATGCGCGCAATGTCACGGCGAGATCAAATTCGGTGTCAATGACAAGACGTTTTGTGCAAATTCCGGCTGCCATGCAGTCGACTGGCAATATCTTGATTTGACCGCATTGCAGATTCCGGAATAGAACGAAAAGGGTATAGCAGGGAAGCTGGTCCTCCTGGTCGAGGATGCGCATCGACGAAACTGAAAGCGGACACATAGCGCCTGGTTGGGCCCAGGCGGATGTTGCGTCCTCGTCCGATGTGCGCGGAAGCCGTTCGCCTGACTGATATCCCCGACCAGCCCGGCAAACCAGCATGGACGCTATCTTCGTTCGGGTCTTTGAGCCGTTGCAGGCGGCGCAGGCATATGATTTCAAAATTGCCGGCAAGAAAATTTCGCTGCCGTGTCCTTCGAGGGCAGCGCTTTAGCGGGATCGTGACGATTATCGGACTGGCTCTTGCCGTCGCTGCTTGCGGTAGCGAGCGGGCGCCGGAGACGGGCAACGGGCAGGGTCCGAACGACGCAAAAACCATGGACCCGGTTAAGATGCCGGTCATGATGAATCTGGACCAGCAGGTCGATTCCGCCAGGGATGATCTGGCCGATCGCCTCGACGTTACCGCTGATGACCTGCGTTTGCTGGAAGCGAAGGCAGTCAGATGGGGCGACAGCTCACTCGGCTGCCCGCTGCCGGACCGCGCGTACACACAGGTTGTGACACCGGGCGTCCTGGTCCGCCTCGCGCATGGCAAGACGGTGTATGAATATCATGCCGGCAGAGGCGGGACCCCGTTCCTGTGCGAGCCGCCCGGTGTGATCAAGCCACCGATCCTGGCGCCGCCAGGGACATTCGACGATGGTACCTGAGCGCCGCTCATGGTTTGCCTTGCGTGGCCTCTCCCTCTGTGTATCGGCGCTGATCTGCTGCGGGTGCTCTCCCGCTGATGACCCGGCAAGCGCGTTTGTCCTGCCACCGGCGTCCACTGCGGATCTCGGATCTGCGGCGGCTGGGCAGCTGGAAGCAGCCCGGACCAGGGCCCAGGCCAGCGCTCAGGATCCGGATGCACTCGGTGCGTACGCGATGCTGCTGCAAGCCTATGGTCACGTTGATGCGGCCGCCACGATCTATCGGCATCTGCGGGAGATCAACGACGATCCACGCTGGCCGCGTTTTCATGGATTGATCCTGCTGGACTCAGGCGAGGCGGGGGCTGCCGAAACCGCGTTCCGGGAGGCCGATCCCGACTACCGTCAGTCGGCCATCACAGTCTATCTTGCGCGCGCCTTGGCTGCTGGCGGCGATAGCCCGGCGGCGTCTGCGGTCCTCGTCAGCCTGATCGATCAGCATCCCGACCGTGTGGATGCATTGCTTGAACTCGCCGGTCTGTCCATGCAGGGCGGCGAGTTCAAGTCCAGCGAGGACTTGTACCGCCGCGTGCTGGCAAGCGTACCCGGTCTCAAACCGGCTCACTATGGTTTGGCGCAAGCTTTGCGCGCACAGGGAATGGCGGACAAGGCATCGGCACAGATGCGGTTGTACGAAGTGTCCACCGTGGAGGGTTTCACTGCCGAGGATGACCCACGTCGGGAACTTGCAGATCTGGTCGTTTCGGACAGTCGTCATGTTGAGCGGGCGAAACGAGCGCTGGCCACCGGCGACTATGAGCGCGCCCGGGACGAGCTTGAGCAGGCGAGGCAACTGAATCCGGACAATCTGTCCACGCTGACAAACCTGATCGCTGTATACGGCAGGCTAAGACAGCCGCAGGCTGCACAGAATGCCTATCAGGCAGCACTGGCAATCAATCCGGAGTACTACCAGGCGCATTTCAACTTCGGCGTGGTGATGGCCTATCTTGGTCAGGCACTGGATGCAGAACGCGCTTTTCGTCTGGCGGCAGCCGCGGATCCGGCTCGCCCCGAGCCCTATGTTGAATACGGCCGTATGCTGAGCAGCGCAGGCCAGTCTGTACTCGCGATGGAGCAATTCCGCCGCGCATTGGACATCGATGAGGAGAACGTCGCGGCCCGTTTCCTGTTGGGACGACAGCTGGCGCTTGCCGGTGATCCAGAGCAGGCAATCTGGCATCTGCAGCAGGTCACACTTGGCGACGACCCCGGCGTGCCGGAGATGATGCGAGTGCTGGCCGGCGTGTACGGTCAGGCCGGTAAGATCGATGACGCGCGCGCTACGCTCGAGTCGGCGCGGGAGCGCGCAGCGCAGCTCGGCCAGGTTGAACTGGCGGAGCAGATTGGCAATGATCTGGCGCGGCTGCCGGCGGACCGGCCGGCAGATGATTGACCGAACGCGGCTGGAAGCTGGCCCAGTGTTAGCGGGTTTCCCCGTCGTTTCTCCAGGGAGCCGAATCCCAGGCATGATTCGATGATCAGGAGAAAACACTCAGGGTGGTGGCTGTTGGCCGGAGGCGTGTTGGTCCACAGCGGCGCCGGCACCGGCTGTGGTCGGGTCGAGGGGCCGGGCCCGGTCACTGATCCCGCGCAAACCGCGACGCCGATGTTTGAGGACGTTGCCGCCGAATCCGGCCTGAGCTTTTTCCACTATCCAGGCGCAACCGGTGAATATGTATTCGTGGAGCCGGTCGGCGCAGGCGCGGCCCTGCTCGACTATGACGGTGACGGCGATCTGGACATCTATCTGATCCAGTCCGGTGCGATTCCCGGAGCGGCTGAAGGCCAGCCTCTGCTTGAATTGGACGAACCGTATCCGGATGGCAATCGCCTGTTCCGTAATAATCTGATCCCGACCGGCGGCTTGTCTTTCACCGATGTCACCGGGCCTGCCGGCGTTGGTGACACCGGCTACGGCATGGGCGTAGCCGTGGGTGATGTCGACAATGATGGTGACCCTGATCTGTACGTGACCAATTTCGGCGTCAACGTGTTCTATCGCAACAACGGCGACGGTAGTTTCACCGACGTGACGTCAGCGTCCGGCACCGGCGACAATCGCTGGAACACCAGTGCCGCATTTCTCGACTATGATGCAGACGGCGATCTTGATCTTTTCGTCACCGCTTATGTGTCGTTTTCAGTCAATGGTAACAAGACGTGTTTTACCAACGACGGGCGACGCGACTACTGCAGTCCCGAAAGTTTCAAACCGACGTCTGACCGGCTGTTCCGCAACGATGGAAATTTTCGTTTTTCCGATGTCAGCGAGACCGCAGGCATTGCTGAGCTTGCCGGCAAGGGTCTGGGTGTATCGATCGCGGATTTCGACAGCGATGGCCGTGACGACATCTATGTGGCCAACGATCAGTGGCCAAATCATTTGTTATTGAATCAGGGCGACGGCCGCTTTGTCGAAGTTGCTGTGATGGCCGGCAGTGCCTATAACGCAACCGGCGAGGTCGAAGCCAGCATGGGCGTCACCGCAGGAGACTTCGACGGCGATGGCGACCCCGATCTTTTTATGACCCATCTGCGTGGTCAGACCAACACGCTCTACCTCAATGACGGCAACGGTCAGTTTTTCGATGTCACCGATCGCCTGCAGTTGGGTGCTGTGAGTCGCCCGTATACGGGTTTTGGCACAGCCTGGTTTGATCTGGAGAACGACGGCGATCTGGATCTGTTTGTCGCTAATGGCGCGGTCACGCTGATGCGCGATGCCGCAGCTGATAATGTCTATCCGTATCAGCAACCAAACCAGTTGTTCCGCAACGAAGGCGGCCGCTTTGCCGATATCAGCGCCATCGCAGGACCGGCGCTGGCGGTTTCTGATGTGAGCCGTGGCGCCGCCTTTGGCGACGTCGATAACGATGGAGACACCGACATTGTCGTCGCCAACAATTATGGCCCCGTGCGGCTGCTGATGAATCGCGCAGCAGACAGCGCCTCGTCGCTGAGCGTTACGCTCGCCGGCAAGGCTTCGCCTCGCGACGGGGCAGGCGCCCACCTGACGCTGGTTCTGGATGACGGCGGCGAAATCCATCGCCGGGCCGGCACCGACGGCAGTTACCTGAGCGCCGGTGACGCGCGGGTCATATTCGGATTGTCGGCTGGCGATAGCGCGAATCGGCTTCGAGTGCGCTGGGCTTCCGGACGTCAGGAGGAATTTCCATTTTCGCCTGATGCTTCGTCCCTGATTGTCGAGGAGGGATGGGGGCGCTTGGTTCAGGATTAAGGTCTGCCTCCCTGATCGGGCGGAACCGCGTTTGCGATGTCAGTCACGTCGGGATTCAAAGCGTTAACAAGGTGCCGGGAATGATATCGGAGATGATCGTGGGCGCCGGGAATTGAAACGCGGGCCCGTGAGACACAGGGCCGATTACAACTGACACAAAAAAAGGGCCGCTTCAGCGGCCCTTTGTTGATCTGGTCTGCGGTCAGGCAACTTTCCTGACCGCAGACCAGTGCTGGCTCCATCTATCGTGGTGACTTATGTCATGACCCGTCGCCCAAGGTGACCTGGATGGTGCGCACAATGCCATCCGGCATCACTGCTGCAATAGTGTACTCACCAGCTGTGAGCCCCTTGGTCCGCCACTGGTAAGCATAGTCGCCTATCCAGTATCTGGGCCGATAGACGTATTGGGAACGGAAGACGTCATCCACGACCACGTTCATGTCTGCGTCGTAGATCATCACTCCAATATCCAGAAGCTCCCTCCTCACCTTCCTTCCGGTTCTGCCGTCTTCCACGCCGATGCGGATCGGCAATACCTTGTTCAGTTCATGCACTGACCCATCCGTGACCGGCTCTTTAAAGCCGGTGAACAGATACGTGGCTACCTGGACGGGAGTGGCGGAGGACTCTCCGACTGATCCCGGTGACGACACCGTGTCGGTTTCGGTTATCTTCAAGCTCTCACCCGCAGAACCCCTATTTGCGGACACCTGGAAGCTGAGCAAGTCAGGTGCAGTCTCGATCGGTAGCAGGTCGTAACAGACCAACAGTCCGCTGCTTATCGACGCGCTCAGCGTGTCATAAGCGTACTGAGTACCCTCATCGCCGCTCGGGTTCTCCACGCCGACCGTGACAAAGTCGTCGGCTGAGCCGTAATCGATATTGTCATAGCCAAAGAAGATCTCATACGGACCGAGCAGGTTCTCCTCGGCCACGATAATGGCCTCAAAGTCGTAGCTCGCGGTTCCCGTATTGTCTCCCGTCCACTCGGTCGCGTCGTCGAACTCGATCACGCTAAAGCAAGGTACCCCGCAGTCGAAAGCCGCCACGGAGATGCCCGAACCGCCAGCGGTTCCTGAATTAGTCACGATCATGTCTTTCCAAAGCGGCGCCATCATGTCGTTCGGGTCAACCGGCGACGGAATTGGGTCATTGATGAACCCATCATTCGGCCCCGGCGTGGAGTTGAAGAACAGGAAGCCGTTGGTATTGATGTTGACCGAGGTGCCCCGATCCGTGCCATAGAACGGCATCGGGTTGAGCCCCGTGATGCCAAAGGTGTCATCGTCGCCACCAATAATCGGCG
>Ga0316191_10004416_pt1 | contig 10486 bp, 10 predicted proteins | sample Eddworburr2cm_MG_FD_204928 | JGI IMG/M metagenome (GOLD analysis project Ga0316191, IMG submission 204928) | Coastal sediment microbial communities from Maine, United States - Eddy worm burrow 2 cm | ecosystem: Environmental > Aquatic > Marine > Coastal > Sediment | place: USA: Maine... | reverse complement strand
ATTATATCGATAGGTTTCCAGCCGGGTATCCAGATACCCGGTGATCCGTCCATCCAGCATCGGCGTACTCGCGGCCAGCGCCGGAATCAACGGCAGCACCAGCCTGATGGCCGCATGCAGACGTCCAAACTCCGCGTCGCCGGCGAAAGGCAGATTCAGATGGACACTTTGCAGGTTGGACCAGCCGTGACCGCGGCAGCCAAAGATTTTGTCGTATTGGGCGTAGATTTCCTGGTCGCCATGGGGCCACAAACGGGTCTCGCGGTCCGGATCGAACAGCGGATGGCTGCCACTGCCCAACAACATGGCGTTATCCGCGGCCAGGCGTTGATGGATAAACCGGATCTCCTCATGGAAACCACCAGCCAGGCCTTGCAGTATCGGCGCCGGGCCGTTGGTCTTTAGTTCGATGACATGGCAGACCAGCTCATTCGACCAGGCAAACCTGTCGCGCTCCACGGTCTGCACGTATTCGCCGGCCATGCCTTTCAACAACTCATCCGCGATCGGCCGCACCGCCAGCGTGGTGCGGTCCACGATCATGTACTCCATTTCAACGCCAAAGACCTCGAACAGGCCCCAGCTCCCGGTACTGCTCATCGACTCTTCTCGCTGCCGCCTTCGACGCGGCGGCGGAAACTGCGCATGATCGCTGCATACAGTTCCTGACCCAGCACCTGGTCCTCGACGTCGGAGTCAACGCTGGGATTATCGTTGATCTCGATCACCACCGTGCGACCCTCCACGCTTTTCAGGTCCACGCCGTACAGGCCCTCACCGACCAGCCCTGCCGCGCGCAGCGCGGTCTCAACCACATCCTTAGGGGCCTCCTCCATGGCAACGGTTTTCCAGCTGCCGGAGACCTCGCTTTGGCGCTTGCTCTTCCAGTTGTATATCTGCCAATGACCGCGCGCCATATAGTATTGGCAGGCAAACAGCGGGCGCCCGTCGAGCACACCGATACGCCAGTCAAATTCGGTAGGTATGTACTCCTGGGCGATCAGTAGTTCAGACGACGCAAGCATCAGCGAGGTCTGCTGCATAAACTCGTCCCGGGTCTTGGCCTTCACCACGCCCTGAGAGAAAGAAGAGTCGGGCAGCTTGAGTACGCAGGGCAGACCAAGCAATTCCAGCGCCTCGATCCGGTTCTCTTTCTGCACCAGAACGGTCTCGGGTATCGGTACATTGGCGGCGCGGAGAATCTCCGCCAGAAAGACCTTGTTTGCACAGCGCAGGATGGAATCCGGATCGTCGATCACGGCCAGGCCTTCGCTCGCGGCTCGCTGTGAAAACCGCCAGGTATGGTGATCCACCGAGGTGGTCTCGCGGATAAACAAGGCGTCGAATTCACCAATCCGGTTGTAATCGTCGCGACCGATAAACTCGACGCTGAATCCTTCGTTTCGCGCAGCCTTGACGAAATTCTGCAGCGCCTTTCGGTCCGAGGGTGGTGACTTCTCATCCGGATTCACCAGGATCGCCAGGTCGTATTGCGAGCGATCCACTCGCTGTGAGCTGTAACGCTTGCGGCTGAAATATCGGCTGGCAGCTTCACCGACGAAATCGATATGTGACTCGGGCACATCGTCCAGCGCCAGCGCGCGGACGCCACGGATGGTCCAGTGCTCGCGACCCTTGCGAAAACGAAAACGCAACACTGGCGCCTGGAACAGCTGATATAAGGCCGCGGCCAACCGGGCGTGCTGGGCCGCCATGTTTTCGCCGAAATAGACGGTCAGGGTGAATTCGTCCGAGCGGATTCGCTTGAGACTATGCTGGATCAGGTCGTCCACATCCGTCGGCAGCACGCGGACGATATTGCGCGCGTTTATCTCCTGGATGGTCTTTACCGAGGGGATAACCTTGTGCCCGCGGGCTTCAGCCAGCAGCGAAACGTAGTAGCCGCGGGACTGATATCGGAACGACGCCGAGAGATTAAACACCCGTACCCGGCGTCCGCCACGCGCGTAACGATTCGACAGGTAGTCCGAAACCGATATGACCTCGGCGTCATGAACACCCAGGGTCCAGGCCGCCGGTTCGTCGACAACAATATATCGCTTCAAGGCAATATACCCGGTGCAAGCACCAGCAGGTTGGCGTCATAGGTGATCGCGCCAAGCAGAATCGAACGGATCAAACGCTGCACGTTCACATGATAAAAATGACCATGACTCATGGGGTTATCGTAATAGGGATCCGCCACTCTGACGCGTCGGCCATGGCGACCGCAGAGAACCACGAAATGGCCTACCGGAGCGCCACGCAGATCGTCCTCATGAGCCTGATCGTAACGATCCGTGTATTCGCGCTTTGAACGATACAGATAACTGGCGGACAGGCCGGTCAGCACGGGCAGTTCCGCATCCAGAATCCGGCGCAACAGTTTGGGCGTCAGATCATCAAATGCGATCTCCCCGCCGAGCTCCAGAAAGCGAAGATAGGCATCGGTGCCGACGCGGAATTTCTTTCCCTTCTTGAACCGCAATTGTCCGATTAGCTTGTCGCTCAACTCCGCACCGCTGAGGTCACGCCAGCTTGGGTCGAACACCTTCAGATCGTAACTGTACAGACGCGCGGAAAAGCCCTTCTGCAGAGCATCAATACCCAGAAACGCAGCCAGTGTGCCACCGTCCTCAAGGCTATGGATCTCGTCGATCAACCCGCGGAGTGACTGGCCAAGGCCGAAATAAGTGTAGACGGCATGCAGCGAGGTCGGCCCGCAGGTGACATCGTCCGGTTGCGCGCGAATCTCAAAATCGCGAAGACATCTTTCGGCGCCGACACGCTGATCGCGAATCACAGATGGTTGGGTATTCATGCTGTTTTTTTCGGTGTCGCGCCGCGCGCTTCACCGCGTTCCTGACGGCGGCCAGATGCGAGGTTAAAAATTTTCCCGGGCAGCCTTACGGGACAATTCAACGCGGAGATTTTGCGCCTTGGCCGGAGGCGTGTCTACTGCCCGCGACAGCGCCGTCGCGCGAACGGGCCCGCTGCCGGCCGGCGAGCCAGCCAAACACCAGCAACACCGCCAAACCCGCGGCGACGACCTCGGCAGCGGCCCCGCCGGCCGAAACGAAGCGGCTGATCTTGCGCCAGGTGTGGCTCAATCTTTCGAGGTGAGTCGCGAGCAGCAGCAGCAGACCGGAGAAACAAACGACAAACGCCGCGATGACCTGCCGCGGGGGCCGGGCCTGCAGCCATCGGAACGCGACCATGCCCAGTCCCGCCAGAGCAAAACCGGCCAGCACGTCCAGCACGAGATGCTGTTTCACCAGCAGCGTCGAAAGAACGATCAGTATCGGCACTGGCAGCCACCACCGGCTCAGGCGGCCCGCCTGCCAGGTCAACAATCCATAAGCGAACACGTTGAGCGCTACATGCAGGCTGGGAAAGTTGTTGTATGGCGTGTCCACGGCTTGCTGAAAGCGGGTCCAGCGCGAAAACCACTCGGCGCCGGTCGCCAGCGGTTTTTGCATATGAACCGGTACATAACGGAAGAGCAGGAAGCCGATCGCCAGGATCAAACAGAAGGCGACGGTTGCCGCATAAAAGTCATGCCGCCGGTGGACCGCAAGACAAGGCACCAGCACAAACACATAGCCGAGCATGTAAAAAACAATAAACTCGGGCACCAGGGGCAGCCAGCGATCCAGAGCCAGTTCCGCGTTGAACACCCCGGGGCCGTGGTGCAGCTGATAACCCCAGTAATACCCGACCTGAAAAAAGATCAGCACCAGCACGCAGGTGACTGCTCTTAGCGCCACGCCAAAACCCGGATGGTCCAGCGCGGCCACCCATCCTGTGCTTGCCGATCTGGTCATCTGGGCTCAGGCATATTCATCAGTCATCGCCGGCACGTTGATTTCCTTGACACAGGCCGCCGGAGACAAGTCCATCACACAGCGCACCAAATCGACGATATCCTGGATCGGAATACGCGTGCTTTCGTACGCCTCGATAGCGGCCTCGGGTCCATCGGCGAAAGGAATCTCGTTGGCCACTTCTCCCGGGTTGATACAGGTCACACCGATCCGGTCCCAGCGGAGATTCTCGCGCAGCGCCTGGGACAGACCCCGAATACCGAATTTGGATGCGGTGTATGCGACCTCCAGCAGGCCGGTGTTCTCGAGACCGGCGGCGGACCCGATCAGAAATATACGACCCTTTGACGAGCGGCGCAGGTGAGGCAGAACCGCCTGGATACAGGTGATGGCGGCGGAAAGATTGACATCGATAATGCGCCAGCTCTCTTCCTCGGGTGCCTGGTCGAAATCGTATTCGGGCTCGAATCCGCCCGATTCCCAGATACCGGCGTTATAGATGACCACATCCAGGGTCTCGTCTCCGATCCAGTCGGCCAGCTCGTCGCCGGACCCCTGGGCGGCAACGTCCAGCTCCAGCCACTCCCGATCCACCCCGTCGTCTTCGTCCAGCGCTTCGGGGCAGGTGCGGGACACCAGCCACACGCGGTCCCCCTCCTCCGGCAAACCGAGACTAAATCCCTCGCCGATTCCGCGACTGGCACCGATAATGAGAAAATTGCTCACCACACACCTCCGCTGTTGCAATTGTTTCCGGTAAGGACCTGCCCCCGGTAGCGCGTTGACAAGCCGCAGCGCTTTAACCAGATTAGGCCGCCATGACTCTTCGCGCCATGCTTGGACCCCAAGGGGACACTCCCTTCATTGCTCCCCTGCTTGAACAGCTCGGGCTGGAGGGCGCGCCAGCCTGCGCGGTCACGGCTGGCTGGCAGGAGCGCGAAGGCGAGCTGAACGAACTGGAGGATCATACCGCCAGCAAGACGCTGGATCTGGCGCTTTATCAGCGCGCCGAGGATGTATTCGCGCGTGATCCGGAGTTTCAGCAGGCCTATCACCAGAGGCAGCGGCGGTTGCGGGAGATGCAGCGGCTGTACCGGCGCAGGCTGGCTCATGCGGTGGCGGCATTGCGCGAACTGGAGCTTGAGGCCAGCAGTTCAGACCTGGTGCAGAACGAACGTCGCTCCGCGATGCGCGCCTTGCGAACTTTGGATCGGCAGCACTTGCGCCGGATCCGGGGCTTGCTGGAGGCATTCGACGCCCGGTTTCAGCCTCTGACGCGCCCGGTCATCGCCGAACATCGCGCCAAAATTGCGGGTGACCTGGATTCCTGCCGTGTCCTGTTCCTGGCTGGCGGCCATGTGGAAATACTGCTCAATCGGTTGCGCCTGTTCGGGTTGGCAGACTTGCTGCGCAAACAAGCCGTTATCGCCTGGTCAGCCGGGGCCATGGCGATCTCCGATCAGATCGTGCTGTTTCATGACGACCCGGTCCAGGGCACCGGCATTGCTGAAGTGGCGGACGCTGGCCTGGGCATGGTCCACGGAGTGCTGCCCCTGCCCCATGCCAGTAAGCGCCTGGATCTTGATGATCAGGCCAGGGTGGCGCTGTTTTGCCGCCGGTTTTTGCCCGCCCGCAGCATGACGCTGGACCCCGGGGCCGCGTTGACCTGGCGGGATGGAGATCTGGTCCGCGCCGAGGGGAGTGCGCAGATGACCCGGACTGGTCACTTACGGCGGGTGATCGCGACATGAACCGGGACCTTCAAGCACTGCTGGCGGACGGCCCGCCATCGCCAGAAACCGTGGATCAATTTGTCGCCGGGCGTGAGTTTCCGCTGGCTGACGCGGCCGGAGTGACCTTCTTCTACCGCGGCGAAGCGGATACGGTCTTGCTGCGACACTGGGTCTATGGTTTGCCATCCTCGCAGGCGCTCGTTCGTGTCGAGGGGACAGACCTGTGGCATTTGTTTATACAGCTGCCGCCGCGCTCCCGGATCGAATACAAATTCGATGTCATCACCGGCGAGGACAATCGCTGGATCATCGATCCGCTCAATCCGCTGACCGCCGAAGACCCGTTCGGGCAGAATTCGGTCTGTCGCGCATACGGATATGAACGCCCGATCTGGAGCCAGCCCGGCCAGGGCTCGAGACCCGGGACCGTCGATGCATTCAACATTCACAGCACGCATCTGGACGGCCCCAGGGAGATCTTTTGCTATCTGCCGGCGCGCTTTCGGCGCAACCGGCGCTACCCACTGCTGGTGGTTCATGACGGTGCCGATTTCATGCGTTTTGCCGATCTGCGGTCGGTGCTGGACAACCTGATCGAGCGCCTCGAGATCCCGCCGATGATCGTCGCCATGACCCAGGCCGGCGATCGGCTCAGGGAGTATGCCGGCGATCCGGACCATGCCGCATTTATCGCTGAGGAATTGCTGCCGCTGATGCAGGGCAGGCTGCCGATCGATGACAGCCCGCTGCAGCGGGCATTGATGGGCGCCAGCTTCGGCGCGGTCGCTTCCTTGTCCACAGCCTGGCGCTACCCGGGCTTGTTCGACCGCCTGATGTTGCTGTCCGGGTCCTTTGCCTTTAGCGATATCGGCACCCATCAGCGTGGACCGGTCTTCGACCCGGTGGTGGAGTTCATGAATCAGTTCCGGCTCGAGCCGGGACGCCCGGCGCGCCGAATCTATATCGCCTGCGGCATCTACGAATCGCTGATCTATGAGAACCGATCCATAGTGCCATTGCTGCAGGCACAGAATATTCAGGTGCGCTTCGAAGAGGTCCGCGATGGGCATAACTGGGAGAACTGGCGTGATCGGCTGCGTGGCGGACTCAGCTGGCTTTTCCCGGGCCCGTTATGGATGATTTACGAGTAAGCGCCTAAAGTGCGTATTCTGGCTGGTGATGACAACAGCAGCAGCCGGTAAGTGCGGGGGAGTCAACAAGCGTGGCAAAAAAGATCAAACGTATCGGCCTGTCTCTGGGCGGCGACATCTGCTGGCCAATCTGTTACGAGGAACTGATTCGACGGCTGGATTTATCGCTCAAGATCGGCGGCGACACGGTCAGCTTCGAAGTGGACCGTGTTTCAATCGAACCGTTCTCGCTGCGTCGGCCGTGTCCCTACAGCGTGGTGATTGACCGACTCACGCACTGGTTCCATCCAAGCCGCGAATGGATCAAGAAGTCCGTGGTGATGGATGGACTCTATGTGTTTAACAATCCATGGAGCATTCAGTCCATGGAAAAGCACACCAGCTACGCGGCGATGATGCGCCTGGGGCTCCCGGTCCCGGATACCTGGCTGTTACCGCCAAAAAGCTATCTGCCATCGCCGGACCTGGAGCACACGCTCAGGAGTTATGCCCATCTGTTCGACCTGGACAAGATCGGTGAGGACCTGGGTTATCCGTCTTTCCTCAAACCCTACGACGGCGGCGCCTGGGTGGGTGTGAGCAAGATCGATAGCGGCGCCGAATTGCACGCGGCATACGACGGCAGCGGTACGCGCGTGATGCATCTGCAAAAGGCAGTTCTGCCGCATGACCGGTTTGTGCGCTGCATAGGCCTCGGCCCGCAGCTGCATCCGGTGAGCTATGACCCGGATGCACCATTGCATGACCGTTATCGGATGGAGGACGACTTCCTCAATGAGGACGAGACCTCGCTGCTGGAAGACATGACTCTGACCATCAACAGCTTCTTCGGCTGGGACTTCAATTCCTGCGAAGCGCTGCGCCAGGGCAGCGACTGGTTCCCGATCGACTTCGCCAACGCCTGCCCGGATTCCCAGGTCACCTCCCTGCACTACCACTTCCCGTGGCTGGTGATGGCCAATGTGCGCTGGTCGTTGTTCTGTGCGGCAACCGATAAGCCAATGCGCCAAAACCTGGACTGGACGCCGTATTTCAAAATCGCCGACAGCGATCGAACCATCCGCGAGAAGATCAGCGCCTACGCGGACATTGCTCACAAGCGTTATCAGACGGAGCAATTCAGAGACTTCTGCGATAAGCACCTGCCGCATCTTGATGAGCTGGCACTGGAGTTTTTCGACTCTGACGTGGCCAAAGACGCGGTCAGACAGAAGGTTGAAGTCCTGTTTCCGTCGCATGAAATAGAAGAATTTACCGAGCTGTTCTGGTCCCGTATCCAGCGCTGGCGCGAAAAGCATGCGCAGTCTCTGCGATGAAAGAGGTTTCGGTCTGGTTCTCGGCACGGCTCGAGCGTGAGGTAAAACTTGCCCGCTGGGGTCATTTCGGCACGCCGGTGTTGTTGTTCCCTACCGCAGGCGGCGACGCCGAGGAAGTCGAGCGCTTCCACCTGATTGGCGCAATCTGGCCACTGATCGAGGCCGGCCGCATCAAGGTCTACTCCTGCGACAGCGTGGCCGGCAGGGCCTGGATTCAGGACGGCCATGCGCCCATTTATCGCGCCCGCCTGCAGAACGCCTTTGACAGCTTTGTCTACCGGGAAGTCGTTCCCGCGATCCGCGCCGATTGCGGTCAGGACTCCATCGAGGTCATCACTGCCGGGGCCTCCATTGGCGCGTTCAATGCGGTGGCCAGTCTGTGCAGACATCCGGATGTGTTCCGCTGCGCGATCGGCATGAGCGGCACCTATAATCTGGAAAAGTGGCTACACGGGCAGTTCTTCGAGGACTTCTATTTCTCCTCGCCGATGCATTATCTGCCAGGCCTGAAAGAAGGCCCGCAACTGGACATGCTGCGGAGTCGTTTTGTGTTGCTGACCTATGGTCAGGGACGCTGGGAAGAACCGAATGAGTCGTGGCGCCTGGCCAATCTGCTCGGCGCCAAGGGCATACCCAACCGGGTCGACCCCTGGGGTCCTGAATGGGACCACGACTGGCCGGCCTGGCGGGCCATGCTGCCGGTCTACCTGGACGAATTTGCCTGAGCGAGCCAGCCATGAACGTAATCTTTGTCGAACCGGCTTTTCCCGATAACCAGCGCCAGTTTGCGCGTGCGCTGAAGAAGGTCGGAGCGCGGGTCATCGGCATCGGCGAACGGCCATGGGACTGGCTGGACCAGGAACTGCATGGCTGGCTGGATGAATACGAGCACGTTTCGTCGGTCACCAACCAGAGCGTGCTGATGAAGGCGGTGCGCAAAATCCAGTCGCGGCACTGGGTGGACCGCCTCGAAGCCACGGTGGAGGCGCATATCCTGCCGGTGGCCAAAGTGCGCGAAGCCTGCCACATCCCAGGCACATCGGTGCGTACCGCGTGGTTATGCAGGGACAAACCGGCAATGAAGGAAGCATTGCGTGCGGCCGGTGTACCTTGCGCCCGCTCGCTGGGCACGAACAGCGCGCAAGACGCGCGCGATTTTGCCGCCCGGGTCGGATTCCCGCTTGTCGTTAAGCCGCGCGACGCTGCCGGCGCCGCCTCCACGTGGCGGGTCAACGATGAGGGAGAACTCGAACAGGTGATCCGCGCTTGTGGCCTCGCCGATGGCGCGAACGTCGCGCTGGAAGAATTTGTCGAAGGTCATGAAGGCTTCTACGACACCCTGTCGATCAGGGGTAAGGTCACCCACGACTTCGTCACCCACTACTATCCGAACGTACTCGAGGCGATGCGTAACCGCTGGATCTCCCCGCAGATGGTGACCACCAATCGCATGGACGCCCCGGGCTATCGTGAGATCCGCGCCATGGGCCGCAAGGTGATCAAGACCCTGGGCATAGGTACATCCGCCACGCATATGGAGTGGTTTTTCGGCCCCAAAGGCCTGCGTTTCTCGGAGATCGGTTGTCGGCCACCCGGCGTTTGCCAGTGGGACGTCTACTGCGCCGCCAACGACTTCGACCTTTACGAAGACTGGGCCAATGCCATTGTCCATGGCCGTACCTGGATGCACCCCAGCCGCCGCTATTCGGCGGGCATGATCGCACTACGCCCGGACAAGGACGGCACGATCCGTGGCTACAAAGGCATCAACAAAATCCAGCAGCGATTCGGGGAGTGGATTGTGGCAAGTCGATTCCCGGATCCCGGCACCGCCACCCAGGGCGTCGAGGCCGGCTACATGGCCAACGCGTGGATTCGCATACGCCATCCCGACTACGACCAACTGCGCTGGATGATGAACGAGATCGGACGCACCGTCCGCGTCCACGCAGGCTAGACAGCCAACTCCCGGCATAATTCGAAATACGCTGTCCGCCCGTCTCGATACAGGCTTGCCTGAGGTCTGATTCAGCCCGGGAAGCGCGCTCGAACCTAGCCAGCCGTCGCCGAGCTGCCTGCCCTGACCTTTCCAAGTAACAGCTCTTGCATGTCTCCCTTTGCCGCAAGACTCGCAAAGAACAGATAAGCGGTGAATATGAGCCCGCCGCCGAAGAAGCCCAGCACACCCAGAGCCATACCGGCGGGCGAGAAATGATGACGCCACGCGAGCCAGAGGGCAGACAGCGTCAGATAGCTCATGAAGTCGACATTAAACTGCCCGGGCCACCCCATATCGGCAATGTTGCTGAAGAATACGCCAAACAAGCCAGGCCCATGATTAGCGGCAACAACAGCGGTATAGGAGAAAATGCAGGCAAACAGAATTATCAGGAGAACTCTGAACATATGCATGGCTTTACCTTTCGCCGGATTGGATTGGACACAGTTTATGCCAGGCGAAT
>Ga0316191_10004415_pt1 | contig 10489 bp, 9 predicted proteins | sample Eddworburr2cm_MG_FD_204928 | JGI IMG/M metagenome (GOLD analysis project Ga0316191, IMG submission 204928) | Coastal sediment microbial communities from Maine, United States - Eddy worm burrow 2 cm | ecosystem: Environmental > Aquatic > Marine > Coastal > Sediment | place: USA: Maine | collected... | reverse complement strand
GTAAAGACTGGTTTTGATTTTCAGCGACTAATGAACCGCAGGCACGCCTCAATATCAGGTGCACGACATAGTATTGAATATTGAATGAATGGTGCCCAGGGCCACACATATACTGATGATGTTACTTATTGATTTTTAGATAATTACCCCAGTTCGATTAATAGTGATACCCCCTTCTCGATTGCTAATGTCGTCGGATTCGAGTTCATATTCAGGGCGATGTAAAAGATCCACGCCAGTTTAGTCTTAATTCAGGACCTTTTTAGTAAAGTCGATAGAGTGCATCAAGATAAACATATTTCTCCATCTAATGAGTAATGGATCATCTGACAGATCAATTTTAAGCTGTACAGAAACTTTACAAACCGCGTCCTTGTCTATCTCTCCATTATTTAGTGCATCGGTAATCACTTTTTCAATTTCTATCTGCGATGTAATTCCTGCTTTTTTGAGGAACTTACGTATGCTTGTATTAAAAACTTCTTCATCCATCTTTGGTTACCTTATATAAAAAAATATCATCTGATTTTCTTTACGCCAGATGATCTGCAATTAATTCAGTAATACCGATTACCTCTACATCCATCTCATTCTCTTCCAGGCCTTCCTCCAGCATTAGTCGGCAGTTAGAGCATGATGTCACGAGGGTAGTTACATTCAGTTCATCCAGCTGTCGTTTTTTTACATCAAAAACCTTCAGTCGTAACGGATCCGCACGTTCGTTCGAACTGACACCACCACCACCACCGCAACACCAGTTCATCTCCATGTTTTCATGCATCTCAACAAAATTAGGTGCCACCTGATTTAATAGATCTCGCGGCTGATCCAGTACACCACCGCGTCTACTGATATTACATGGATCATGGTATGTCAGACGTTCGTCGAAACTGCCTGTCGTTTTCAGTTTTCCATCTTTACGCAGCTGGTCTAGTAACTCCATGATATGGACCACGTTAAACGGCAGTTCTCGACCCAGGATATTAGCCCCATCCCAACGAAAGGTCGTATAGGCATGCCCGCACTCTGGACTGATGACCGTCTTTATCTTAAGTTCAGTCGCAACTTCAACCAAACGTTCAAGCAACTGTGCGGCTATACCTGAATTACCCATCTGCACGCCGGTATTGGTCGCCTCGAAATATTTGCTGCTCACTGTCCAGGTAACACCTGCCGCAGAAAATATTTTGCTGATCGCGGTAAGAAATTCGGTATAGAGCACGACTTCGTTTGATGACAGCATGCATAGATATTCAGCACCTTCGACATCTACCGGAATATCTATACCATGATCTTTTTTCTGTTGTTCAACTGCTGCGAGCAAACCTTTTGAAGTTAATCCCATAGGGCTTCCGAACTCGAGAGCACGTTTACTCGCATTCTGTAACCCTTCAGGAACGAAACCAGCAGCTGCCATGCCTTCTTTAACCTTACGAATCAGATATGCGATATCGACACCTACCGGGCAAACCATGGTGCAGCGACTACACATGGAACAACCATCATAAACTAGCGTCTCCCAATCAGACAGGTCTTTCTCAGTTAACGGTTTACTCAAGCCCAGGCTACTCGACAGCTTGCCCCACAGTGTATACTCCTGCTGCCAGACTTTACGCAATGGCTCTGTTTTGTAGATGGGCGTGTAACGCGGGTCGTGTGTTTCAGTGTAAAAGAGGCAGGCTTCAGCACAGACACCGCAATGTGTGCAGCTAGAAAAATAAGACTCAACACGTGCATCGACCTGCGATTTCAGCATATCGACGCCACGTTCTAATGGTGTACTCATAACAACCTCTCTAGCTACCAGATATTTGGTGATTTTGAACCGACATGTCTAAACCTTGACTCCACGCCGACCTAAAAATGCACCGGTAAATGCACGGCTAGGTACGAACATGAAGGCATGCATAAGAGCACTGAATGGGAAATAAATCATCAGTAGTTCGACGCTAAAACGGTGCAAAGCTCTAAGTTCACTTGAAGCCTCAGCTAAAGCCATACAGCCCGTTAACATCACTACAAACACGAGTATTGATGATACATGATCACTTCGTTTAGAGATCAAGCGTGTTACTGGATTCAGTACCCGATGTACCCAAAGCAGAATCAGGCCAGCAAAAGCAATCTGTGCTGACACTATAAATGCCCAGTAGGGAATCGTCATGTAGCTAAAACCGGTGATATGTTCAGCGATGAATTTCACATGAGGTGCTGCGAAAAATAACAATATGAAGAACCCAAGGTGGAACATATAGCCAGCAATCACCTGTATACGGACACGGGAAGAGATTTCCTTACGTGGGTAAAAACCATGGATATTCGCCATTATCGCCCCGGAGATACCAGAATTACGTGGTTCAGAATAATCTATACGCTTGCTGCGCAGAAAAAGAGTAGCCAGGCGCCCGATGACACCAACGAAAAAAACAATTAATGCTATATCCCAAAAAATGCCATTAACAAACTGTTCGAACATATCCAGCTCCTTTAAAAAAGATATTTAAACTTCACGTAAAATCAAATGGAACCATCATCAATCACCAGCTGCTGGACTGGGACTGGGACTGGCAGTACCAACTTCAGTATCTTTCTCAGCCGATTTGACAGCCTCACTAACTGCTGACATCTCTTCATACCAGTGGTCATGATGAGATTTTGCCCAGCTTGCATCAACATAACCCGTCGTCATACCTTCCAGGGTTCCCTCCACGCCGATGGTGCCGAGATAGATATGGCCAAATGAAACTGAAATTAATAGTAATGCCGAAATGCCATGAATTACGTGAGACAGTGCCATGATCTCCCTGCCCTGTCCGAATACCGAAAAGTCAAGAATCAAACCAGTGATACACAGTAAAGAACCAAAGATCATAACTAACCAGAACCAGATCTTCTCCCCTGCATTGAAACGCCCGGCACTGACATGCACACCTAACATTCCGCCACCTTTTGCTATCCATGTAAGATCGCTAAGCTTAAAAAAGTTATCTTTGATGTAGAGCACAAGCAAGGCAAACACAGCCAGTATGAACAAAGGACCGATAAGATTATGCATCTCCTTACAGGCGGATGCGGTAATAGAAAAACCATCGGCACCTAACAGCGGTATCAGGACGAATCTACCATACAGTAAGATCAACCCGGTGATGCCCAGCAGCCAGAAGATGCCTGCGGCAAACCAATGTGCCGTACGCTGGTTAAGGGTAAAACGGAGCAGCAACTCCCCGGTTCGACCACCCGGTAAACGTGTTTTACCGTGCAGAAGAAAAAACAAAGCGATAACACCGATGATAGCTGCCATAAAATAGGCACCGTAGGGCATCAACATCTCCATCCTGAATAGACGCCAGTCTTCACCTGTCTTGTTAATCAAAATGCCACTGTCAACGCCCTTGACCTGGCTTGTTCCTTCCGATGCAGCATTGCGCTGACGCACCTCGTTCCATAAATTTATAGCAGGGCTTTGCAGTGCGATAATCTTATCTGCCTTACTGGTCTTTACATCGTCTGCTTGTGCATCGATGACATACGGTATCAATGGTGCGGTGAGCACAAACACCAGGGACAAGACGCAACAATAAATTGCTTTGCGTATTCGACTTGATTTTTTATCTTTAATTCTTGTCATCTTGAAACCGCCATCTTAAGACTATAATCAATTAGAACCTTGTGTTGATGTGCGACTCGTAATCCCGGGTTACGAGTCAGCATCAGCAACTCGATCAACCGGTCAGAAAACACACAAAACCATACTTGATTGTGTATTAGCTATCTATGCCGGCTTTCTTATATTGCACACCCCAATTGAGAACACTGGCACCACGATTGACAACGCGTTTGCGATAGATGTCCGACAACACATCAGCATCACCAGCAAGTAATGCCTTGGTCGAGCACATTTCCGCACACAATGGCAACTTGCCTTCAGCGATTCGATTAGAACCATACTTGGTAAATTCTTCACTGCTGTGTGTCTCTTCCGGACCACCAGCACAAAATGTACACTTATCCATCTTGCCGCGTGAACCAAACGCTGCTGCGGTTGGAAACTGTGGCGCACCAAAGGGACAGGCATAGAAACAGTAACCGCAACCGATGCATATATCTTTATCGTGCAGCACGATTCCGTCATCGGTCGTGTAAAAACAGTCAACCGGACAGACAGCCGCACAGGGTGCATCAGAACAATGCATACAGGCTACCGATAACGAACGTTCACCGGGTTCGCCGTCTTTGATCGTTACCACACGTCGTCGATTAACCCCCCATGGGACTTCGTTTTCATTCTTACAGGCCGTTATACAGCCATTACATTCGATGCAACGTTCAGCATCACAATAAAATTTCATACGTGCCATTGCTATCTCCTAATATTAAGCTTTTGTAATACGGCACAGGCTGCATTTTGATTCCTGCATCTGTGTCACTGAGTCATAACCATAAGACATAGCCGTATTAGCCGCCTCGCCTAAGATAATCGGGTCTGATCCTTCAGGGTATTTAGATCGTAGATCTTTGCCTTCCAGATGACCACCGAAATGGAATGGAACAAAGGCAACGCCTGCCTCCACTCGTCGTGTTACCTGAGCCTTAACTTTAATCCTGGCTCCTTCGGCGCCCTCCACCCAGACATCTTCACCATCCTTGATGCTGGCGTTATTCGCGTCTCTGGGATGAATCTCTACAAACATGTGCTGCTGCAATTCCGCCAGCCAGGGGTTCGAGCGTGTTTCATCACCACCGCCTTCATATTCCACCAGTCGCCCGGAGGTCAGGATGATCGGATAATCCTTGGAAAAATCATTCGCCTGGATCGATTGATAACGTGTTGGCAATCGCCAGAATGACTTGCGATCTTCATAGGTAGGATATTTTTCGACCAGGTCGCGGCGACTGGTATACAGTGGCTCACGATGAATGGGTACCGGATCGGGGAAGGTCCAGACGATGGCTCTCGCTTTTGCATTACCGAAAGGTGAGCAGCCATGTTTGATAGCAACGCGTTGGATACCGCCTGACAGATCCGTTTTCCAGTTTTTCCCTTCAGCTGCCGTCTTCTCTTCAGCTGTCAGATCATCCCACCAGCCCAGCTTGTTCAGCAGCTTGTCGCTGAATTCAGGGTATCCGTCTTTGATGTCTGAACCTTTACCGTAGGAGCCCTCGGCAAGCAGATTATCACCATTGTGTTCTACCCCGAATCTGGCACGGAATGTCAGACCACCGTCGGCGACATTCTTACTAGTATCATACAGGTTGGGTGTTCCCGGATGGTTCATCTCGGGTGTGCCCCAACAAGGCCACGGCAGCCCATAATATTCACCATCGCAAGCACCGCCTTCAGCCTTGAGCGAGGTAAAATCAAATGTAGCCCAGTTTTCTTGCTGTAACTTGAGACGTTCCGGGCTCTGTCCGGTATAACCGATCGTCCACATGCCACGGTTGAACTCTCGCGTGATATCTTCAACCAGGGGCTCGTCATTTTTGACTTCGATATGTTTTGTCAACTCATCAGCAAAACCAAGCTTCCTGGCCAGTTTGTACATGATCGTGTGGTCGGGCAGAGATTCGAATAACGGATCGATGATTTTGTCACGCCACTGGAACGAACGATTTGACGCCGTTGCCGAACCATAGGTTTCGAACTGGGTCGCTGCGGGTAGCAAATAAACACCGTCTTTACGGTCATGCATCACTGCAGAGACTGTGGGGTAAGGGTCGACGACGACTAACATGTCGAGTTTCTCCATCGCCTTCTTCATCTCCAGACCACGGGTCTGGCTGTTCGGGGCATGGCCCCAGAAGACCATGGCGCGTACATTATCCTTCTGCGCTATATTCGCCTTGTCCTCCAGCACACCGTCAATCCAGCGTGAGACCGGAATACCCTTGGTGAACATAACTGGTGATGCTTTGTCTTTTTCGTCATATTCACCGATGTATTCGTTACCGTCCTTGTCGTATCCAGTGGCGTCAAACTGGCTTTTGATCCATTCATAATCGAGATCCCAAACCTTTGCCCAATGTTTCCAGGAGCCTTCTGACAGGCCGTAGTAACCCGGTAAGGTATCTGCAAGAACACCCAGGTCCGTTGCCCCTTGTACATTATCATGACCGCGGAAAATATTGGTGCCGCCACCAGCAACACCGACGTTTCCTAATGCCAGCTGGAACACACAGTAAGCACGTGTATTGTTATTACCAATGGTATGCTGTGTACCGCCCATGCACCAGATAAAGGTACCTGGTCGATGCTCCGCCATGGTTTTAGCTGCAGCATATACTTCCTTTTCAGGTACACCGGTAACACGCTCCACTTCATCGGGCGTCCATTTAGCAACTTCTTTTCTGATCTCGTCCATGCCATAAACACGTTGTTTTATATATTCTTTATCTTCCCAACCGTTTTTGAAGATGTGATAGAGCATGCCCCAGATGATAGGCACGTCACTGCCGGGGCGGATGCGTATATACTGGCTGGCATGTGTTGCGGTACGGGTAAATCGTGGGTCGATGACGATCAGCGGCGCATTATTCTCTTCTTTTGCCTTGAACACATGCAACAATGAAACCGGATGCGCTTCTGCAGGATTGCCGCCGATGATCAAGATAGCCTTGGAATTATGGATGTCATTCATGGAGTTAGTCATGGCGCCATAACCCCAGGTATTCGCTACCCCGGCAACCGTCGTTGAATGACAGATACGCGCCTGGTGATCGACATTATTAGTGCCCCACATGGCAGCCATTTTTCTGAACAGGTAAGCCTGTTCATTACTGTGTTTGGCCGAACCCAACAGATAAACAGAATCTGGTCCAGACTGTTCACGGATCTCCAGCATCTTGTCGCCGATCTCGTTTATCGCCTGATCCCAGGAGACTTTTTTCCATTTGCCGTTAACCAGTTTTGTCGGATATTTCAGACGACGTTCACCGTGACCATGTTCACGTACCGATGCACCTTTTGCACAGTGTGCGCCTTTGCTGATGGGATGATCAAATGCAGGTTCCTGACCTGTCCAGACACCATTCTGAACTTCAGCAACGACGCCACAGCCAACGGCACAATGGGTACAGACAGATTTAACCTTTTTTATCGTTCCATCTGCTGCTATCGAATCGCTTGCTTCAGCTTTTTTTATCATCGCTGGACTGAACATCGTGGTCAGTGCTGCACCACCCGCTACCAGGCTGGAGTTGTGCAGGAATTCACGACGATTCATACTGTAAGCATTCAGATGCGCAGACAAGCCACTTCCCATCTGAGTTTTTTTATCAGTATCATCAGCAATAACTTGATCTGATTTTTTGATTAGCTTCATAACTCTATCCTCTGCCGATATATGCGATCAGATCGCAGCGCTTTTGTAATAATCTGCAATATGTTTAGTCAGTCGATAACCTTCTTTTTTATTCGATTCTGATCCGACGGCTGTCTTTGTCTCAGCAACACTGGACGTTGATTTTCCTGCAGCGACAATGGCTGCAACACCTGTTGCTGCTACTATTGAGCCCCGTAAAAAATCACGACGTTTAATATCTGGAGATTGTGAATCCAGGCCTTGTGGATCCAGGTCTAGTGAATTTAGGTGTTCTTCCTTCTTACTCATAGCGATGACCCTCTGTAAATTTAATATGTAAATTAACTACGAAAACCAACCCTGATAACCAGAAAATGATACTTATACAAAAAATATCTGCTCACACGTCCATTGCCAGGTATTGTTTTTCAAAATCAAAAAATGCTTTTCCAAACCTGGCGACCGAACGATAAAACACCGCTGAACTGGCTTCGCTCAGATCGGTGTAAAACTGCCCAAGCCAGGGTGAGATATGCACATCAAAAAATATTTTTTGCTGGTCTAGATCGCGGCATTCATTTATCAACAAGGCCATCACTTCGCACAATGCGGCAACATGATCTTCCGGCTCGCAAGTATCGTCATTACGCGCAAACCCCATGCGTGCCAGGTCCTCACGTAAGACACCGAGTGGTTTCTCCATGAGAAATCCCGTCAGGTACCATGAGCCGTAGGGCACTAATTCACCTCGACCCAGGCCGATGAACAGCGCATGAAATTCGTCATCGAGCTCATTAACTGTTGCTGCACGTGCAGAAAGACCGAGCATCGACATAGCGACAGCAAAATCATCTTTTTCCTCAACGACATCTGCCAGGCGTGTAACTGTTTTCAATAGCTCCTGCTGAGGTGGTTGCCGCAATAGTTCGGCCAACATGCTATAAGCACCTGCACGATATTGATCTTCTGCTAAATGGTTAGCCGTTGACTGACCGGCACTGCCCTGTTGACAACCATGCATCGACTCGCTGCCAGCTGAATCGTTACGGCGATTCGAAATCTCAACTCGAACCTGATGATCACCGCTGATCTGATCATCAAAGGCAGATAATGGTTGTGCCTGCATAGTCAATGTTTCCTCATATTCATCTTTCATATGCAACCACCGCGCCAAAAGTTGATGGAAAAAAATAACCAATAATGCAAATAATTCATAAGCGATTACCCAAAATGATCTAGTTGTGTGTGTCTATTTTAATAACTGAGGATTACATTGGTCGTTAATGACCGTTATTTGCCAGAAGTTCGCAATCAGGCGGAACGCATTGCTTCATCATCCTGCACTACATCAACCACACGACAGTCCTCGCACATCATCAGACGTAACTTTGAACGCTCGGACTTGAACATGTAATGACCTGCGAGTTTCTGTGTCATATTGTCTATCAGTGATTTGGTGGCAAACGCTTTTCCGCATGTGATACAGCAGAAAGGGGTCTCTTCATGCAGGGTAATGACACCACGACGCTGCTGTGCATCAGCAATTAATCTTGGTTCAAGTGTAATGGCCCGCTCTGGACAGGCAGACTCACAGATGCCGCATTGCACACAGTTGATTTCATGGAATTCAAGTTTCGGCACATCATTGCCTGCACTGATCGCCTTAGACGGGCAAACTGATGTGCAGCTCATACACAGCGTACAGGCGCCAGCATCTACCGTAATCCGACCAAATAGAGACTGTTCCGGTAATGCGATGACCTGCTGAGACGTACTACTCTGTTGATATAGAAAATCGGTAGCCAACAGGACCGTCCTGCGTTTCTCCAGTGATCCGGAAAAGCTGGCCACCTCGAAAGTCATGTCCGTGGGATGAATACTTTCATCAACTTCACAATGCTGCTGCAGCGACTCTGCATCTACAATACGAACCAGGCTTTCTTTATAACCCAAACCGGATAATATCGTGTCCGCCGTGCTGATCTGAGATTGCAGGAACACGGCCACCGATGCAGGCATCGACCCCGCATCGATCAGTAAGACCCTTTTTGCACCATAAGCCAGTGCCGATAACCAGATTTCCATACCGACGCTTGCCAGTTCCTCGACCTCCACGGCAAGCAGGTTATCCGGTTTATTGACCAACACCTCGCTGTCTGCGTCAGCCACAAACGCGATCACCGGGGCACTGCCCCCTGCATCACGATAACTTGTTAATAATGTACGCACCATGCGTAACGTATCAGTCACATTGGGATAGACATAGCGAATCGCACCTGTCGGACAAACGCTGGCACAAACACCACCACCCTGACATAGGTTGGGATTAACTTCGACCGATTCGATCAGAGACGTAATGGCTTCTGCCGGACAGGCATCGATACAGTTTGTACAACCAGCGATACCCGAGCGGCCATGTGCACATATGGAAGCATCATAATCAAAGTATTTTGGTTTTTCGAAGGTACCGGTGAGGCCTTTTAACTCTTCTTCGACAAGCGTCAAATAAGGCTCTTCCATTATTGAAGTGAGATAACCCGGCGGTTTTAGCGGCATAGTTAACAGGGGCTCTGCTGACAGATCAAGTATCAGATCGACACTGACCTTTTCGAAATTAGCTTTACCTTCTTCACCGAGGAGAATATCAAAATTGCCGAGATAACCTTCGATCTGCAGGCGACGATTACCTATGGGTACTGTCGGCACACCCGGTTCCACTGCACCGTCAGTCAAGATTACCTGCGCCCGTAAATTTCCTGTCAATCGTGAAGCAAACTCCTGTGCTTCTATGGGACCGATCACAGCAACCCTGCCGCGCGAGCCATACTGGATCAGGCTGGTTGGTTCAAAACTGAGTGATTCAACAGTAGACATCGCTACCTCACTGGCATAAGCATTAGCTGTTTGTTTCGATGTCGAGGTGGCTTCAGTCATAATTTTTACCCTTGTTCTGATCAGTATTGTTAGTCTGCTGATCGTCGTACTCAAAATCGTCGAAGCCGGCATTTTCATCCGGTTTTTCCGTGCTTTCTTCGGTAGCGGCATCTACAGGCAGGGAATAATCTGATGGCAGATTTTCAGTAACAGCTTTTTTGCCTATCACATCCGCATCTTTCAAGGTTTGTTTATCATCCTGCAATAGCTGACTCATGCCCTGCTGGTTCGCAGCAATCCTGTTTTTATCTGCCGAG
>Ga0316191_10004414_pt1 | contig 10489 bp, 11 predicted proteins | sample Eddworburr2cm_MG_FD_204928 | JGI IMG/M metagenome (GOLD analysis project Ga0316191, IMG submission 204928) | Coastal sediment microbial communities from Maine, United States - Eddy worm burrow 2 cm | ecosystem: Environmental > Aquatic > Marine > Coastal > Sediment | place: USA: Maine... | reverse complement strand
ATACACCGGCGCTGGCAACCGACCTCGCGCCGTCCGTGGAACCGGTCCGCCTCGAGGCGTCGATCGATGAGCCGCTTTCGCAATGGATGTGGCTCGTGAAGTGGTTCCTCGCGATCCCGCACTTCTTCGTGCTCGCGTTCCTCTGGCTCGCCTTCTTCGTGCTGACGTTCATCGCGTGGTGGGCGATCCTGTTCACGGGTCGGTATCCGCAAGGGCTGTTCACCTTCAACGTCGGGGTCATGCGCTGGACGTGGCGGGTGATGTACTACGCCGGTACCGGCGGTCTCGGAACCGACCGCTACCCGCCGTTCACGTTCGAGCCGGTGCACGACTACCCGGCGACCCTCGACGTTGCGTATCCGGAACGACTGTCGCGGGGTCTGATCTTCGTCAAGTGGCTGCTCGCTATTCCGCACTACATCGTGGTCGGGTTGTTCATGAGTGGCGTGGTCATGTGGGGTACGAGCAGTGGATGGGGAGCACCTGTCTGGACGGGAGGGTTGATTGGAATCCTCGTGCTCGTCGCCGCCGTTGTCCTGCTGTTCACCGGCCGCTACCCGCAGCCGCTCTTCGATCTCATCATCGGCCTGAACCGCTGGGCCATGCGGGTCGCTGCCTACGTCAGCCTGATGACCGACCAGTACCCGCCGTTCCGCCTCGATCAGGGCGGAAGTGAGCCGGAACCCGCCGATGAGCCGATGAACCCCTGATGACCGCCGGTGCCGCCGCCGCTCGATGGCGGTACCGGTATCGTCTCTGCCGATGACGAACGATCCCCGCCCCTTGAAGGCGCTGATCCTGGGTAGCGTTGCGTGGAACACCATGGTGTACGTCGATGCCTTTCCTGACCCACAGCCACAGACGCTCTTCGCCCGTGGGTCGAACGAGACGGTCGGGTCCAGCGGCGCCGGCAAGGCCATGAACCTCAGGAGTCTCGGCGCCGACGCGACCTTGTGGGCGTTGGTTGGGGATGATGATGCGGGACATCGGGTTCGCCGGGCGATGGAACGCCGGGGCGTCGCGTTCATCGGCGTGACCGATCCGGAGGGCACGAGCCGCCACATCAACCTGATCGACGATGCCGGCGAGCGCATCTCGATCCTCGCAAGGACCGGCAGCGATCGACACCCCGTCGACGTGGAATCCGTTTTCGAGGCCGCCGCCACAGCCGATCTGGCGTCGGTGACGATCACGAACCACTGCCGGCCGTTCCTACCGATGCTTCGCGACTCAGGGATGCCGATTTGGGTGGACCTCCAGGACTACGACGGCATCAACCCTCACCACGATGAGTTCATCGAAGCCGCCGACCATTTCCTCATGAGTTCGGTTGCGATGCCCGACTGGCGTGAGTTCCTTGAGCGGTGCGTCACCTCGGGCGCGAGGGTGGCCATCTGCACCCACGGAGTAGACGGTGCCAGCGGGCTCACGGCTGCGGATGGTTGGGTCGACATACCCGCCGTTCCGGTGTCGAACGTCGTCGACACCAACGGTCCGGACTCGCTGCGGCGATGGACGCCGGGGCCGTTGCTGCAGCTGCCGCTCTCCAGTCTCCAGACCTCGCTCCGCCCTAGGTGCGCCGTTGCTCGTGAGGGTTCCGAGTGGTTCGGATACCGGTCCTTCCGGCACGGCGGTCATTTGTGCAGGCGTCGCGTTCGATCGGGTCATCGGACTCTGTGAGTGCGCCACGCTCCCTGGTTGGCTTGGGATTGATGGTGGGGGCGAACTGGAGGAGTGAACCGAGATGTGTGGTCGCGCGGAGAGACACGTTGTGCCCAACCCGAGAGATCGCGCGACGTCGGCTCAGAGAACAGCAGTAATCGTCCTCGGTCAGATCGTCGTCGTCGCAGAGCTTCTCCCCATCCGATCGATTGTCCAGGGGCGGAGTTGCCGGTCCTGCCCCGGACGAGCGGGCCGCATTGCTGGCGACATGGGCGATCGATGACTTCCGTCATCGACGTCCGACACCTCGAGAAGCGTTATGGCCGGTACGTTGCGGTAGAGGACGTCTCGTTCTCGGTCGAACCGGCTGAGATCTTCGGAATCCTTGGTCCCAACGGAGCTGGCAAGACCACCACGATTGAGTGTCTCCAAGGGTTGAGACATGCCGACGGCGGCGAACTCGCGGTCCTTGGATATGACCCTCGCGTCAACGCGAATCGGCTGCGCCGAGAGGTTGGGTCACAGCTGCAGGAGTCTGCTCTCCCAGATCGGATGAAGGTGTGGGAGGCGCTTGACCTGTTCTCCTCGTTCGTTCCGGGCGGCCCGCCGTGGGAGTCTGTGATGGAACAGTGGGGACTGTCGGAGAAGCGGTCGGCGAAGTTCGGCAGCTTGTCGGGTGGCCAACAGCAGCGCCTCTTCGTCGCGCTCGCCGTGGTGAACGGCCCACGTCTCGTCTTCTTCGACGAGATGACCACGGGCCTCGATCCTGTGTCTCGCCGAGTCACGTGGGACCTCGTGCGCCAGGTGAGAGATCAGGGGACAACCGTGGTGCTTGTCACCCACTTCATGGATGAAGCCGAGGAATTGTGCGATCGGATTGCCGTAATCGACGACAAGCGGGTCGTTGCCGTCGGCACGCCGGCCGCCCTGATCGAGCGATATGGCGGCGGAGTCACCGTCACGTTCTCGACAGACGCCGGCGACGTGGGCTACCTCGAACAGTTCGACGAAGTCGACGCGGTGGAACAGACTGGGCGCAGAGTCTCCGTGACCGGTCGCGGACCGCTGTTGGCAGTGGTTGCGGCGGAGTTGGTGGCCCACGGCGAGAAGCCGATTGATCTTGCGGCCAATCGCGCCAGCCTCGAGGATGTGTTCTTGACCATCACCGGCGGGGGTTCGTGAGATGCGGTCGTTCGTGCGCCTTTCGTGGGTCAACCTGAAGCTCTTCCTCCGTGAGCCGCTGACGGTCGTCTTCTCATTTGCGCTTCCGCTGATCATTCTGTTCGTTCTCGGCGGCGTGTTCGGAAACGAAGTCAGTCAACCAGTCGATGGGACAGTGGTCTTCCGGGGTCAGGGCCCGATGAGCTACTACGTTCCCGCATACGTGGCGCTCGTCATCGCTTCCGTCTGCGTGATCAGTATCCCCACACACCTGGCGGGTGATCGTGAACGCGGAGTTCTCAAGCGCTTTCACGCCTCCTCCGTCACCTCCTGGACCGTCGCCGGGGCTGAGATGGCGGTGGCGTTCGTCGTCTCGACGGTGAGCGCCGCGATCCTGCTGACGGCAGCGTGGATCGCGTACGACTTTGAAGCGCCGCGTTCGGTCCCGATGGTGTTCGGCGTTGTCGTGATCCTCACTGTGGGATTCGCGCTGTTCGGGATCTTCCTCGGCTCGATCCTCCCATCGGCGCGCGCTGCCCAGGCGGTTGGGATGCTCGTTTGGTTTGTGATGCTCTTTCTTGGTGGGGCCGGACCGCCTCCGGAAGTAATGACCGGCGGTATGCAGACGCTGGCTGACTTCACTCCACTGTGGCATGCCGTACTGATGATGCAGGACGCCTGGCTCGGTCTCGATGCTGGTCTGTCGTGGGGCGTCTTCATCATGATCGGCGCCGCTAGCGCCCTCCTCGGGATCCGGTTCTTCCGTTGGGAGTAGGGGCCCGATATCGCCTGGTGGCGGCCATCCGAACGCTGTGGGATAGTTGGGTCTATGTCTGAACTCGTCATCCGTGGCTGCGTACGGGTCGGCCTCGACGGGGTCAACGCCTACCTCGTCGACACCGGCGGGGACCGACTCACGCTCATCGACACGGGTACGCCGATCCTCCATCCGCGCCGCATCTTGCGGGCCATTGGAGCGTTCGGTCGCACGTCCGATGACTTGGGTGACATCCTGATCACCCACCAGCACATCGACCACGCCGGTGGCCTCGCACACATCGCGGCCGCGACCGAGGCCCGGGTTCATGTGCATCCACTCGACGCTCCTGAGATCAAGGCTGGGGAGCGGCCGCGACCCGGCATCGGACGGAGCCCGATCACGAGGTTGATCGCGCGGTCGGCCCGGCTGCGACCTGTCGGGCCGACCACCGTCGTTCACTACCTCGGCGATGGTGACGAAATCATCGACGGCGTGGGGATCCGGTCGATTCACACGCCGGGTCACACCGCAGGCCACACCGTGTTCCTGTGGCCGACCCACGGAGGAGTCCTGTTCGTCGGTGACGCCCTCGCCAACTGGTGTGGCCGCCTCGGACACGCTCCTTCAGCGGAGGACTGGGTTCAGGCCACCGGCTCGATCGGTCGTATCGCGGAACTCGATTTCCGGGCGGTCGCGTTCGGCCACGGCCCACCGCTCAGAGACCAGGCAGTCGCTCGTGTCCGACGGTTCGCCGAAGCGGTTGCAGGCTCACGGCTGTAGCTCGGTTCGTATGACCCGCGCGGTCAGCGATACCGTGCGGTCCGAGATGCCGCGACCTCCCGACACCGAGCCGTACGCCACCGAGGCCGCGACAAGCGGAGCCGCGCCATGAGCGACATCATCAGCCGGGTTCTTCCGATCCTGTTGCTGATCGCCCTCGGATTCTGGCTCCGGCGCTCCAGCTTCATTTCGGAGTGCACCATCGGCGATCTCCGCAAGCTGGTCGTGAACATCGCTCTACCGGCCGTCTTGTTCACGTCGTTCCTCGAAATCGAGTTCGACCCGAGCGATGCCGCCGTCGTTGTCGGCGTCTTCGTGTTGTGCGTAGCTCTCTACGGGGTCGGACTCGCCCTCCGTGGAAGATTTGGTGGCGGTCACGAGTACTTCCCGTTTCTGATGACGGGCTTCGAGTCCGGGATGCTCGGCATCAGCCTCTTCGGAAGCGCCTACGGGCTGAGCAAGGTCGGGTACTTCGCCGTGGTCGACCTCGGTCATGAACTGTTCATCTGGTTCGTCTTTCTCGCCCTTCTGCTGGCGAGGCGCGACGGGATCCAGAGACCGGCCCAGCTGTTGGGCGCGTTCATCCGCTCGCCGGTGATCATCGCGATCCTCGCGGGTATCGGCGCCAGCTTGCTTGGTATGCGCGACGTTCTCTACGACGGACCGATCGTCGGCGGGGTGATGAATACGCTCGTCTTCCTGGCGACGCTGACGGTCCCGTTGATCCTGTTGATCGTCGGATATGGGATCCAACTCGATCGCCGCGGGATCCGCGAGGCGATCCCGGCCGTTGCCCTCCGGTTGGCGATCCTGCTGCCGCTTGCGATCGTGCTTCCGGTGCTGTTGGCGAACTCGCTGCTCGGTGGGAACGAGTACTCCCGGGCGGCGCTCTTCACGCTGCTCATCCTTCCGCCGCCCTTCATCATCCCGCTCTACATGAAGCCCGGCATGCCGGAAGAGCGACGCTACGTGAACAACGTGCTCAGCTTGTACACCGTCGTCTCGATTGCCATCTTTGTGGTGTACGTGGCAGCGAACCCGCTGTAGCTTCCGGCCTACCGGTCTGCCGTGCTTTCGACAGCCCTGATCTGTGGTTGCTCGATCACCAGCGATGTTCCGATGAGGAGTGCCACGATCCAGAGGATCGTGCCGCCGGCGATGTCGGGCAGGCCGAGTACGGCTCCGACCGCCAGGGCGCCCGCGACCAGCCGGGCCCATGTGATGACCTGCTCCGACCGATAGGCGAGGAATGCGAAGCCGAGTACGACGAAAGCAATCGCGAGTGACAGAGCGGTGCGTCCCGCCATCTCGAGGTGCTCTGATGGATGGGCCACGGCCTCTTCGGCTCCCACCGCGTAGAGCACGAACCCCGCGACGAGCGGGATGTGCCCCAGCGTGAAGATGTCGCGAGCGGCGGAGGAGCGCGCGGGTTCGGTCAGCCGGGAAATGGCCTCTTCCATTGCAGCCGCCAGCCAGTCGAAGTAGGCCCACCACAGGACGGCCACCACGACGAACGCTCCGCCGAGTGCTGCCGTCGTCTGGACCGTCCGACCGCCGCCGGCGGCGGCGAGTCCGACCGCCACGATGATCTCGCCGAGGGCAATGATCACGAAGAGGGCATGACGTTCGGCGAAGTGGGCCGACTTGATCGAGAAGTCACCCTGACCGGAGGCGAACGCCGCGCCGATCTGAATCGCATTGCCGATGCCCCACACGGCGAGCCTGGCATCACCCGAGAGGAACCCTCCGATCAGCACCGTGAGGACACCGACCAGCGCCGGCACGGCGTACAGGGCCAGGTCGGACATCTTCTCTCGTGGCATTCCGATGGCGAAGATGACGAGCCCGAACAAGAGCACCACGGTGTAGCCGGCGGCGAACCACATGCCGCCGTCCCCCAGAGCGTCTGGGACCGCGAGGGCCATGAACAGCACGGCCGCCATTGCGGCAAGGAGTGCGAGCTTGATGGCAGGGGCCTGATTCCCGACCGAGTTGAGGGCCCAGGTGTACTGCGACCACGACCACCAGATGAGCAGCAGCACGAGGAGCCCTCCCGCCAACCCTCGGATGCTCGTGTCGGCCTCGAGCAGTGTGACGACCTGGGTGATCGAGAAGACGAAGACGAGGTCGAAGAAGAGTTCGAGCGGAGAAACACTCAACTCGTCCGAGTCAATGGCTGTGGACACGGTTCGATCCTATCCACGGTGAGGCCGTGGTGTGACGAATCGTGCCGGCGACTCATCGAGACGCGCTGCAAGGGGCTGGCCGTCCCGGTACCGCGCACCGGAGCGCATCTGAGGGTGCTTCCCGAACCACACCAGAAATGGGTGCTCCAGCATCTCTTCTGAGTGTCGATGAGGGATAGAAGGGACAGCGACCGCTGATAGGTTCGGAGTGCGGAGGCAGCGTATGCCGGGGGGCATACGCAGCACGGGCAGCGAGCGTTCACCGAACGGAAGCAGGGACCCCGGCGACCGCCGCCGCAACGGGCGATGAGACGGATTGGGAGGCCTGATGATTCATCAACACGCACTAGTCAAACCACAGATGGAAGCGATGTACGCCGAGATCCGTCATGATCGGGTGGTGCGCGGGATGAAGAGTGAATCCAGCGGGCCCGGTTCGATTCGATCAGCGCTGGGTCGCATTCTCGTGCTTGCGGGGGCGAAGATCCACGGTTCGGCTCCTGCCGTGATCGGCAGTCGAGTCGTCTTGTTGGATCAGCATGGGGACGAAGAATTCCAGCCCGCAATCTGACGCTCGCTCCGCAAGGAACAGGCAACAACCGCGGCGTCTAGACCGAGGTAAGGATGCCACGCTCTCGAGCGGTGGCGACTGCCTCCTGCCGATTCGGAACCTCGAGCTTCTTGAGGATCGCTCGAACGTGATTCTCCACGGTGCGACCTGATACGAACAGTTGCTCGGCGATATCCGGATTCGACAGCCCCTCGGCAAGGAGATCGAGGACTTCAGCTTGTCTGGCCGTCAAACCGGCCGCATTGCCACGGGTCGACCTGCCGGCCCCCCGGGAGAGCTTCACCCCGGCGTCAAGCAGCGACCGTCGAACTCGATGGGCCATCGCGACCGCCCCCAGGCCGTCGAAGATGTGAAGCGCGCGCACGTGCCCCTCAACGCCACCGTGCATGAGGGCGAGTCCCTGGGCATACGGAACCCCTTTGGTTTCCCACATCGCAGCAGCCTCCTCGGCCTTGCCCACCATGATGAGCCGGTAGGGCTCGCACATCCGACCGCTTGTTGCCGGGACCATTCCCAGCTTCCACAACCAGAATGAGAAAGCGTCGCTCGGCCAGAGCGCTCCGAGCTTCAGGCCTCGGGCGAAGGTGCCTCGAAGGTCGGAGAGGAGCGACGAATCGGTGCTCTCCGTCAGCCACGCGTACTCGGCCAGGACAGCGCCGCCAGCGTCGAGTACCGGGTAGTCGGCTGAGCCCTGTGCCAGCGCCCACATGCGGTCGAGCGTGGCCCGGGCCCCGTCCTGTCCCCTGCGCATCTGAATCGTCGCGAGGATCCTGCATGCAAGGGCCTCAGCGTTTGGGTTCGCATAGAGGAGGTCAGATGCGGCGAGTTCGGCAGCTTCCCACTCGCCCGTCCACACCAGCGTCTCCGTGTGCATGGCGCGAGCGTCCGACTCGATGGTCCGTATCTCGTACCGTGCCGCCGTATCGCCTGCACGCCGGGCAAGGTCGGCCGCTCGCTGCATCTCGCGACTGTCGGCGGCGGCAGCAGCCAGGCTGAGAAGCGCACGCGCCTGCTCATATCGATAGCCGCCAATGTCGGCCAGACGATGGCCCTCCTCCAACAGACGAAGGCCATCGGGATTGCCGAGAGAGAGTTCGGCGGTGCCCTTGATGCCCAACGCCTGGGCGATCGCGAGATCTTCGCCGACGGCGGTGGCGAGGTCAATCGCCCGGTCTGCGAGCGCAATGGTCTGATGAGCGGCGTCCCCGCGAACCCACGTCAGCGCCGCCCGGTAGACGACGGCTCGCGCCAGGTCCCGGCTTGGGCCGTAGGGTTCGAGGATCGCGATGGCTTCGGTCGATGCAGACTCGGCGGCATCCGATCTCATATTGCTCACGTTGACGCGAACGGCGAACGTCAGCGCTCGCGCGAGCTTCCGGTCGTCGTTGAGGGATCTTCGAAGTTCGATACCCGCAGATAGGACTCCCAGGGCCGCAGGGCTGTCGGCGTAGAACTCTTCATGGGCCCAGTCGTCGAGGATGCTGGCGCGGTCGGACGTGGAGAATCGGTCGAGGTAGTGCTGCAGGGATCGGAAGTGGGCCAGTGCCTCTTCGTGGCTCTCGATCTTCATCGCCGCTCTCGCTGCGAGTGGAGCGAACTCGACGATTCCGGCAACGTCGTCCGCCTGCAGTGCATGGTGAACGAGGCGCGCCGAATTCTTCTCGCGCGGCAAGGCAGCAAGCACCTGCTGGTTGAGTCGGCGGCGTTCGGCGTCGCCGAGCGATGCCTCGATCGCCCGACGTTGCAGTTCGTGCCGGTAGGCGATCGTGTCGGAACTGACGGTCAGGAGACCTTCGTTCACGCATTCGTGGATGCTCTCAGGCGTTGGGTTGAGGATTGCCTCGATGAGAGTTCGTTCCGACGGACCAGGAATGATCGAGACGAGTGCGAGGAGGCGCTGGGCCTCTTTGGAGACCTTGGACGCTCTCGACAACACAACATCGTGGATCGACGTCGGGATGATGGAATCCTGCGACGCGACGATCTCCGCTACGAAGAGGGGGTTGCCTCCGGTGAGCGCCAGGACCTCCTCGACATCGAAAGGTCGGTCGCCGATCAGGGTTGCCACCGCATCGACCGAGAGATGGGCAAGATGCAAGCGGGCGATGTTGGCCGGTGGAAGATCGCCGATCACTCGCTGAACCCGATGGGTGGGGCCAACGGCTTCGTCTCGGTACGTCAGCAAGAGGAGAGAGTTGGTTGTGGTGATGCGGCGACCAAGAAACCGGATGATGTCGAGCGTTGATTCGTCGGCCCACTGAATGTCCTCGATCACCAGGATCGTCGGTCGGAGACCCCGGTTGAGGAGGACAAGCAGGGACTCCATGATCCCTCTGCGGTCGTTGGCCAGCAAGGGGTCGGTCAGCGACGAGTCCTGTCGCGCGAGGTCCCACACGGGGCCGAGCGGTTGGGGAGCAAAGAGGTCGTCGCATGATCCCAGCAAGACGTGCGCTTGATCCTCGACGCCGGTGATGAATTCCGAGACCAGAGCACTCTTGCCGATTCCCGCTTCGCCGAGCACAAGCACCACGCGGCCACCCGATGACTCCAGGTCGTCGACGAGTTGTCCGAGCGCAGCCAGCGATTCCCCGCGTTCGAGGATCATGGTGTGGCACCTCCCCGGTCCACGGCCAACCGTCGCTGGGCCAGATCGCCGGGGGGCTTGATCGGGATGAGTAGTCGGCTCGCTCGCCTGCAGCGAGAGCCATTGAACGCGAAGATGGACACCGCTTCTGGATTCCTTACTTCGTCGTGTCCCCGCCCCCTCCGCCCTGACGACCCTACGCGAAAATGTCGGCGTGTGGGGGAAGGACCTTGGACACTGGTTCGTACCCGCCGCAGCGAGCAGGATGCACCGTGGCCGGAACGATCGGAGCCGTATCTACCGCTGTCGGATGGCGCCGTCGAATTGAGAGGTGAGACCGGGCATGTCAGGCGGGACACGAGAACCGAGCGGGGCACTCATCGGCATGGCGCTCGTCTTCGGCGCTGCAATCGGCGTTGTTCTGTTTTCTCTGACCGGCGCCGCCTTCTGGATCGGGATCACTTCCGGCCTCGGGCTCGTCGTCGGTCTCGTGATCGACCAGGCCCGAGGCACCGATTCGGATCGGTGAGCCGGGCCGATCCTCAGCGGCCGGTCGTGCTCGCAAGCTTCCGGATGTCGTCGGCAATTTCGCGTTGACCATCCTTGAGGGTCTCGATCTCAGCGAGAACGCGCTCGAGCAATTCGACAATCGCGTCATTGGTTGGCTTCAAGTCGGTGGGCATCGTGGCCTCCTCCCTCGTCGACGGTAGTTGAGCGAGACGGAGGCCGAGCGAAACGACTTGCGCCGGAGATGCGGGAGACCGACCATGTCACGGTGAGGGACG
>Ga0316191_10004413_pt1 | contig 10490 bp, 10 predicted proteins | sample Eddworburr2cm_MG_FD_204928 | JGI IMG/M metagenome (GOLD analysis project Ga0316191, IMG submission 204928) | Coastal sediment microbial communities from Maine, United States - Eddy worm burrow 2 cm | ecosystem: Environmental > Aquatic > Marine > Coastal > Sediment | place: USA: Maine... | reverse complement strand
GGCGAAATAGCCGAACTCATTGGCCGTGACCCGGTTTCCCTTGGTGCGCATGTCCTTGAAACCGCTCGACGCATCCTTGTACAAGCTCGCATCCGGCGTCGTCGTAATTCCGGTGTTGTATTCAAGACCATTCGCAACAAAGCCCTGAAATGCGAACCCGATCTCACGCCAAGTGGTGGGAATGATCCGTGTTTCCACCTCGTTGCGCTCGACGCCATAAAACACCGGTGGCTCGTGATACTCGTTCAGGAAACCAATTGGCAGCAACATCAAACCGGCACGAAGATTGGCACTTGCGTCATCTGTGAGCCGTTGCTCGATGTAAGCCTGCTCCATCGCCACTTCACCGCTGCTGCTGTCACCACCTTTGGTAACAGAGTGTTCGAATTCGATTTCCGAATACAGTCGGGTGCGGTCGCTAAAACGATGCCCCAGAAAGAGTATGAAACGCTGCAGGTCAAACTCATCCCGCCGGGAATCGTCCTTGTAGTTGTTGTAATTAATCTCGCCGTAACCACCGACTGCCGTACGGCCTTCGTCTGGATCCGCGGCTGCGCTAAAGAACAGCATGTCCGTTCCTGCGTCCTCGTCCAGACCGGAGTCCACGTCTGCAGAGGCATCGGCCTGCTGCTGCTCCTGTGTTGCGTCTGTTTCTACTTGCTGCTTGTCTTGTGCCGTGGTCGTTTCTACCTGGCGCTTGAGTGCATCAAGTTCCCGCTGCAACGCGTCGATACGCTGCTCCATCGCTTCGTCCGCGAATGCGGCACTGCATGCCAGCGTCAACGACGCTGCGACCAGTGTTTTTTTCATTGTTATTCCCCCAAAACGCTATTGATTACCTGTCGTTCCGATTCATGCCGAAGACACCCGACTTGCCGTATCACCGCCCGGCGCGATATCCATACCCATAGAGTGGCCTTAGCATTGCACTACGAATGATAATGATTCGCGTTTATGAAGTAAACACTATTTTGGTACGACTGCATCAAGCTGGAGCGCGATCACCCTCAGCATCTCCCGGCTGGCACTTTCCTGTTTAAACGCTTGTTTTTATGCCCCGAACAGCAAATGCGGCGCCAACCCGGCTTCAGTCAACGCAGCCAAGGCAGTATTCCGCCAGTGCCATCAGCACCTGCGGGTCCTCTCCGATAGCCTCGACAACGGTGACCGACACGCCAGTGACCTCGCGGGCCGATTCCACAAGCAGCGGAAGGTCCTTGCGAATATGTCCACCGGTGCCCAGAAACACCGGTACAACGACAATTCGTTCAGCACCGCGTTCGGCAAGGCTACGACACGCCGTTTGCAAGTCCGGCGCCATCATCTCAAGAAACGCCAGCGACACCGGACCCGGGTGACGTTCCATGACAACCGACAACAAACGATCGAAGGGTTCGCGCCAGCGCGGGTCGCGCGCCCCGTGCCCGAACAGAATCAATCCGGTTGCCGTGTCCACGCTGTTCCCTTCATCGTCTCGTTCGGCTGATCACCAGAGATTTTCCAGTGCCAGGTGCCCCGGTTTGGCCCTGCGGCTGATGGTGTAACCCTTATCCACGAACCATGTCCGCGTCTCATCGACCATTTCAGGGTTGCCACAAATCATAATGCGGCTGCGCTCCGGATCGAGCAGGACACCGGCGTATCGCTCCAGCTCACCACTTTCCAACAGTACCGGTATCCGTCGATTGAGGGCAGCGGTTGCGGCTTGTCGCGTTACTACGGGTACAAAGGTAAGCTTGTCGGCAAACTCGCCGAAATATTCGTGCTCCGCGAACGATGCGACCGTATCCTGGTATGCCAGCTCCCTGCAATCCCGCACACTGTAAACCAGCACGATCCGGTCATAGCTTTCCCAGGTGTCGAGTTCATGAAGAATGCTGATAAAGGGCGCAACGCCAGTTCCGGTTGCCAGCATCCAGAGATCCCGTCCCTGTTCAAAGCGCGCCATAGTGAGAAAACCGTAATTCATCTTTTCCACCAGCACTTCGTCACCCACAGCCAGGAGCGAAAGACGGCTGGTAAATTCGCCATCGGGCACCACAATTGAGAAAAACTCGAGGTGTTCGTCGTAGCTCGCAGACACGATCGAGTAGGCGCGCCACACGATGCTCCCGTCTTCCTTTCGGAGCCCGAGCCGCGCGAACTGCCCGGGTACGAAACGGTATCCGGTAAAGCGGGTTAATTTGAAGCTGAACAGGTGCGGCGTCCAGGCGTGAATTTCGGTAATGGTCTCGGCGGTAAACTTGTCAGCCTTGGACATATCGGTTTTAGACATAGCGGTTCCAGATAAACGTGTTTTCAAAATAAACATCCTCAGCCCGCCTCGCAGCGGGCCACTCGAGAGTCAACAGCAAAGCTTATGCGGTAATACGAATGGCGGTGTCGCGTAGCGGCTGATCCGCCGCCGCGACGATGTCGTGGTAGACATTACCAATCAGCAACAGCGCCGGCCCGCCACCAAGCTGCGTCGCGGCGTCGGCCAGGTCGCCAACCCGCGTCGCGATCATTCGCCGCGAAGCGAGAGAGGCATTTTCCACGAATACCGCCGGCCGCGATGCCGGTACGCCTACAGCAATGAGCCCGGCAGAAATCACCGCAGCCTGCCGGCTCGCCATGTACAGTGCCACCGTATCCGCGCTCGATGCCGCACGCGCCCAGTCATGCTCGTTCTCGCCGGGTCCGAATCGCGGCGTCACGAAGACCACACTGCGGCTGAGACCGCGTTGTGTAAGAGACTGAGCAATATCGGCGCTCGCTGACAAGGCAGCGCTGATGCCCGGAACAATCTCTACCGTCACACCGTCCTGATGCAAGGCATCGATCTCTTCTTGCGCCCGGCCGAACAGCATCGGATCGCCACCCTTGAGGCGAACGACAACATCGTGATGACGTGCCGCTTCGGCAAGCTGCTTGTTGATGAAGCGCTGCGCCGTCGACAACTTGCCGCAGCGTTTGCCTACCGCGACAAGACGCGCCCGTGTCGCCAGTGCCAGAGTATCCTCATGGACCAGCGCGTCGTGAAAAACAATGTCGGCCCGCTCCAGCAGCCTCGCCGCACGCAAGGTCAGCAAATCCGGGTTGCCCGGTCCGGCGCCAACAAGATAGACGGTTGCGCTCATAGCTGGCCTACGAAATCGTCCCGGCAGCCACCGTGTGGTTGCTCGCTTCGTCGATCACAATAAAGGCTCCGGTCACGCGGTTGTTCCGGTAGGCATCAAATGCCATGGGCTGCCGGGCACGCAATTTCACGCTGACGATTTCGTTCATGCTCATCGACACCGGACGTTCATGCAGCTGCAGTGTGTCGATATCGACACGATGTCGTAGCTCCATAAACTTCGCCCGGACCGTCGCTCCTCCGTGCTTGATCAGGTACGAACGTGCCGGGTCCAGTGGTTGCCGATCGAACCAGCACACCTCAGCATCGAGGTCCCGATGCAGTTCTGGAATCGCATCTGTACCGGATATCAGATCGCCACGCGAGACATCGATTTCCGTATCCAGTTGCAGCGTCACAGCCATATCGGCCGAAGCCCGATCGATGCCTCCGTCCGCAGTCAGAATGCCACTGATCCTGGCCTTGTGGCCTGACGGCAGCGCGATGATTTCATCACCGATCGCAATCTGCCCGGACGCAACGCTACCCTGATAGCCACGAAACTCTCGGCCCCCGTAACCGGACCCCGGCTGCGCATTACCTCCAGCGAGTCGCACAACCCGTTGAACCGGAAATCGAAAACCACCATCCTGCGCGTCATGTCGCGCTGGCACGGTTTCCAGATGCTGCAGTAAAGTCGGTCCCTCATACCAGTTCATCGCATCCCCTCGCGACACGACGTTATCGCCGCGCAGCGCAGACACCGGAACGGCACGAATTTCGTCAAAACCGAGGCTACCCGCAAACTCGCCAAATGCTGCGCTGATATCGTCGAATACTTGGCGATCGCAACCAACCAGATCCATCTTGTTGATAGCCAGCACGATACGATTGATGCCGACCCAGTGGGTAAGGTAAGCGTGACGCCGCGTCTGCTCGCGCAGCCCATGGCGCGCATCAACCAGCAGCACCGCAACGTCCGCGGTGCTGGCAGCTGTCACCATGTTGCGCGTGTACTGGGCGTGGCCGGGAGAATCGCCAATGATAAACTTGCGGGCCGGCGTAGCGAAATACCTGTAGGCAACATCGATGGTGATGCCCTGCTCGCGCTCCGCCAGTAAACCGTCGGTCAGCAATGACAGGTCCACCGTCTCCATGCCACGGCGGCGCGACGCCGCTTCGATTGCCGTCAATTGATCCGCCAGAAGACCCTTGCTGTCATAGAGCAAGCGACCGATCAAAGTACTCTTGCCGTCGTCCACGCTGCCCGCAGTGATGAACCTCAACAGGCCCGCGCGCGATTTTTGTTCGCAGATCGTCATCAGAAATATCCTTCCTTCTTGCGAAGCTCCATGGCGGCCTCGCTGGTCTGATCGTCCAGCCGCGTCGCGCCGCGCTCGGTAATACGAGTCTGTTCGGTCTCGCGAACGACGTCGTCCACACTGAGCGCCATCGATTCGACCGGCGCCGTGCAGGTAATATCACCGACGGTGCGAAACCGAACGTTTATGTCCTCCACGATGTCATTCTCCAGGGCCGGGGTCAGATGCGTAACTGGAACCAGCGCTCCGTTGCGCCTTACCACCTGGCGCCGGTGCGAAAAATAGATCTGCGGGAGCGCAACGCGCTCGCGTCGGATGTATTGCCAGACATCGAGTTCGGTCCAGTTCGAAATCGGGAACACGCGTATGTTTTCTCCCGCAGCAATTCGTGCGTTGTAAAGCGACCACAGTTCCGGGCGCTGGTTTTTCGGATCCCACTGCCCGAATTCGTCACGGAACGAAAAAATCCGCTCCTTGGCGCGTGCTTTCTCCTCGTCACGGCGCGCGCCACCGATGCAGGCGTCAAAACCCAGCTCAGTGATCGCGTCCAGCAGGGTGACGGACTGGTGCGGATTGCGCGGCTCCTCGGGACGACGCAGCCGAACACGTCCGTTGCGAATGGAGTCTCCCACCGAGCGAACTACCAGGCGCAAACCGCGCTCACGTACAATGCGATCGCGAAACTCAATCACTTCCGGATAGTTGTGTTCGGTGTCGACGTGCAACAGGGTGAACGGAATCCGTTCCGGAAAGAAAGCGCGTTCGGCCAGGCGCAACACGACCGCTGAGTCCTTGCCTCCCGAAAACAGCAATGCAACGTTGCTGCATTCGGCTGCCACTTCGCGAAGTATGAAAATCGCCTCTGCCTCGAGCGCATCGAGATGGCTCCAGCGGGAGCCTGCCTTTTCACTGCTGTCCAACCGGACGGCTTCAGTCAGCATGTTCATCGGTTTCGTTCCCTGGTCAGGTATTCACTTCTTCGGAAGAGCGCACAGCCGACCGCACCAGGCGTCCACTCGGGTCCAGGTGCAGGCCGCACTCGCGCGACTCAGCCTGCTCCCACCACCAGCGCCCGGCACGCTCTTCTTCGCCAGCTTCGACCGCTCGTGTGCACGGCGCACATCCGATGCTCGGATAGCCCTTCGCGTGTAACGCATTTACCGGCACATCGTATTGCTGCACATATTCGGAAACATCCTGCGACGTCCAGTCGATCAGCGGGTTGAGTTTGAAAAGCCCCTGTTCCTTGTCGTAGGCAAGCGACTCGAGGTCGACTCGCGTTACCGACTGCTGGCGGCGCATTCCCGTAATCCACAAACGCTTGCCCAGCAGAGCACGCCGCAAAGGAGCAACCTTGCGGATCGCACAGCAGCGCTTGCGTAATTCAATACTCTCGTAGAACGCGTTGTCGCCGTGCTCGAACGTGTAGGCTTCCAGTTCAGCCGCGTCCGGACTCATGATCCGGATTGGACGGGAATATCTTTGCCTTGCCTGCTTTATGAGTTGATGGGTTTCTTCGTGCAATCGTCCGGTGTCAAGGGTAAATACCTCGACATCGAGTTTCAGTTTCGAAAGCAGATCGAGGATCACCATGTCCTCGGCCCCGAAGCTTGACGCAAACGTCGCCGGGTAATGAACCGCCACCACCTCTTGCAAACGCGATGATGCTTCGGCAATCTGCCTGCTCAGTTTCATGCTGCATCCCTTTCCCGGCTAAAACGTCTTTCGAACAGGGCTCCCTGATCGGCGCCGGCCTGATATGACTCCGAGAAGTCATCAAATGCCCGCAACGCTTCGGCTGGATCCTGGTCTTCCCTCAGCGCAAAACTGTCGAACCCGCAGCGCGCAAGCTCGTGCAACTGATCGCGCAATACGTCGCCGATTGCGCGCAATTCACCGGTGAATCCGTAACGCTGACGCAGCAGCCGTGCCGTGGAATAACCCCGGCCATCGGTAAACGCAGGAAAATGCACGGCGATCAACACAGGCAGTTGGCCGATGTCCGCAGGATCGTCGGCAGGGCCTAACCAGACACCTGTTGAGCCGCCGCGATCGGCAACAATCGGTTGTTGCTCTCGCCACATCACCAGCGGAACGATTACATCGCCATCGGCCGATATCGTGTCGCCAGCCTGCAAAACACGCCACGTGTCTTCGGCCACGCTGCGGTTACGTATAAGCGCGGTCATAAACTCTCTCCTTGAATGGGCCGATGCCGAGGCGATTCACCACGTCGACAAAACGTTCGGCTTCGCTATCGCGATGGTCGATATAGGTTTCGATCAGACGCTCGACCACATCCGGCACCTCGTCTCGAGCAACGGACTTTCCAATCACCTTGCCGAGCGCAGCGTTGATGCCCTGTCTCCCGCCGATACTGATCTGGTACCACTCCTCGCCGTTTTTATCGACACCAAGAATGCCGATGTGCCCGATGTGGTGGTGACCGCACGAGTTCATGCAGCCAGAAATGTTCAAGTCGAGCTCGCCGATGTCGTGCAAATAATCGAGATCGTCGAAACGGCGCTGGATCGCCTCGGCGACCGGAATCGATACCGCGTTGGCAAGCGAGCAGAAGTCGCCGCCGGGGCAAGCGATGATATTGGTAAGCAAGCCGATATTCGGCGTTGCCAGGCCTTGCGCTTTCAGCGCAATCCAAAGTGCGTGAAGATCGGTTTTCCTGACATCGGCAAACACAAGATTCTGCTCATGGGTGACGCGCAACTCACCGAAGCTGTAGTCGTCCGCCAATGCGGCGATCGCGTCCATCTGATCCGAGGTGACGTCTCCCGGCGGCACACCGGTTTTCTTCAGCGACAGCGAGACTGCCACATAACCGGCCACACGATGGGGATGTACGTTGCGCTGAACCCAGCGCTGGAAGCCGGGTTCCAAAGCAAGATACGCCTCGTAGTCGGCGTCATCGTCCAGACGTGTTTCATAGGCTGGTGCCGTGAAGCGGCTGGCAACACGCTGCACCTCTTTCTCTACCAGCGTGCCCTCGTGACCTTTGAGGTGCTCCCATTCTTTCTCTACCTCGCGCGTAAACCGTTCCGGCGTCAGCTCCTTTACTAGTATCTTGATGCGCGCCTTGTATTTGTTGTCCCGCCGGCCGTAGCGGTTGTACACGCGCAGCACGGCGTCAAGGTAGGTCAACAAGTCTTTCCAGTGCAGAAATTGGCGAATGACGTGGCCGATGATCGGCGTACGCCCAAGTCCGCCACCGGCCAGCACGCTGAATCCGATGTCTCCGGCGTCGTTTCGGATCGCCTGCAGCCCGATATCGTGAACGCGGGTCGCGGCGCGATCCTCTATTGCACCACTGACCGCGATCTTGAACTTGCGCGGCAGGAATCCGAATTCCGGATGCAGCGTTGACCATTGGCGGATCAGTTCGCACCAGACAAATGGATTGACGATCTCATCAGGGGCGACGCCGGCGAATTCGTCAGTAGTAACATTGCGCACACAGTTTCCGCTGGTCTGAATCGCGTGCATCTGAACCTGCGCGAGCTGCTCCAGAATGTCGGGGACATTTTGCAACGCCGGCCAGTTGAACTGGATGTTCTGGCGCGTGCTGAAATGGCCGTAGCCGCGGTCGTAGACGCGCGCGATGTGGGCGAGCTTACGGAGCTGCTCCGAGGTAACCAGACCATAAGGGATCGCAACGCGTAACATCGGCGCGTGACGCTGGATATACAAGCCGTTACGCAAACGCAACGGGCGATACTCGTCTTCGCCGAGTTTTCCAGACAGAAAACGCTGAGTCTGATCGCGGAACTGGGCAACACGCTCGTTAACGAGGCGCTGATCGATCGAATCGTATAGGTACATTACACAACTTTTTCTGGATTGAGTTATTGACCGGGGATGATTACATCAGCAGCTTCAGACCGACCGCGGACAAGACCACACCCATGACGTAGCGAAGTGCTTTTTCGGGCACGCGGTGCGCCAGAACACTGCCAGCGACAATCCCTGGCAGCGATCCGATCAGCAAATTGCCCAGCAACTGGTAATCAACCGAGCCGGTAATCGCGTGTCCGGCGCCGGCTACTAGCGTCAGCGGTACAGCGTGAACGATGTCAGTTCCGGCCAGGTGATTGGTCGGCAGATGCGGGTAGATCATCAATAGGGCTACAACGCCGAGTGCGCCAGCCCCGACCGAAGTCAGGGTCACGAGCACGCCCAGCACGGCGCCCAGCCCCAGTGTCAACACCAGCACATTGCCAGAACGCAGCTTTTCTACCTGCCGTCCGAATCGGCTGTCGGTTGCAAGGAGGCGATGCCGGAACACCAGCGAGAGCGCGGTGACCAGGAGCATCACACCCAAAGCCGACGTGACGACGGTACCGACTTGCGCACCCTTGACGGCAGACCGCGACACGATGGCACTGGTTGCCAGCGCGGCCGGCACACTGCCGAGCATCAAAAAGGCAGCGATGCGCCAGTCGACTGAACCGAGTTTGCCGCGCGCCACTGTGCCGCCTGCCTTGGTCAGTCCCGCGTACAGCAGATCAGTGCCAACAGCCGTGGTCGGAGCGATCCCGAAACCCATGACAAGCAAGGGGGTCATCAGAGACCCCCCTCCCACGCCGGACAGGCCAATCACGAACCCCACCAACAGGCCGCTGACCACGAAAACCAGATCCATTTGCTGCCGCTCCGAGAAACCGGTGGCCAGTTTAGGGAAGGTGGATCAGGCTAGAAAGGAATAAAGAGATATATCAAAATTACCAAATTGCATATGCGTGCAGACGATCACGGCCGAAGACCATCAAAGCGCCTTCGCTATGGACGCACTCAGCTTTGCACAACGAGTCCGGTTACCGCGGTATCTGAAACAGCGATTCCGGGTTTTGTCGTTCAACCCTTCGCTAGCTGACGTAGCGTCGCCAGGCCGGCGCTCAGAGCGCCTTGCAGCAGCATCGAGTCGACGCCGTAGCCAAACAAACGAAAACCCTTGTCCCAGTAGGCGCGGCTCCACTGGTCGTCCGCACTCATGAAGCCCAGAACCTTGTTGTGCTTGCGCGCAGCAGCGACCATGCGGTCGACTGCATCGATGTACTTCGGATGGTCAAACTGGGCCGGAATGCCCAGGAAATTGGTCATGTCGAAATGCCCTAACCAGAGCACATCAACGCCCGGTACGGCAGCGATTTCGTCGACGTTACAAACGCCTTCCTCGGTTTCGATCAGGCACATGACCAATGTCCGCTCGTTGGCGACCTTGATCTTTTCCGTAACCGATCCACCCAGGTAATCATCGGATGCAAACCCGAACGCGGCACCGCGCCGGCCTTCGGGTGGATAACGCGTACACGACACGACATGCCTGGCTTCTTCCGCGCTGCCCACCATCGGCGCCATAATGCCCATAGCGCCCAGGTCCAAAGCACGCGAAATGTAGTGGTACTGATTAGCCGGGACCCGCACCATCGGCACCAGATCGATGCCACGCGACAACGCCACTTGCTGTTTCAGTGTTTCGTAACTGGTACCCGCGTGCTCCATATCGATCAGCAGAAACTCCGCCCCCGCCGCCTTGACAATCTGCGGCAAACCCGGGACCAGGAACTCCCATCCGAATGCGCCGAACGCGGGTTGACCTGCCAATAATTTTTCCTTTACCGGATTATTTCTCATGATAGGTCTCTCCTGTCATTGCCCTGAAACGCGTTGTGTTGTGCGAAGCGCGAGCCTTGATGTCTTAATCACTGACCGCGCTAACCTGCTGCTCCGGTTCTTTCGCTATTTCCATTTCCCGGCCCAGTCCTTGTGCCCGAGCACCTCGGGATTAACGAGATGGCCGGGTTGCCGGCCATGGCACAGATCCACTGCGGCCTGGAAGGCTCGTTCGCCAAGAATGCGCATGCACTCATCGGTATGGCAGATCGCATGCGGTGCCAGAATAACGTTGTCCATTTTCAATAATGGATTGTCGACCGATAGCGGTTCCGTCTCGAATACGTCGATTGCAGCACCGGCGATGCGCTCGTTCTGCATGGTGTCAATCAGCGCCGCTTCCTGAACCACGGGCCCGCGCGAAGTGTTGATAAAGTATGCACCCG
>Ga0316191_10004412_pt1 | contig 10491 bp, 6 predicted proteins | sample Eddworburr2cm_MG_FD_204928 | JGI IMG/M metagenome (GOLD analysis project Ga0316191, IMG submission 204928) | Coastal sediment microbial communities from Maine, United States - Eddy worm burrow 2 cm | ecosystem: Environmental > Aquatic > Marine > Coastal > Sediment | place: USA: Maine | collected... | reverse complement strand
ATAGTGACCGTTGAGTCCACCAACGGTGACAGCGACGTCATTTCCTATTACCTGGGCGCAAACCATGGTCATTGCTTCGGCCTGGGTCGGATTGACCTTGCCCGGCATAATGGAGGAGCCCGGTTCATTTGCCGGGATGATGATCTCTCCGATACCACTTCGAGGTCCGGATGCCAGAAGACGTATGTCATTCGCAATTTTCATCAGGGAAACTGCCAGCTGTTTGAGTGCACCATGGGTCTCCACGATGGCATCGTGAGCTGCAAGCGCCTCAAATTTGTTTTTTGCAGTGACAAATGGAAGACCGGTGAAATCCGCAATGTATTGCGCAACCAGGGTATCATAGCCTTCCGGGGTATTGATGCCGGTACCGACCGCGGTGCCTCCCAGGGCGAGTTCAGACAGGTGATCCAGGGTATTGGTAAGTGCCTTCATTCCGTGATCCAGTTGAGAGACGTAACCCGAAAATTCCTGCCCCAGGGTAAGAGGAGTGGCATCCATCAAGTGGGTTCGCCCGATTTTCACAACATCGGTGAAGGCTTTCGACTTGGCCTCCAAAGTGTCGCGAAGCTTTTGCACGCCTGGCAGGGTGACTTCGACGATCTTTTTGTATGCCGCAATGTGCATTCCGGTCGGGAATGTGTCGTTTGAAGACTGAGACTTGTTCACGTCATCATTGGGATGAATGAAGCGTTCCTGGCCCTCCAGGCTTCCACCGCTGTTCAAATGAGCCTTGTTGGCGATCACCTCATTGCAGTTCATATTGCTCTGGGTTCCGGAGCCGGTTTGCCAAATCACCAATGGAAACTGATCATAGAGCTCTCCGCAAAGGATCTCGTCGCAAACCTCAGCGATTGCATCTCTTTTTTCAAGACTGAGAACGCCCAGGTCATGATTGGCATATGCAGCCGCTTTTTTCAAATAGGCAAAACCCTCTATGATCTCTCTGGGCATCGAAGCCTCAGGGCCTATTTTGAAATTGTTCCTCGATCGTTCGGTTTGGGCTCCCCAATACTTGTCCACAGGCACTTTGACCTCTCCTATGGTATCGTGCTCAATTCTGTATTTCATGTGATAAAATTTAGCGGTAAACGTAATAATCAAAGATACGAAAACCCCTCAAAAAATGCTGGAATTTGAGGGTAAATTACCTGTTTCTCAGATACGAATTCCACATCAATGTCGCCGCCGTATGAATCCGGTAACAGGTGTTTTCATTCTATAGTTCAAGATCATAAAATCTTCTTCAAATGGTTGCTAATATCAAAATATGTCTTATTTTTGATCCGAATTTCAAACAGCACGATCAGGATGGAAATTGATGTTTTTTTAGGATTTTTGGTATTTCTCACGGTTTTTACCATGGGATTCTGGATGTTGATCTTCTTGTTGACCTTCGTGGTTCCATACTGGCTGTTTGGAAATTTGATGGAGAATTGGAAACTGAAAAGGGCTGAAAAGAAAGCCAAATCAAAATAAATCCTTGACGGATCAGAAAGGAAAGCTTGTTTTGACAAGCTTTTTTTATGCCCTGTTTTATCGGATCCGGCCTATTTAATCTGATCCTCGATTTCAAATACGTTTTTATCCAGATCCTTCGATCGATTTTGCGCATTGCGACGTCCCGCTTTGTTGAATCTGTAAGAAAAGGAGAGCAGATATTGGGTGTCGTAGATGAAATTTCGATTTGTGATTGTGTTGGCCTCCAGAGAGTTGAAACGAGCTTCCCGGGTATAAAAGACATCGTTGACTCGAAATGTCAGGGTGGATCTTCCCGAAAACATGTCTTTGCTCAAACTCAAGTTCACGTATTGAAAGTCTTCGAGTTCGGTGATTGCCGTTTTTTGGGCTGACTGATAGGTGTAGTCAACGGCGAAGCGAAAGGCATTCGTAAACTGGTACAGGAATCTGAAATTGCCATAGAAAACCCAGTTTGTGAAATCGTAAGCACCGTTCAGGGTATCGAACAAATCTGCATAATAGGGGCTGATGATACCGTAAAGCCTGATCTTTCCGGTGGGATTGTACGTCGCCTCGAATTCGAGCCCTGTATAATTGAGTGTTCCGTTGTTAATGGGTTGACGGGTATACACATCAAATCCATCAGGAGTTTGAAGGCCGGTGTTTCTGAGGACGTTCATGATCCGATCTGTAGAATTCGAATAGAACAAAGCCGTATTCAAGGAAAGTCTTTCGAACTGATGGTAATACTCAAGGTAGAAGTAGTTGGTGTAATAGGGTTGCAGAAAAGGGTTGCCCAGGAGGATGAATCGCTCATCCGCAAATGAATTGAAGGGGTTTAGCTGCGAAACTGTAGGACGGTCAATGAAACGTGCATATCCGATCGAGAAAAAGTTCTGATCCTTCATGTTGTAGGTCACCAATGCAGAAGGGAAAAGGTCATTGTAGTCGTTTTCAAAATCTTCCACAACATTCTGTTCCTCGATGAGGGTCTGGGTAAGTTCGGCCCGGAGTCCGACAGAAAAACTGAACTGATCGACTTCGTGTGCAAAATTGACATAAAAGGCGTTTATTCTCTCGTCGTAGACGATCTCACTCGAAAAATCAGGATTGATGTCGAACCGCCGTGTGCTCGGATTCAAATTACTCGACAGGAAATCATTGTTGTACATTCGAAAGTTGGATTTCAGCCCGGCTTCAAATTTTGAAGCTTCGCCCAATGGAAGACTGTAATCGACTTTTACATAGAAGTTGTCCACCCCCTCATCCTTGACATATTTCTGCTCTGTGACCCCATCTCCGGGAAAGGTCTCCGTATTGAGTATGTCGGTATCGTTTTCACCCACATTGTTGTCGTATTTCAAGTCCGCGGAAAGCTGATGTCCTTCTTTTTCGAATTTTCTGCTGTACTGCACAAAAGCCTCGAGAAAGGTCTCTTCTGAATTCTCATCCACATCCCGGAGTGAGGAACGAACCAACTCATTCACGGGCTGGTAGTCGTCCAGGACCAGTTCGGAGTCGTAGTTTTTGTTGTTGGTAGTATACATGATGCTGGTGGTCACGGTGTTATTATCGTCGATGAAGAAATCACTGCCGATGTTGAAAAGAAAGCTGTTGCGCTGTTTGTAGTCGGTTCGGAGTTCCTCAAAGTTTCCTGTCGGATTCTGGTCATCGTCCAAAAACACCTGGTCTATCTCGGTCTTTTTTACGGGAACCTGATGATTGAAGCTGGCCGTTGAGAAGATGTTGACCTTGTCCGTGCGGTAGTTGATAAAAGTGGATACCCCGTGATTGGCAGGGTTCCCTGCAAGCGCCTCGACTGTTCCATTGTACCCTTCCGAGGATCTTTTTTTCAGGACGATGTTCAGAATTCCACCTCCTCCTTCTGAGTCGTATTTCGCAGATTGTGCTATGATTTCAACCTTGGCAATGCTATTGGAGGGTATCATGCTCAAAAGATCCGCATTGCTCCTTTGCCCTCCGTAAGGCTTTCCATCGACAAGAACCAGAGCTGTGTTCCCCCGGATCGAGATATTTCCCTGTTCATCGACGCGAACCGAAGGAGTATTCTCCAGGACCGTGATGGCTGTTCCGCCTATGTTGGCAATGTCTTTGGAGGCATTGTAAACCTTTTTGGTCAGGTTGTGGTCCATGAGATTGGCCTGTGCCACCAATTCGACCTCCTCCAGTTTTTCGATGTATTGCTCCAGTTCGATCACTCCCATGTCGATATCCTGCTGAATATTGAAAACATCGATCACAAAGGGCTGAAATGAGAGCGATTCAACGATGCAATAGTATTTTCCCTCAGGAACCGTCAAATCAAAATGACCTGTTTTGTCTGTTACGTCTCCAATGAGCTCCCCGGTGCCGATGTCCCTGAAGCTGACCGTGACAAATTGCAGTGGGCTATGGGTTTCTGCGTCCTGAACCAAACCATTGACTGCATGATACAATCCGCCTTCCTGACCTGTAAGATTCAAGGAGAGGAGACCTATGATCAGGATATGAAGGATTTTCTTTTTCAAAATGATCAACCGATAAATGTAGGGTTTTGATACATATTAAAAAATAGCGGAAATGGGGTATTTTTCGTTATTTACAAAAAAGGAATCAGTTCAGCAGTTGGTTGATGTTCTCAGGTGGCCTGCCGACTACTGCCCGGTCGCCTGAAATGACGATCGGTCTCTCAATTAGTTTGGGATGAGCTATCATGGCAGTTACAACCTCCTCCTCGCTCATTTCCCGGCCCTTGAAGTTTTCCTTCCACTCTTTTTCATTCTTTCGTACCAGGTCCATGGCACTCATACCGAGCTTCGACAGAACTTCGGAGAGCTCTTCTTTGGTCAGAGGCTCCTTGAGGTATTCCACGATTGTAAAGTCTTGTCCGGAGTCTTCAAGGATCTTTAGTCCCTCACGACTTTTTCTGCACCTGGGATTGTGAAGTATTTTCATTCGGTTGGTTTCTTGGTTGGCAGACGAAAATACTAAAAATTGGCAGCTTTCACCAATATAAACAGGGATACCAGTATATTTGAGGCATGAACCTTATCGACACCCATACCCATCTCTATGTTGAGCAATTCGATAACGATCGCAATGAGGTTGTCGAACGCGCTATGAAAGAAGGGGTTAACAAGTTCTATCTACCGGCGATTGACTCTGCGTATTACAAGAGAATGTTCAATCTGAGAGATAGCTACCCCGAGGCCGTGCGGTTGATGGCCGGATTGCACCCGACTCATGTGAAGGAGGACTTTGAGAAGGAACTTGAATTTGTCAGGACATGGCTTGAGAAGGAGCATTTTGCGGCCATCGGTGAGATTGGTATCGATCTTTATTGGGACAAGACCTTCCTGGAGGAGCAAAAAACAGCTTTTCGCACTCAGATTGGCTGGGCCAAAGAGAAATCGCTGCCCATTGTCATTCACGCCAGGGATTCCTTCCAGGAGATTTTTGAAATCATGGACCAGGAACAGGGACCTGAGCTCAAAGGGATTTTTCACTGTTTTACCGGTACGTTGGAACAAGCCAAAAAGATTCTTGGCTATGGATTCAAACTGGGAATAGGAGGTGTCGTAACCTTTAAGAATGGGGGCATTGACAAATTTTTGGATCAGATCGAACCGGAAAATCTGGTTCTGGAGACGGATTCACCTTATCTGGCCCCAAAACCCTTTCGTGGAAAGCGAAACGAAAGTTCCTATTTGACATATGTTGTTGAGAAGTTGTCTGAAATCTACGACATGGAACCGGATCGGATCGCGGAGATCACAACCCAAAGCGCTCAAGAGATTTTCAATGGATAGAACACAAGTGAAGACTCCGCTGGGCATCATGGAAATCGGAGGCACCGCCAAAGGGATCCGTTCGGTGTCGTTCACGAAACTTTCTGAAATTGAGATTGAGGATACACCCGAGACTCTCAGGGTTTGCAAAGATCAGCTTTTAAGCTATTTTGGCGGGACACTGAAGGAATTTTCCCTGTCGCTTGACCCGGAAGGCACGTCATTTCAGAAAAAGGTTTGGACCCAACTCATGACCATGGGTTACGGAACGACCTGCTCCTATTCGGAACAAGCCAGGGCACTCGGTGATCTGAAAGCCATACGAGCGGTGGCCGGAGCCAATGCAAGGAACCCTATCGCCATTATCATTCCGTGTCATCGGGTTGTCGGCGCTGATGGCAAACTGACCGGATACGCCGGAGGGCTCTGGAGAAAGAAGTGGTTGCTCGAGCATGAAAACCCGCCGGTCCAGAGAAGTCTGTTCTGATTTTCTCCTATTTTTGTCGAAATCTCCATGGAATGAAAAGGATTCTGGTTTTGGCGGTCTTATGCCTTTCTGCCTGGGCCCAGGCACAGAACGGACCCCGAGAATCAAGGATCATGCTCCTTGGGGTTCTTTCAGACACTTTGCGGATCGACAGTGTCAGCATAAGTCCCTATTATTTTCAGGCTTACGATGAGAGAGGAAATGAAATTGACCCCTCAAGCTACCACGTGGATCCCGCAAAGGCACTTTTCATTCCTGGTGAGGATTTCGGGTTTAAGGATGAAATCATTGAAATTCGATATCAGCGACTGCCTGAATTCATGACGAGGTCTTATCAGTCCTTTGATCCTGACCTTATCGTCCCGAGAGCGACGAGTGATGCACAGGTTTACAGCTCGAGCACCGATCGAAAAAGAACCGGGGAAAAGCCTTTCGAGGGGCTTTCCACCCGGGGTAGCCTTTCCCGGGGAGTCACGATTGGTTCCAACCAGGATGCTGTGGTCAATTCCAATTTCAACCTTCAGATCGAGGGCAGGCTATCCGAAAAAGTTGGAATTCGCGCCTCGATTACCGACAATGAGATTCCGCTTCAGTCAGGAGGATTCACCCAGAGACTCGACGAATTCGACCAGGTTTTTATTGAGATGTTCAGTGACAAGTGGACTCTTCGTGCTGGCGATCTCGATCTGATCAACAGAGAGAATTACTTCATGCGTTTTCAGAAGAAAGTGTCAGGGATCCTGGTGAATGCTCTTCCCGGCCAGAAGCCAGGAGAGGCTGAAGTCTTCGCCTCAGGAGCCATCGTACGTGGAAAATTCAACAGCTACAAGTTCACAGGACAGGACGGCAACCAGGGCCCCTACCGAATTGAAGGTCCGCAAAACCAGCAATTCGTGATTATGATTTCGGGCAGCGAACGTGTTTATGCAAATGGAGTGCTCTTGAAGAGGGGTGAGAATTTCGATTACACCATCGATTACAACACGGCAGAGATCACCTTTACAAGTTTGTACACGGTGACCTCCAATTTGAGATTCACGATAGAATATCAGCTTGCGGAGAGAAACTATACGCGTCTCATGACCTATGACGGAGTGAAGTTCAATAAAAAAGACTGGCACGCGAGCGTCCAATACTACAATGAAAGCGATTTGAAGAACAGTCCCCTGGATCAGGATCTGAGCGATGAGCAGAAGGAGATTTTGGCCGAAGCGGGCAATGACACGGATAGAATGATCGCACCTTCGGAGGTGCCGGCAGAGTACGATGAGAACAGTGTGCTCTACAGAAAAGAGAACACGGGAGGACAACAGATTTATGTGTATTCCAACGATCCCGGGGACGAGCTGTACCAGGTCAGTTTCAGCTTCGTCGGTGAGAACAATGGAGACTATTTCATTGAAACCACGCTGGCAGCAGGGAGGGTCTACGCTTATGTGGATCCGGTAAACGGAATCCGCCAGGGTTCCTATATGCCGATCATTCAACTTGTGGCTCCCGAAAATTATCAGATGATCAATTTCGCCGGAGGCTACCATCCCAGTGTCAAGACAGAGGTTGCAGCGGAACTTTCTATCAGTGATCGCGACCTGAACCTGTATTCAGACATAGACAATGATAAAAACCAGGGGTTGGCCGGAAAGCTGGACTACGATCAGCGGATACTCGACCGGGCCTGGAAACTCAACGGTGTGATTGGTGTGGAATACCTGAGCGATAATTTCAGCTCGATTGAACGGATTCGCAATGTAGAGTTTGCCCGTGACTGGAACATTGACTTGCTAGACATCGAACAAGGTCAGAAACAACAGTTGTTCAAGGGAGGCCTCGTTTTAGCCAATGACAGCCTGGGTCGTTTTTCCTATGACTTTGAAGAGCTTGAGATCGGTGAAGAGTACGAGGGGTCCAAGCACAGAATTTTCGGCATGTTTCACAAGAAGGGTACTTCGTTGTTTGTAAACGGCAGCCTGATGAGAAGCGACGAGGGTTTCGAGAAGAACAACTTTGACCGACTTTACACCCATGTTACCCAACGCATATCCAAGTTCTGGATCGGGGCCAAATTTAACTATGAGAAAAGTTTGGGCGAGAACACATCGACGTCTCAGCTCAATGCCCTCAGCCATCGATTTCTCGAAATGGAGGGCTATGCAGGGGTCGGCGACTCCACAAGGGTCTTTGCAGAAATCGGATACAATTTCAGGGAGACCGACAGTGTTGTTTCCAATGAGCTGGCCGGGGTCAACGAGGCCCATGCCTACTTTTTGAAATCGCGACTGGTCAAAAGTTCGAACGCCGATCTCTCCGTTTTCTTGAATTATCGACGGGTTAACAATACATTTAGAGACGATGAATCCAATGTGAACGGGAGGCTGAACTACAGGCAAAAGATGCTTCAGGATTTTGTGCAGCTGCAGACCTTGTTGGAGACGCGCTCAGGAAGCCTTCCTCAGCAGGAGTTCACCTACGTGGAGGTGGAACCCGGCAAAGGTTTTTACGAATGGATCGATTTCAATCAGAACGGCATTCAGGAATTGGGTGAGTTCGTTGTGGCGCGCTTCCCCGACCAGGCCATCTACGTGCGGGCTCTCCTACCCACCGTGAATTTCATCCGGACCAATCAGAACAAGTGGAGCCAATCCCTGAGAATCGATGCGAGCAGCTGGAAAAACCGGGATGGATTGAGGAAATTCCTCTCGCATTTTTCAAATCAGACGTATTTTCTGATCGATGCGAAAGCCACCCGAGAAGGGGAGGGCTTTGCCTGGACTCCCTTTGGATACGACGAGGACGACCTGTTGGGCCTGGATCAGAACTTCAAGAACAGTTTTTTCTTCAATCGCGGGATGCAGCGATTCAGTTTTGTCTACACCTATCTGAATTCCAGGAAAAAAACCATCTACACCTTTGGGGATCAAAACAATCAGATCAGCAGCCACCAGTTTCAGTTCATTCATAGACTTGGATCTTTCTGGTTGCTCGAAGCTGAGGCCGGAGCAGGCGTCAACGAGAGCAGCTCCGTGGTTTTCAGCAACAGGAACTACGAGTTGAATACGGCTAGCTTCCGTCCCAAAATATCCTACCTCTACAACAAGAACACAAGACTTGAGGCTTTCTATACCTTTAAGAACAAGGAAAATCAAATCGAGGAGATGGAATCCCTGGTCCTTCACAACCTGGGGGCCAATTTTCGCTATGCGAACAGCCAGAAGTTCGCACTGAACTCCAACTTCAATTTCATCTACAATGATTTTCAGGGGGAAACCAATTCACCTGTCGCTTACCAAATGCTCGAAGGATTGCAGCCGGGAACAAACTACACCTGGGTGTTGGGGTTGCAGAAACGGCTTACGTCCTTTCTTGACTTGAACCTGAACTATCTCGGCCGCAAATCAGAAGGTGCCGATGCCATCCACACGGGAACGATGCAGCTCAGGGCCACGTTTTGAATCTATATCCGATCAGACTTTCTTCAACCAGTTTCCCACAGAAACTTCCTCGCTGATGATCGACCGCAATTCTTCGATCTTTACCCGCTTTTGTTCCATAGAGTCCCGATGGCGAATTGTCACTGTGCCGTCTTCCTTGGTTTCGTGGTCTACCGTTATGCAGAAAGGGGTTCCAATGGCATCCTGTCTTCTGTACCGCCTGCCTATTGCGTCTTTCTCGTCGTAGTTCACGTTGAAGTCGTATTTCAGGCTGTCGAGGATCTCCCTGGCGATTTCAGGCAAACCATCCTTTTTGACCAGAGGCAGCACGCTGGCTTTTACGGGTGCCAGAACAGAAGGCAGCTTCAGGACGACACGCTCAGAGCCGTCCTCGAGCTTTTCGTCCTGCAGGGCTGTTGAGAACACGGCCAGAAACATCCTGTCCAGGCCGATGGAGGTCTCAACCACATAGGGCACATAGCTCTTGTTGACCTCGTGGTCGAAGTATTGTAATTTTTTTCCGGAGAATTCCTCATGCGCCTTTAAGTCGAAATCGGTACGCGAGTGAATGCCCTCGAGTTCCTTGAAGCCAAAAGGAAAATCAAATTCTATGTCTGCGGCAGCATTGGCATAATGGGCCAGCTTCTCATGGTCGTGGAAGCGATATTTCTCTTTGCCCAGGCCCAAAGAAAGGTGCCAGTTCAATCGTTTCTCCTTCCAGTGATCGTACCACTTGATCTCCTCCCCGGGTCGCACAAAAAATTGCATTTCCATTTGTTCAAACTCCCTCATTCTGAAAATGAACTGGCGGGCAACGATCTCATTTCTGAAGGCTTTGCCCGTTTGAGCGATTCCAAATGGAATCTTCATCCTTCCGGTTTTTTGAACGTTGGAGAAATTGACAAATATTCCCTGTGCCGTTTCCGGCCTCAGGTATAGATCCATGGCCGAATCGGCTGACGCTCCGAGTTTTGTTCCGAACATCAGGTTGAATTGCTTGACATCGGTCCAGTTCTTCGAGCCCGATACCGGGCATACGATTCCCAGCTCTTCAATAAGGGCTTTGACGTCCGCCAGGTTTTCATTGTCCAGGGCAAGAGCCATTCTTTTCAGGATATCCTCTTTTTCCGCCAGGTATTTGATCACCCGGGGATGGGTGCTGACAAACTGTTCGCGGTCAAAGCTGTCTCCAAAGCGCTTCGCTGCCTTGGCGATCTCCTTTTCTGCCTTCTGATTGAGTTTCTCCGCGTAGTCTTCGATGAGTACATCGGCCCGATATCTCTTTTTGGAGTCTTTGTTGTCGATCAGCGGATCATTGAATGCATCC